>Ga0126377_10000773_pt1 | contig 20174 bp, 13 predicted proteins | sample PanSoiMetPlot_22_FD_92647 | JGI IMG/M metagenome (GOLD analysis project Ga0126377, IMG submission 92647) | Tropical forest soil microbial communities from Panama - MetaG Plot_22 | ecosystem: Environmental > Terrestrial > Soil > Tropical forest > Bulk soil | place: Panama | collected 2016-02-17 | reverse complement strand
GGCGGCCACAACAAACGTTCACCGCAACTCTCACCGTACGGATATCCACTGGGTAGCCGGGTTTTATGACGTGTTTTCAACGATCTGCGACACACGGCGACTGTCGATCGGAACGAGGTAGTGTCTCTATCCGAGCAAGCGGGGCCCATCACTACAACGTGGGCAGAAAATTTCACGCGAGCATGCAAGCCATATTGAAAGCGTCATAAAACATCAGTTGTGCACTACTCCGGCCAAAGGACCGACTGAAGACATGCGCTGGTTGGGCTTTGCTGAACGATTGGCCGAGTTGAGTCGAAGGACTCAGTGGGAGGAAGTCGCGGCAGGAGCGGTGGTCTATCGTCTCGCCAACGATGCCCTGCGATTTGGATTTGTGGACGATCGCGCAGTGGAGTTCGCGCGTGACCAAATCGAACGCGTCGATCGAGTGATGGTTCGCGAGCTCCTGATGATGGTGGTGAGCTCAGCGACGACAGAAGCCCGGGCCCAATCCGACTGGCCGCACGGCCTCATCACTCACCTCATGGCCTACGGTCACCAGCTCCACGACGATGGCCATTTCTCGCCAGCGGTCGACGTGTTCGCACTGGTTTACGATCGATCGGGCAACGACATCGGTAATCGCCTAAAGGCTATGCTTCGCTGTGGCTATGCCCTGCGCCAACTCGCACGCTTTGAGGAGGCGAAGCGCGTCTACGACACGTTGCGAAATCAATCTGTCGAAAATGGCAACGAGCGGATGACGTTGGAGGCGGAACTTGGACTGGCGCGTTGTGTCGTTGGGCGCGGCGACCTCCAGACTGGCGATCGACTCACGAGAGAAGCCATTCAACGCGCAAGAGCACTAAACCAGACCGCTGTCGCCGCCAATGGATTGATCGACCTTGCATGGATCGCAGGTGCGTTGTGCCGCCCTCACGATGTCGTATCGTACTCGCGGCGCGCATATGCCGATCTCGATAGCGACGACCAGCGCGAACGAGTGCTCATGAACACTGCGACGGCCCTTCGAGAGTTGCGGCGACCGGATAGCGCCCGAGCTGTTGCAAGCTGCGTTGCCAGACGAGGAAAATCGAATGCCCTCCGCATCAACGCACTAACGCTACTCTACAACCTGGCGATCGACGCACAGAACGCTCACGAAGCGGCTTTTCACCGTCGTCAGTTAGAGAATTTCTCGATGCACCCAATCGCGACAGTCGAGTACTACCACGCCATTGCGTGTGAGATGGCGACGTTTCGCCGATTCAAAGAGGCGCGGGTCGCAGCACACGACATGCTCGCGGTCTGTGAACAATACCAGCTCAACGAGCATTGGTTTCGTGCCGAGCAGGCCATTCATGACATCGATCGCGGCGCTGTTCCGGCGCTCTACGAATTCCGCGCTGCCACCGAACGGCGAACGGTAGGACGATAAGGGCGACCGGCGGGAGGGCGCGGCGTATGTCTGCGAAGCCCTCTCAGATTGTGAATGTGGGACGAAGTCAGCGCGCTCCTTCGAGAATTGAGCGTCGCGATGTCGCGCCTCACGGGGTTCCGCCGTATGTTGGATCGACGACGTGACCCCTACATCGAGCGGGCGATGACAGATTTTCTGCAAGATCTCCGATACGCCCTTCGTACCTTCAAGCGAACGGCCGGCCTGACCACCGTCATCGTCGCATCACTCGCAATCGGAATCGGCGCGAACACAGCGGTCTTCAGCGTCGTCAACGCGCTTTTGCTCAAGCCACTTCCATACCCGCAGCCCGATCGATTGACCGTGCTATGGCTCCGGTCTCCGGGCATCAACATCCCGCAGGATTGGCCGTCACCCGGGCAATACATCGACGTCAAGAACGAGAATCGGTCATTCGCCGAGCTTTCCATCTCGCAGGGTCGCACCGGAACGCTGATCGGGCGCGGCGGCGAAACGCCATTTGCCGAGCCACAACGCATCGAGGCGCTTCTGACCTCGTCGAGTCTGTTCCACCTACTCGGTGCGAAAACCATCTATGGCCGGCTCCTGCTCCCCGACGAAGACGTTCCCGGCAAAGCCCCCGTCGTCGTGCTCAGCAACGCGTTCTGGAAGCGCGCATTCAACGGCGATCCGAAGATCGTCGGCAAGACGATCGTACTGAACGGCTTCTCGAGTCCACAAGATTCGACGCACCAATTTCAGGTCGTCGGTGTGCTCAGCCCGGAATTCCTATTGAACGCTGAAATCATGCCGACCGTCGCGAGCACGGAGCAGATGGATCTGTTTCTGCCGCTCCCACTCGGCGCCGATGCCGTGAATCGACGCGGCGATGAGAACTACAATCTCATGGCGCGGTTGAAACCGGGCGTGACGATGACGCAAGCGCACTCGGACGTCGCCGCCATCGCTGCGCGAATTCGAGAAAAGGACAAACGCGATCGCACCTTCACGATCGACGTCGTGCCACTCGTCGAATCCGTTGTCGGCAATGTGCGACGCGCGGTGTTGGTCGTGATGGGCTCCGTGACGCTCGTCTTGCTCATCGCGTGTGCGAACGTCGCGAACCTGTTGCTCACACGTGCGGCCACCCGCCAAAAGGAAATCGCCATCCGCGTTGCGCTTGGGGCAGGGTGGCAGCGGCTCGTGCGTCAACTCCTCACCGAGACCGCGCTGCTTGGCCTCATGGGTGGTGTCGCCGGACTGCTCGTCGCCGCGCTCGCCCTCGGCGCGGTACGAGGCATCAATCCCGGCAACATTCCGCGACTCGACGCAATCGGGCTCGACGGAAGAGTTCTCACATTCACGTTTACTGTTTCTATCCTCACGGGGATCTTGTTCGGACTCGCGCCTGCGGTGCGGGCAGCGCGTGTCGATCTCAATTCGACGCTCAAGGCGGGCGGCAGAAATGCCCAAGGCGACGGGGGATTGAGCGCGCGGCGACGCGTGCGCGGCCTGCTGGTCGTGGGCGAAGTGGCAATCTCGATCGTGTTGCTCGTCGGCGCGGGCTTGCTCATTCGGAGTTTCATACGGTTGCAGAGCGTGTCCCCGGGATTTGTTCCCGAGGGCGTGGTGTCGATGCGGCTCGGTTTATCGGGGCGTCGGTTCGAGAATCGCGATGCCGCAGTCGCGTACTACGCAACCTTTGGAGACCAGTTGGCAAGTGTCCCCGGCGTGAAAGAGCGGGGCGCAGTCACATCACTTCCATTCACGTCCTCCGTCGGTTGGGGCACGATCAACGTCGAGGGATGGACTCCCGAGCCGGGACAGGAACTGCAAGTGGATCGACGTGGCGCGACGACAAAGTACTTCAGCACGATGAAGATTCCGCTCGTTGACGGACGGTTTTTCACCGATGCTGATCTGACGCAGAATGCGGAACCGGTCGTCATCATCGACAAGAAGTTCGCGCAACGTTTTTGGCCGCAGGGCAGTGCGATCGACAAACACGTGTGGTCCGATCCCGCGAGAAAGGCCAGGATCGTCGGCGTCGTCGGCACTGTGAAGCAGTACGGCCTCGACGTCGATGGGCGGATCGTCGTCTACGGCCCGGCGCCGAACGCTGGTTATCAGGTGGCGAGAACGACGGGCGACCCGGCCACCGTTGCTCGGGCGATGGTGAAAAAGATGCGCGAGCTGGATCCGACGCTCACCGTGTTCGATATACGAACCATGTCGGAACGAATGAGCGCCTCGATGACTCGGCAACGGTTTGCGATGACGATGCTCGGGGTGTTTGCCGCGTTTGCGCTGTTGCTCGCCGTTGTCGGCGTCTACGGCGTTATGTCGCACCTCGTGGCGCAGGGCGCGCACGACATCGGTGTCCGCATGGCACTCGGCGCGGAACGCGGCGGGATTCTGTTGATGGTATTGCGACGAGGAACGGAGCTCACCGTCGCGGGGGTGGTCGCCGGCATGGTCGGCGCTGTGGCTCTGAGCCGAGTGATGGCGAGTCTCCTGTTTGGCGTCAGCACGACCGACGTGACGACGTTTTTGATTGTGCCGGTGCTCTTGCTTGCAACGGCGACGATTGCGACGTATGTCCCGGCGCTTCGCGCGACACGTGTGGACCCCACTGTCGCGCTCCGCGAGGAATGACGCGCGGCATGGCCGTGAATTCCAGCCTTCTAAAGCGTCGTCGGGGCCGTCATTCAGGACGGCAAAACAAATGGGGGTGGCGATCGACGCCACCCCCATGTGAATTTTGTGCTACTGAGCGACGCTATTTCGTAGCGAGGTTCACTTTGACGGAGATCGCTTTCCCTTTGCCGACGCCAGGAACATCAACGTCAGGGCTGGAAGTAACTGAGAGTCGCTTGAGATCGGCGGCTGCGCGCTTGGCGTCCGCTCGATTTGCCGTGGCCTGCGCTGCCTCTGGTGTGGCGTGTTGAACAATCGCCCGCATTTCCCGATCGGCGTTGGGCCGGTTGTTGAGAGAGCGAATGAGCGCGCTCATAGCCTTGTCGAGATCGGCTGGCTTGGTCTTACCATCGACGAGGACGAAGCTGCCTTCATCTCCAGGTTTTCGGACGATGACTGCTCCGACGCTATCCGGGAGCTTGTTGACGCGAAGCACGGTGACCTGTGATTGCGCCAGGACCATTTTCCCCGTGCTCCGTTGCGCACTGAGCCTCGCAGTGCCGACCACCAGGAATGATGCAGCGAGGAGTAACCCGACGGGGCGCGAAGTCATTTGCATGTGCATGATGTGAGTTCTCGCATTGTGGGTGCAGATCTAGGAGATGTAGCAGTGGTCGACCGGGTTTCCACTTGCGTCATAACACTCCCACCACTCGTCGACGATCTGGCCACGGACCATCAAGAACCACTGTTGGCAGTAGCACAACCCGCCGTCGTAGCCACCTCCGGGCTCTTCGCGTCCTGAATCGGGATCGCACTCAAAAGAGGCAGCCGGTGACCGCAACGTGCCGCCGGCTTTTGCGAGCCCGAACGGATTTGCAGGTTGAAGGTTCGTCAGGGGACCACACTCATCTTGATCCGTCTCCGTGACAATCACGGTGCCTGAGGCGGTTGCGCTGAGACCAGCATCATCAATCGCAGTGACGATGTACTTCGTCGATCCACTCTGGGCCGTCGCGCTTTGAACGCAGCCGGTGCCGAGGATGTTGCCGTTCGCCGTCCAATTACATGTCTTGATGTTCGAACTGCCGATAATCCCAGACCATGCGAGCTGGACCGGCACGCCCGTGTGCCCCGAAGACTGGTCCACCACCGTAATCGTCTTTCCATCGTTCGCCAACTGCCCAAGCGCGGAGACTGTAATGCCACCAGTCGGACCGACGCAGTTCGGGCTCGTGTCGTGCTTGTCAGCCACCGGGTATGGCCGCGATTGGCGAACTTGACCGAGCACCGCGAGCCACGGAGTGGAGACGCTATAGATTGTCCTTTCGTCCCAAAACGCCCATGCCGTCAAACCCGCCGTTAGTGTTTGCTGGCAGTTGAGCTCCATGGTAATCGGCAGGGACGCCGTTCCGCTTTTTCCCGTGACGCCACAGGAGCTTAGTCCAAAGAAACACGCATAAAAGTTCGCTTGGTCCGAAAGTGGGGTTGTGCGAGGAATCTCGCTCGTGCCCTTCACACCGTTGCTCCGCTGCCACGTTATGTCAAATCGCGTATCCGTCCCTGTGAAGACGTCGTTCGCGTTGATCACCCCTTCGTTTGTGTTGAGGCTCACAGTGAAGTCTGCTGAAAGCACCTCCGGCGGGTACAATAATTCAGGTGGCGGCGGCGGCGGGTTCGGGTTGACCGACTCAATCGACACGTTCGCCGTCTCGATGAGCGCACGGGCGCCGAGCGCTGGACCATCCGACGATGGAGACTTCCGCGGAGTGGGTGCACGCGAAGCCTGGGCCTGTCTGACAGAATCAACTACGCGATCCATTTCCGCATGGAGATGAGCAAGATCGCGCTGCAGAGAAGAATTGCCACGCAGCGCCCACTGTCGTGCCGTGGCCGCGGCGAAGGAATCCGCAGCAGCGCCGACAAAACCCTCAATAGGGGAAACCACTGGTGCCGGCTTTTCGACCACCCCCGGTGGGCGTGTCACGCGAGGATCTATCATGTCGAGCTTCGGTGAGGTGGTTGCAACCCCATCATCGCAGGCGACACCACCAATACCTCCGACCGCGACTGCAAATATCAATCGACGAGTCAACATGGTTTCTCCGTGAAAGAATGGGCGACACAAGGCGGCCGTTCTTCGTCGCACGGCGCGCGTACGTCTGCCTTGAACGCGATGTCTAGATGCGACCAGTGCTAGGGTCGCGGATTGTCCGACGCTATTGCGTCATCGATGCTCACAGGTCGTCGCAAGAGTCGCGAGTGCGGTGAATCCTGCCGAGCCAGCCGCGAACCCAATTCCCCATGCCAAAACGAGGGAATCACGACCTACGCGAGATAACGACAGCGTCGCGGAGGCCGGCGGAACGTCCATGGTGGACATCGGCATGACGGCAGTTCGCGTGATCACCGTTGACGCCAATCGGCCAGTGCGAGCGGATCGCGCCACTATGTGGACGCGCCCTCCGGCTCCTTCGATGCTAGCAAACTCTGATAGCGGTCCCTTCAAGTTGATGATCGTGCCGGAGTTCCACTGTTGCCAGTCTCGTGTGACGAGGCTTCGTATCACCGGGGCGACATCGACGAAGAGCTTCGACGACCACACGAGGTGCGTGATTCCGTCTGACGTGACGACTGCCTGTGGGGAGTAGCCGTCTCCCTCGCTCAACGCGACCAGCCGTCGCGGGCGACTCCAGGTGGCTCCTGCATCGGCCGACTGCAGCGCAAAGAGAACACGATGGCTTGAACCACCGCCGCCGCGCGTCGAATCATCGATTCCAGGAAATGCGATCAAAACATTCCGTGGAGCGACGGCAGCAAGTGCGAGGTAATTCGGATAATGCAGAATCGGGATTCTGGTGGCGTTCCAATGGCCGTGGGCCAGCGCGAGGGAGACTATCCCGACCCACTGTCGTGTCGAGTCGAATCCCGGCGCAGCGACGAAAACGTCGTCACCCAACGCCGCGGCCGGCGCGAATACCGCGTTCCACCGGATTTCGCTTGCACGGAAGACCTGTTCAGGGGCCGTCCAATCGCTTCCATCGAAGCGTGCATACCACAGCGAGCCAACTCTCAGGTATGGAGGTGACATCCCGGCGATGGGCTCCCCCCACATGACATGTGCGGTTCCGCTGTCGCCTTGCACCACGAGGGGATCCACCATCAGGCGCACCCCAGACGGAAATGGCACAGGAACAACCCGTCCATTTCGTTGAATGACAATGCCAGCCCCCAAATTCTCTGGGAGACGCATGGCATCGCCGAACGATCGCGGCGTTGCCCACGCATATGCGGGGAATCCGATGAGCGCGAGTCCGGTGCGGACGGCGACTATAGCGTTCGGGCTTTGCACGAACACCGGTCGCCCATCCGGCATTCGCAACGTGTCGGGCGACCGCCACGCCAGGGAATCGCACGTGATCGGCGCACCACGCGACGCTGGCGGCGCATGGCCTGTCTGAGCGGGAGCCTGCGGTAGCTCGTGCATGCGAGGGCCGACTCCGAGCCCTGCGATGGCAGCAACCCCGAGCAGCACTGGAAGACCTGCAACAACTACGTAAAGCGAGCGAGATGCTGACACGGGACGAAGGGAATTGGATGGGCGGGAAGTGCTCTAGCCGGGAAGCACTGGCCGCAAACTTGAGAGCGCGAATTGGCATGAACAGCTCGTCGTAGTCGGTAAGTCCGATCGCTACGCCGTTGACAACGTCTACCTGGCGTTTCCGAGATCGAACTTCCGGGCTTGATGCTCGAACATCCGCGACGTCTTCAACCTGACTTCAGTGTCTCCCGCCGCTCTTTCGGGATCAAGCCACACGTACAACTGTCACTCTTTCGAGTGACACTCGCGCTGCGCCCCCGCTTCGGCACTCGCTACCAGCCCAACATATGTGGCAAATACCACCGACAGCACTTGGCAGAATGTTCGTACGCGCAACTTCGTATAGAGCCGCCGCCGATACGTGAGCACCGTGTGACTCGAGATCTTCAGCCGCCGGGCACACACGATGACACTATCGTCATCAAAGCCGACGCGGATCATCTCCGTCTCGCGCCGCGACAGTCCCAGCCGTTTGGCGATTGCCGCCCACTGCTCGTCCGTCAGGACGTCCCGGGGCTCAATTCTCGGACGCGCACGCGCTCGCGACGGCATCGTGATGCTAGCGGCAAACAACGCCGCAACCGGAACGACTGACCAGGAGCGCGCACCGCCGACTCGGGTTGGAGCGAACGACCGTCAGCGCCCCTCGCAGCATCGACGCCAAGGCCGTCGACATCAACACGTCAAACAAATCAATTCGGAGGCTCTGCTGCCCACGTCATCGTGCCGGAAAGGGCTTTCGACCCAAATGCAACCACCGCTACCCTTGCGATGCGTAGCGCGACCATTGCCCAATGCGCTTGGCGCCTGCTTCGTGGCGCGTGAATGGCCAAGTCGTTCCGTCGAACACGAACGCGGGGGAGTAGATCGACGATCGCCGTGGAAACTCCGGGCCGAAGAACTGAATGAAGAGTCATTGGCACTCTCAGAATCGTCTGGCGGTTTGCGATGATACTGAAGAACGAAGTGGCAACCGGGAGCGAGCCTGCAACGACGGACCTCTCGGGCAAGAAATGACATGATTGTCAGTCCGAATCATGATCCGCGTTTATACATGCGGCCGTACTTCGGATCTGCGTCGACCGTTCTGAGATTTTCCACGATCTCCGTTCGGACCTGGCCGTGTCGGCAGCAGGTGACGGATCGCGCCCCTTTCTGGTTCCGCTCCGTGGATCCTCTCGGCCCCTGGCAGGTCGAATAGACCCCATCTTTCAACCGACGAAGGAAGTCGCGAGCAGCACGACCTCGTGAATCCTGCACGTCATCTCGAGCCGCAGTGCCTGTCTATGGCGCACGACGTTCGCTGTCCTTTCAGTGGGGTCGGAGCTGGGCTCTCCGAGCCATGCCGTATGCGCATCGTGGCTGCGCTGCCGCGGAATACCAAGCAATGCGAGTGTCTTCCGCCGGGTTTCGTCAACAAGGTGACGGGGATCAACCGCGTTGCACTCTCCCGCTTCGACACGTTGGCGAGGCTGTCACGGTATTTGCGCGCTGCAAACATGTTGCGCACTGCGCGCATTTTGGTGCCGCCGCCGGCACGAGCACCGCGAGGACTTCCCTCGATGTGGATTTGTCTGAGGAATGACCGGATATGTTGGTTGAGTCGTCGCGGTAGGGGATCGGCGGCAACCGCTTCGCAGCAAACAAACTGAGGGCGTCGTATCAGCGAGAAATCCGATTCACGCGAAGCCCCGTAACTCACTGTGGCGATCGGTGATGCTAGCTCCTCGCGTGACTGCAACTCAACTCGCTGAACATTTGATCCTCATGCAGCAGCAGCGGTCTCGACAACGGATATACGGCACAGTTCGCCATGAAATAACTCTAACGATCCCGCCCAGAAGCGACGGGATTGCGAAATGTTTTCGCGGGTCGTGTGACAGGTCCTCCTGACCGGTGTGACAAGTCGTCGAACGGCAGCCGGGTTTCCGACTTTGGGACGCGCGCGCGCTGGAAATCGACCTGACATCGGTTCATGTGGGTGCGGCAGTGGCATTGCGCGCGACCTCGGATTATGAGACCATCCCGTGACCGCTGCGTGCACGTTGGGGCTTGGCAGCAAACGGACGGTGCATTATTCTCGTTCCAGACATGTCGACGAGAGATAAGAGAACTCGTAATACGTGGAGCGTCGTTCCATGAAGGTGTGGAGTCGAACCGGTGGGCGCTGGACATCGCTGGCATTTGGCGTCGCCCTGGCCGCGACCGTCGGGTGCAAGTCCTCACCGATCGCGCTGCACTTGATCGGCGAGCCGCAGCAGAATCGCCGCAACTCGGTCGTCGTGCATGTGTATCAGTTGTCCGGCCGGTTGAATTTCGATCGGGCAGACACCGCGACGTTCTGGCGAGACGACGCCGCGGCCCTGGGAGCGGAGCTGCTGGACAAGAAGGACGTGACGATGCTCCCGGACGATCGGCAAACGCGCGCCATCACCCTGGTCCCGAAGGCGCAGTACATCGGCGTCGTCGCCGACTTCATGCGGCCTGAGGTCGAGGGGTGGAAGCGTATCGTTCCGCTCGGTGCAGTAAAGCACAACCGGATCATCATCCGGATCAAAGAGGGACAGCTGTCGATCGAGTAGCTCCGACGTCGGATGCGACAGGCACCGTCCCAGCTCACAACTTCGGTGGTTCATGAGCCGGCCAGGCAGAGTGGTGTGGTCGGAAGGCATGGCGCTCGATCCGCAACACTTTCAACAGTGGGATCGATTTCATAGCGCTTTGCTCCACGCGCGGATGCGATCCATCGCGCCGCACGCATGGGGCCTGACACAACTCGAGATCGACGAGGCGGCCATCGCGAATGGCACGTTCCGCCTGACACAGTGCAGTGGTGTCATGGCCGACGGGCTCGTCGTGAGTATTCCCGACATCGATCCGGCCCCGGCAACGCGTGACATCGCGCCGCATTTCTCGCCGCGGGACGAGTACCTGCCGGTCTATCTCGCGGTGCCGGTGGAGCGCGTCGATGGGATCAACTACCTCCTGTCCACCGACAGCACTGCGCGAGAGACGCGATTCGTCGTCGCCGCCGCGACCATAGCTGATGAGACGACAGGGCAGGGGCCGCGAGCCATCGAAGTCGCGCGACCCAACCTCATGCTCAAACTCGGCAGCGAGGTGCTGCAGGGCTACAGCACGATCAAGATCGCGCAGGTCACGAGAAAGCCGACCGGCGAGTTCGCGCTCGACGAACGGTTCGTCCCGCCCTGCCTGTCGATCGGCGCGTCGCGCGCGCTTTTGTCCATCACGCGTCGCATCCTCGAAAACCTGGCCGCGAAGAGCAACAGTTTGTGGAACCGCACACGAAATCTCCCGCGCGGTCAAACGGCGCTCTCGGCGGGTGACGTCGTGAGTCTTTGGTTGCAACAGACGACGAACGCATTCATCCCGATCCTGAGTCACTACCAAACATCAGGATCGCAACACGCCGAATCGCTCTATACGACCTTGTCGATGCTGGCGGGGCAGCTCTCGGCGCTGCCTGGGCACGCGGAGCATCCGCGAGCACTGCCCGCGTATGATCACGAGAGTGCAACCGCATGTTTCGCCGCCCTCGACGCAACGATCGGCCGGCTGCTCGGTGGACCGGCGCTCGAGGTGAACTATCAGCCCATCCCGCTCGTGCGACGCGACGATCTGGATGTGGGTGAGATCGAGGATCCGTCGCTGCTCGACGAAGCGGTGTTTTTTCTCATCGCGAGCGGCGTTGCGCCGGGCAGCGAGCGCGCGTTCCCGGATCAACTCCGCGTTGCAGCTCCGGCGGCGATGCCGGCCATTCGGAGCGGATTTCTTCGCGCGCTCCCCGTGGAATGGGAGCCGAGGCCGCCCACAGGCGCACCGGCAGGGCCGGAACTGCAGTACTTCCGGCTTGCAAAAGACGGGCATTTCTGGAAGCAGATCCAAACGGATCAGGCCGTCGCCATCCATGTGCCTGCACATATGAAGGGGCTGTCCATGCAGTTGATCGCAGTGCGACAGGGGAGCTGAGCGCGAACGACTGAGCAGATCCGACCGATCGACCCGTTCGTAGTCCGTGGAGATGACGAGGAGTTTTGCCTATGAGCAGTATTGCGCGGAGTGCAGTTGGCGGTGTGCCGTTGACGGGCGTCGTCCCGAGCGAAGTCCAGCTCACGGTCGGGAATGCAGCCCCGGCGATCGTCTCGGAGATCTGTGCTCCCGCGTTGCTCTTGGGCGCCCAGCTCCGGTCGGCAGATGCCTTCGGCGATCCGCAGACGCTGCGGCGGCGCATCACCGACCTGCTCGACCGCATCGAGGAGCAGTTGAAGGACGCTCGCGTGGTCTCGCCTGACCTCACGAACATCATCTTCGCGCTGGCTGCATTCCTCGACGAGTCGATCAGTCAGTCGAGTTGGGACTACCGGGGTGAGTGGGTTGCGGCGCCGCTGTGTTTCGAGCGGTTCAATCGGTTCGACGCGGGCGAAGAGTTCTTCGCGCGCCTCCAGGCGCTGCAGACCACGAGACCGGTACCACACGACGTACTGCAGATCTACTTCCTCTGTCTCACCCTCGGCTTCAAGGGCCGGTATCTGCTTCGGTCGAACGAAGACTGGTACGCACTCGTGGCCGAGATGGGCGCGCTGGTGCGGAACACGTCGAACCAAGCGCCGGCGTCGCTCAGTCCGCGCGGCTTGCCCGGTGAGGTCATCGCCCAAGTCGTTAAGGAAATTCCAATGTGGGTTTTCGCAGTCGCTGCCGCCGGACTCGCGCTCGTCACCTACTTCGTGCTGACGCTCATGATCAACTGGCGCGCCGGGTCCCTCGAACACCTCATGCGATGATCCCGCGCGATCCACGCAGCGTCGTGCACTCAGGAACGCTCCGGGCCTTGATTCGTGATAGCGGCCGGACGTTGACGGCCAGGCAATGGTGGCAAGTCGGCGGACTCGCGCTGCTCCTCGTGCTGCTCTGGACCATCGGACTGTGGCGTGCCTGGCCGCTGACGATCATGTTGGCCGGGACCATCGTTCTCTTGATCGGTGCAGTGATCGCGCTGCTCGTCGAACGCGCTCGCGCGACGCGACGCGCCACCGAGTTGGAGCGGTCGCTCCAAGGGCACGCGGAGGATTCGCGCTTCGGTGTTCGACCAGAGCGGCGAGCGCAACTCGATCAGATCGAGCAGGAATTCAACGCCGCGGTTGCATCGCTCAAGCGCTCGAAGCTCGGTCAAGGACGACTGGGACAGTCCGCGCTGTACGCGTTGCCGTGGTACGTGGTCATCGGCGCTCCGGCGGCCGGGAAGACGAGCGCCATCGCGGCGTCGGGGCTCGACTTTCCGCTCGGCACGAATCGGATTCGCGGCATCGGCGGGACGCGTAATTGCGACTGGTTTTTCTCGACGTCCGCCATTTTCCTCGACACCGCCGGCCGCTATGCCGTCGAGAGTGAGGATCGTGAGGAGTGGTTCAAGTTCCTCGATCTGCTCAAGACGCATCGACGCCGGACGCCGGTGAACGGCGTCGTCGTGATGGTGAGCGTGGACGAGCTGCTCGGCTTTACGCCGGCCGATCTCCAACAGTCGGCGTCGGACCTGCGCGCGCGCATCGACGAGCTGACACAACGGCTGGGCGTGCGTTTTCCGGTCTACCTCGTGTTCACGAAATGCGACCTGATTAGAGGATTCGCAGACTTCTTCGCCGACCTCACGCCAAAGGAGAGCGAACAGGTCTGGGGCTGCACGTTCCGAGGCGAGGACGGGGAGGACGTGGGCCAGCGATTCGACCAGGAATTCGAGCTGCTCGCGCAGACGGTCGTCAGCCGTCGAACGCAGCGCATCGCCACGGTGGCAACACCCGACAAGACGTCGGCGGAGATCTACCTGTTCCCGCTCGAGTTCGCGGGGATCGGCGAAACATTGAGTCGGTTCGTTCGACAACTCTTCCAAGCAAATCCATATCGGGAAGATCCGAACTTCCGCGGCTTCTACTTCACGAGCGCGCTTCAGGATGGGCCGCCGGCGGATCGCGTTCTGTCGTCGATCAAGCGCCGCTTCGGTCTCAGCGGCTCGGATCGTCCGGCTGTCCACACCCAAGACACGAGCCGGTTTCTCGCGTCGCTGTTTCGCGACGTCATCATCCACGATCAGAACCGCGTTGCACCCACGTCGCGGTCGATGTTGACACCGCGGCAGGTCCGACGGCTGTCGGTTGCCGCGATCGTCGTCTTGATGGTGGGGTTCGGCTGGCTGGCCAGAAGCGCATTCGCTCGCAGCAGCTCGGACATCCTCATGGTCCAGAGTGCCGTTCAGGTGAGCGACAAGTCGGCCGATCTCGACTCACTCTATCCGCTTGCGACCGCGCTCGATTCGCTCGAGGTGCCGAAAGCATCCCGCTGGTTCGGCGCCATGGGGTTCGATCGGTCGGCGAAGCTGCTTCCGGAATTGAACCGGCTCCTGGTGCGCCGGGCGACGCCGTTGTTTCGAGAACTCGCATTGGGTGCGACGGAACAGCGTCTGCGCACGTTTTCGGGCCAGGGCGCGAGCGAAGGAGACCGCGGCTTAGCCTACGACGATCTCCATGCGTATTTGTTGCTCGGTGCCGACGTCGGCCGACTGCGGACGAGCCCGGGCGATCGCACGTTCTTGAAGGGGTATCTGCGGCGCGTCGTCGCGCGCCGCCCGAGCGACAGTGTTCTCACCGATCGCGTCGCTACGCAGCTCGAGCGTCCGGTGATGGAGACTGACTCGCAGTTGGTGGAGCGAACGCGGCGCGTGCTCTACACGCCTCCGACGGTGGACGGGCTCTATCGCGGACTCCGGGAGGACGGAACGCAGCGACTGCCGGCCGTGCCTCTCGCTCGACTCATCGGTGCAGCGCCGAGCGGCGTGTTCGCGTCTGGCGCGCAGGTGTCAGGGTTGTACACGAAGGAAGGTTGGGAGAGTTACGTGCAGGCGGCGATCGAGAGTCGGAGTCGCGAGCCGGCACAAGCGAACTGGGTGCTTGGATCGAGACCCGAGGCGCTTCCGGCGGAATTAGCGAACAGTGATTCGCTCGCCGGGAAACTGCTCGGCCTCTATTTCGCCGACTATATCTCGGAATGGCGACGGTTCCTGGTCAGCCTCCGGTATGTCCAGGGCGATCGCGGCGCGTCGGTCCATCAGCTCGACGTGTTGCAGGACGTCGAACACTCGCCATTGGTTGCGCTGATCGACACCGTTTCCGCGCAGACGCGATTCGACAATCAGGCGAAGAAGAAAGCCAACGACTTCGTTTCGTCGATCCTCAAGAAGTTCGGCTACGCAGCGCAGGCCGGAGAGGTCACCGCATCGGCCAACCCAGTCGATCGTGCGTTCGCGCCCATCCACGCGCTGCGCGGGCCGGCGCTGGGTCAGATCCTCGGGCAGTATCAGGACGCGGGCACGAAACTCCAGGCGTTGGGCGACGGCGCACCGTCATCTTCGGGAGCAGAACAGCTCAGCCGAGATTTGCAGACGGCGCGGATCAACATCAGTCGGAGCGCCAAAGCGTTGGACGCCGACATCCGCGACGCCGTCTTTACGCAGCCGCTCGACATAGCTCGCGCCGCGTTGAGGAACACGGTGAGCACTGCGGTCATGAGCCAGTGGCGCAGGCAAGTGTGCGCTCCGTTCGACGAGAAGCTCCTGGGTCGGTATCCGTTCACGCGGCGGGGAACCACCGATGCTTCGCTCATCGAAGTCGAGCGCTACTTCCGCCCACAATCGGGCACGGTCTGGGAATTCTACGACCGAGAGCTCGCCGACTACGTGCGCTCGGGTGATTTCCAGGTCAAGAGTGGCTCACCGATTTCGCAGTCGGTCGGCACCACGTTGCGACGAGCGAAGGCGATCGGTGACGGTCTCTTCGACGGCTCTGGAGGAATCCATCTCGATTTCGATCTGACGCCGCAATCGCCGACGGTCGAGATGTTGACGTCGGAGCCGACTGCGGCAGTGACGGTCACGGAGACGTCGATCACGATTGACGGGCAGTCGAGCGTCTATCAGATGGGCCGTCAGAGTCCCAAGCCGTTTGTGTGGCCGAACTCCCGAGCCGACGAGCGGGGCGCCACCCTCACGGTGACCGTGGCGCGCGTCGGACGAAACTCTGTCACGCTGCCGGCGCGAGGGGCGCGTGGCGACTGGGGGTTCGTGCGGTTGTTGGATGAAGCCTCGGTCACGCCGTTGGGAGGCGGCAACGTCCGCCTCAGCTGGAAGCTCATCGATGCCGAGTCGACCTTCGCCGTCAACGTCGCGTATGTGGTGCACGCTCGCAGTGGACAGAGTCTGTTCAACTCGCCGCGTGCGTTCTTCCAGTACGACTGCTCGCCCTAACCATGCCGAGTGCGTCGTTCTTCCCCGCGCTTTGCTTCGGCAAGCTTCCGATGTCCGCCGACTTCATTCGCCACAACGCCGGCGGACGAGAGGTGTTGGCATTCGACCAGTGGCTGCAGCAGGGGATGTACCACGCTCGGAACGAGCTGCGCGCAGAGTGGGAGTCGTCGTATCGAGACGCGCCGGCGTATCAGTTCGTGTTCTTCCCGGAAAACTCGGAGAGCTTCCTGCTCGGGGTGCTGCACCCCAGCCACGACCGCAGCGAGCGAAGCTACCCGTTCATCGTCTGTCTCCAGATCGACCGGCGACTTTCGACGAACCGGCTGCCGCTGATTCCGATGTTGTTCGCATCCTTTCTCGACGGCGCGACTCGGCTCGTCGAGGATGCGAGGCAGAACATCTCGCTGCAGCAGATCGCTGAACGGACAGAGGCGCTTCGCGTGCCGGTCGACAGTGACTACGCCGCCATTGTCCGTGAGTACGAGACGAGCCTAGCGGCAACGAGTCCCGACGGGCTTCGCGAGTATCTCTGGCCAAGCGACGGGAACGAGCGTGCGTCGCGCGTCTTCAAGAACCTGATCGACATTCTCGTGCCGCTGCGTGGCCACAATGCAGCGCGACTCGCACTCGGCCTTCGATTTCCGCTTCCATTGGATGCGGCGCGTCGATCGTTCACGGCAAGCTTCTGGCTCCTCGCCGCGTCTGCGTCGATGGGTGTGAACTGGCCACGTCCGTTTTTCTTTTGGACGGCGGCGTCGAGCAGACAGCCGTCCGCGGCCGCATTTCTCTTCCTGTTCCTTCGCCAGCCGTCAGCGACGAGCGTGCTGTCGTTGCTACGACCGGATCTTGGCAGCGACGCCATTTGCGCCGTGGACGTCGATGGTTCCGACGTTCCGCATTCCGCATTGCCGACGCGTCTTGCCGCCGCGGTGTCAGCCAGGGATACGAATCTGCTTCGGCTGCTCGACGTGCTCGGCGGGCCGATGATGCGCTCGACCGCCGGAGTGGGCGCATGAAACGAGTCAACAGCGGTGCGGTGCGCGCGTACGATGCAAGCGCCGACGTGGCGATGTCGCCGCTGCTCCAGGATGTGGCGCGTCCGTTTGCGCAGCCGAGGCCGTGCGGGCGCGATGTCGGCTACGACGGAGAGTTTCTCCGCCTCAAGGAAGAGATCGACCGGCTCAACGCCGTCGACCTTCGCGTGGACCAACAGCAAGCCACCGCGCTCACGCAGCAGCTCAAGGACGCACACGGTCAGCAGCGGCGACCGAACGGCAATGGATCATCGGCCAAAGCATCTGGCTTCGATGCGGAGCTGGTCGTCTCCCTGGCGCACGCGATTTTGAGAGATCACTCAAAGGATCTCCGCGTGGCGGCGTATCTCGCGCTGGGCCTGGCGCGACGTGACGGCCTGCATGGCGTCGCCGAGGGAAGTCGTGCGATCGAGATCGTCGTGCGCCTGTTCTGGGATGGAGCGTTTCCACCAGCAGCGCGGATGGCGGGACGCCTGAACGCGATCGACACCGGAATCGGATGGTTGAGCGATTCGTTGGAACGCGCGAAGCCGGTTGCCGCCGATCGTGAGTCATTGGAGACGGCGTTGCGCGCCGTCACGAGCCTGCGCGAGCTGTCGGCCGGCTGGGATAACGAACGTGTGACGACGCGATTGGTCCGCTTTGCGGGAGACTTGGGTGACGCGGTCGCGAAGCTCCCTGCCGAAGCACCGCCAGCAGCAACACCGCGCCGCTTGCCGCCCCGTGCGGCGCCAACGCCAGCGGTTGAACGGCCAAGTCAATCACAAGACGACAGCGTCGTCGAGCAAACGGTCGCGACGCCGATCGTCGAAGAGGCCCCGCCGCAACCACCGAGTCAGGCGTTGGATCCGGTCATCGAGCGAGCGATGCGTCTGCTCAAGGAGGATCCAAGGCGCTCGTCGGCGTACCGGCTCGTCCGAGTCTATCGTTGGGAGCCGCTCGTCCAGCTACCGCCGAGCACAAAAAAGCAGACGCGCATCGAGCCGCCGCCTGCGCGGCGGCGAGAGTATCTCGCGCGGCTCTACGCGGAGCAAAACTGGGGTGAGCTGATTCTGCAGGCCGAGGAGTCGTTCGTGCAGCACCCATTTCACTTCTGGCTCGACCTGCAGCGCTTCACCCTCGACGCGCTGGGCGCACTCGGCCCCGAGTACGTGGCGGCGCGCGAGGGCGTCTTGTCCGAGGTGAAGGCGCTCGCGACGAGACTGCCTGGCTTGGCTGGTCTGTCGTTCGCCGACGGCACTCGCTTCGCGTCGCCGGAGAGCGCCCGGTGGTTGGAGGGCTTGGTCGCGCCTACGCCCAGTGTAAGTGATCGACGCACCGACCCCGGCGAGGCCGATCGATTCGCAGATGCTAAAAAGCGTTTCATCGACGGAGATCTCAACGGAGCGCTCGCGTTGCTCGAGGCGGGTGCCGTTCACGAGCGGTCGGATCGGCAACGCTTTCAGCGGCGAGCCTGCATGGCATCGCTCTGCTTGGAGTCCGGTCAGCTCGCGGTTGCGCGGGCCCTGTTGGAGGAACTGGCAGAGGTTGTCGAGGCGAATGGCTTGGCGACGTGGGAACCGGAGCTCGCGCTGTCCGTGTGGTCGCAGCAGTACGCGTGCTACGCGGGCCTCGCCACGCGATTGCCGCGCGGCGCCGAAGCCGAGCAGCTCGGTCGGGAGATGGAAAGCGTCTTCGGACGGATCTGCCGAGTGGACACGATGCGCGCGCTAGCGACGGCGCAGGAGGGACGGCGGCCGCCTCCATGAGCGCGCCAAGCAGGTGTTGAAGCACGTCACTCGCGACGGTCTGTCCACGTTGCCTGATCTGGGAGAACACAACATGGCTAGCAAGAACATTCAGCACGATATCGTCGAGTCGAATCCCGGCCGCATCAATGTGATGGTCGAGGTCCAGTCCGACGGTAGCAAGAAGAAGGTCGAACTTCCGTTGCGCCTGTTGGCGCTCGGCGATTACACGGGTCGAGAGGACGCGACGCCGATCGTCGAGCGTGAGGCGATCAACATCAGCAAGGACAACTTCGACGGCGTGCTCAAGTCGCTCGCGGTGCGGGCCGACTACGCCGTGACGCACGGGTCGGGGGCGGACGCCGAGGAAACCTCGGTCCACCTCGAGTTTGATAAGCTCAGCGATTTCCACCCTGAGGCAGTCGCGCGTCAGGTGCCGGCCATCTATCGGCTCGTCGCCGCGCGGAACCTGCTCCAGGATCTTCGGAATCGCGTGATCAACGCGGCCGAGTTCCGCAAGGGACTCGAAGAGATCGTTCGCGACACCACCGCACGCAAGCAGCTCGCGGCGGAGTTGGACCGTGTCATGGAAAATGAATCCTCTCATTAGGAGATCGAGATGACGACTCCGACACCTCAAACCGGCAAGCGTCAATCCGAGACGCTGACCGGCGACGTGTCCGCGGCGCCGTCGCCGCAGCTGACGAAGGTGCTCGACCTCATCGACGTCGAGGCGCCGAAGCCGAATGAGCAGATCAACGTCGCGGCGTTCGGCGACGTGGACGCCATCACCAAACACTCCAAAGGCGCGATGGTCGCTGCGGGCCTGAGCGTGTTTCTGGATGCCGTGGAGGCGCTCGAGCAGCCGTTCGACCGCATCGACAGGACACTCCTGGATGCGATGATCGCTGATCTCGACGACCGGATCAGCACGAGGCTCAACGATGTGATGCACCACCCGACGTTTCAGCACCTCGAGTCGTCGTGGCGCGGCATGAAGATGCTCGTCGATCGCACCGACTTCCGCCGCAACGTGCGCATCGAGCTGCTGCAGGCGTCGAAAGACGAATTGCGCACCTCGTTCGAGGATGCGCCGGAGCTGGTGCAGTCGGATCTCTACGAGCGCGTCTATCGGCGCGCGTACGACCAGCCGGGCGCCTTCCCGTATTCGGCCATGGTCTCGAACTACGAGTTCGAGAACACGCCGGGGGACGTCGCGCTGCTCGAGCGCGTGTCGAAGGTGGCGGCGTCGGCGCATTGTCCGTTCATCGGCGCCGTCGGCCCGAGGTTCTTCGGCAAATCGTCGATGGAAGAATGGCGCAGAATTCCGGATCTCAAGGAGTACATGCGGGGCATCGACTACACGAAATGGAATGCGTTTCGTGATACCGAAGAATCCCGCTACGTCGGTCTCGTGCTGCCACGCTTCCTGCTGCGACTCCCTTACGGTCAAGAGAGCCTGCCG
>Ga0126377_10000772_pt1 | contig 20187 bp, 14 predicted proteins | sample PanSoiMetPlot_22_FD_92647 | JGI IMG/M metagenome (GOLD analysis project Ga0126377, IMG submission 92647) | Tropical forest soil microbial communities from Panama - MetaG Plot_22 | ecosystem: Environmental > Terrestrial > Soil > Tropical forest > Bulk soil | place: Panama | collected 2016-02-17 | reverse complement strand
TCCGCCCGGCGGCGCTCGGTGATGTCGCGCGCGACGATGGCCACGCCGGTGACCTGCCCGCCCCGTCCCACGATGGGAGACGCGGTCAAGGACACCGAGATGGCCGCGCCGTCCTTGCGCCTGCGGGTGGTCTCGTGGTGCTGGACTCGCTCGCCGCCGGCGACCCGCTGCAGGACCTCATCCATCTCGTCCTGGCGGTCGTCGGGCAGGAGCAGCGACATCGAGCGGCCCAGCATCTCCGCGGCGCCGTAGCCATAGACCATCTCGGCCCCGCGATTCCAGCTGGTGACCACGCCGTCCGTCGTCGCCCCGATGATGGCGTCGTCCGACGAGTCGACGATCGAGGCCAGGAGCGCGTTGCGGTCCGCGCCCGTGTCCGCCGCCAGCGCCTCGCCGTGTGGATCGAGACCCGCTTTCATTCCTCTCCCGTCCGCGCAGCTCCGAATGGTTCAGATCGGCACACCCCGATCTCTCCTCCTGTCGGGCGAGGTCCGATTGTCGCGTCGGCGCGGCGCCCAGCTGGCTGTCCGGTTCCGTCCTATACGGCCAGGTGGCCGCGTATCTCACTCGACCAGGCCGACCCGCAGCGCGTAGCGCATCAGCTCGGCGTTGCTGCCCATGTTCATCTTGTCCAGGACGCGCGTGCGATAGGTGCTGATGGTCTTCTCGCTGAGCGCGAGCGCGACGCCGATCTCCTTCACCGACTTGCCGCGCGCGAGGAGGAGGAGGACCTGGAGCTCGCGGTCCGACAGCGACTCGTGCGGGGGCCTGGAGCCGGCATCGACCACGGCCGCGGCCAGGCGCTCGGCCATCGTCGGGCTGACGTAGCGGCCGCCGCCGAGCGCCTTGCGCACCGCGCGGGTGAGCTCCTCCGGCGCGCTCTCCTTGGTGACGTAGCCGGCCGCGCCCGCCCGCAGCGCGCGGATCGCGTACTGCTCCTCGCCGTGCATGCTGAGGACCAGGACCGGCAGGTCGGGGGCCAGGGCGCGCGACTCCTTGAGCACGTCGAGGCCGTCGCGCCCCGGGATCGACAGATCGAGCACCACCAGGCTCCAGCGCTGATCGCGCACCAGCTCCAGCGCCGCCGGCCCGCTCGCCGCCTCGCCGAACACCGCGCCGGGCAGGTCCTCGGCCAGGAGCTGGCGCACCCCGCGGCGCAGGACCGCGTGATCGTCCACCAGCAGGATGCGCAGCGCGGCCGCCTCGCTCATGGCCCGCCGGGCGCCGGACCCACCGGGACTCGCACGACCGCGACGGTGCCGCGGCCCGGGCCTCCGCGCAGCTCGAGGGCGCCGCCGAACTGCGCGGCCCGCTCGCGGATGCCGAGCAGGCCCAGCGAGCCGGAGCGGGTCTCCTCCGCCTCGCCGATGCCGCGGCCGTCGTCCGCCACCTCGAGCACGACGCAGCGCTCGCGCTCGCCCAGACGCACCCGCACCTGGCGCGCGGCGGCGTGGCGGGCGACGTTGGTCAAGAGCTCCTGCAGGATGCGGAACAGCGCGGCGGCGCGCTCGCGCTCGACCGACAGATCGCCGTCGGGCAGCGAGAGCTCGACGGCGAGCCCGGACCGCGACGCGAACTCGCGCGCCTGCCACTCGATCGCCGCCGCCAGGCCGAGGTCGTCGAGCAGGCTGGGCCGGAGGCCGGTGGCGACGCGCCGGATGGTCTGGATGCAGCCGTCGATCTGCGCGCTCATGGCGGCGAGCCGCTCGCGCAGGGCCGGGCGACCCTCCTCGCCGGCGGCGCCGGCCAGGCGGCGTCCGATCCAGGCGACGTCCATCTTGAGCCCGGTCAGCTCCTGGCCCAGGACGTCGTGGATCTCGCGGGCCAGGCGCGCCTTCTCGCGCTCGGCCGCCGCGTCGACGTGAGCGGCGAGCGAGCGCAGGCGGTGCTGGGCCTCGGCCAGCTCCTCGTCGTGGCGGCGCCTCTCGGTGTCGTCGCGCGCCACCACGGCGAGGCCCAGCGGGCGGCCGTCGTCGTCGCGGATCGCGGTCATCACCGCGCTGGCCCAGAACCGCGAGCCGTCGCGTCGCCGTCGCCAGCCGTCGACCTCGAGGCGCCCGCGCCTGCCGGCGGCGTCGAGCTCGGCGAGCGGAGTGCCGGCCGCGACCTCCTCGTCGAGGTACAGGCACGAGACCTGCCGCCCGACGATCTCGCCGGCCGGATGACCGGTCATGCGCTCGGCCCCTGGATTCCAGGTGGCGATGCGCCCGTCGGGGTCGACCAGGAAGATGGCGTAGTCCGCCACCCCGCCGACCAGGAGCCGATATGGCTCACCTCCCCCGGCCCCCATCCGATCGATTGTCCACCACGCGGTGCGCTCGAACAAGCGACTGATTTCGACGGGGAACCCCGCCGACTTCGTCGGCACCCCGTCCGGGGCCGCTTGACCCCGCGCGGGTAGCTCCGGCGCATCTCCGAGCGGCATGGCGAGGAGCGAGGCGAGGCGATGTATCGTGGACGGGGGAGTCATTCTGGTCGAGGATCACGCCCGCGCACTGGACGTGCGCGAGCCCCGACGGGGAGGGGACCTGATGCCCGCGCCGCTGATCCTGGTGGTCGAGGACAATCCGATCACGGAGAAGATCCTCCGCCTGTCGCTCGAGTCGGACGGCTACGACGTCCTGGCCGCGCGCGACGGCACCACGGCGCTGAGCCTGACCGAGGGGCGGTGCCCGGATCTCATCCTGCAGGACCTCATCCTGCCCGACCTGTGCGGCTTCGACCTGGTCTCGCGCATGAGGGCCCGGCCCGGCTGGGAGGCGATCCCGATCCTCGCCTTCTCCGGCTTCGTCACCGCGCTCGAGGAGGCGCGCGTGTCGACCAACGGCTTCGACGACTTCATCTCCAAGCCGATCGAGCCGTCGCGACTGCTCGACATCGTCCGCACGTACCTGCCCAGGCGCGCGCCATGGGCCGGCGACCGGTTCGGCGGCGGGCGGCGGCTGCTCCTGGCCGACGACGATCCGGTCCAGCTGCGGATGATCAGCCTCCGCCTCGGCCGGGCCGGCTTCGAGGTGATGACCGCGGCCGACGGGGTGGAGGCGCTCGAGCGGGCGCGCATGTTCCGCCCGGACGTCATCGTCACCGACGTGATCATGCCGCGCCTCGACGGTTACGGTCTGTGCCTGGCGGTGCGCGAGGAGCCGCGGCTGGCCAACGTCCGGCTGCTCCTGGTGACGCCGGGCCACGTCGAGGAGACCGATCGCGACCTCGGCCGCCGCGCGGGCGCCGACGACCACGTGGTGCGCCGGCCCGACCTGAGCGAGATCGTGGAGGCGCTGCGCGCGATCCTGGGCCGCCCGGCGCACCCCAGCCACGCGGCCGCGGTGAGGATCGGCGAGCTCGACCACGATCGGGCGGACCGCGTGATCAGGCAGCTCGAGCGCCAGGTGGCGCTGCACGCCGGCGAGGCGCAGCGCAGCGCGACGCTGGCCGCCAAGCTCTCCATCCTGAGCGGCATCTCGGAGGCGCTGTCGCGCAGCAGCGACCTCGGCGCCGCCCTGGGCGAGGCGCTGGCCACGTCGCTGGACGCGGGTGGGATCTCGCGCGGCGCGCTGTTCCTGCGCGGCCCGACCGGCGACTTCGCGCCGGCAGGGCAGGCCGGCTTCGACGGTGACGGCGCCGCACTGGCCGAGCTCGCCGCCCATGGCGAGCTCTTCTCGGGCGCCGGCGAGGACGCCCGCCCCATCGCGGTGCGGGCGGACTCGGAGCCGAGCGAGGCGGGGGCGCTCCTGCTGGCGGCGGCGCGCGCGCGGTCGGTGCTGCTGGTGCCGATCCTGGTCCAGGGCGAGCGCCTCGGGGCGCTCCTGTTCGCCTCCGAGAGCAAGGACCTGTCCGACGGCGACTGGCTCACGTTCGCCACCGCGATCGCCAGGCAGATGGGCCAGGCGCTCGCGCTGGCGCGGGCGTTCGAGCGCGTGTCGGAGAGCGAGGCGCGCTTCCGCTGCCTGGTCGACTCGATGGAGGACGTGGTGTTCACGCTCGACCGCGAGCAGCGCTGGACCGGCGTCTACGGCCGGGGGCTGGCGGCGCACGGCGGCACCAGCCAGGAGCTGCTGGGCAGGACCGCGCGCCAGCTCATGGGCGCCGGCGCCGCCGCCCCGCACGAGCGCGCCAACGCGCGCGCGCTGGCCGGCGAGACCGCGACCTACGAGTGGCAGGGAGCGTCGCCCGTCGCCATGTGCCACTTCCAGACCGTGGTGTCGCCGCTGGTCGACGACAAGGGGCGCACCCTCGGCGTGGTGGGCCTCACCCGCGACATCTCCGAGCAGCGGCGGATCCAGGCCCACCTCATGGCGTCGGACCGCATGGCGTCGGTCGGCACCCTGGCGGCCGGCATCGCCCACAGCATCAACAACCCGCTGGCCTCGGTGCTGGCCAATCTCGAGCTGGCGGCGCGAGACGTGGCGGAGGTGGCGCGCGGCGGCGGCGACATCGCAAGCGCGGCCGACGAGGTGCGGGACGCGCACGAGGCGGCCGAGAGCGTGCGCCAGATCGTCCGCGACCTGAAGCTGTTCTCGCGCGCCGACGAGAACAAGGTCGGCCCGGTCGACGTGGGGCGGGTGCTCGAGTCGTCGCTGCGCATCGCGTGGAACGAGATCCGCCACCGCGCCCGGCTGGTCAGGGACTACGGCGACGTGCCGCTGGCCGAGGCCAACGAGTCGCGCCTGGGCCAGGTGTTCCTCAACCTCATCGTCAACGCGGCGCAGGCGATCCCGGAGGGGCACGCGAGCGCCAACCAGATCCGGGTCATCACCTCCACCGACGCGAGCGGACGCGTGGTCGTGGCCGTCTCCGACACCGGGACCGGCATGACGCCCGAGGTGCGCGAGCAGCTGTTCACGCCGTTCTTCACCACCAAGGCGCCCGGGGCCGGAACCGGGCTGGGCCTGTCCATCTGCCAGCGCCTGGTGACCGGCATGGGCGGAGAGATCGCCGTGGAGAGCGAGTGCGGCCGCGGCTCCGTCTTCCGCGTCACCCTGCCGGCGGCGAGCACCGCGCCGGAGGCGACCAGCTCGGCCCGGGTCGACCGGGCTCCCAGGCGGCGCGGCCGCGTCCTCATCGTGGACGACGACGTGTCCCTGCAGAACGCGATCACGCGCGCGCTCACCGGCGAGCACGACGTGATCGCGCTGAGCAGCGGGCGCGAGGCGCTCGACCGCGTCGCGGCCGGCGAGCGCTACGACGTCATCCTGTGCGACCTCATGATGCCGGAGATGGGCGGCATGGACCTGCACGCCGGCCTCCTGCGCGCGGCGCCGGACCAGGCCGGCTGCATGATGTTCCTGACCGGCGGCGCCTTCACGCCGCGCGCCCGTGCCTTCCTCAAGACCATCCCCAACCAGCGCATCGAGAAGCCGTTCGACATCCAGCAGCTCCGCGCCCTCATCAACGAGCGCATCGGATAGCGGAGGAGGGCCCGAAAGGCCAGGCGACGGTCCGTGGCCTGGCCGACGACGCGCGGGCCGCGCGAAACTGAGTCGGGCGCCTACCCGGCCGAGCTGCCGTCCAGCGCGCTGCCCTGGAGCCCGACCGGGCTCCCCAGCGGCTCGCTTCAACAGAACCAGGGCTCGCTGAGCCGCGGGGACTTGCGGCCGGGGCGAAGCGCGAGCAGGGCTCCCGGCGAGCCGGCCGCCTCGTGCACGATGCGGCGGATCGCGTCGGTGGTGGCGCGCGGATCGCGGTCGTCCCCTGCGTCGCGGTCGACCAGCGCGGCGATGCGGCGCTGCAGCGCGTCCACCAGGGGGTCGGCGTGCACCCAGGCGTGGCCGAGCGCGCTGGGCTCGAGCGGGCCGAAGCGCGCCGCGCCGTGGGCCTCGAGCAGGAGCGAGCCGGGCGGCACCAGCAGCCGGATCGAGAGCTGCACCGGGGCCACGCGGTCGGCCAGGTCGCGCGCGGCGATGAAGTCGACCAGCTCGACCAGGTCGGCCATCGCCGTCCACGGCGTGAACGGGACGAAGGTGGGGCGCACGACCAGCCCGGCCGCGTCGCACAGATCGAGCAGCTGCTCGACGTCGGCCCGCCGGTGGCGCTTGGCCAGCGCGGCCAGCACCCGGTCGCTCAGCGACTCGACGGCGGTGGTGACGAAGGCGCAGCCGAGCTCGACCAGCTCGGCCAGCTGCTCGCGCGCGCGCAGGAGGTGGGCGACCTGGGCCGTGATGTCGAAGGTGACGGCGGGGAAGCGGCGGTGGAGCTCGCGCGCGACGGCCATGGCGTGGCGCGGCCCGTTCAGGAAGTCGGGATCGCCGAACGTGATGTGGCGGGCGCCGGCCTCGACCTGGGCGGCGATGTCGGCCAGGACGGTCTCGCGCTCCACCACGAAGAAGCGCCCGCGGTAGACCGCCGGGACCGGACAGTGGCGACAGGTGTCGAGGCAGCCGCGGCTGGCCTCGGTGTAGCCGGCCGCTCGCGTCTCGCCGTCGGCCGCGATGAGGTGCGCGTAGCGCTCGGGCCCCGGCAGCCCGCGCCGGTCGGGCAGGGGAAAGCGCAAGCGGACCAGCGCGACCGATCCCGGGGTCCGCCCCTCGGGCGGGCCGCCATCGAGACGCGGTTCGGCGCCCGCCTCGATGGCGCGGACCGCGTCGACCAGCGCGTCCTCCATCTCGCCGCCGAGGATGAACGCCGCGCCCTGCTCGGCGAGCGTGCGCGCGTGCAGCACCGCGTAGTGGCCGAAGAAGCCGAACGCGGCGCGCGGCGCGAGCGCGCGCAGCCGGGGCAGGGCGGCCAGCGCCAGGCGCATCGCCGTGTGCATCGGCACCGACAGCGCCACGACGCGCGCGCGCGCCGCCGCGTCGGGATCGATGCGGCAGAGCGCCAGGTCGAGGAGGGCGGGCGCGTAGCCGGCCCGGCGCAGGAACGCGGCCGGGACGGCCAGGCCGTGCGGCGCGTGGCCCAGCTCGTAGCAGGAGACGAGCAGGATCGCGCCCTCGTCTCGCATGCTGTCGGCCATCACGGGGCCTGCGCTTCGATCGCTGTCTGGTCGGCCGATGTCTGCTGGGCCGACGTCGGGTCCGCTGTCCGGTCGGCGATGGAGATCGGCCGGCTCACTTGGCCGGCGCCGGCACGAAATCGGGCGGCAGGGCCGAGCCCTCGCCGAAGAAGAACATGTCGCACTGCTCGCGCAGGATGTCGTGCGCCTTCTTGCTGGTCAGATCGAGCCGGTACTCGTTCACGATCATCTTCGAGTGCTCGAGCCACATCTTCCACGCCTCGAGCGACACGTTGTCGTAGAGCCGCTGGCCCAGCTCGTCCTCGAAGGGCTTGTAGGGGAGGCCAGGCAGCTCGCGCTGCAGCTTCACGCACTTCACCAGACGAGCCATCGGTCCTCCTCGGCGACAGTCAAACAACTTTCCAGCGGACCCGCAAGCGAGCGCCGATGCGACCATCTGATTTCGGCGGCTTGTTTCCAGGGCAGGGCGTGTCTCTCGCGACGCCTCTCGAGTCCCTGGCCTGTCGAATCGTGACATAGAATCCGCAAGATGCCGTACCCCCGCGTCCGCTTTCTCGCCCTCGCCGTTCCCGCTCTTCTGATCGTGGCCGCGTGCGGCGGAGGAGGAGGCGGCGGCGACGACGGAGGCGACGGCCCGCCGGGCCTCGACGACTACTTGCCCGACATCCCGCCGCCCACGGGAGAGCAGCAGAGCGTCTACGCCGGCGCCATCGACACGCAGAACGCCGGCGCCGAGCTCCTGCCCGGCAGCGCGGCCTCCGGCACCGTCGGCGACCTCTACATGCGCAACTCCCGCGGCCGCTTCGTCATCCAGGCCCCGGGGCGCGTCATCGGCGTCATTCCGCAGGGCGGCAATCTGATCGACGTCCAGCCGGTCGGGGCGGACGGCCCCTACGCCCAGGATTCGTTCGGCGAGCTGTCGACGATGTACGTGCTCGGGCGGACCTGCGAGCACCAGACGATCGACGTCGTGCAGGACGGCTCCGACGGCGGGGTCGCGGCGGTCGTCGCTCGCGGCGTGAGCGCCGTGAACGACTTCATCAACATCAAGGGCATCGGCCTGCTTCCGGTCGACCCGTCGCTCGATCCGGACATCCCGGATTCGGTCGAGTGCGCCACGACGTACATCCTCGCGCCCGACTCACCGACGATGGAGGTCTACTGGACCTTCTACAACGACGGCGAGTCCGATGTGCGCGGGCCGCTGGCCGCGCTGTCCGATACCGGAGGCAACGTCGAGGTGTGGGCGCCGACGCGGGGCTTCGAGCGCCTCGGAATCGAGCAGATCGTGCAGACCCTGGAGCCGGCGCCGGTGCCGTACGCGGTCTATCAGGGGCCCGGGGTGGCCTACGGCATCGTCCCGGTGCACGACGATCCGTCAACCCCGAACGCATCGTTCCTCATCGCCGGCGTCTCCATCATCCTCTACGGCGCCGAGCAGCTGTTCGACATCCTGAGCGAGGAGGGCGCGTACTTCGACCTGCCATCGAAGCAGGGCGTCACCCACGCGGCGCGCGTCGTGGTGGGGCGCGACGCCGCCGCCGTCGAGGCGGAGGTGCTGGCGGCCGCCGGGACCGAGACGCGCGAGCTGTCCGGCGAGGTCATGTGGGACAGCGGCGAGCCGGTGGCCGGCGCGCGGGTCGGCGTGTTCGAGGACTCGGACGGCGACGGCGACATCGGCCCCGACGACCTGGTCGTGAGCTACATGGACACCGACGAGGAGGGCCGCTTCTCGGGCCAGTTCGCCAGCGGGGCCTACCTCCTGCGCGCCGACCTGGCCGACCAGGCGCGCTCGCAGGTGGCCGGCTCCGACGACGGCGACCTCGCCTTCATCCTCGATCGGCCGGTGCGCTACGACTACCGCGTCGTGGACGACGAGACCGGCGAGCTCACCCCGGCCAAGGTGCTGGTCATCGGCCAGAACCCGGCCGCCGCCGATCAGCGGCTCTTCTCCACCTTCGATCGCTTCGACGGCGTGGTCGCGATGATCCAGTCGATCCGCGGCACGTCGACCGCCGTCGGCGAGGAGGGCGGCGACGCGCCGATCATGCTCGCGCCCGGCGCCGACTACCGCGTGCTGGTCACCCACGGCACCGAGTGGTCGGAGGCGGAGCAGGTGCTCACGCCGGTGGCCGGCGACGACCCGGCGGAGCTGGTGTTCCGACTGCGCCGCGTGGTCGACACGAGCGGCTACGTCGCGTCCGAGTACCACGTGCACTCGATCGGGTCGCCCGACTCGCCGGTCGAGTGGTCGACCCGCGTCGCCACCGCCGCGGCCGACGGGGTCGAGGTGTTCGCGTCGACCGAGCACGACTTCATCGCCGACCTGCAGCCGCTGGTCGAGGACATGCTGCTCGAGCGCTCGGTGCGGGTCATGCCCGGCATCGAGGTCACCCCGTTCGCCTACGGCCACTTCAACGCCTGGCCGCTGGTGCCCGACATGACGTCGCCCAACCGCGGGGCGATCGACTGGGCGCGCGGCGCCGGCGGCTTCGCGCTGACGCCGGGCGAGATCTTCCAGGCCATGCGCGACCGCGGCGCCGAGCTGGTCGAGGTCAACCACCCGCGCGCGCTGCCGAGCGGGCTCACCGACTTCCAGAACTTCTTCGATCGCGCGGGCCTCACGTTCGACTACACCAACCGGGTCATCTCCGGCGACAACCTGACCCAGCCGGTGCCCAACGAGTTCCTGCGCCTGGCGCCCGACAGCTCGCTGTGGGCCATCGGCTTCAACGCGCTCGAGGTGTGGAACGGGTTCGGAACCGCAGACAGCGACGGCGACGGCCACCTCGAGATCCAGTCGCTCGACATGGTGCTGCGCGACTGGTTCAACCTCATCTCCTTCGGCCTGCCGATCACGCCGATCGGCAACTCCGACACGCACACCGTGGTGCGCGATCCGATGGGGATGCCGCGCACGCTGGTGGCGGTGCCCGACGACTCGGCCGACGCGCTGGCCTCGGGCTCCATCGTGCAGCCGATCGTCGACAACCTGGCCGGCCGCGGCCCCACGCCGCGCGACGTGGTGGTGACCAACGGGCCCGCCATCCGGCTGACCAGTCCGGCCGACGGGTCTTCGGTGATCGGTCGGACGCTCGCGCCCGAAGGCGGAGAGGTGCGCATCGACATCGCGGTCCAGTCGCCGACCTGGGCGGCGTTCGACGTGATCGAGGTGTTCGCCAACGCCGTGCCGGACGTGGGCGTCGGCGGCACGACGTCGCTCGGGCCGGTCAAGTGCTTCGTGACGGTGGCGCCCGAGACCCTGAACCCGAGCGATCCGTGCGTGGCCGCTCCGCTCGGCGTCGAGCAGATCGCGGTCGACCGCGTCGCGGTGGCGAAGGGCTTCGAGCGCTTCGAGGCGAGCGCGTCGCTGGTCGTGCGACCGGAGGACCAGATCCATCCGGCGGGGGGCATCGGTCAGGACGCGTGGGTGGTGGTGCGCGCGCGCGGCAATCGCAGCATCTATCCGATGCTGCTGACCGGGATCATGAGCGCGGAAAACCTCGAAACCCTGGTGAGCGGGGCCCCCGAGGACGTGGAGGCGCTGCTGGCGGGCAACGGAGTGCCCGCAGCGGCCTTCACCGCGCCGGTCTACCTCGACCTGGACGGCGGTGGCTACCGGGCGCCCTTTGCGCCAGAATAGGGATTCGACCGGGGCCGGAACAACCAGAGCGGCCGGTCGCGAGTCCAACCCCGAAGGCGAAGATGGAACATTCTCTCTGGGATATCCTGAACATGGCCGGCTACGCGATGTGGATCATCGTGGGCCTGTCGGTCCTGACCGTCGCGGTCGCCCTCGAGCGCGTGGTCATGCAGTGGCGATTCATGGACCGGGCGCGGTCGCTGGCCGACACGGTCGGCAGGTGCCTGAAACGAGGTGCCTTCGACGAGGCGAGGTCCGCCTGCGAGCGCTCGCGGTCGCCGCTGGCCGAAGTCTTCCTGGTCGGTTACGAGCGGCTCGGCCGGACCAAGACGGAAAACCTGATGTCCGCGGTGGACCGCGAGCGCGTGCGGGTGATGCTCGGCCTCAAGGCCCGCATGTGGATCATCGGCACGGTGGGCGCCATCGCGGTCTTCGTCGGCCTGTTCGGCACCGTCATCGGCATCCAGAACGCATTCCGCCGCATGGCCGAATCGGGGTCCAACGAGATGAAGGTCGTCTCGAGCGGCCTGACCGAGGCCCTGTACGCCACCGCCGCCGGCATCATGGTCGCGGTCGAGGCGGTGGTGCTCTACAACTTCTTCAACCAGCGGCTCGCGCGCATCGCCGTCGAGCTCAAGATGTTGACCGACGAGTTCCTCGAGCAGCTCGACGAGCACGGCCCCCAGGGCGCCCGCGCCGCGCTGCACGGCCAGGACGAAGGCGACAAGGACGCGGAGGGCGAGCGTGGCGATCGCGAAGCTGCCTGACGCCGATCTCGACGGCGCCGAAGAGTCGATCTTCTCCGACATCAACGTCACCCCGCTGACCGACATCTTCCTCGTCCTCCTCCTCATCTTCATGGTCGGCTCCACCCTGGCGGTGAAGAAGGCCAAGGACGACATGAAGAGCGAGAAGAGCCAGGGCCTCAAGGTCAACCTCCCCTCGGGGGCAGCCCAGGAGATCGACCCCGGCCGCAAGTCCATCATCGTCGGCATCGAGAAGAACGGCCAGCTCCTCATCAACGGCGTCACCGTCGTCGACGCCGACCTCGACCGCTACTTCCAGAGCGCCTTCACGACCGACAAGGACACCCAGGTCGTCATCAAGGCCGACGCCGGCGTCAACCACGGCCGCGTCGTCGGCGTCATGGAGCGCGCCAAGCAAGTCGGCCTCACCCGCCTCGCCATCGCCACCAAGGGCGGCGGCAGCTAGACCGCCGACCCCGGCCGCGCGAGCCGGAGCCGAAGCCGGCCCCGCGGCCCCGGCGCACCGAAGGGGCGATGGGTGACCGCGACGGCGGGGCGCGTGGAAGCATGTCCGCCAGTTCAAGGGGCAGCGCCGGGGCGTGGCGCTGCCCCGGAAGCGGCAGCGCCGGGCGTGGCGCTGCCCCGGAACGGGTCGCACGCCGCGTCGAGGCGGCCGTCCGCGATCACTCGGGCGGCGGATCTCCCATGTCCGCCCAGATCAAGCTGCGGCCGCGACCTGAACGCCCGCCGCTGCGCCAGGCCGGGTCGCGCCGCTCGCCGTCTCCGCCGGGTCGCGGAGACCATCGCGCGGCCGAGAACGCCGGCGGACGGGCGGGCGGCGGGCGCGACCGGGAGCGCGGAGCGCTAGAAATGGCGGACATCGAAACCCGTCGCTCCACGGCGCGTCCCCGAGGGGCGATCGGGCTGGCCGCGTCGAGCTCGCGGGCGGCGTGGCTGCGGCCGCGGGCATCGGTCAGGCGGCGAGGGCGCGATGGGCTCTCCGCTTCCGGGCGGGGCGGGAGCGGGCGCGGGGAGGGCGCGGGTTCGGCGCGGATCGGGGCGCCGGCCCGGCGCGGGCCGGTCACATGCCGAACTTGGAGAGCTTCTTGTGCAGGCCCTCGCGGGTGATGCCGAGGACCTGGGCGGTGCGGGTCTTGTTGTTGTCGTTGTCGCGGAGGGCTTCGGTGAGGAGCCAGCGCTCGACCTGCTCCATCATCTCGCGGAGGGTGCCCTTCTTTGGGGCGATGCGGGACAGGGTGCCCTCGACCTTGCGGATCTGGGGGGAGAGCTCGCCCACCTCGATCCAGGACTCGGACTCGGTCTGGATGACGAGGCGCTGGATCTCGTTCTCCAGCTCGCGGATGTTGCCGGGCCAGGCGTAGCTGGTGAGGGCGTCGAGCGCCTCCTGCGACAGGCCGGCCAGGTTGCGGCGGTACTCGTGGCAGTAGCGGCGCAGGAAGTGCTCGGCCAGGAGCGGGATGTCCTCGCGCCTTTCGCGCAGAGGGGGCAGGCGGATGGGGAAGACCATCAGGCGGTAGAACAGGTCCTGGCGGAAGGCGCCGCGCTCGACCTCGGCGGCCAGATCGCGGTTGGTGGCGCAGATGATGCGCACGTCGACCTGCTTCTCGCTGGTCGAGCCGACCGCGCGGATGGTGCCCTCCTGCAGCGTGCGGAGCAGCTTGGCCTGCAGGGTGAGCGGCATCTCGCCCACCTCGTCGAGGAAGAGGGTGCCGCCGTCGGCGATCTCGAACAGGCCCTTCTTGTCCGAGTCAGCGCTGGTGAAGGCGCCCTTCTTGTGGCCGAACAGCTCCGACTCGAGGAGATTCTCGGGCAGGGCGGCGCAGTTCTGCGCCACGAACAGCTTGTCGTTGCGGCGAGACTGGTAGTGGATGGCGCTGGCGATGAGCTCCTTGCCGGTCCCGGTCTCGCCGTCGACGCAGACCGTCGCGCGCGTGTCGAGCACCTTCTCCAGCTGGGTGAGGACGTCGCGCATGGCCTGTGACTGGCCGATGATGCTCTCGAAGCGGCGCTTCTCCTCGCGCCGCTTGAGGTAGCGGTTCTCCCCGCGCAGCCGCTCCTCGGCGACGCGCAGGCGCAGGACCAGGCCGGCGTTGTCGAGCGCGAGCGCCGCCTGGGCCCCGAGCAGGAGCGACACCTCGAGGTCCGACTCGGTGAACATGCCGGCCGAGTCGCGGTTGTCGGCCTGGATGAGTCCGGTGATCTCGTCGCTGCGCCACAGCGGGACGGCGACGATCGAGAGGATCTGCCCGCCCATGATCGACTCGGAGGTGGCCAGCTCCTCGGCCGCGTTCGCGGTCAGGATGGCGGCGCGGTCCTCGAGCACGCGGCGCAGCACCGCCCGGCTGGCCCGGATCGGATCGGCGGGCGGGCGCGCCGCGGTGCCCTCACCCGACGACGGCGCGCGGCGCGGGCGCCCGTTGCGCTGCCGGGCCAGCGCGACCGTGAAGCGGTCCTTGTCGCTGTCCGAGCGCAGCAGGACGGAGACGTGGGTGGCGCGCGGCAAGAGCTCGAACGCAGCGTCGACCACCGCCTCGAGGGCGTCGCTCATCTCCACGCGCGTGGACAGGGGCGACAGGGCCTTGTAGATGCGAAGCGCGCTGGCCGGATCGTCCTCGACCCGGTCCGTCACCTTCGGCAGATCGACGATCGATCGGGAGGCGATCAGTCGATCGCGCAGGTCGCCGGCGGCCTCGCCGGTGGCCTCGGGCAGCCCGATGCGCAGGATCACCGGCTCGGCCGGATCGCCCAGCTGCAAGCAGTCGCCGGACTTGAGGCTGACCTCCCAGTCCACCGACGCATCGACGGCGAGGACCTCGTCGCCGCGGCGGATCGCGGAGCCGTTCGTCGACCGCAGGTCGCGGTAGATGAACTGGTCTCCTTCCGCGAAGATCTGCCCGTGCTGCCCGGACAGGTGGTAGTCGTGCAGCACGAGGGCGTTGGTGGCGGCGCGGCCGACGGTGATCGTGCTGTCTTCGAACTTGAAGACGTGGCCGCGTGCACTTCCCTCAAGAATTTCGAGGACAATCACTGCGGGCGCGAGCTGGTTGGGGAGTCAGGTGGCGAAAGTATAACGGAATTGCTCCTGCGCGCGCAGATCGCGGCCGGCTATACTAGCCGTTTCTCCTCGACGGTATGTCAGTGATTTCTAGACTGATTCTTGTGCAGCCGGACACGCTTTTGCGAGAGTCGCTGCGCTTCGGGTTCGAGCGCGAGGGGGTCGCGGTGGCGGCGTGCGGGCCGGGCGATTCGTTCGACCCCGACCTGTTCGAGGAGCCGGCCGAGATCGTCATCGCCGGCGGACGCACCGGCGACGAGGCTCGCTCCGTGCTGGCGCTCCTGCGGACCGTGCTGGCCGACGCGCCCCGCAAGCCTCCGGTCCTCTACGTCGGGAACGGCATCGCGCGCTCGCAGGCGATCGCCGAGGGCGCGACCGAGTTCCTGAGCCAGCCGGTGTTCGTGCGCGACGCCGTCACGGTGGCCAGGTTGCTGGCCAGCCGCAAGCACGAGAACCCGGCCGTCCTGACCGGAGACCTGGGCCAGCATTTCGGCCTCTTCTATCTGGTGCGCGCGATCTCGGCGCTCGGGCGGCGCGGCGTGCTCACGCTGGTGCGCGGGATGCGGCGCGGCGAGCTCCGCTTCTACGACGGCGAGGTGACCTCGGCGCAGGTGGGGCTCCTGCACGGCATCGCGGCGCTGCACCAGCTGCTCCTGTGGACCGAGGGGCGGTTCGAGCTCAGGCCGGAGGACGTGGTGCGGCGCCAGCAGATACCGCTCGCGCCGTCGGAGCTGTTCGCCGACGCCGAGCGCTTTCTCAGCGAGATCGTCGCGGTCGCCGGCGAGCTGGCGCCGTCGGCCTGCTACGAGCAGGACGAGCAGCAGATCGGCCGGCTGTCGGGGCGCATCCCGCGCGAGGTGGGGGTCGTGCTCGATCTGTTCGACGGCACCCGCACGGTGGCGGACGCGGTGGAGGACTGCCACTACCGGGTGTTCGAGACGCTGCGCATCGCCAACCGGCTGCACGAGATCGGGCTCATCCGGCTGCGCACCGGCTCGCGCGCGGACGAGCAGGCGCGCGAGGCGCTGGCGGTCGACGACTGGCAGGGCGCGCGGCCGGACCGCGGCCCGGGATACGTGGTGGTGACCAGGCCGGGGCAGGGCGGTCCCGGCGCGGACGGGCACGGCCGCCCGCGCAGCGTGTCGGGGCCGCAGCGCGCCGTCACGCGCGGCCGCAAGGTGCGTCCAGAGCGCCGCAACACGCGCCCGCTGCCCGACCCGCCCGAGCGCGCCCGGTCGCGACAGGAGACCGCCCCGATGCCGGCGTCGGCGGTGGCCGCGATGGCCGCCCGCACCGAACCTCTGGTCGTCGACTGGTCCCAGGTCATCCCCGGCGCCATCGGGTCGGAGCTGTCGGTCTCTCCCGTGGTGCCGTCGTCCGCCGCCGCCGGCGAGATCAGCGTGAGCTCGGCGCCTCCCGAGGCGTCGCTGGTGCCGGCGGTGCGCTCCGGGTTTCCCGAGAGCGCGCTGGCCGATCTGAAGGCCCGCGAGCCGCGGCCCGAGCCGGTCCGCGCGCCGAGCTCCGGGCGCGCAGCGTCGGCGGCCGGAGAGATCGCAGCGCCGCGTCGGTCGCCGGCGAAGGAGTCGGAGCCCGTCCTGCTCACCAGGAAGGTATCGACCGGCACGGAAGCGGCGGGCCGATCGGCGACGGCGCCGCCATCGCGTCAGGGCTCGATGCAATCGGGCGGCGAATCAGCTGGCGAAGCGGGCGGCGGACCGGTTATCGAAGCAGTCATGGAACCGGTCATCGAACGGGTCGACGCTGCGAGTGACCCGGTCGCCGAGCCGGCCGCCGCCACGCCCGCCGCCGCAGCGCCGCCGCCCCGCGCCCCATCGGCCCGGCCGTCGCGCGCGCCGAGCCAGCCGAAGCTGTTCAGCGCCCAGGACGAGGCGTTCTTCGCCGAGGGAGCCGAGCTGGCCGCGGCCAAGGAGGAGTCGTTCGACGACCTCGATGACGGCTACCTGCCGCAGAGCTTCTGGCGCCGCCTGTTCCGCGGCCCGCACACGCCGGTCCAGCCGCGCAAGCCGCGCCCGCGTCGCCGCCGGTAGTCCGCCTATCTGGCGGCGGTGCGGTCCGCCCAGACCAGCTCGACGCCGGCCTGGGCGCTGGTCACCTTGAGCGAGAAGCGGTGGGCGTCGGGGCGGAGGAGATCGACGGAGTGGGGGAAGCGCGCCACGTAGGGCTCGTAGAAGTCGGCGAGGTCCGGGTAGTCGGCGGCGATCTCGCTGCGCGGACGGCGATCGCGCTTGATCTCGCTGGCCACGATCTCGGCGCCGGTGGCGTCGACCAGGGCGACGCGCCATACCGAGCGGGCGCCCTTCTGCAGATCATTCAGGCGGCGGTCGTAGGTCGCGACCAGCAGCATCACCTCGTAGCCCTGCTGGGCGTCGGTCTTCTGGCGCGCGGTCAGGGCCTCGACCTCGCTCGCCGGCAGCTTGTTGCGCTCGGCCCGGAACCTCACGTACGCGGCCCGCCACTCGGGGGACTTGAAGGTGGCGAAGACGTCGATGGTCTGGTCGATGATGTTGCCGTGCGCGTCGGGCGACGAATGCTGGCGCCCGTGCCGGGTCCACTTGCGGCTGACATCGCGGTAGTCGCCGGCCTGCGCCGGCCACTGGTCGCTCAGCTGGACCGACGGCGCCGCCGACGAGGCGCACGCGCAGAGGAGGACGAGGGCGAGGAAGCGGGAGGGCGTCATGGGAAGTCGCGGCGGGTGAAGAGCGCGGTGACCGGCGCCTCGGCCGAGATGGCCTCGCGGCCGCCTTCCTCGCGGTCGACCAGGGCCAGCGCGTGCACCACCACCAGCTCGGCCGCGCGCGCCCGCTCGATGGCGCGCAGGAACGACGCGCCCGACGTGATCGCGTCATCGACCACCACGACGGGCGTGCCCGGCCGGAGCTGGCCGCCCTCCATCCACCGCGCGTTGCCGTGCCCCTTCGGCTCCTTGCGCACCAGGAAGCCGTTCAGCGGGCGCCCGGCGATGAAGCTCATCGTGGAGATGGCGCTGACCAGCGGGTCCGCCCCCAGGGTGAGGCCGCCGACCGCCTCGGCCTCGGGCGCGAGCCGGTCGATGGCGGCGCGCAGGAGCTGGCCGACGAGGAAGTGGCCCTCCGCGGTCAGCGCGACGCGCCGGCAGTCGATGTAGAAGTCCGAGATCCGTCCCGAGGACAGAGTCACCGTCTTGCGCTCGTACGCGAACCGGCGGAGCAGCTCGAGCAGGCGGTCCCGCTGGGGCTCGAGGCCGGGGAGAACGAGGCTGGCGGATGGCGGGGCGCCTGCGTCGGTCATGTCGTCTCTCGTGGTGTCGTGGTGTCGCCCTGCACGACCATCAGCCCCGATGGCCGATCTCCGTGACCGGCAAGGGCGGCATCGGCCTGCGGACGCCGGGCCCGCGCGCTCTGACCGCGACTCGACGGAGCGGCGACGAGGCCGGGGCGGGCGGCAGCAGATCGACCCGCCCGTCCACCTCGGCCGCCGCGTCGACGTCGATCTCGGGGGCCCGCATGTCGCCGACCACGCGCCCGCCCGCCGCGACCGCGATGGTGGCGGTGCAGACCAGGTCGCCGAAGATCTCGCCCGAGACCACCGCGGCGCGCGCGCGCACGCTGGCGCGGCAGGTGGCGCCGCGGGCCACCGTGAGGGTCCCGCCGACCTGGATGCGGCCGTCGACCTGCCCCTCCACCAGGAGGTCGTGCGGAGTCTCGATCAGGCCATCCACTCGGGTTTCACGCGGGATCACCGCGAGCTGGTCCGGCACGGCTCCACCGTACCACACTCGCGTTCGCCGTGATGTGGGCGGCGCTCCGCCTTCCCCGGTTTGACGGCCCGTACGGGTGCTCTATAGGATGAGCGCGCGTGCACCTGGTAGAAGATCGCAATAGCGAGCCGGTCGAGTCGATCGAGCAGCTCGTCGACTACTTCGCGCGCGGCAACAAGCCGCGGGCCCAGTGGCGCATCGGCACCGAGCACGAGATGATCGGTGTCTACACCGGCGGCGAGGACGTCGGCCGGGCGCCGCCGTACGGGGGCGAGCGGGGCATCGCCGCCATCTTCGACTCGTTCGTGTCGAGCGGCTGCTGGGAGCCGGTTCACGAGGGCGAGAACGTCATCGCGCTGGTGTGCGCCGGCGCGCAGATGACGTTCGAGCCCGGCGGCCAGCTCGAGCACGCGCTGCGGCCGCTCCAGCACGCGGACGAGCTCAGCGCCTCGATGGCCGGGAACGTGACGCAGGTCGCCGAGCCATCGGCGCGTCTGGGCCTGGCCTGGCTGTCGCTCGGCTTCCGCCCGTTCGGCGGCCTCGAGGACGTCCCGTGGATGCCGAAGCGGCGCTACGAGATCATGCGCGCGTATCTGCCGACGCGGGCCGCGCTCGGCCACGAGATGATGAAGCGCACCGCGACGGTGCAGGTGAACCTCGACTTCAGCGATCCGGACGATGCGGGCTCCAAGCTGCGCTGCGCGATGGGCATCACGCCCATCCTGACCGCGCTCTACGCCAACTCGCCGGCGGTGAACGGGAAGCTGGCCGGGTTCCAGAGCTATCGCTCGCGGGTGTGGCTCGACACCGACCCGGATCGCTGCGGCCTGTTGCCCTTCGCGTTCGAGGACGTGGACGTCTTCCGCGCCTACGCCGAGTGGGCACTCGACGTTCCGCTGTTCTTCCTGCACCGCAGCGGCGACTACCGCCGCGTCGGCGGGATCACCTTCCGGCGCTTCATGCGTGACGGCTTCGCGGGTGAGCGGGCCACCATGGATGACTGGGCGCTGCACCTCTCCACCCTGTTCCCCGAGGCGCGGCTCAAGCAGTACATGGAGGTGCGCGGCTGCGACGCCGGGTCGTTCGAGATGATCGCCGCGCTGGGCGTTCTCAGCCGCGGTCTGCTCTACGACGACGAGGCGCGGCGGCAGGCGATCGCGCTGACCGACGGGCTGGAGTTCGCCGACCGCCTCGCCCTGGCGCGAGATGTGCCGCGGGGCGGACTGGCCACGCCGGTCGGCGGCACCGGGCGCACGCTCGGTGATCTGGCGCGCGACCTGGTCGTGATCGCGGCCGAGGGAGTCGCGCGGCAGGAGCCGACCGAGCTCGCCTACCTCGAGCCGGTGCGCGTCATCGCCGCCGAGGGCCGCACCCAGGCCGACCGCGCGGTCGATCTCTGGCGCGAGCACGCCGGCGACCTGCCGCGCCTCATCCGCGCGCTGGCATATCCCGGGCTGACCGGCGAGCGCTGAGCTCCGGCGGCTAGGACTTGCTGCGCAGGAGGCGCTGCAGGAGCCCGCGCCGCCCCGGATCCCGGCCGTCGCCGGCCATGGGGTCGAGCGGACCGGAAGGCGGGGCGGTCATGGCCACTCCGCCGTGGTCGGCGGCCGCCGCCATGCGGCCCTGAGGATCGTCGCCGCCGCGACCCTCGCCGCCATTCGCGCCCGCCGCGGCCTGCGGATCTGGTGTCGGCTCGTCGGACGCCACGTCGACCAGCGCCTCGTCGAGGCTCATCGCCCGGTTCGGGGCCGCGGCGCGCTCGGATTCGCGGCTCGGTGCGGAGACCGGCTGCACCTGCAGGCGCCGGCGCTCGACCGGAGACCCGCCCAGGCGCTCGGCCAGCTCGCGCGACGCCTCGTCCACCGTGATCTCGACCGGCACGGCGCTCTCTTCGAGGAGCTCGGCCAGCTCGCGCTCGAGCTGGCCGCCGCCGGCGAGCCCCGCCCCGGTCAAGGCGCGCGCCCGCGTCATCGCGGCTCGCACGACCGGCAGCTCGTCGCCGCGCGCGGCGTTCGC
>Ga0126377_10000771_pt1 | contig 20191 bp, 20 predicted proteins | sample PanSoiMetPlot_22_FD_92647 | JGI IMG/M metagenome (GOLD analysis project Ga0126377, IMG submission 92647) | Tropical forest soil microbial communities from Panama - MetaG Plot_22 | ecosystem: Environmental > Terrestrial > Soil > Tropical forest > Bulk soil | place: Panama | collected 2016-02-17 | reverse complement strand
GTCGACGCCGGGGATGGGGATGAAGAGCAGGTAGGCGCTGGTCGCGTTGGCCTGCACGGCGGCGAGCGGGCGCAGGCCGGGTCCCACCTCGATCACGTCCTCCTGCACGCGCACCGTCGTGACATGGGAGCAGCCGCCCACCGCCGCGAGCGTGGCAGCGAGGGCCAGGGGGACGGTGACCGCAAGAGCGAGCGAAGCCGCGGCGAGCCGGACGCGAACGCGCACGAGCCGCACCTTATCATGTGGTCGCGCGGCGCCCGCTGTGAGCCAGGCCGCGCGGCGCCCGGTGTGAGCCAGGCCGCGCGGCGCTACGAAGCCGCCTCGAGCATGCGCGAGAGCTGATCGACCTCGGGCGGGCCGAAGCGCGGCACGAACAGCTGCGGCAGCTCGAGCAGCGGCGCGGTGAGGTGGCGCTTGAGCTCGGCCAGGTAGCGCTCGTTGAGCCGGCGCCGGCGCAGCGCGGTGCGGCCGTGATCGGTCAGGAATCCCAGCTCGCCCGGCGGCGGCGACGACAGCAGCCGGTCGAGCACCTGCTCGCTGGGCGAGCCGGCCGGAAAGCGATCCGGGTGCACCTGGTTGACGACCAGACGCGACACCTCGAGCCCGAGCTGGCGGCGCAGGATGACGTGCAGCTCGCGCGCCTCGGCGACCGGCATCTCCTCGGCCAGGGTGACCAGCACCGCCGCGGTGCGCGAGCGATCGAGCAGCTGATCGCGCAGGACGCGGGCGTCGCGCGTGAGCGGCCCCTCGGGCACGGTCTGGATGATCGCCCACGGCACGCGCAGGGTCGACACGCTGTGCCCGCTGGCCGGCATGTCGAAGACGAGCGTGTCCCACACCGGGCGGCCGCGGTCCTGCTCGTTGGTGTGGAACCAGGCCTTGCCCAGGATCGCGTACTCGTCGAGGCCGGGGATGGCGCGCAGGAAGTAGCGGGTGACCCGGTTCTCGAACACCATGCGGTAGACGCGCCGGAACTTGAGGATCATGAGGCCGTACTCCTCGAGCGCGGCCGCCGGCGTGGTGTTGACGGCGTACAGGTTCTCGCGCAGGCGCACGATGTCGGTCGACACCGTGACGCCGCCGCCCAGGAGCTCGCCGAAGCGGTCGACCGCGTTGGCCTGATAGAGGAGAGTGCGGCGCCCGCGGCGGGCGCACGCCGCCGCGATCGAGGCGGCGACGGTCGTGCGGCCGACTCCACCCTTGCCAAGCACGAGCACGAGCCGCTTGTCGAGCAGGCTGGCTGCCACGTCGGCTACCTTACCATCGCGCCCGGGTGAGGTCGATCGGGGCGACTCCGGTCACGCGCACCGTGCCGTCGCGGTCGATCACCACCTCGCCGACCGGCGTGCCCTCGACCTCGGCGAGCGTGTAGCGATCCGTCAGGAGATGGATGCGCTGGTTGTCCGAGCCGCGCAGGCCGCGCCCGAGCGCGCGTCGCTCGACGAAACGGCCGTCCACCAGCACATCGATCGATTCCAGGATCGCCGGCCCCAGCGGCTGGCCCTCGATCTCCCGGCGGGTGAAGCCGGAGAAGACGACGATCGAGAGGCCGGGCGCGCGCCGGCGCAGCTCGCGGGCCAGGGCGGCCAGCGCCTCGGGCTGCTCGAACGGCTCGCCGCCCGACACCGTGACGCCCTCGATCGCGTCGCCCTGGGCCGCGATGCGATCGACCAGATCGCCGATGGCCACCGCGTCTGCTCCGCCGGCCGGGTGGGTGGCCGGGTTGAAGCAGCCGGGACACCCGAGCGAGCAGCCCTGGAACCAGATCGCGAAGCGCTGGCCGGGGCCGTTGGCGCGGCTGCGCTCGATGGTCGCGTGCAGCTGGACGCGGGCGCTCACGCCCCCAGTGTAGCAGCCGGGCTCCGGGGCATCAGGTGCCCAGGTCGTCGTCGCACGCGGCGAAGAGCTCGCAGGTCTGGAACTGCAGGCAGCCCTCCATCAGCCCCTCGACGTCGGCGCGCACGCTGTCGGGCTGCTGCGACAGCGCGGTTTCGATCCTGTCGATGCACTGATCAGCGCTGGTGCCGACGAGGATGTTGCAGCTGTCGGCGCGCTCGCAGTAGTCAACCACCGTGCCGGATGCGCCGCCTTCGTCGCCACCGCAGCTGGCGCCCGCCATGAGGATGGCGCCGAGCGAGAGAGCGAGAGCAAACCTGCGAAGAGTCGAGATCGAGACCATGTCGTTTCCTCCTGTCCTTCGCGAACCAGGAGGAGGGCGCTCGCGCGAGGTCGCAGAGAAAAGTCACGCCTGGGATTCACCGCGCGGGAATCCCTCGCAAAATCGCTCGCGGAAATCGCCCGGAGGCGGGTGGCCGGTCGAGGCGGCCGGGCGGCGCGGAGCCTCCAGGTCGACGCCGGTCGGCGCAGACTCGGGCGAGTCCACCGATGAGACCGGCGGCGAGGAGATCGGCGCTGCGCTCGGCGAGGAGATCGGCGCCGTCTCCTCGAGGCCGCTCACCGGGGCGCGGCCGGGCACGGGGCTGCGCAGCGTGTCGGCGCGCGCGACCGCTGCGATGAGGGCCCGGCAGTCCTGGCAGCCGTCCAGGTGCGCCTCGATCCGGTCCGATGCGTCGGCCGCGAGGGCGCCGCTCACGAACCCCTGGACCGCCTCGGGCGAGAGACAGTCGCCTACCAGCCCCGCCATCCTCGTGCGAAGATGATATCAGCGCACATGGCGACAGGCGATCACGAGCTGGAGGCGGCGCTCGACGCGGCGGCGGCCGCGGCCCGTCAGGAGTGGCCGGGCCTGGCCCTCGACCCGGCCGTGTTTCGCCGCCACCTGGCCGAGCAAGTGCCCGAGGGGACACGGCCCGAGGACCTGGCCACCGCCGTGTGCCTGCCCGACCTGTTCCTGGCCTGCGCGTGCGTTCACGGGGTCGAGGGCGCGGCCGCCGAGTTCGACCGCCGCTACATGCCCGTGGTCGAGATGGCGGCCGGGCGGATGGGCGGGGGCGGCGCCGCGCTGGCCGACGAGGTCAAGCAGGTGGTGCGCGAGATCCTCTTCGTCGGCGCCGGCAACAGCGGCCCGGCCATCGCCGCCTTCACCGGCCGCGGCAACCTCAAGGCCTGGGTGCGCGTCATCGCCACCCGCGAGGCGCTGCGCATCGTTCGCCGCGACAAGGGCCGCGTCGGCGTGCAGGACGAGGCGCTCTACACGGTGCTGTCACCGACGGACGACTCCGACCCACAGCTCACCTATCTCAAGGAGAGGTACCGCGCCGAGTTCCAGAGGGCGTTTCTCGGCGCGGTGGCCGGGCTGCCGCGGCGCGAGCGGGTGGCGCTGCGCCTGCACGTGCTCGACGGGCTCAGCATCGACGAGATCGCGCCGATGTACCGCGTGCACCGTTCGACCGCGGCGCGCTGGCTGACCCGCGCCCGCGAGATCCTGCTCAGCGAGACCCGCGCCGGGCTCATGCGCGACCTCGGCCTCGGCGCGGCGGACGTGGACAGCATCATCCGGCTCATCCAGAGCAACCTCGACGTCAGCCTGACCGGCGCGCTTCACTCGCGCAGCGAGCGGCGGGCCGGGCGCGACGACCGCTGAGCCGCGCGGGTCAGGGCGAGGGCGAGCAGCGCGAGGACCAGCGCCGAGAGCCCCGACAGGCCGCTGTCGCCGCCGGCGGCGGAGCAGCCGCCCTCGTCGTCGCGCGAGACCGGGATGGGCAGACCGCCGCCGGCGCTGCTGGCCAGGCAGGCGGATCCGCCGTCGTCGAGCGCCTCGCACGAGAAGCCGTCGGGGCAGTCGAGCAAGCCATCACACTGGGTGCTGCACACACCGCCGGCGGCGCCGATCACGCACAGACCGTCGGCGCACTGGCTGCCGTCGCTGCACGCGTCGCCCAGCTGACCGGCCCCGCCGCCGGGCGTCTGGGGCGGGAGGCAGAAGCTGCCGCCGTCCGCCGCCGCGCACTGGAAGTCGCCCGGGCAGGGCGCTGCGTCGCTGCACTCCTGGGTGCAGATGCCGTCGCCGGCGCTGCCGCCGCTGGCGCAGAGGCCGCTCTGGCAGCCGGCGCCGTCGGCGCACGGGTCGCCGAAGCCGCCGCCGGTGCCGGGACCGCTGCCGGGGTCGGCGTTGGCGGCGATGAAGTCGAGGAACGCGTCCACCCGGGTGTCGACGCCCTCGATCGCGCAGTCGGTGTCGCCGAACGACGTGACGCCGATGACCTGCTGGCCGCCGCCGGCGTCCAGGAAGGCCGGGCCGCCGGAGTCGCCGTTGCAGGTGTTGGTCTGCGAGTTCCCGACCAGGATCAGCTTGTCGTCGAAGTCGCCCAGGCTGGACGTGACGTGGCGCTTGATGCCGCTGTCGTCGCCGCCGCCGCTGGTGATGCCCCAGCCGACCAGCTCGATCGGAGAGCCGACGTCGGCCGCGGTGAGCGGCGCCTGGCGAAGCGCGGCCGGAGCGATCGGGACCTCGTCGGCCAGGTGGATGAGCGCGATGTCGTTGCCGGCATCGAGGTTGTCGATGTCCCAGTCCGGGTGGAAGACGGTGCTCTCGGCCGACGTCATGAAGATGAAGCCGGGGTCGTTCTCGTCGGTGGCGTCGGTGCCGAAGTAGATGACGTAGCTGGCGACGACGAACTCGTGGTCGTCGACGCAGTGCGCGGCGGTGAGCACCAGCTTGGGGGCGATGAGCGTGCCGGTGCACGCCAGGTTCGTCGTCTCCTCGGCGTCGAACCCGACGATGATGGGCACCTCCGGGTGACTCGAAGTGGTGTCGCCGCCGACGATGTTCGACTCGCCGCCCGGGCGGCTGGAGCGCAGCTGACTGCGATGCAGCGGAAGCGGCCACTCGCCCGCCGCCCGCCGCCCGCTCTCGCCGAACCATCGCGTGTTCGCCCGCCTGCCGGCCGGCGCGATGTGGGTCTCGCTCGCGTGCGCGGTCGACACCTCGACCGGCTGGCCGGCGAACGCGTCATTCGCCTGCAGTGCGGCAAGACCGGCAAACAGACCGATCGCCGTGACAAAGCTGCGCTTCATTTCCTCTTCCTCCTGTGGCTCGGGGCCACATCCAGGAGGAGGAGGCGACTCGCATGTCGCGCAGAAAGTGCCAGGTGCGCGGAACGCGCGGCGGTCCGCCATGCAGTGCACGTCGGCGAGGCAATGCGAGGCAATGCGAGGCGAGGCTTCAGCGGCGAGGCTTCAGCGCCGCGAGCCCGACCGCGACCGCGCACGCGCGCGGGGCCGCGGGGCCGGGTCCGGCCCGCTGGCCCAGCTGCCGAGCTGGGCGCGGGCGGCCGCCGGGTCGAGGCCGCGCGCGGCGCGCGCCACGTCGGCCGGCACCCAGTCCGGGAACGGCGTGACGATGTTGCGATGCGCGCCGCTCTCGGTGTGCTCCTGCTTGATCGCGGCCAGGCGATCGCGGCCGAGCTGGTCGGCCAGGCACACCAGCGCGGCCCACAGACGCCGGTGGACGAAGGTGACCTTGCCCGCGACCAGCTTGAAGCAGAGCACATCGGGCGAGTCGTCGATCGCGGTGAGCGCCCGGAAGATGTCGTGGCCGCGGGCGTGCGCCCACCAGCTGCCGCGGATGGGCTCGCCGGCGACCGCCTCGGCGACGCTCGGCACCGGGCCGCGCGCCGACGCGAGCACAACGCCGTGCTCGGCGACGAAGGCGACCGCGTCGAGCTCGCGCGCGGGCGTCACGCGAGGCTCTCCAGGAGGTAGGTGGGCACCACGCCGGCCGCCGCCGACGCGTCCTGCCAGCGGGTCACGCCGGTGACCAGCAGCGCCGCGTCGATGCCGCAGGCGAGCGCGCCGGCGATGTCGGTCTCGAGCTGGTCCCCGATCATGAGCGGCCGCGCGCTGCCCAGGCGGCGGACCGCCTCGTCGTAGAGCGGCCGGTGCGGCTTGCCCAGCCGGGTGAAGCGCGGCGGCGCGAGCGGGTAGCGGCGGGCGAGCGCCGCCTCCAGGAGGACCCCGATGGCCCCGCTGGTGAAGCCGAACGCGCCGTCGCCCGCCGGATAGATGATGTCCGGGTTGGGCAGCACCAGCTCGACGGCGCGGCCGGCGTCGAACGCGCGGAACAGGGCGGACAGGGCGGCGTTGATCCCCTCCAGGAAGGGAAATCCGTCGTCGTCGCACACCACCACCGCGTCGTAGTCCGCGGCGGGATCGATCGCGCACACCTGGCCGCCGGCCTCGGCGACCAGCTGGCGCGAGTCGTCGGTTCCGAGCACCAGGCAGCGCGCGCCGGTCAGCCCGCGCGCGGCGAAGTGCGGCGCGATGAGATCGCCCGAGCCGAGGAAGTGGCCGGCCGCGACCTCGATGCCGAAGCGGCGGTAGCGGGCGGCGGCGGTGCCCGGCCGTCGCGATGCGTCGTTGGTCACGATGAGATAGCGGGCGCCGCGGCGCTCGAGCTCGGCGATGAGCGCGGCCGCCCCGGGCAGCGCGCCGCGCCCGTCCACCAGCACGCCGTAGGAATCGATGAGCAGGCCGTCGTAGCGCTCGAGCAGATCGGCGAGCGCGACGCGGGCGGGGGCGGGCGCGCCTTCTGAGCGGGGAGGACTCATCGATGGTGGTGCCGTGGCGCGCGTCGGAGGGGCCGAGTGGTGCTACCCCACGGCTTATAACAGCCGCGCGCGCGAGCGGCCACGAGGCCCGGAGCGGTCGATTTGCCCCGCAACCGCCGCCGCGGGCGCGCTATGCTGGGGCGGCTTGGCCGAAGGGCGCGAGACTCGCACGACCCCCACGGCCGGCGACGACGACCCGACGCAGCTCGGCTCGCGCGCCGGTGCGAGCCGAGGCGCGCCTCCGGCCGGCGCGCCTCCGGCCAGCGCGTACACGCCGACGGGCGGCCCGGCGGCCTCCCCACCCCACGAGCCCGCCATGGCAGTCGAGCCGCGCGGCCCCTCGAGCGATGACGGCCCGGTGCCCGCGCCGCCGGTGATCCCGCCGCTCGCGCGCGCCGAGACCCTCGAGATGCGCTCGCGCCGCGACTCCCATCCGTCGGCCGATCCGGGCTCGGTGGCGCGCACCGCGTCGTCGCCGGTCGAGGCCCTGTTCCAGGAGGAGGTCGCGCGGACGCGCATGTTCGCGCTGTTCTGCGTCTTCATCGACCTCTTCGCGATGATCGGGCTGCCGTTCCTCGGCGGCAACCTCCTGGTCCGCAACGTCCTCCTGGCCGAGCTCGCGGTCAACATCGCCGGCGCCGCCTATCTCTACACCCAGCTGCGCGACCCGGCGCGCTTCCGCCAGAACGTGGTGGTGTCGCTGGCCGTGCTCGCGTCGCTGACCGGCTACACCGCCATCCTCTACTGGGGCGTCAACTCGGCCGCTCCGGCGATCGTGGTGCTCGGCATCTACTTCTTCAGCCGCGGCCAGAACTCGGCGGCCGCGGTGCTCATCTACGGCCTGTGCGCCGGGCTGCAGGCGATCATGGCGATCCTCATCCTGTCGCGCGCGCTGCCCGACCCAGGCATGTACACCGGCTCCGGGCTGCCCATCCAGGTCCACCTGGTCACCCAGATCCTGCTCCAGTTCATGTTCTTCACCGCCCACACGCTCGCGCGCTCGACCCGCACCGGCACCCTGCGCGCGATCGACAGCCTGCTGCAGGCGCGCCGCCAGGTCGAGCAGCGGGAGGCGATGTTCCAGGAGGTGCGCCAGGACCTGGACCGCGTGCTGCAGCTCGGCGGGCCCGGCCGCCACACCGACCGCGTGCTCGGAAGCTACAAGCTCGGCGTGGTGGTCGGGCGCGGCGCGATGGGCGAGGTGTACGAGGCCAGCGACGTGATCACCGGCGCGCGCGCCGCGGTCAAGCTGCTCCACCCCAACGTGATGCTCCACCCGGGCTCGATCGAGCGCTTCCTGCGCGAGGCGCAGGCGGCCAGCTCGCTCGAGTCGCCCCACGTGGTGCGCGTGCTCGACGCGTCGCCGCACGACGCCGCCCTGCCGTACCTCGTCATGGAGTACCTGACCGGCCACGACCTGGCCCATCACCTGCGCCGGCGCCGCCGCCTGGGGCCGGACAAGATGCAGGTCCTGGCCATCCAGGTGGCCAGCGCCCTCGACGAGGCGGGCGCCAAGGGCATCGTCCACCGCGACATCAAGCCGCAGAACCTGTTCCTGCTCGAGCGCGCCGGCGCCGCGCCGATGTGGAAGATCCTCGATTTCGGCGCGTCCAAGCTGGCCCAGCACAGCGGCACGCTCACCGAGGGGCGCGTGGTCGGGACGCCGGCCTACATGGCGCCGGAGCAGGCGCGCGGCGAGAGCGTCACCCCGCGGGCCGACGTCTACGCGCTGGCCGCGATCGCGTATCGCTGCCTCACCGGGCGGCCGCCCTACTCGGGCAAGGACCTGCCCACCACGCTCTACAACGTCTGCTACTCGATGCCGCCGCAGCCGAGCAGCGTGGCCGAGCTGCCGGGGCCGGTCGACAGCGTGCTGGCCGTCGGGCTGGCCAAGACCGCGCGCGACCGGTTCGAGAGCGCGAGCGAGCTGGCCGGCGCGATCGGCGCCGCGCTCGCCGGGCAGCGCGACGACTGGATCGATCGCCGCGCCCAGGCGCTGCTCGCCGACATGCCCTGGGGCGCGACGCCGCGCTGAGCGGGCCGCGCTGCGCGGCCTCGGCGCGGCTTGGCAGGTCGACGCGCGGCGATGGCGCCCGTCGGCTCGGGGCATCACCCGCGAGTGCTATACCTACCGCGTGAAGCCATACCTCGACCTCGTGCGCCAGGTCCTCGAGCATGGCGAGGAGCGCGCCGATCGCACCGGGACCGGCACGCTGTCTCTGTTCGGCCTCTCCGCCCGCTACGACCTGCGCGAGGGCTTCCCGCTGGTCACCACCAAGAAGGTCCTGTTCGCGGCTGTGGTGCGCGAGCTCCTCTGGTTCCTGCGCGGCTCGACCAACATCCGCGACGACCTGACCCAGCACACGCCGATCTGGGACGCGTGGGCGGACGAGGACGGCGAGCTGGGGCCGATCTATGGATACCAGTGGCGCAGGTGGCCGGGCCGCGACGGGGCGGGCATCGATCAGATCAGGGGCGCCATCGACCTCATCAAGACCGATCCCGGATCGCGCCGCATCCTGGTCAGCGCCTGGAACGTGTCCGAGCTGGACCGGATGGCGCTGCCCCCCTGCCACACCATGTTCCAGTTCTACGTGCAGCGGGGCAGGCTCGACTGCCAGCTCTACCAGCGCTCGGCGGACCTGGCCCTCGGCGTCCCGTTCAACATCGCGAGCTACGCCCTCCTCACCCACATGATCGCCAACGAGTGCGGGCTCACGCCGGGCCACTTCATCCACGTGCTGGGCGACGCGCACGTGTACGTGAACCACATCGCGGGGCTGCGCGAGCAGCTGTCGCGCCAGGTGCACCCGCTGCCTCGCCTGCGCCTCCCGCCCGGCGCCCGGGTCGACGACATCCGCTTCGACGACGTCGTGCTCGAGGGCTACGTGCATCACCCGTTCATCAAGTTCGAGGTGTCGGTGTGACGTCGCTCCGCCCGTCGGAGATCGAGTTCGACATCGTGGTGGCCGCCGATCTGGACGACGGCATCGGCGCCGGCGGAAAGGTGCCGTGGCACCTCCCGACCGACCTGGCTCACCTCAAGCGTCTCACCAGCGAGACCGAGGTGCCGGGGACGCGCAACGCGGTCCTCATGGGGCGCGTCACATGGGACTCCATCCCGGACAGGTGGCGGCCGCTGCCCGGGCGGCTCAACGCCGTCATCTCGCGGCAGGTCGACCTGGCCCTGCCGCCGGGCGTCCTGCGCGCCGGCAGCCTGCCCCAGGCGCTGCAGCAGGCGCGCGCGCAGGTCGACGTGGAGCGCCTCTTCGTCCTCGGCGGAGCCCAGATCTACCGGGTCGCGCTCGCGCTCGACACCTGCCGCCGCATCTACCTCACCCGCGTGCTGGCCCGCCACGCGTGCGATGCGTTCTTCCCGCCCATCCCGTCGCGCTTCCGGCGCGAGGCGCTGCTCGGCGAGGGGCGCGAGGGGGCGGGCGACGCCGCGGTCGGGTATCGCATCGAGCTCTGGACTCGCGCCTGAGCTTGCCCGGTGCGACCGGGCGCGCTTCACTTCCGGGGGTGAGGACGTTCGACGAGCTGGAGCGGATGTGGCTGGAGTCGCCGCCCGAGCCGCGCGGGCGCGGGGCGGTGCGGCTCCTCTGCGTTCGCACGGCCGAGGGTGTCCACGAGTGTGTGGACCGCGTCCTGGTGACGCCCGAGCGCGGGGTCGAGGGGGATCGCTGGCTCCACAAGCCGGGCCGTGACCTCGACCAGCAGGTCACGCTCATCCGCGCGCGCGTGGCCGAGCTGATCGCGGCCGGGCACGCGCCGATCGACGCCTGCGGCGACAACCTGCACGTCGACTTCGACCTCGCGGAGGCGGCCCTGCCGCCCGGCGCGCGGCTGAGGGTGGGCGGCGCGCTGCTCCTGGTCACCGCGCATCCGCATGCCGGGTGCAAGAAGTTCCGGGCTCGCTACGGCGTCGAGGCGCTCCAGTGGGTGAACTACCAGCCGCATCGCGCGCGCCGGCTGCGCGGGGTGAACTGCCGCGTGCTGTCCGGCGGCGAGGTGGCGGTCGGCGACGCCATCGAGCTCGACGGCGAGGCGCGGTCGTCGCCCTCGTCGCCGTAGCGGTGCGACACACCGTGTCAAGGGTGTGCCGTTCAGGGGAGGCGGAAGTGAGCGAAGACGGCGCACTTCGCCGTCACCCGGTGGGCATGGCGCCTGCAACCTCGGTCGTGCCATCAGCTCAGCACCGGAGGACGACATGAGACATGGCAATGGAGGCGAGATGCTGCGCGATCGAGTCGAGGAGGGCGCGCGCGCCGTCGGCGACGAGGTCCAGCGCACCTATTTCCGTGTTCGCGATCGCGCCGCCGACGTCGGCGGGCGAGCCGTTGGCTTCACCAAGGACCACCCGCTGGCGATCATCGGTTCGCTCGCCGCCGGGGTCGGCATCGGGCTGCTCATCGCGCGCATGGTCCGGCGATAGCCGGATCTCCGCGGCGGAGCGCAGGGCGCGGTCCGCACGTCGCGTTCAGCAAATAGCCATTCAGCGAAAGACATGTAGCGAGACAGCCACTCACGTTCGCGCGCGGAGCGCGGCTCGTCTCGCCCGCGACTCGCGGATCGAGTCATTCACGCGCCGGGCGGGAATCGAGGTTCCCGATCTTTCCGGCGCGTGAGCTGATCCCGCAGCGCAACGGCCGAGCGGGGGCGACCTGGTGCTGACCGGCCTCGACCGGGCGGGCGCTCCGCGATCGCCTTCGACGGGCGCCCCGCCGACCTGGCCGGCGCCCCGTCGACCTCCGCGGAGCGCCTCCGTGCAGGGTGAGGCGCGCCTCCATTCGGACGCGCCGGGACGGCGCCCGGTCATGGGCTCTCCGAAACCCACGGCGGCGGCGGAGCGGCGGTGATATAGAGAGAGAGGCCGTTTCGTTCCGGGGGAAGAGGTGGGCAAGCGCCGGCGATGAGGCTGGGCAGACGAGTCTGGTCGACGGTGACTTCGGTGAGCGTGCTCGCCGTCACGCTGCTTTCGGCGTGCGGGGTCGGCGAGCGCCATCACACGATCGAGGCGTCGACCCAGTCGATCGCCATCGCGCCGTCGCGCGCCCGCGAGGCGGGCGACGACCCGCGCTACCAGGCGGCCCTGGCCGGCATGCGCCGCCGGCTGGAGCGCGCCGGCATCCGCGGCGGCTTCCACATGGTGGTCGAGCCGCCGTTCGTGATCGCCGGTGACGAGCCGCCGCGCGTGCTCGAGGCGCGCGCCGCCAGCATCGTGCGCTGGGCGGTCGAGCGCCTGCGCGCGGCCTACTTCGGGCGCGACCCGGCCCCGGGCCTCGAGATCTGGCTGTTCCGCGATCCGGACAGCTACCGGCGCCACGCCCGCATGCTGTTCGGCGACGAGCCGACCACGCCCTACGGCTACTTCGACAGCAGCCACGACGCGCTCATCATGGACATCTCGACCGGCGGCGGCACCCTGGTGCACGAGATCGTCCACCCGTACATGGACGCCAACTTCCCCCGCTGCCCGGCCTGGTTCAACGAGGGGATGGGCTCGCTGTACGAGCAGGCCGGCGAGCGCGACGGCGCGATCGTGGGCCTCCTCAACTGGCGCCTGCCCGGGCTGCAGCACGCCATCGAGCAGGGCAGCGCGCCGGGCCTGCCCCAGGTCCTCGCCTCCGACGCCGGCGAGTTCTACGGCGACCCGAGCGGCCTCTACTACGCCGTGTCCCGTTACCTCCTCTACTACCTGCAGGAGAAGGGCCTCCTGTCGCGCTACTACGCCGAGTTCACGGCCGCCTACGAGAGCGACCCCACCGGCCTCAACACGCTCCTCGAGCTGACCGGCCAGGACCTGCCCCACCTCGAGGCCGACTGGCGCCGCTTCGTCCTGCGCCTGCGCTGGTACCGGTAGGTCGCGATTCGCGAGCGGCGCCGCGCGCCGATCAGGTCGACCGCCGCTGGTGGCGCTCGCCCATCCTGCGAAAGCGCTCCAGCACGCGCAGCCCCGTGCTGGGGAAGGGGCGGACGATGTGGGCCAGGACGGCGCGGACGCGCGGGCGCGCGATCACGAGGCGCGGGCGGTCGACCAGGTCGATCACGGTCTCGGCCACGTCCTCGGGGCGGAGCAGCTTGCCGGCGCTGAACAGGAGCGCGGCGGCGCTGTCCGCCTTCACGTTGCGCGTGAGATCGGTGTCGATGGCGTCGGGGCAGACCGCGCTGACCCGGATCGGGATGCCGGCGTGCTGGAGGTCGCCCTGGAGCGCGATCGAGAAGCCGAGCACCGCGTGCTTGGTGGCGGTGTAGACCGCCAGCCCGGGCGCCGGGACGATCGACGACATCGAGGCGATGTTGATGATGTGGCCGCGCGCGTTCCCGCGCATGGCGTCGACGGCGGCGCGCGAGCCCCACACCAGGCCGAGCAGGTTGACGTCGACGTGCAGGCGCACGTCCTCGTCGGGATGCTCCCACGCGGCCGCCGTGCGCAGCACGCCCGCGTTGTTGACCCACAGGGCCAGCTCGCCGCGCTCGGCCGCGGCGGCGGCGACGCGCCGGTGCGATTCGGGGTCGCGCACGTCCTGCTCCATGGCCCAGGCCCCGCCTCCGATCTCGGCGGCGCTGGTCCGCGCCGACGCACCGTCCACGTCGGTGACGAGCACGGAGAAGCCCTTGCCGGCCAGGCCGCGGGCGATGAATCGCCCGAGCCCGCGCCCGGCGCCGGTGACGACGGCGGTCTGCATGGGCGCGCAGCTTAGCTCAACTCACGCGGATCCGGCGGCGCCACCGCCGGCCGCGCGGAGGAGGCGGGCCAGCGCAGCCTCGAGCGCGGCGCGGGCGGAGGCCCAGGCCGCGCGCTCGGGCGCCCAGCTCCACGCCTGCGCGCAGGCAAGCACCGGCGCGCCCGGGCCGGCCGCCACCTGGATGGCGCGCAGGATCAGGACGCCGTCGACCTCGTCCCAGCCGAGCGCGAGCTCGAAGGGCGGCGCGAGCGCGATCACGCGGCCGCTCACCGCGAGGTCGGCGGCGCTCGGCGCGTACGCCGTGCCGCCCGCAGCACACGGCGCGGCCCCGCGCAGCGCGAGCGCGAACGGCTCGCCTTCGCGCGCGAGCGCCGTGGCCGCGCCGCCGCCCGTGAGCCAGTCCGCGCGCCGGACCGGATCGTGAAGCAGGGGGCCGATCGCGGCGAGCGGCGCCGCCACCGGCGCGATCGCCGACACGACCTCGCGCGGCCGCCCGGCCCGGCCGGCCAGATAGTGCGCAAGCACGCGCAGCATCACCCGCCATCCGGCGGCGCTGCCCGCGCGCTCGGCCTCACCGGCGGGGCCGGGCGCGAAGCCTCCGTGGGTCAGCTCGACGCGCGTCCCGCCCGCGGCCGCCTCCGACAGGGTCACGGTCTGCAGCTGCGACGGGCGCCCGGGCGCGCCGCCGCGCAGCGAGAGCCGGCGCGGCGGATCGACGTCGACGACGATCAGACCGAGCTCCAGCCCGAGGCTGTCCCAGCGCCACGCGACCGACTCGCCGGGGGTGATCGCACCGTCGGCGCGCTCCACCAGCCACCCGGCAAGCCACCCCGGATCGGTCCATGCGCGCCAGACCGTGGCGATGTCCGCGCTCATGTCGAGCGCCTCGACCACGGCCTGGTCCGGTGCCTGCATCCTCGTTTTATCCGTGACGCGCTGTCGCGAAAGCCGCCGCCCTGGCGGCCGCGGCCCCCCACCACGTTCGCCTGGTTGTTGTCAATTCTGTCACGCATGCGTTGCGGCCCACACGTTTTCCCGGCGATGGACTGGTTTTCTTCGGCAGCCGGAAATGGATCGCGCCATGCAATGCGTACAAAGAGGGTTCCATGCAGCACCTCTTCGAGCTCGTGTTCGAGTACCGAAACCTCCTCGCCCGGCGCAAGACGGAGGGCGGGGCGCTCGACAGTCCGGCGCGCAGCCGCCTCGGCGCGCTGCACCGACTGCTCGGGCGTGAACCCTTCCCGGGGGACCCCGACGGGTCGGGCGCGTTCAGCCGCCGTCGCCACGCGCGCTGCGAGGTCGAGCTCGGCGCCACCCTGCGCATCGGCACCGCGCTCTCCTCGGTGGATCTCCTGAACCTCAGCGCCGGCGGCGTCTGCGCCGTCACCCCGGCGGCGCTTCCCGTCGGCGACCGCGGCAGCCTGCGCATCACCAGCCCCGACAGCGGCCGGATCTACGAGTGCGCCGTGCAGGTCTCGTGGGTCACCGACGACGACGAGCAGCACCTCGCCGGCCTGCGCTTCATCGGCGCGCCGACCGAGGTGCCGCCCGCGTCCTGATCGACCGCGACCTCGCCCCGATCAGTCGACGTCGACCACGACGCCGCAGGGGAACTCGGCCGAGAGGTCGATCTGGGCGTTGCTCTTGTACGTGTCGCAGGCGGCGCCGAGCAGCTCGAAGGTGTCCTCGTCGACCATGTGCCAGTCGGCGTTGTCGCCGTAGGTGAGCTCGGTCCCGTTGAGGATCACGGTGCCCTCGTCGGCCCGATCGAGGTCGACCGGGTCTTCCAGATCGATCGAGCAGCTGCGGACGCCGCCGATGATGGTGTTGAAGGCGTCGACCATCTCCTCGGCGTCGCTGGCCTGGAAGACCGGCGCGGCGGCGGGCGGCAGCGTGTCGGGGGCGAGCCCGGCGCCGATGTTGGCGACTCTCTGCAGGTGATCGATCGCGCCCTGGTCCGGCGCGACACTGAGCGGGATGGTCAGGATGCCGGCCTCGAAGGCGGTCTGGGTCGCGGTCTCGGTGACCGCGTTCGCCTGCGCCTGGGTGATGGCGGCCCCCGGGGGAGCGGCGTTGCCCGGGTTGGCGTCCTCGCAGGTGTCGGGCAGACCGTCGGTGGCGAGGATGATGACGTGCGGGTTGTCGGTCTGCGGGAAGGTCGGCGTCACCGCGGCGATCGACGGTCCCGTGGGCGTGTCATCGTCGGGGAGGTTCGCGTCGAGCACGTCCTTGATCGCGCCGGCGTTGCTCACCGCGAGCGGCGTGTTCTGGAGGATCGGGCACCCGCCGACGGGGAGGTCGTCGCCGCCCGCGTGCGAGGTGTAGAGCGTGACGCCCATGTTGAGGACGTCCTGCAGCTGGAACAGGACCCCGTCGTTGCCGGCGGGGCCGAGGAGCGCGAGGTTCATCGCGTCCCAGCGCGAGGGATCGCCGGAGTTGGGGAAATCGGCGTCCATGCTCGAGCTCTGATCGAGGAGCAGCACCACGTCCGGCACCACGGGCGTCAGCGCGACCTGGACCGCGGGGCAGCTGTCGTCGCCGCCGTCGTCGCTGCTGTCGTCACCGGCGTTGTCGTCGGCGCCGTCGTCGCTCGAGCCGCTCGGGACGCAGTGCCCGTCGGCGCTGCACTCCTCGTTGTCGGCGCAGCCCTCGGCCGCACCCGAGCACTCCGCGGTGCAGGTGCCGTCAGTACCGCAGTAGAAGCCTGCCGCGCACGGGGTGCTGTCGTCGCAGGTGGCCCCGCATTCGGGTGCGGCTTGATCGCCGTCGCACGGACCGCCGCCGCCACCGTCATTGGTGTCGCTGCCGCAAGCGATCACGAGGGACGCGGCGCTGAGCGCCACGAGGAACGACACTCGACTCGAGAACATGTACTGGGCTCCTTCCGGCTCGGGCCCGGTTCCACAAGCCGGTCTGAACGAAGGTATCAGGGCCCGGCGGTAGGTCTCAAGTACCGGTCACATCTCGGGTGGCGGCGCGGTAGAGCAGCCACACGACCGCGCCGAGTAGGAGCAGGCCGGGAAATGTGAGTGGATCGCTCGTCAGGGCCAGAACCCCCGGATTCCCGGCCACCACGATGGGGACGGCGAGGCCAATCCCCATCAGGGCCTCGCCGGTGATGACGCCGGCGGAGAAGAGCAGGCCGCCGCCCGACTCCGACCGGGCGCGCGCCTGGCTGACTTTTCGGGACGCAGCTTTTGCGACCAGGGCGCCGAGGAAGATGGGCGTCGACAGCTCGAACGGCAGGTAGATGCCGACGGCGAGGGCCAGGACCGGCGTGCGGAACGTCGACTTGCGCGAGGCCAGCCACAGGTCGAAGGCGATCACGGCGACGGCGACGCCGCCACCGACGGCGACCATCGTCCACGGCAGGTCGCCCTCGAAGATGCCGCGCGCCACCGCGGTCATGAGGCCCGCCTGCGCCGCCACCAGCTTCGGCGATCCGATCACGTAGGCGTCGTTGAGGAGGTTGAGGACCGGCGCCATCACGAAGCAGGACGCCACCACGCCGACCGCCTGCATGATCTGCTGCTTGTACGGCGTCGAGCCCAGGATGTGGCCGGCCTTGAGGTCCTGCATGGTGTCGCCGCCGATCGCGGCCGCACAGCACACGGCGGCGCCGATGAAGATGGCGATCGGCGGCCCGATCCTCGCGTCGAGGCCGAGCAGCTTGAGCAGGAGCGCGGCGCTCAGGATCGTCGCGATGGTCACGCCGGAGATGGGGTTGTTCGACGAGCCGACCAGGCCGGCCATGTACGAGGCCACCGCGCAGAAGAGGAAGCCGGCCACGACCACGAACACCGCCATGAACGCGGCCAGCCCGACGCTGTGGCTGAAGCGGTAGAAGATGACGGTGAGCGGCAGGAGCGAGACGATCGACAGCCCGAGCACCAGCTGGGCCGGCAGGTCGCGCTCGGTGCGCGGCAGCCGGCGCTGCGGGTCGCTGCGCGCGGCCGCGTGGGCCTCGAGGCTGGCGCGGATCCCGCGCACCAGGCTGGGCGCGAGGCTGATGAGCGCCCACAGCCCGCCGACCAGCATCGCGCCCACGCCGATGTAGCGCGTCTGGCCGCTCCAGATCGCGGCGGCCAGCTCGACCCCGCGCATCGAATCGGCGCCGGGAACCGGAGCGCCCAGGGCCGAGTAGAGCGGGATCGCGATCATCCAGTTGGCGACGCCGCCGAGAAAGACCAGGACGCCGATGTTGAGCCCGACGATGAAGCCGACCGCGATGAGCGCCGGCGACATGGAGATGCCGCCATAGAACAGCGCGTCGCCGATGCGGATGGTGATCGCGGCGGTCTCCCGCCAGAGGTGCAGGCCGGTCGAGCAGAGCTTGAGCGCGCCGCCGACCACCGCCGCCATCGCGAGGGCGCCCGCGCCACCGCCGCCGCGGTGGCCCGCCTTGAGCACCTCGGCCGTGGCCACGCCCTCCGGGAAGCGGAGCGGCTGCTCGACGATCATCGCGCGGCGCATCGGGATGGTGAAGAGGACGCCGAGCACGCCGCCGAACAGCGCCAGCACCGTCGACTCCCAGTAGTGGAAGCGCGTCCAGGTGCCGAGCAGGACCAGCGCCGGGATGGTGAAGATGGCGCCGCCGGCGAGCGCCTCCCCGCTGGTCGCCGCCGTCTGCACGGCGTTGTTCTGGAGGATGTTGCCGCCCACCAGCCGCAGCACCGCCATCGACACGATCGCGGCCGGGATCGACGCCGAGATGGTGGTGCTGGCGAACAGACCGAGATAGGCGTTCGCGCCCGCCATGAGCACCGCGAGCACGCCGCCCAGGATCAAGGTCGACGCGGTGATCTCGGGCAGCGAGCTCGACGCGGGGACGAAGGGGCCGGAGGCGGACTCTCTGTCCTGGCTGTCAGTCATCGGCGGGACCGCGCATTGTACGCCACGTCCCGCGCCCGTTCTCGCGCGCGACCTCGCGGGAGACCGGAGGTGCCTTGCTTGACAACATCTGACCGGGTCGGTCCGATAAGCATGGAATGACAGCCCGTCTATTCGAGAACTGGCTCCTGGCTGCCGGCGTGCTCCCGCTCCTCCTCTGCGCGTGCACCGCCGATCCGCTCTACTGCGACGAGGACACTCGCTGCACGGATCCGGATCGACCGTTCTGTGACCTGAACGGCGACTACCCGGCCTCGGAGGGCGTCGGCCGCACGTGCATCCCGGATCCACACGCCGATGCCGGAGCCGGCGACGCCGACGCCGAAACGGGCGGCGGCGCGCGGGATGCTGGCGGCGACGGCGATGCCGACACCTCGTGCGTGACCCGCCTGGTGTTCGTATCCCTCCGGGACACGAACGCGCAGATCTACCTGAGCGATGCCGACGGCCAGAACCAGACGAACCTGTCGCAGAGCACATCCACCGATCGCGCTCCGCGCTGGTCACCGGACGGTGCCCGCATCGCGTTCGTCCGCGATTCAGGAGTCTGGACCATGAACGCCGACGGCAGCGATCCGCTCCAGCTGACCGATGGGCCGAACGACGACGACCCGCAGTGGTCACCGGACGGAGACCGGGTGGCGTTCGTGCGAAACGATGGTGGCACCATCAATCTGTGGGTCGTCGACGCGTCCGGGGGAGCACCGGCGCAGCTGACCACGGCGGGAGCACTTCGGTACTCGTGGTCGCCCGACGGCTCGAAGCTGGCGTTCGGGACGGAACGCGACGGAAACCGCGAGATCTACACCATGCGCAGCGACGGCTCGGACGAGGCGAACCGCACTTACGACCCATCCGACGACGATGTCCCCACATGGTCTCGCGATGGCGCCCGGATCCTTTTTCGGTCCTTCCGGAGCGGAAACGAGGACCTGTGGGTCATGGCGGCCATCGGATCGAGCCCGCAGAACCTCACGAGCACACCGGAAGCGGAGCGCGACGCTGTGTTCACGCCAGACGGGTCCAGAGTTGTCTACCAGCGACAGACGATCTCGACGTTCCAGCTCCTGCTGGGCACCTTCGAGTCCGACCTCTACTCGATGAGCTCCGACGGATCCGACCAGCAGCAGCTCACCTTCGAGGAGGGGGAGGACGGCGATCCAGCCGTCTCTCCCGATGGTACCCGCATCGCCTGGACTCAAAACGCCGCCGGGATTGGCACGGATGTGCACGTTGCCAGCATCGACGGAACGGGCGACCAGAATCTGACGACCAGCGGGGTGGACAGCGACCCCGCATGGCAGCCCTGCCAGCAGGCCGGACCGTGATCGCTACTCCACGATCACCTTGTCCGACCCGCTCCGGCCGAAGGTCTCGGGGAAGTACATCTCCTCGGCGCGGGTGGGGGGGACGATGAAGCGGCCGGGGGTGGTGGCGCGGGCGACGTAGGTGTACTCGTGCACGCCCTCCCAGAGGAGGGAGGCGAAGGCCTCGACGCGCTCGTCGCGCATGTTCTGGTGCTCGTACCAGGTGCGGGTCCACCACCACCACTCGTCGCCGCCCCGCTGCTTGGGGTCCTGCGGGATGGCGCCGGTGACGGCGAGGGCGGGGTTCATCGGCTCGAGCCCGGCGGGCATCGGGTCGACCAGCGCCACGTGGTAGCGGCGGCTCTCGGCCACCATGGTCAGGCGGACGCGGACCTTGGCACCCGCCTTGAAGTGCCAGGTGCCGTCCTTCTGGCGCACGACGTCCTTCGGATCGTCGACCGGCTCGTAGACGCGCTCGACCGCGAAGCCGTGGTCGTCGGGGGCGAGCCAGAGCGAGCGCGGGGCGTAGGTCATGCCGATGCGGTAGTAGAGCCGGCCCTTGCCGTCCTTCTGGAGGATCAGGTCCTGGGCGCCGCGCATCTTCGCCAGGTAGCTCATCGGCACGTCGATCTGCTGCTGCTCGGTCTGGCGGCCCTTGAAGCGGTGGTCGCCGGCGTAGCCGTCGCCCAGCCAGGCGCGGGCCACGAAGTCGGGCGTCACCTTCTCGTAGGCCCTGAAGTAGCGGTCCATGGCCAGGAGCACGAACGCGTTCTCCTGCGTGTTCATCCAGTGACCG
>Ga0126377_10000770_pt1 | contig 20192 bp, 22 predicted proteins | sample PanSoiMetPlot_22_FD_92647 | JGI IMG/M metagenome (GOLD analysis project Ga0126377, IMG submission 92647) | Tropical forest soil microbial communities from Panama - MetaG Plot_22 | ecosystem: Environmental > Terrestrial > Soil > Tropical forest > Bulk soil | place: Panama | collected 2016-02-17 | reverse complement strand
CGCGACCGGACCCGCGATCGACTACAGCCTCGCGGGCCGCATCGGCCACCTGCTGCACCTCGTGTTCGCGCCGCTCGGCTTCAACTGGCAGATCTCGATCGCGCTGGTGCCCGGGCTTGCCGCGCGCGAAGTCGCCGTGTCGTCGCTGGCGACGGTCTATGCGCTGTCGGGCAACGAGCAAGGCCTTTCGGCGATCGTCGCCGCGCAATGGTCGCTCGCGACGGCGCTGTCGCTCCTGGTCTGGTACGTCTACGCGCCGATGTGCATCTCGACGCTCGCGACGGTGCGCCGCGAGACGAACTCGTGGCGGCGCGTCTGGATCATGGCGGGCTATCTCTTCGGGCTCGCGTACGTCGCCTCGCTCGTGACGTACCAGATCGCGAGCGCGCTCGCATGAAGATCTACGCGATCGCGCAGGCCCTGATCATCGCGCTCGTCGTCGCGTGGAGCGCGTGGTACGCCGCGCGCCGGCTCGTGCCGACGGCGAGCCGTCGTGCGCAGGCGCGCGTCGCGACCTGGATCGAGTCCGGCCACGCCGCCTGGCTGCAGCGGCTCGGTCATTCGCTGCAGCCCGTGCAGACCGCGTCCGGCGGCTGCGGATCGAGCGGCTGCTCGACCTGCGGCGCATGCGCGCCCGTCGCGTCCGTCGAAGCACAGCCGCTCGCATTCCGTCCGCGCACGAAATCCTGACGCGCGGGCCGCGCTCGCGGCCTTACAATCGGCACGATGGACACGTTCACGCTGCACCGCGGCTCCGCGCCGCTCCTCGTCAGCCTGCCGCACGACGGCACCGCGCTCCCCGACGACATCGCCGCGCGCCTGACGCCGTCCGCGCGGCGCGTGCCCGATACCGACTGGCACGTCTCGCGCCTCTACGCGTTCGCGCGCGAGCTAGGCGCATCGCTGATCGTGCCGATGTATTCGCGCTACGTGATCGACCTGAACCGGCCGCGCGACAACGCGTCGCTGTATCCCGGCCAGAACACGACCGGGCTCTGCCCGATCGTGCAGTTCACCGGCGAGGCGATCTACAAGGCCGGCGAGGAGCCGTCGACCGCCGAGATCGACGCGCGCATCGAGACGTACTGGCGCCCGTATCACGAGGCGCTCGCCGCGGAGATCGCGCGCATCCGCGCCGCGCACGGCCGCGTCGTGCTGTGGGAAGGGCATTCGATCCGAAGCGTCGTGCCGTTCCTCTTCGATGGGCAGCTGCCGGACTTCAACCTCGGCACCGCGGGCGGCGAAAGCTGCTCGGTCGCGCTGCAGTCGCGGCTCGTCGGGATCCTCGCCGCGCAGCGCGACCATTCCTATGTGGTCAACGGCCGCTTCAAGGGCGGCTACATCACGCGCCACTACGGCGAGCCGGCGCAGGATGTCGAGGCGATCCAGCTCGAGCTCGCGCAGCGGAACTACATGGACGAGGACTCGTTCGAGTATCGCGAGGCTCTCGCCGCGCCGACGCAGCGCGTGCTGCGCGCGTTGCTCGAGGCCTGTCTCGTTTCGTCGCCGGCATCCGTATAGAGACAGCCCAAGGAGTCGATCATGAGCGAGCCGCAAGCCTATCCGTACGCGACGCACCTCGACATCAAGTTTCCGGCGCTCGACCTCGTCGACGCGGCGGCGCTCGTCGACGCCTGCACCGACCGCTGGTACAACCAGACGCTCTGCAAGGTGAACGATTCGGTGGTCCGCCTCGGCGTCATGCAGGGCGAGTATCACTGGCACAGGCACGACGACGACGACGAGTTCTTCTTCGTGCTCGAGGGCCGCTTCATCGTCGATCTCGAGGATCGGTCGATCGAGCTCGAGCCGCGGCAGGGGTTCGTCGTGCCGAAGGGCATCGTGCACCGCACGCGCGCGCCGGAGCGCGCGGTGATCCTCATGGTCGAGACGGCGGCGATCGTGCCGACCGGCGACGCGTGAATATCGGGGTCCGGTGAAGCCCTACGGCAACAAGAGCGGCGGCTCCGGCATCCTCGCCTACGAGATCGAGCCCGAGGCGATCGTCATCCGCTTCACGAAGGGCACGTACCGCTACACGTACGAGAAACCGGGGCAGTTCGAGGTCGAGAAGATGAAGCGCCTCGCCGAATCGGGCAAGGGGCTCGCGAGCTACATCAGCCGCTTCGTCGGCGAGCGCTACGACGACAAGCTCTGACTCACGCCGGTTTACGTCGCTCGATGGCGGGCAGGAACCAGGCGAGCAGGCCGATCGCCGGCAGGAACGCGCAGATGCCGTACACGGCTTCGATGCCGATGTGGTCGGCGATCTCGCCGAGCACGGCGGCGCCGAGGCCGCCCATGCCGAACGCGAAGCCGTAGAAGATGCCCGAGATGACGCCGGTGCGGCCGGGCACGAGCTCCTGCGCGTAGACGATGATCGCCGAGAACGCCGAGGCGAGCACGAGGCCGATGATCACCGTGAGGATCGTCGTCCAGAAGAGGTTCGCGTGCGGCAGGAGCAGCGTGAACGGCAGCACGCCGAGGATCGAGCCCCAGATCACGTAGCGGCGGCCGATGCGATCGCCGATCGGTCCGCCGGCGAGCGTTCCTGCCGCCACGGCGCCGAGGAATACGAAGAGATGCAGCTGCGCGCTCTGCGCCGTGACGCCGAATTTCTGCATCAGATAGAACGTGTAGTAGCTCGACAGGCTCGCGAGGTAGAAATACTTCGAGAAGATCAGCAGGCCGAGGATCAGCATCGTCACGACGATCGTGCGCCGCGGCAGCGTCGCCTTGCGCGTCGACGCGTGCGCCTTGCGATGCGCGGGGATGTGCGCGCGATACCAGCTGCCGATCCTGGTCAGGAGCGCGATCGCGAGCAGCGCGAAGATCGCGAACCACGTGACGCTGGTCTGGCCTCGCGGCATCACGATGAACGCGGCGAGCAGCGGCCCGATCGCCGAGCCGACGTTGCCGCCGACCTGGAACAGCGACTGCGCGAGCCCGTGCTGCCCGCCCGACGCCATGCGCGCGACGCGCGAGGACTCCGGATGGAACACCGACGAGCCCGAGCCGATCAGCGCCGCCGCGAGCAGCAGCAGCGGGAAGTTCGGCGCGTGCGAGAGCAGGAGAAGCCCCGCCAGCGTGAAGCCCATGCCGATCGCGAGCGAGTACGGCATCGACTTGCGATCGGTGTAGATGCCGACGACCGGCTGCAGCAGCGAGGCGGTGACCTGGAACGTCAGCGTGATGAGGCCGATCTGCCCGAAGTCGAGCCGGAACGTGTCCTTCAGGAGCGGATAGATCGCCGGCAGCAACGACTGGATCATGTCGTTGAGCAGGTGGCAGAAGCTCAGCATCGCCAGGATCGGGAACGCGGTGTTGAACGCGGTGTCCGGGCGCGTCTCCGCGAGCGTGTGCGCGGGCGGGAGCGAGATTTCGTTCGGCGAGGTGGGTGCCACGGAGCGGTCGGGTTGCGGCGTGCGGTTCGATTTCAGTTGGCGGCGCGGCGCGCCGAATGCAAGGCGCGTGGTGTTACGGATTTTGCGCATTTTCGCATGATGCGCGGTGTGGGCGGAGAGCCAATATGGACCGGGCGGCACGGAGCATCTGCTGTTTCCCCTCTCCCGCTCGCGGGAGAGGGTAGGGTGAGGGCAGTCTTGAAGCGCGCTGCCACGCTTGCCCTCACCCCAGCCCTCTCCCGCAAGCGGGAGAGGGGGAAAAGTCAGACTTCGAGCGACGCGAGATCGCCCTTCGTCTCCAGCCATTCCTTCCGATCCGCCGCGCGCTTCTTCGACAGCAGCATGTCCATCAGCTGCGTCGTGCTGTTGTCGCCGCCGACCGTGAGCTGCACGAGGCGCCGCGTATCCGGATGGATCGTCGATTCGCGAAGCTGCGACGGGTTCATCTCGCCGAGGCCCTTGAAGCGCGTCACGCTGACGGCGCCCTTCATCTTTTCGCGCTCGATGCGCTCGAGCAGCGCGTCGCGCTCGGCCTCGTCGAGGCAGTAGAACATCTGCTTGCCCACGTCGACGCGGAACAGCGGCGGCATCGCGACGAACGCATGGCCTTCGCGCACGAGCGCGGGGAAGTGGCGCAGGAACAGCGCCGAGAGCAGCGTCGCGATGTGCAGGCCGTCGGAATCGGCGTCGGCGAGGATGATGATCTTGCCGTAGCGCAGGCCCGAGAGATCGTCCTTGCCGGGATCGCAGCCGATCGCGACGGCGAGGTCGTGCACTTCCTGCGAGGCAAGCACGCTGCCCGATTCGACTTCCCACGTGTTGAGGATCTTGCCGCGCAGCGGCAGGATCGCCTGGAAATCCTTGTCGCGCGCCTGCCGCGCCGAGCCGCCGGCCGAATCGCCCTCGACGAGGAAGAGCTCCGTGCGATGCAGGTCGCTCGATGCGCAGTCGGCGAGCTTGCCCGGCAGCGCGGGGCCCTGCGTGATCTTCTTGCGCACGACCTGCTTTTCGGTCTTGAGACGGATCGTCGCGCGCTCGATCGCGAGCTGCGCGATCTTCTCGCCCATCTCGACGTGCTGGTTGAGCCAGAGCGAAAAGCCGTCGTGCGTCGCGCCTTCGACGAAACCCGCGGCGTCGCGCGAGGAGAGGCGCTCCTTCGTCTGCCCCGAGAACTGCGGATCGGTCATCTTGAGCGACAGCACGAACGAGAGGCGATCCCACACGTCCTCCGGCGCGAGCTTGATGCCGCGCGGGAGCAGATTGCGGAACTCGCAGAACTCGCGCAGTGCGTTCGTCAGGCCCGAGCGCAGGCCGTTGACGTGCGTGCCGCCCTGGATCGTCGGAATCAGGTTGACGTAGCTCTCCTGCGTGATGTCGCCCTCGGGCACCCACGCGGCGACGAAGTCGACGGCGGCGTCCTCGCGCTGCAGCGAGCCGAGGAAGAGATCGGGCGGGAGATACTCGGTGTCGCCGAGCATCGAGCGCAGGTAATCGCGAAGGCCCGCCTCGTAATGCCATTCCTCCTTCTCGCCGGTCGCCTCGTCGGCGAGGCGCACGGTGAGGCCGGCGCAGAGCACCGCCTTCGCGCGCAGAACGTGCTTCAGCTTCTGGAGCGAGAATTTCGGCGTGTCGAAGTATTTCGGATCGGGCCAGAAGCGCAGCGTCGTGCCGGTCTGCTTCTTGCCGACGCTGCCGACGACGCTGAGATTGCTCGCGCGCTCGCCGTTCTTGAAGTTCATGCGGTAGACCTGGCCGTCGCGCTTGATCGTGACCTCGACGCGCGTCGACAGCGCGTTGACCACCGACACGCCGACGCCGTGCAGGCCGCCCGAGAAGCGATAGTTGCGGTTCGAGAATTTTCCGCCGGCGTGCAGGCGCGTCAGGATCAGCTCGACACCGGGAATGCCTTCGTCGGGATGCACGTCGACCGGCATGCCGCGGCCGTCGTCGCTGACTTCGACCGAGCCGTCGGCGTGCACGACGACGTCGATCTCGCTGGCATGGCCCGACAGCGCTTCGTCGACCGAGTTGTCGATGACTTCCTGCGCGAGATGGTTCGGCCGCGAGGTATCGGTGTACATGCCCGGGCGGCGCTTGACGGGCTCGAGGCCCGAGAGGACTTCGATGTCGGCGGCGTTGTAGCGGCTGCTCATTGCTTGGTGCGTTCCTGCGATGACCCCGCAGGATGGCGAGCGCCGCGCGCACGGTCAAGCGCTTCCGTTAGACAACGTTCGGCGTGCGTCGCATAGTGTTGCGCGCATGGCCGCCGCCGACTCCGCCGCCACCAGGACGGTCGACAACCCGCTGCTCTGGCTCGTCGCGCTCGGCGTCTTCATGCAGATGCTCGATTCGACGATCGTCAACACGGCGCTGCCGTCGATGGCGGCCGGGCTCGGCGAGAGTCCGCTGCGCATGCAGTCGGTCGTCATCGCGTACGCGCTGACGATGGCGATGCTGATTCCGGCGTCAGGTTGGCTCGCGGACCGGTTCGGCACGAGGCGCGTCTTCTTCGCGGCGATCACGCTGTTCACGTTCGGCTCGCTGCTCTGCGCGTACTCGCACACGCTGATGCAGCTCGTCGCTTCGCGCGTCGTGCAGGGCATCGGCGGTGCGATGCTGCTGCCGGTCGGGCGCCTTGCGGTGCTGCGCTCGTTTCCGCGCGGCGAGTTCCTGCGCGCGATGACGTTCGTGACGCTGCCGGGCCTGATCGGTCCGCTGATCGGCCCGACGCTCGGCGGCTGGCTCGTGCAGATCGCGTCGTGGCACTGGATCTTCCTGATCAACATCCCGGTCGGCGTGATCGCCGCGACGGCGACGCTGCGCTTCATGCCGGATGCGCGCGCCGAGGCGCGGCGCTTCGACGTCGCCGGCTACCTGATGCTGTCGTTCAGCATGGTCGCGATCTCGCTGTCGCTCGACGGGCTGTCCGAGCTCAGCCTTCGCCATGTCACCGTGCTGATGCTGATGATCTTCGGAATGGCGAGCTTCGTCGCCTACTGGCTGCACGCGACGCAGGTGGCGTCGCCGCTCTTCTCGCTGAAGCTCTTCGACGTGCCGAGCTACCGCGTCGGCATCCTCGGCAATCTCTTCTCGCGGATCGGCAGCGGCAGCATGCCGTTCCTGATTCCGCTCCTGTTCCAGATCAGCCTCGGCTTCTCGCCGCTGGAATCGGGCATGCAGATGGTGCCGGTCGCGCTCGCGGGCATGGTGTCGAAGCGGCTCATCGTGCCGTTGATCCGCGAATTCGGCTACCGGCGCGTTCTGGTCGGCAACACGGTGCTGGTCGGGCTCGCGATGGCGAGCTTCGCGCTGATCTCGGCCGACGAGCCCGTGTGGCTGCGCATCGTGCAGCTCGCGTTCTTCGGCCTCGTCAACTCGCTGCAGTTCACCGCGATGAACACGATCACGCTGAACGATCTCGAAGGCGAGCTTGCGAGCGGCGGCAACAGCCTCTTGTCGATGGTGATGATGCTGTCGACGAGCTTCGGCGTCGCCGCGGCGAGCGCACTGCTCGCCGCGTTCACGGGTCTCTTCGGCGGCGAGCACGGCGCGAGTGCGCTGCCGGCGTTCCATGCGACGTTCGTCTGCGTCGGCTTGATCACGTCTACGTCGGCGGTGATTTTCTGGCAGCTCGAGCGTCCGCAGAGAAAAACGGTGAAGCCTGAAGCGACGCGGGTGGATTGATCGGACCCAAGGTGGGCGGGGCAAGGGCCACGTCGCGTCCACCACGCCACGCGACCCAGGCCCCACCCTCGGGGAAAACTCAGTGCGCGTCGAAATCGCCGAAGAAGATGCGATCGACCCGGTACTCGTACGCGCCGATGTCGGGCGACGCCGTGCCGCCTTCGGTCGAAGCCGCTGCGCGCGGATAGCCCGGACCGCGCTGGTCGGTCGTGAGGCTCGCCGGGTTCGCGCCGTGGTCGAGCACCGGGCTCGTCGCCGGCAGCGGATGGACCGGCGTGAACCCGGATTCGTCGAGCGCTTCGAGCGCAGGATCGGTGTCGAACAGCGTCGCGGTGACGGTGCCGTTCAATGTCGCGATGTCGGGATGCGTCTGGAACGCGCTGTTCGTCGAATCGATCGTGCTTTGCGTCGCGGCCGGCTCGCGGTAGAGGTCGACCAGCATGCCGAGGCTGCCGTGCGTGTTGCCGGCGAACAGGGTGCTCTGCAGCTTCACCTCGGTCGTGTCGCCGCCGGCGACCCAGAGCGCGCCGCCGGAGTTCATGCCCGGCGCGTCGTTCGGGGCGGTCTTGTTGAACGCGAAGGTCGAGTTGCGGATCGTCATGTTGCCGCTCGCGATCGCCAGCGCGCTGCCGCGGCCGACCTGGTGCAGCGCCTCGTTGCCCGAGAACGTCGTGTTCTCGATGAAGTTGGCCGGCGATCCGAAGTCGGTGACGCCCGCGAAGTAGATGCCGCCGCCGTTCGGCTGGCCGGTGCTGTTCTGGACGAACGCGCTGCGCGACACCTTGAACGAGGTCGCGGTCGAGGCCCAGATGCCGCCGCCGGTGTGCTCGGCGCTGTTGTTGCGGAACGTCGTGTCGTTGATCGTCACGTTGACGCGCGGCGATAGCGCCGACAGGCCGCCGCCGAACTCGGACGCGTTGTCCATGATGAGGCTGCGCGAGATCGTGAGGTCGCCGGCCGAGAACAGGATCGCGCCGCCGGTCGAGCCGGTCTCGCTGTTCCAGATGCCCGAGGCGTCGATCGAGAGGTTCGCGTTGGCGACGAAGAGCGCGCCGCCGCGCGTGTTCGCGATGTTGCCGTCGAGGATGCAGCCCGCGACGACGACGTGATCGCCGTTCGACCAGATCGCGCCGCCTTCGTCGGGCGCGTGGCCGTTCGCGAGCGTCAGGCCGGAGAAGGTCGCCGTGATCGCGTCGCCGCCGGCGCCCTGCACCTTGAAGAGGCGCGTCGCGACGTTGCCGTCGACCTTGATCTTGCCGACGCCTGGGCCGGCGAGGTGCAGCGTGTCGGTGATCAGGATCTCGCCCGCGAGCGGGATCATGCCGGTGAGGCCGGCCTGGAACTGGACCGTGTCGGCGCCGGCCGCGGCGTTGGCCTGGCCGATCGCGTCGCGCAGGCTGCCCGCGCCGGAATCGTTGAGATTCGTTACGGTGAAGGTGGCCGCGCCGGCGAGCGGCGAGGCGGCGGCGATGGCGGCGCCGACGAGCGCGTGGATGAGTTTCATTGCGGTGGACTCCTTCGGGTGGATGAAGCCCGCAGCGCCCGGGAACCCGGTTCGGTGCGTGGTTGATCCTCCAGAACGGAGCCTCGCGGCATTTCCTATCACGGCGATCGCTTCAGCCGTGCTGTCGCGCCTCCCGAACCCCTCGCGGCCACCGTCGCAAGCCTGTAAAATGTCGCTTTACCAGCGGATCGCTGCCGTCCATGACTCCCCTGATTTTCGTGACCGGAGGCGTGGTGTCCTCGCTAGGCAAGGGCATCGCCTCGGCGTCGCTTGCCGCCATCCTCGAAGCGCGGGGCCTGCGCGTCACGATGATGAAGCTGGATCCCTACATCAACGTCGACCCGGGCACGATGAGCCCGTTCCAGCACGGCGAGGTCTACGTGACCGACGACGGCGCGGAGACCGATCTCGACCTCGGCCACTACGAGCGCTTCGTCCGCACGCGGCTTTCGGGCAAGAACTCGATCACGACCGGCAAGATCTACGAGAGCGTCATCGCCAAGGAGCGCCGCGGCGATTACCTCGGCGCGACCGTGCAGGTCATCCCGCACATCACCGACGAGATCAAGCACAAGATCTACGAGGCGACCCAGGGCTACGACGTCGCGCTCGTCGAGATCGGCGGCACCGTCGGCGACATCGAGTCGCAGCCGTTCCTCGAGGCGATCCGCCAGATCCGCATCGAGCACGGGCCGGAAGCCTCGATGTTCATGCACCTGACGCTGGTGCCGTTCATCAAGGCCGCCGGCGAGATCAAGACCAAGCCGACGCAGCATTCGGTGAAGGAGCTCCGCTCGATCGGTATCCAGGCCGACGTGCTGCTCTGCCGCTGCGAGCAGCCGCTGCCGGCGTCGGACCGGCGCAAGATCGCGCTCTTCACGAACGTGCCCGAAAAGGCCGTCATCAGCGCGATCGACGTCGACGTCATCTACAAGCTGCCGCTCTGGCTGCACCAGCAGGGGCTCGACGACATCGTCGTCGATCGCCTGCGCCTCAACGCGAAGCCGGCCGATCTCTCCGAGTGGGAGCGCACGGTCGACGCGGTCGAGCATCCGAAGGGCGAGGTCAACATCGCGATCGTCGGCAAGTACGTCGAGCACAAGGACGCGTACAAGTCGCTCGGCGAGGCGCTGCGTCACGGCGGCCTGAAGCAGCAGACGCGAGTGAACCTGCGCTGGGTCGAATCCGAGGAGATCGAGCGCCGCGGTGCGAGCGAGCTGCTCAAGGACATGGACGGCATCCTCGTCCCTGGCGGCTTCGGCAAGCGCGGCTTCGAAGGCAAGATCGCCGCCGTGCGCTTCGCGCGCGAGCATCGCGTGCCGTATTTCGGCATCTGCTACGGCATGCACGCGGCGGTCATCGATTTCGCGCGCAACGTCGCCGGGCTCGAAGGCGCGAACTCGAGCGAGAACGACCGCTCGACGCAGCATCCCGTCATCGCGCTGATCACCGAGTGGACGACCGGCGCCGGCGACGTCGAGCGCCGCGACGAGACCAGCGACAAGGGCGGCACGATGCGCCTCGGCGCGCAGGAATGCCGGCTCAGGCACGGCACGCTCGCGCGCGAGCTCTACGGCCAGGACGTGATCCGCGAGCGTCACCGCCACCGCTACGAGTTCAACAACCGCTACCGGCAGAAGTTCGAGGATCTCGGCCTCGTCATCGCCGGCAAGTCGATGGACGATCTCCTCGTCGAGATGGTCGAGCTCTCGAACCATCCGTGGTTCCTCGCCTGCCAGTTCCACCCGGAGTTCACCTCGACGCCGCGCGACGGGCATCCGCTCTTCATCGGCTTCATCCGCGCGGCGCGCGAGCAGAAGGCGAATCGGGAAGCGCCGCGGTTTGCGAAGGAAGCGGTGGCGTGACTCCATGAAGCTCTGCGGTTTTGACGTCGGCCCCGACCAGCCGTTCTTCCTCATTGCCGGACCTTGCGTCATCGAGTCGCAACAGCTTGCGCTCGACACAGCGGGCCAGCTCAAGGCGATCACGAGCAAGCTCGGCATCAACTTCATCTACAAATCGAGCTTCGACAAGGCGAACCGCACGTCCGTCGGCGGCCACCGCGGGCCCGGCATGGACGAAGGCCTGCGCATCCTTTCGGAAGTGAAGCGCCAGATCGGCGTGCCGGTGCTGACCGACGTGCACGAATACACGCCGATGAACGAGGTCGCCGCGGTCGTCGACGTGCTGCAGACGCCGGCGTTCCTGTCGCGGCAGACCGATTTCATCCAGAATGTCGCCAGCGCCGGCAAGCCCGTCAACATCAAGAAGGGCCAGTTCCTGTCGCCGTGGGACATGAAGCACGTCGTCGCGAAGGCGAAGGCGACCGGCAACAACGACATCATGGTCTGCGAGCGCGGCGCGAGCTTCGGCTACAACAACCTCGTCTCCGACATGCGCAGCCTCGCCGTCATGCGCGAGACGATGTGCCCGGTCGTGTTCGACGCGACGCATTCGGTGCAGCTGCCGGGCGGGCAGGGCACAAGCTCCGGCGGCCAGCGCGAATTCGTGCCGGTGCTAGCGCGCGCGGCCGTCGCGGTCGGCGTCGCCGGCGTGTTCATGGAAACGCATCCGGACCCGGACAAGGCGCTCAGCGACGGCCCGAACGCGTGGCCGCTCGGCCAGATGGAAACGCTGCTCGAAACGCTGATGGCGCTCGACAAGGTGGCGAAGAAGGCATGACACCGGGCGATTTCGTCGCGATGCTCGCTTCGAAGGTCGTGTTTCCGGCGGCGAGCCTGTTGTCGCCGCGCGATCCCGATGTCGCCGATTCCGGACTTCGCGTCTACACGAGCCCGTTCGGCCAGAAGATCCTCTATCGCCCGGCGACGCTCGACAAGATGGTGCTCTGGGAGCAGTGGGGCGCGAAGGATTACCAGACAGTCACCGTCAACGAAGGCGACGTCGTCATCGAGCTCGGCGGCCACATCGGCACGTCGACGCTGAACTACTCGCACCTCGTCGGCCCGCGCGGCACGGTCTACGCGATCGAGGCGCTGCCCGAGAACTACGCAATCCTGCAGCGCAACCTCTCACGCAACGGCATCACCAACGTCAAGGCCTACAACCTCGCGATCGTCGGCGATCCGAAAACCGACCACATCACGCTCAACACGAATCCGTACAACTCGGGCGGCCACTCGATCTTCCAGATGAGCGTCGACGCCGAGGCGACCTTCGACTGCCCGGCGATGACGCTCGACGCGTTCGTCCGGCGCGAAGGCATCGAGCGCATCGATATCCTCCAGATGGACATCGAGGGCGCCGAGTTCGACATCCTCCTCAACTGTGACGAGACGCTGCTCGCCTCGATCCCGCAGATCATGTTCGAGTACCACGACGCCTACGCCGCGCCGCGCACGCACGCCGAGTTGACCGCGCTGCTGCACCGCCTCGGCTTCGCGACGAGCGAATACCGCAACTTCATCACGCGCGCGCTGAAACTCGAGACCGGCATCATCACGGCGCAAAAAGAACGAACCCAACAATCATGACGCAGACGACGATACGAACCATCCACGCCCGCGAGATCCTCGATTCGCGCGGCAATCCCACGCTCGAAGCCGAGGTGATCCTCGAAGGCGGCGCGGTCGGCCGCGCGGCGGTGCCGAGCGGCGCGTCGACCGGCTCGCGCGAGGCGGTCGAGCTGCGCGACGGCGACAAGACGCGCTATCTCGGCAAGGGCGTGTCGAAGGCCGTGTCGAACGTCAACGGCGCGATCGCCGAGGCGCTGCAGGGCTTCGATGCGGCCGACCAGGCGGGGCTCGACAAGAAGCTCATCGCGCTCGACGGCACGCCGAACAAGGGCCGGCTCGGCGCGAACGCGCTGCTCGGCGTGTCGCTCGCGAACGCGCATGCGGTCGCGGCGTCGCGGAACGTGCCGTTGTGGAAGCATCTCGCCGGTACTCGCGCGGCGCGCCTGCCGGTGCCGATGATGAACATCATCAACGGCGGCGCGCATGCCGACAACAACGTCGACCTGCAGGAATTCATGATCCTGCCGGTGGGCCTGCCGAACTTCTCCGAGGCGCTGCGCGCTGGCGTCGAGATCTTCCATGCGCTGAAGAGCGTCCTCAAGGCGCGCGGCCTTGCGACGGCCGTCGGCGACGAGGGCGGCTTCGCGCCCGATCTCAAGTCGAACGAGGAAGCGATCGAGACGATCCTCGAGGCGATCAGCAAGGCCGGCTACAAGGCCGGCGAGGACGTCTGGCTCGGCCTCGACGCGGCGAGCTCGGAATTCTTCGAGAACGGCAAGTACAACCTGCAGGGCGAGGGCAAGCGCCTGACGTCCGAGCAGCTCGTCGACTTCTTCGCCGGCTGGTGCGCGAAGTACCCGATCGTCACGATCGAGGACGGCATGGCCGAAGGCGACTGGGACGGCTGGAAGCTCCTCACCGACAGGCTCGGCAGGAACGTGCAGCTCGTCGGCGACGACATCTTCGTGACGAATCCGACGATCTTCCGCGAAGGCATCGATAAGGGCATCGGCAACGCGATCCTGATCAAGGTCAACCAGATCGGCACGCTGACCGAGACGCTCGAGGCGATCGCGATGGCCGACAAGGCGAGGTACGCCGCAGTGATCTCGCATCGTTCCGGCGAGACCGAGGACACGACCATCGCCGATCTCTCGGTCGCGACGACCGCGACGCAGATCAAGACCGGCTCGCTCTGCCGCTCCGATCGCGTCGCGAAGTACAACCAGCTGCTGCGCATCGAGGAGCAGCTCGGCACGGCGGCGCGCTACGCCGGCAAGGACGCGTTCCCGAATCTCCCGAACTTCCGACGCTGAGGTCGACGCGTTGCTGCGCTACGCCGCCCTGATCCTCTTGATCCTGCTGATCGCATTGCAGGTCAAGCTCTGGACCGGGCAGGGCGGCATGCGCGAAGTCTGGCGGCTGCAGCATCGCGTCGGCGAGCAGAAGGCCGAGAACGCGCGTCTCAAGGCGCGCAACGAGACGCTGTCGGCCGAAGTCGACGATCTCAAGCGCGGCGACGAGGCCGTCGAGGAACGCGCGCGCTCCGAACTCGGGCTCCTCAAGCCCGGCGAGACGTTCTACCAGGTCGTCGAGCCCACCGAAGCGCAGAAGCCGGCCGACGATGGCGGCCACTGACCGCCTCTGGTGCATCGTGCCCGCCGCGGGCAGCGGGCGGCGCGTCGGTGCCGGCATTCCGAAGCAATATCTTCCGCTCGCTGGGAAACCGATGATCGAGTGCACGCTCGATCGCCTCGCCGCGTGCCGCGAGATCGGCGCGCTGATGGTGGTGCTCGCCGACGGCGACGCGTACTGGCACGGCATCGCGAGCGTGCGCGGCAAGCCCGTCCGCACGGCGACCGGCGCGAGCGAACGCAGCGGCTCCGTCCTCTCGGGCCTTCGTGCCTTGCCGGCCGACGTCGGCGCCGACGATTTCGTGCTCGTCCACGACGCGGCGCGGCCGTGCATCGCGGCCGACGACGTCGCGCTGCTCGTCGCGCGCGGCATGCCCGCGGGCGGCGCGCTGCTGGCAGCGCCGGTCCGCGACACGCTCAAGCGCGGCAGCGCGGAACGCCGCACGATCGCGACCGAGCCGCGCGAGGCGCTCTGGCGCGCGCTGACGCCGCAGCTGTTCCGGCGCGGCGAGCTGACGCAGGCGCTCGAAGCCGCGCACGCCGACGGCATCGCGATCACCGACGAGGCGATGGCGATGGAGCGCGCGGGGCACCGCCCGTTGCTCGTCGAGGGCGCGGAGGACAATATCAAGGTGACGACCGCCGCCGACCTCGCGCTGGCGGCGTTCCTGTTGCGGCAGGCGGAGGAGTGATGCGCATCGGTCAGGGCATCGACGTCCACGCATTCGGCCCCGGCGATCACGTCGTGCTCGGCGGCGTCAACATTCCGCACGACCGCGGGCTCGTCGCGCATTCGGACGGCGACGTCGTCATCCACGCGCTCTGCGACGCGATCCTCGGCGCGCTCGCGCTCGGCGACATCGGCCATCACTTCCCGCCGAGCGATGCGCGCTGGAAGGACGTGTCGAGCCGGCATTTCCTGCTGCACTGCGCGGGGCTCATCGGCGAGCACGGCTACGTGCTCGCGAACGCCGACATGACCGTGGTCTGCGAGAAGCCGCGCATCGCGCCGCACGTCGACACGATGCGCCGGAACATCGCGACCGATCTCGACTGCCCGCTCGGCCAGATCAACATCAAGGCGACGACCAGCGAGAAGCTCGGCTTCACCGGCCGCGGCGAGGGCATCGCGGCGCTCGCGGTCGTGCTGCTCCTGAAGAAGCGCAGCCCGCAGCCGGTCAGCCCCGAGAGTCCCGAGCTCCACGCGCTCGTGCGGCGCCTCGAGCTCGATCCGCTCTGAGCCGCGCGCCGTGACCGACGTCGTCGCCGCATTGCCGTACGCCCACGGCGGACCGCCGGTCGCGGGCGTGCTGCGCGCGGAGCCCGGCGACTTCCGCGTCGACGAGGAGCTCGGCTTCGCGCCGTCCGGCGCCGGCGAGCACGCATTCCTTCTGATCGAGAAAACCGGCGCGAACACCGAATGGGTCGCGCGGCGGCTCGCGGAGAAGGCCGGCGTCGCGCCGATGGCGATCGGCTACGCAGGCCTCAAGGATCGGCACGCGATCACGCGGCAGAGTTTCTCGGTGCACCTCGCGGGACGCGCCGATCCGGACTGGACCGCGCTCGCGATTCCCGGCGTGCGCGTGCTCGCGGCGAGCCGGCACGAGAAGAAGCTCAAGCGCGGCGCGCATCGTGGCAACCGCTTCCGCATCCGCGTGCGCGATGTCGAGGGCGTGCACGAGGACATCGAAAAGCGCCTGCAGTCGATCCGCGAGCGCGGCGTGCCGAACTATTTCGGCGAGCAGCGCTTCGGCCGCGACGCCGGCAACGTAGAGCGCGCGCGCGCGCTTTTCGCCGGCCAGCGCATGCGCCGCGCGGAAAGCAGCATCGTGATCTCGGCGGCGCGCTCGCTGCTGTTCAACGCGGTGCTGGCCCGGCGCGTCGAGGACGGCAGCTGGGATGTCGGCCTCGACGGCGAAGTGTGGATGCTCGCCGGCACGCATTCGATCTTCGGTCCCGAGCCGTGGACGCCGGAGCTCGCGCGGCGTCTCGCCGTATTCGACATCGATCCGACCGGCCCGCTCGTCGGCGCGGGCGAGCTGCGCAGCACCGGTCGCGTGCGCGCGATCGAGGAAGCCGCGATCGCGCCGTGGCGCGATCTTGCCGACGGGCTCGCCGGCGTGGGGCTCGTCCAGCAGCGCCGGGCGCTGCGCATGCCGGTGCGCGGGCTCCTGCACGAATGGGAGCACGACGGCTCGCTGGTCGTCGAATTCGAGCTCGCGGCCGGCTCGTTCGCCACCGTCGTGTTGCGCGAACTGTGCGAGGACGTTGCCGCCGGTCCCTGAACGGGCGAAACGGCCGGAAAGCGCGACAAGCGGCGTTTTTTCCTCCGCGCGGCAGGGCTATAGTGCTTACGCGGCGCAATGCGATCGTCGCGTGGCGCCGCATCCTGGATGCGGAGGGCACGATGAGAACGCTAGCGGTAGGAGGAGCAGCCGTCGTCCTGTGTCTCGCGGTTTCGGCCTGTGCAGGAACGGGCGGCGCGAACGGCCTCTCGCGGGGCAGCTCGATGGATGACGATGTCGACGTCAACAAGGTCGTGACGGTGAACGACTGGGCCGTCAAGCGGCATGCGTCGGTCGTCTGGGTCAATTACCCGAAGAAGTCGAAGTACCAGAAAGACACCAGCGGCTGATCCGGCCGCTGGTCACGGGGCGCGGGCCAGCAACACGATCACCGCGCCCGTTCCGCCTTGCGCGGGTCGCGCCGAGGCGTAGGCAAGCACGTCCTTGCGGCGCGCGAGCAGCGTCGCCGTCATCCTTTTCAGGACCGGGCCGTCGGCGCGCGAGCGCAGGCCCTTGCCGTGCACGATGCGCACGCAGTACTCGTGCCTGGCGATCGCCTCGTCGAGGAACGCGCGGATCGCCTCGCGCGCGACCACGATCGTCATCTCGTGGAGATCGAGCTCGGCGCGCACGCTGAAGTGCCCGCGCCGGAGCTGCTTCAGGATCCTGTCCGGCTGTCCCGGTTTCAAATAGTGGATTTCGTCGCCGACTTCGATCGCGGCGGGATCGAACGCGTGCACGAGCAGCTCCTCGCGCACGCCGGCTTCGTCGCGCTCGGACTGCGCCGGCTCGGGCTTCGGCTGCGGCTTCTTCGGCGCGGGTGCCGCGTCGCGCTTCAGCGGCCTGACGCGCCCGATCGCTTCGCGGAACAGGCGCGCGTCGTCGGAATCTTTGCCGGCACTCATCGCCGCCGAGGCTAGCAGAACGCACGCGGCGCATCGCCGCGGCGGCGGCCGGGGCCGGCACGGCCGTCATGCCGAATCCGCTATCATTCGGCGATCCCCGGGTCCGACCGTCGCCGATCGCGGCTCAGCCGTCTCGGGGCCGGGCGGCGTGCGCGGAAAGGAAGGCATGAGAGTTCTGGTCAGCAATGATGACGGCGTCGACGCTCCCGGCATCCGCGTGCTCGCCGACCGGCTCGCCGATGTCGGCGAGGTGACCGTCGTTGCGCCGGATCGCGACCGCTCCGGCGCCAGCAACTCGCTGACGCTCGACGCGCCCATCCGCGTCGTCCGCCTCGACGACGGCCGCTACCGCGTCGCCGGCACGCCGACCGACTGCGTGCATCTCGCGCTGTCCGGCCTGCTCGATCACGAGCCCGACATCGTCGTGTCCGGCATCAACAACTCGGCGAACCTCGGCGACGACGTGATCTATTCCGGCACCGTGTCGGCCGCGATGGAAGGCCGCTTCCTCGGGCTTCCGGCGATCGCGATCTCGCTCGCCAGCGTCGATCACAAGGGCACGCATTACGAGAGCGCCGCCGAAGCCGTGCTGCTTCTGATGCGCAAGCTGCTCGTCGATCCGCTGCCGGCCGACACGATCCTCAACGTCAACGTGCCGGACCGGCCGTGGCACGAGATCAATGGCTTCGCGGTGACGCGGCTCGGCCGCCGGCACCGCTCGGCGCCGTGCGTTGCGCAGACCGATCCGCGCGGACGTCCGATCTACTGGATCGGCCCGCCCGGCGAAGCCGAGGACGACGGTCCCGGCACCGACTTCCACGCGATCCGCGCGGGACAGATCTCGATCACGCCGATCCACGTCGATCTCACGCGCTATCAGGCGCTCGAGAAAGTGTCGGGCTGGGTCGCTTCGCTCGAGCCCAAGCTCGGGAGCGCTGCATGAGCTTTCGCCCCGGTTCGGAGTCGCGCGGGCTCGGCATGACCTCGCAGCGCGCGCGCGACCGGCTCGTCGAGCGGCTCGCGGCCGAAGGCATCAAGGACCGGCGCGTGCTCGACGTGATCCGCCGGCTGCCGCGTCATCTCTTCATCGACGAAGCGCTCGCCTCGCGCGCATACGAGGACACGGCGCTGCCGATCGGGCAGGGCCAGACGATCTCGCAGCCGTGGGTCGTCGCGCGCATGACCGAAGCCCTGATCGAGCACGGCGTGCCGCGCCGCGTGCTCGAGATCGGCACGGGTTCCGGCTATCAGGCGGCCGTGCTCGCAGAGCTCGTCGAAAAGGTCTACACGGTCGAGCGCATCGAGGAGCTATTGCGCAACGCGCGCCGGCGCTTTCGCAAGCTCGGCCTCGACAACATCCGCTCCAAGCACGACGACGGCCGCCTCGGCTGGCCGGAGGAAGCGCCGTTCGACGCGATCATCCTGACGGCGGCCGGAGCCGAGCTCGAAGCGGAGCTGCTCGCGCAGCTGGCCCCAGCGGGCTGTCTCGTCGCGCCCGTCGGTCCCGCGGGGCGGCAGACGCTCCTGCGCGTGCGCAGCGTCGAAGGCGAATGGGTGCGCGAATCGCTCGGCGCGGTCAGCTTCGTGCCGCTGCTCGGCGGGATCGGTTGATGCGTCGCGCGATGTCGGCCAGGGGCGGCGCGCGATGAAGATCTTCAAGCCGCTCTACGAGCGCGCGCTCCAGTGGGCCGCGCATCCGAAGGCGCCGTGGTTTCTCGGCATCCTGAGCTTCTTCGAAGCGATCATCTTTCCGGTCGCGCCGGAGATCATGCTCGCGCCGATGGTGCTGGCGAAGCCCGAGCGCTGGGCGCGCTACGCGACGATCAGCCTCGTCGGCTCGCTGCTCGGCGCGCTCGCCGGCTATGCGCTCGGCCACTACGCATTCGATTTCGTGCGGCCGCTCCTCGCCGATCTCGGCTGGCTGCCGCGCATCGATGCGATGATCGGAGAGCTCAGCAAGGACGCGCAGCTCCATCCGTGGTCGGCGTTCTGGACGCTCGTCCTCGCGGGCTTCCTGCCGGTGCCGCTCAAGATCTTCACGTGGGCGTCCGGCATCGTCGGCGTGCCGCTGTTCGCGTTCTTCGCGAGCATGGTCGTCGGGCGCGGCAAGCGCGTGTTCCTGCTCGCCGGCCTGATCCGGCTCGGCGGCAAGCGCGCCGAGGAAACGCTGCACCGCTGGATCGAGCCGATCGGCTGGATAGCAGTAGGGCTGCTCGTCGCGGTGGTTATCTACTTTAAATTCCTCCGATAAACTCTTGCCATGCATAGGGATTGTCGGAGAAGCCTGGTTCTCGCCGCGTTCCTCGCCCTCGGCGCCGCAGGGTGCGCCTCGACGGGGCCTGCGCCGGTCGAGGACAAGAGCCTCAATCCCTCGCCGCGACCGCGCCCGACGGCGCCCGCGCCGAAGCCGGCCGCACCGGCCGCCGGCATCTATCGCGTGCAGCGCGGCGACACGCTCTACAGCATCGCGTTCCGCCACGGCGTCGACTATCGCGAGCTTGCCGAGTGGAATTCGATCGATCCGCCGTACACGATCTATCCGGGGCGTGAGCTGCGCATGTCCGCGCCGCGGAGCGCAGCGCGTCCGCCGGTGGCGCAGGCTTCTCCGCCGCCGCCGCGGACGACCTCGGCTCCACCGACCCCGGCACCGGGACCGTTCGAGCCCGTCGCCGCCGCGCCGCCGCCTTCGACGAATGCCGGCACGCCTTCGCACGTCGGCTCGCCGCAGCAGCCGCCGCCCGTCGTTGCGACGGCGACGCCTCCGCCGGCTCCGGCCGAGCCGTCGCCGCCCGTCGCCGCCGGCGATGTCGCGTGGCGCTGGCCCGCCGACGGCCAGGTCGTCGGCGGCTACGTCGCGGGCGATCCGATGCGGCAGGGCATCGACATCAGCGGCAAGCCCGGCGCGCCGGTGCGCGCGGCCGCCGACGGCACCGTCGTCTACAGCGGCAACGGCCTGATCGGCTACGGCGAGTTGATCATCGTCAAGCACAACCCCGCGTTCCTCTCCGCATACGGCCACAACCGCAAGCGCCTCGTGCAGGAAGGCGATCGCGTCAAGGCCGGGCAGACGATCGCCGAGATGGGCACGAACGCGAGCCGCGACGAGCTGCATTTCGAGATCCGCCGCAACGGCAAGCCTTCCAATCCGCTCGACTACCTGCCGCGCCGCTGACGTCGGGCGTAAGCTCTCGCCATGAACGTGCACGGTCCCATCGAGCCCGAGTTCTCGAGCGAGGACTTCGACGATCTCGTCGACGCGATCGAGCCGCAGGACGAGGAAGCGCGCTCGTCGACCAGCGT
>Ga0126377_10000769_pt1 | contig 20196 bp, 17 predicted proteins | sample PanSoiMetPlot_22_FD_92647 | JGI IMG/M metagenome (GOLD analysis project Ga0126377, IMG submission 92647) | Tropical forest soil microbial communities from Panama - MetaG Plot_22 | ecosystem: Environmental > Terrestrial > Soil > Tropical forest > Bulk soil | place: Panama | collected 2016-02-17 | reverse complement strand
GCTCAAACAGGCGCTGATTGCGGTCGGACATCCGGAAGGCGCCGAGCGGTCTCATCACTTTTCGTACGAGATGGTGGCGTTATCCCATGCCACCGCCCGCGAGCTGGGCTTCGCCCCGCCCCCAGATTCCGAGGAAGCCAGGCGGCCGTTCGTCGAGGTGTCGGGGCGGAAGGGCCTCGGCGTCAAGGCCGATGACCTGCTGGATGCGGTCGTTCAGAAGGCGGGGGGCGAGGTCGCCAAACGCAACCCCGAGTTGCCGGCCGACGAGGTGAAACGAACCGCGCAGATGATCGGCATTGCCGCCGTGCGCTATTTCCTGATCAAGTTCTCCCGCGGTAAGGTCATCGCCTTCGATCTCGAAGAGGCCTTGAGCTTCGAAGGCGAGAGCGGCCCGTACATCCAGTACGCCGTCGTCCGCGCGAATAACATCTTTCAGAAGGTGCAGCAACGGGACGGTCTGGACGAAGCCGCGCTGCTCGATGCCCTTCGCGACGTGCCGGCCACCGAGCTGACGGGGGGCAACGGCAGCCACGAGCTCTGGGCGCTGGTCCTCGAGGCCTCGCGCCTGGATGAAATCGTCGAACAGGTCATCCGGTCGCTCGAATTCTCCGTGCTCGCGAAGTACGCGTTTGCACTGGCCCAGGCCTTCAATGCGTTCTACCATCGATCGCCGATTCTCAACGAGGAGCGCGACGAGGTCCGTCGCTGGCGGGCCGCGGCCGTCATCTATCTCCGCAACCAGCTGACGCGGGCGCTCGATCTGATGGGGGTCGCCGTTCCAGTCAGAATGTAACCGTATGCCTGTGATCGCCATTCCTCCGTGCGCGAAGCTGCACGACTACGAAGAGTCGATCCGACGAGCCGGCGGTGAGATCCGCCTGCTCGATCGTGCGGTCGACAAGCCCGCGGAAGTGGTCGCGTCGGTCGATGGTGTTCTGTTGCCAGGCGGTGGAGACGTGCTGCCGTCGATTTACGGTCAGGCCGCGCACAAGACGTTTTCGGCCGCAGAGCCGGGCCGTGACGACTACGAGCTCGAGCTCGCGCGTCGCGCGATCGATGCCGATCTTCCGGTGCTCGCGATCTGCCGCGGCGTGCAGGTCCTCAATGTCGCGCGTGGTGGCTCGCTCGTGCAGGACATCCCGGAGCAGCTCGGGACGAGCGTCAATCACATCTTGCGCGATCCGCCGCATGCGATCGCGCACGACGTCTGGATTGTCGAAGGAAGCCTGCTCGACCAGCTGATGCGCGAGCGGCTCGAGACCGACACGTGCCCGGTCAACAGCCGTCACCATCAGGCACCGATGACACTGGGCACGGGTCTGGTTGCGAGCGCGACTGCGCCCGACGGCGTGATCGAGGCGATCGAAGATCCGAACAAGCGCTTCTGCCTTGGCGTGCAGTGGCACCCCGAGAACTTCTATCGCACCGGCGAGTTCCGCTCGCTGTTCGAAGGCTTCGTCGAGGCCGCCGGTCGACACCGTACGTAGTGTCCCTCATGTCGACAGCCACAAATCGCCTACGGGCGCTGCTGCAGCGCCCCGGCCTCCTCACCATGCCAGGCTGCCACGACGCGATGTCGGCGCGTCTCATCGAGGAGGCCGGATTCGAGCTTGGCTTCATGAGCGGCTTCGCCGTGTCGGCCGCCCGGCTCGGTATGCCCGACACCGGCCTCATTTCGTACGGAGAGCTCGTCGATCAAGGTCGCAACATCTGCCGTGCGGTGACCATTCCGCTCATCGGCGACGGCGACACGGGGTTCGGCAGCGCGCAGAACATCAAGCGGACGGTGCAGGGTTACGCAGATGCCGGCTTCGCCTGCATCATGCTGGAAGACCAGGTGGCCCCCAAGCGATGCGGGCACACCGAAGGCAAGTCGGTTGTCGGCCGCGATGAGGCGCTGACGAGGATTCGCGCCGCTGTCGACGCGCGCGATGCCGGCGCCGACATCCTGATCATGGCGCGCACCGACGCGCGTGCGTGCATCTCGCTCGACGAAGCGATTGCGCGCTGCCGCGCCTTCCGCGATCTCGGTGCCGACATCACGTTCCTCGAGGCACCGGTGTCGGAAGACGAAATGCGCCGGTACTGCCGCGAGGTACCCGGACCGAAGATGGCGAACCTGATCGAAGGCGGCAAGACCCCGCTGCTCTCGCATGCGCAGCTCGAATCGATCGGCTACACCATCGCCGTCTATCCGCTGACGCTGCTCAATGTATCCATCCGCGCGATGCGAGAGGCGCTCACCAGCCTGCGCGCCGCGCGCCCCGCCGACACGATGGACTTCGAAGCGTTGAAGGCGGCCGTTGGCTTCCCTGCCTATTACGCCGAAGAAGCGAAGTACAAGACTTCATAGGACCAGGCCGAACGAAAGCTCTGCTGAATTATACTACTGTACTAGTATAATAGATCTTGCGATGCCGATCATGGACTGGGCTCGCAGCGTGAACCCCCGCGACGCGACCCCGCTGCACGCGCAACTGGAGCGCAGCATTCGAGTGGCGATCGCGTCACGCCATCTCCAGCCGGGCGACCAGCTCCCAACCGTGCGGCAGCTGGCCGTCGCCCTGCGCATCAACGCGAATACCGTCGCCAAGGTCTACTCCCACCTCGAGCGCACCGGTGCGCTCGAAACCCGGCGCGGCGTCGGCACCTTCGTCGCCGATGCCGCGAATACTTCGCACAACGAGGAAGCGCGCGAGGACGAACTGCGCGCGATTGCGACCCGCGCGCTGGCCGAGGCCTCCGCGAAGGGATTCTCGGCGTCCGATCTCCGGCGTGCTCTCTCCTCCCTCGCGAAAGGAGCCTCATCGTGATCCTCAACGTCGTGTCGGTCATCGTCCTGCTGGTGATTGTCGGTCTCAGCTTCACGCTGACGACCGTCACCGGCTCCCCCACGTGGGTGGCGGTCGGCGTCCCGCTCGGCGTGATCGCAGCCCTTTCACCCCGGGTTGCCCAGCAGTGGGAACGAGCGGTTGTCCTCCGTCTGGGCCGCTTCACCGGTCTGCGCGGACCCGGGCTCTTCTGGATCGTGCCGTTCATCGATATCGTGACCCGCACGATCGATCAGCGGATGATTACCACGGGTTTCGCGGCGGAACAGACACTGACCTCCGATACCGTGCCGGTCAACGTCGATGCCGTGCTGTTCTGGGTCGTTCACGATCCCGAGAAGGCGGCGCTCGAAGTGCAGAACTACGCCGTCGCCGTGAGCTGGGCCGCGCAGACCGCGCTGCGCGACATCATCGGCCGGACGTCGCTGGCGGATCTCCTGCGCGGACGCGAGAAGATCGAGCAGGAGCTGCAGCATCTGATCGACGAGCGATCGACGCCATGGGGCGTGACGGTCCACTCGGTCGAGATGCGCGACGTCGTGATCCCGAGCCAGCTCCAGGACGCGATGTCGCGTGAAGCGCAGGCCTCGCGCGAGAAGCAGGCGCGCATCATTCTCGGCGAAGCCGAAATGGAGATCGCACGATCGTTTGAAACGGCATCACGCGTGTATCAGGACAATCCCACCGCGCTTCATCTTCGCGCGATGAACATGCTGTACGAGGGTCTCAAGGAGAAAGGCGCGCTGATGCTCGTGCCGAGCACCGCTGTCGAGTCGATGGGCATGGGCGGCCTGCTTGGTGCCGCGGCCATGAGACAGCAGACGCTGACAGGGAGCGGCGAACGGAAAAGCGAAATGACCCGCGCCACTCAGCGCGACTGAGATGACTCGAACGCGGTGACGTCGGGCCTATTCGAGCACTGTGACGCCGGGCCTGAAGAACAGGCCCGGCCTACACTGACTACTTCTCGGGTCTTTCGTCGGGTGCGCCGGTGCCGGACGAACCGACGAAGAGCTTCCTGCCGTCCGGGAACGTGATGTCGCGGCCGTTCGCGCGGTTCGCGCCATCCTTGGCCTGGAACCCTTCCACCAGAATCTCGGTGCCTTCAGGCAGCGAGTTCTTCGTCCAGCCGCGCCGCAGCAACGCGTTGGGTGCGCCACCTTCGATCATCCAGCGCTCGACTTTTCCAGTGACCGGGTCCTTCACGTCCATGTGGATCCAGGAGTGCGGGTTGATCCACTCCATCTTCACGACCGTGCCTCGCAGCTTGACCGGTTTCTTGGCATCGAACTCGGCCGCGAAAGAATGATGCGCGAGGGCGGGAGCCGACGCGATGAGTGTAAGAAGAGCGCAACCGGCAAGACGCATTACGACTTTACGGAACATCGACATTCATCTCCTGGCGCAGACGAGCGCCAGTTTTCATGGTACGAAGGGTCCGTATGAACGGACTCTGAAGAGTTGCTTAAATCGAGGACAGAATGCGCGTCCGACTCATACGAGGTCCGGCTGAAGCCGGACACTACGACTACTGCGAACAATCACGCGCGGCAAAATACCGCGACTGTCTCCACATGCGCAGTGTTGGGGAAAAGGTCGAGCGCGGTGAGACGGCTGAGCCCGTAGCCAGCATCGATGAGCCCGCGCGCATCACGCGCCAGCGTCGGCACGTCGCACGACACATAGACGATCGACGCGGGCCTGGCTCGAACGATGCCGTTCAACGCGGCCTTCGACAACCCGGTACGTGGCGGATCGACGATCACGGTATCGACGATTGCATCGACCCTTGCGTCGTCGCTGGTCGAGGTGGTGGCGAGAAACGACTCGACGCTCCGGCGCACCACTCGGACCACTCGTGGACACGCGGCAGCATTCATTTCGAGATCGGCGCCACTCGTCGAATCGCCTTCGACGAGCGTGACCGGACCCACGCCGCACGATGCGACTGAAAGACCCAGCAGCCCGCCACCGGCATACAAATCGACGACCGGACCTCGTGACACGCTGGCCACCACCTCGTTGACGAGGTGCGCAATCAGAAACCGATTGCCTTGGAAGAACGCACGCACGTGACGACAGAGACGCAGCGTCGACGCAATGTCACCGGGTCGCAGTTCCACGACATCGTGAATGACAGGTGTGCCCGACACGACGATCGTGTCCGCGCGGTCGGCGTGGTGAGCCGACAGGCCGACGACTCCCTGCGACAGCGCAAGACAGCGTGCCGTGTCCGCGCGTTCGCGCAGCTCGAGATGACATGCGCGTTCATCGCCGGCAATGTTCTCGGCGATCTCGAGTGCGATGAGGTCGACGAGTCGTTCGCGGGTCACGATTTCCTGCGCCCTCGCGATCCACTCGTTCGTCGACGGCAACAGCTGCCCCGTCGTCGTCGCGTCACACAGATCGTGCGAGCCCTCGCGGTAGAAGCCGACGCGCCCCTCGTGCACATGCAGCCGCGCCCGCATCCGATAGCCCCGTTCCGGCGATGCGACCACCGCGGGCGGAGTCGAGAGTGGAATGCGACCGATGCGGCCGAACGCGTCCTGGATGATCTCGCCCTTGAGAAGAAGCTGACGGGGATAGTCGACGTGCGCGAGCACGTTCCCACCGCAGCGCCAGTCGCCCACGTCGGTCCGACGGTCGCTCGATGGCGAACGCACCGCGATCGTGTCGGCGTAGGCGACGCCCTTGCCCGTACGCTCGATGCGCGCGTCGACGCGCTCGCCGGGAATGGCGCCCCAGACCAGCACCACTTGGCCTCGATGGCGCGCGAGCATACGGCCGCCGGCCGTCGCCTTCTCGACGTCCAGGGTGAGCGTGGCGCCGGCAGCGATCATTCGTATGTGATGACGGGAAGCCGTCGGCGCTCGCGAATCAGTCGATCGATCGAGGCGCGAATCGATCGATCGTACGCGTCGCGCGCAAGCCGCTCGCGAAACGGCTCGAGTTCGCGCGCCGCCTCGCCGGCCAGATCCTGCAGCGCCCCTTCGCTCATCTCCGTACGCGCCGCATCGAGCAGCTCGCGGTCCATCTGACGCAGTCGATCGAGCAGATTCTCTCGCGACTCGCCTCGTAGTTGTCGTGCGCCTGCGCGAACGGTGTCCAGCTCTCGGATCAAGGCATCGGCGACGACGTCGAGCGATCGATCCTCGCCGGCTCGGAGAGCAGTGAGCCGCGCCACCACACGCTCCAGATGTGCGGGCAATGAGCCAACACGCCGCGCAGATTCCCCGCTCTCGGCTCCCTCACCAGTGTTCACAGCAGTGATGCCGACCGCGCGACGCCATTCGTCGAACACATCGAGCACGTCCGCCTCGCAGAACTCGATGCGCACGGGCCTCCGCCGTCGTCCCTTCGCGTAGTAGCGTTCAAAGTATCGATCGATGCCGCGGCAGGCGACCGTCAGCGGCACGCCTCGTGTTGCCCACCCGCACACCTGCTCGAACGCGGGGCCGACGATGCGAATGAGGTGACCGTCGTTCTTGCGACAGAGATAGGCCTCGATGTCACGACAGTACCGATCGGGCGCGATCCCGGATGATTCGTCGTTCACAGCACCCATCGCACTTCACCCGAGATCACACGCATCGGGCCGCTCTCGGTTCTGACGATCAACGCGCCGTCGTCGTCGACGCGCTCGGCCACTCCACGCTGGACGACGCCTGGGCCGTCCCACTCGACTCGCCGTCCGAGCATCGACGCGGCGCGGCGGCGCCACGCCGACATCACGGCGTCGGCGCGCCCATCGCCCAACTCACGATACCGTGAAGCCAGCGAAGCCAGACACTCGCTCAACACGAGCGCACGATCGACCGGACGGCCGAGCTCGAGCTCGATCGATGTCGCGCGCACACGAACATCGGCTGGATACACCGCCCGAAGCACGTTGATTCCGAAACCGAGGACGACGTGGGTCGAGCCTCGCTCAGCCAGAATCCCCGCCAGCTTCCGGCCGCCGCAGTGCACGTCGTTGGGCCATTTGAGCTCGACTTCGAGACCGCTCGCGGTCGCGATCCCTTCGGCCACGGCGACCCCAGCGGCCAGCGTCAGGAGCTTCACGACGGACGGGCCCGGCCTCAACACGATCGAAGCGTAGATCCCGGCTCCTGGCGGCGATACCCAGATGCGCCCCAGGCGTCCACGTCCGGCGGTCTGCATGTCAGCGAGCACGAGCGCACCCTCATTCGCCCCGCCGTCAGCGAGCCTGCCCGCAACATCGTTCGTGGATGGGATGTCCCGATACCACAGCACATCGCGTCCGATCGAACCAAGACGAGATGCGACACGCGACAGTGCGGTGGCGATATCGTCGGGAAGCGCGCGCGGCGCGGGCGAGCTGAGATCGGTCACTGGAGCGGTTCGATCTCGAAGCTGAGATCGGCCGCCGGCGCGGAGTGCGTGATCGCGCCGATCGATACGTAGTCGGCACCGGTTGCGGCCAGATCGCCCATGCGGGCCAGGGTGACACCGCCAGAGATTTCCGTCTTGGCGCGGCTCCGGCATCGGTTCACCGCGTCGAAGATCTCCGCGGTAGACAGATTGTCGAGGAGGATGATCTCGGCCCCCGCCTCGAGCGCCTCGTCGACGTGCGCGAGGCTCTGTGCTTCCACTTCGATCGGCAACCCATTGCTGGTGGCGTCACGCATTCTCGCTACTGCCTGCTTGACGCCTCCCGCCAGCCTCACATGGTTGTCCTTGATCAGAATACCGTCGTGCAATCCGTATCGGTGATTGGTTCCACCGCCGACCCGTACGGCGTACTTCTCCAGGTCGCGCATGAGCGGCGTGGTCTTTCGCGTATCGAGCACAGTGATGCGTCCGGCCGCCGCATCGACGAACTGACGGGTCAACGTGGCGATCGCCGTGAGGCGTTGCAGAAAGTTGAGAGCGGTCCGCTCGGCGGTGAGCAGCGCCGCGGCGCGGCCTGTGATCTCAGCCACCTCGACACCCGGCTCACACGATGTGCCGTCTTCGCGCGCGACGGTCATGCACACGTCGGGATCCAGCTGACGGAAGGTTTCGCGGGCGACGTCGAGGCCGGCAATCACACAACGCGACTTCGCAAGAACGATCGCCCGGGCGTGCTGCGCGGCATCGATTGTCGCCCGCGTGGTGATGTCACCCTCGCCGATGTCCTCGGCCAGCGCCCGCCGCACGAGATCGCGATACGCCTCGACCGGCAGCGACTCACTCACGGTGCTCACGCGGGAGAGTCGTCGAGAAACGTGAGCTCGAGCTCCTGCACGTCCCCGAATGACAAGCTCCGGATATGGGCCGCCGCCTGGAAGTCGCGCATCGCGGGCTGCATCTTCTCGAATCGCACCTTCTCGAGCACCGCCGTCGCCGGCGTCTTGATCGCTCGTTTGTGCAGGGCTTTCACGCGCCGCACGGCGCGAAGGGCATCCTTGGTCACCACGAAGACGGGATCGGCGTTGACATCGGCTCCGCCGATTTCGGCGACGACTTCCTCCGGTGTCGGCCACGGGGCGCGGTGCACCGAACCCTCCCGCCACCACGACCACACCTCTTCGGTCACGAACGGCAGATACGGAGCGAACAGCCGCAGCAGCGTCGACAACGCCACCAGCATGGCGCTATTGGCCGACGCCGCGCCCTGAGGCGTGAAGTCGCCGTATCGCCGCGACTTCACCAGCTCGAGGTAGTCGTCGCAGAAGGACCAGAAGAAACTTTCGGTCTGCGTGAGCACCCACGCGTAGTCGTAGGACTCGAGCTTCTCCGTCGCGTCTTTCACGAGGCTCGACAGGCTCGTCAACATGCCGCGATCGAGCGGCTCGATGATCGGCCCTCGCGGTTCGGCCTGCATCAAGGCAAACTTCGCTGCGTTCAGGAGCTTGATTGCCAGACGCCGGCCCACCTTCATCTGACCGGGCTCGAATGCGGTGTCGGTCCCCGGACGCGCGCTCGTCGCCCAGTAGCGGACACCGTCCGACCCGTGCTCCTCGAGCAGCGCCATCGGCGTCACGACGTTGCCCTTCGACTTCGACATCTTCTTGCGATCGGGATCGAGGACCCAGCCCGAGATCGCCGCGTTCGCCCATGGCAGCGAGTCGTGCTCGAGATGCGAGCGAAGCACGGTGCTGAAGAGCCATGTGCGGATGATGTCGTGCGCCTGCGGACGCAGGTCCATCGGGAACACGCGCGCGAATAGATCGGGATCGTCGAGCCAGTCGCCGGCGATCTGGGGTGTCAACGACGACGTCGCCCACGTGTCCATGACGTCAGGGTCGCCGACGAACCCGTTCGGCTGGTTGCGCTGCGCGTGCGTGTATCCGTCAGGAACGTCGGTCGAGGGATCGATCGGCAGCCGCGATTCGTCAGGAACGATCGGATGCGCGTGATCGGTGCTGCCATCAGCGTGCACGGGGTACCACACTGGAAAGGGTACGCCGAAGAAGCGTTGTCTGCTGATGCACCAGTCGCCGGCGAGACCGTTGACCCAGTTCTCATAGCGGTGCCGCATGTACTCGGGGTGCCATCGCAGCTGTTTGCCACGTTCGAGCAGCGCCCCGCGGAACTCCATCGTCTTGATGAACCACTGACGGCTCGTGATGATCTCGAGCGGCCGGTCGCCCTTCTCGTAGAACTTGACCAGATGCTTGATCGGTCGCGGCTCTCCCACGAGATCGCCCGAGTCGCGGAGCAGCTCGACGATCCGGACCCGGGCCTTCACCGCCGACAGGTTGGCGAGATGATCGTAGGCAGCCTGCGCGTGCGCGGCGTCGCGCGACTCCCATCCAGGGGAGTCCCACGTGACTGCGCGAAAGGCGCCGTTCGGCATGACGATCGCCCGGACCGGCAGCGAGAGCTCGCGCCACCACGTGACGTCCGTCAGATCGCCGAACGTGCAGATCATTGCGATGCCGCTGCCCTTCTCCGGATCCGCCAGTGCGTGCGCCTTCACGGGCACCGGCACCTGGAACAGCGGCGAGTACACCTCGGAGCCGAAGAGCGGCTGGTACCGCTCATCGTCGGGATGCGCGACGAGGGCGACACATGCCGGAATCAGCTCGGGCCGCGTAGTCTCGATCTCGACCGCCGGCCCGTTCGTTCGCGCGAACTTGATGCGGTGATACGCCGCGTCCTGTTCGCGATCTTCGAGCTCGGCCTGCGCTACTGCCGATCGAAAGTCAACATCCCAGAGTGTGGGCGCCTCGAGCTGATACGCAATGCCGCGCTCGAGCAGACGCAGGAACGCCGTCTGCGACACCTTCTGCGCCTTCTTGCCGATCGTGGCGTACGTGCGCGACCAGTCGACCGACAACCCGAGGTGACGCCACAGCGCCTCGAACGCTTGCTCGTCTTCGACAGTCAGGCGCGCGCACAGCTCGATGAAGTTCGGGCGTGAAATCGAGATCGGATGCTTGCCGGGCTTCTCCGGCGGCTGGAACGACGGATCGTACGGCAGCGAGGGATCGCAGCGAACGCCATAGTAGTTCTGCACGCGACGCTCGGTCGGCAGCCCGTTGTCGTCCCACCCCATGGGATAGAACACGACCTTGCCGCGCATGCGCTGAAACCGCGCGATGACATCCGTGTGCGTGAACGAGAAGACGTGTCCGACGTGAAGCGAGCCGCTGACCGTCGGCGGCGGAGTGTCGATCGAAAACACCTCGGCGCGTGCGTGGTCCCGGTCGAAGCGATAGGTGCCCTCCGCGTCCCAGCGCGCCATCCACTTCGCCTCGAGGCCTTCGAGGGCTGGTTTGTCAGGCAGAGAAATCTGAAGACCGTCCATTGGTGATGTGGGCAGTAGAGGTTCTCGATGAGCGAGGTTCTGTCAGCGTCGATTGGCGACCGCCGATTTGATCCGCGCAATCTCTTCGCGAACGAGTCGTTCGGTGACCTCCGAGACGATCTGCGCCACAACATCGTTGGCGGCATTCGACGCGAGGCGCTGGACCACCCGGCGCGTGACCTCGTCGATGAGCTCCTCGGTGACAGCAGGCGCCGCGGGACGAGCAAGACGGATCGGCATCGAACCGGATTCGCCCTGTTCGGCTGCAAAGAGCGCGCTGAACACATCGGCGATCACGTTGCGCCCGCCGGTCGCGGCCGCGTCGGCACCGAGATTCGGAGCCACCGGTGTTGCCGATTCCATCCGCGGCGGCGCGCCGCCTGTTGACGACGTCCGCGTCGCCAGCGGCAGAGCCGTCGAGGGCAGCGGCGCGCGCGCGATCGACGCTGCCGGCATGTCGGGCAATGGCGCAGACGCCAGCAGGCTGTCGACCGTGGGCACGTCGAAGCCGGCTCCGTAGTCCTCCCTCTGACGCAATCCGCGCATCGGCTCGACAGGATCCGCTTCGCTTCCCAGTCGCGCGAACGCCGCGTCGAGGCGATCGAAATCGAAGTAGTCCTCAGACGGGATCATCGGATCCGGGCTCGGGATCCGCGCGGGCGATGCTGCAGCTTTCGGCTCCGCGCTCGGGACTCGGGCCTCTGAAGCCGCCGACCGCAGTTCCGCCGCGCGATCGGACATGCGCGTCTCGAACGCAGCCGCAATCGCCGGCGCCGCTTCGATCGTTTGCCCGGCCTTCGATCTTCCGCTGCCGTCGATGAGCTCGCGAACACGCGAAATCACCTGCTGCGGCTCGAACGGCTTCACCAGCACGCCGTCGGACTTCACCTGCTGGGCCCGCGCCTCATCGACCGGTTCGAACGCGCCGGCAAGAAGCAGGACCGGAATGTGCGAGAGATCGGGCCGCCCTTTGACGAACGCTGCCACCTCGTAGCCGCTGCGTTTGGGCATGCCGATATCAGCCAGGACGATGTCGGGATGCTCGACCGGAATCCGAGCGATCGCCTGTTCTCCGTCACCCACGGTCACCACGTGCACGTCCTCGCCGGAGAACGTGAGCTCGACGACACGTTGGATGGTTACGCTGTCGTCGGCGAGCAGGAGCTTGTGTCTCACCAGTCCCTCAATACCCGGTCACGAGTTCGATGCCACACGTGCACGCGTGTGACGATCAATGAAGTCTACGATGTCCTGCATCGGCGTGCCCGGCTGAAAAATCCCTTCGACGCCGATGGCGTTGAGCTTGGGCACGTCGGTGTCAGGGATGATGCCCCCGACGACCACCAATACTTCAGTCAAGCCCTTCTCTCGCAAAAGCTCCACGACGCGCGGGCAGATGTGCATATGCGCGCCCGAGAGGATGGACAGACCGATCACATCCGCGTCCTCCTGAAGTGCTGCATTGACTATCTGTTCGGGCGTCTGCCGAAGCCCTGTATAGATTACCTCCATGCCGGCATCGCGCAGCGCCCGGGCGATGACCTTGGCGCCGCGGTCGTGGCCGTCGAGTCCGGGCTTGGCGATCACAACACGAATCTTATGCATGTCTCTCAAGACGCTAGGGCCCAGGGCCCAGGCCTCAGGGCCCAGGGCTGGTCCAGTCATCAGGCCTGAGGCCTTGCCAGTCCTGAGGCCTGAGGCCTGGGCCCTGGGGCCTCAGATCACTGGGCTCTCCACGTACTCGCCCCACACCTTCCGCAGGCTGTCGCACATCTCGCCCAGGGTGGCATAGGCCCGGACGGCATCGAGCAGCAGCGGCATCGTGTTGGCGCCCGTCGCCGCACCGGCTTCGAGCGCCGCGAGGGCGGCGGCGACCCGACGACTGTCCCGGCGCCTGCGAATCTCGTCGAGCCGTGCGAGCTGGCGCTGCTGTGCCGCCTCGTCGATATACAACGTCTTTATCGGCGCCTCCTCGTCAGCCGTGAACTGGTTGACGCCGACGATGATCTGCTCCCTGGTCTCGATCGCCTGCTGGGATCGATAGGCGCTCTCGGCGATCTCGCGCTGCGGATAGCCCCGTTCGATCGCGGCGACCATCCCGCCCATGCGATCGATCGTGTCGAAGTACACCAGCGCTTCCTTCTCGAGCGCCGTCGTCAACGCTTCCACGTAATACGACCCGCCGAGCGGATCCACCACCTCGGTGATCCCGGTTTCCTCAGCGATGATCTGTTGCGTGCGCAGCGCGAGCGTGGCTGCTTCCGCGGTCGGCAGCGCGAGTGCCTCGTCGAGCGCGTTGGTATGCAGCGACTGAGCGCCCCCGAGCACCGCGGCCATCGCCTGAAGAGCCGTCCGCACCACGTTGTTGTACGGCTGCTGCGCCGTAAGCGACACGCCGGCGGTCTGGGCATGAAACCGCAGCTGCCAGGACCGCGGAGAGTGCGCTTTGAAGCGATCGCGCATCACGCACGCCCAGATGCGCCGCGCCGCCCGGAACTTCGCGAGCTCTTCAAAGAAGTCGCTGTGCGAATTGAAGAAGAACGAGATGCGCGGCGCGAACGCGTCGACGGCAAGACCGGCATCGATGCCGTACTGGACGTACTCGATGCCGTCGCGCAGCGTGAACGCCAGTTCCTGCGCCGCTGTCGCTCCCGCTTCTCTGATGTGATACCCGCTGACCGAGATCGTGTTCCACCGCGGCATCTGCTCCGCGCAGAACGCGAAGACGTCAGTGACGAGACGCATCGACGGACGAGGCGGGTAGATGAACTCCTTTTGCGCGATGAACTCTTTGAGGATGTCGTTTTGAATCGTGCCCGACAGCGTCCGCCAATCGGTGCCTCGCTGCTCGGCCAGGACGAGATACATCGCGAGGATCATCGAAGCGGGCCCGTTGATCGTCATCGACGTGGTGATCGCGCCGAGATCGATTCCCTCGAAGAGTGCCTCCATGTCGGCGAGCGAGGCGATGCTGACGCCGCATTTGCCGACTTCCCCAAGCGACAATTCGTGATCGGGATCGCGCCCCATCAAGGTGGGCAGGTCGAAGGCCACGCTCAGACCGGTTCCACCGGCTTCCAGCAGTTGCCGATACCGCTCGTTGGTCTCCTCGGGCGTGCCGAACCCGGCGAACTGCCGCATCGTCCACGGCTTGCCGCGGTAGCCCGAGGCGTGAATCCCGCGTGTGTACGGATACTGGCCCGGGTCACCCAGATCACGTTCGTACTCGAGCGACGCGATGCTGTCCGGGGTGTAAAGCCGTTCGACCACACGTTTGGCGTGTGTGGTGTCGGCGGGGGCGCCCATATAAGAATTATATCGGGCGGCCTACACTATCGACATGGCAGAGCACGGCAGCATCTTCGGGGCGATGCTCAAGGAGTTCGACGGCGCCGCCCGCATCCTCCAACTCGATCCGGGCATCTGGCGCATTCTCACCCAGCCCAAACGGCAGATCATCGTCTCCTGCCCGGTGCTGATGGACAACGGCGAGATTGAAGTTTTCACCGGCTATCGAGTGCAGTACAACATCACGCTCGGGCCTGCCAAGGGCGGCATCCGCTATCACCCCGACGTCTCGCTCGACGAAGTGACCGCTCTCGCCGCCTGGATGACGTGGAAGTGTGCGGTCGCGCACATCCCCTTCGGCGGCGGCAAAGGCGGCATCGTCTGCGACCCGACCCGCATGTCGCGACGAGAGCTCGAAGCGCTGACACGGCGCTACGTCGCGGAGATCATCGACGCCATCGGTCCGGAGAAGGACGTGCCTGCACCCGACGTCAACACCAACGATCAGATCATGGCGTGGGTGATGGACACCTACAGCATGCACGTCGGCCACACCGAAACCGCGGTCGTCACCGGCAAGCCGATCGAGATGGGCGGCTCGCTCGGACGACGTGAGGCGACCGGACGCGGTGTGATGATCGTGACGCGCGAAGCGGCGAAGCATCTGGGCTTCGACATCAAGGGCGCGACCGTCGCGGTCCAGGGATTCGGCAACGTGGGCTCAGTGTCGGCGGAGCTGCTCGCTGCTCTCGGCGCGAAGATCGTGGCCGTCACCGATTGGAAAGGTGGCGTCTACAACGCAAGGGGACTCGACATCCCGAAGCTCCTCACCCACACCGCAAAGAACAAGACCGTGGCCGGCTTTCCTGACGCAGATCTACTGGACGCCGATGAGTTCTGGGCTCTCGACGTCGACGTACTGATCCCGGCCGCGCTCGAGAATCAGATCACGATCGAGAACGCACCGAAGATACGCGCGAAGGTCGTCACCGAAGGCGCTAACGGCCCCACGACACCGGAGGCGCACACGCACCTGCACGAGCGCGGCATCTTCGTGATTCCCGACATCCTCGCCAACTCGGGCGGCGTGACCACCTCGTACTTCGAGTGGGTACAGGATCGCTATGGCTACTTCTGGGAACTGGACGAAGTGAACACACGCCTCGAGAAGAAGATGGTCGAGGCGTTCGATGACGTGCTGCAGACGGCGCTGAAGTACAAGACGGATCTACGGACGGCGGCGTACGTCGTCGCGATCTCGCGAGTTGGAAATGTCACGAAGCTGAGAGGGATGTACGCGTAGCGCTATGACGTCACCCTCAACGGCACGAGCTCCTTCACATCGCTCCCCTTCACGGTGATCTCGACGAGATACTCGCCAGGCGGTATCGACGCGAGGGACAGATCGATCTGATGGGAGGAGCCACCGGTGCCCGCGGCCACCGGGACGTCGGACATCTTCTTCCCGCTGTTATTGAGAAGCGCAGCGGTTGGTTCGGGACGCTCGGTGCCCACTCCGTACGCATCGAACCGGATCAACAGCCGCTCGGTGCGTGAGAACTCGCGATTCGCAATCGGCACGATGGCCGCATCGCCGACCATCGCCGTGAACTCGCGCGCGGTGCGTGCGCGATAGATGCGAGGCGTACTGAGCGCCGCTTGCGGAGCGGTGAAGTCGGGCACGGAGAGATCGCGGATCTCTTGATCGAGCGTGCCGCCGCTGCCGGCCGCTTCCACAGTCATTCGCAGTTCGATCTTGCCTGGCGGCGAATCGAACACGAGCCGTTGCGGCGCGCTGGCTGCGGCGGCCGCAGGAGCACGGGCGCTGACCGGTCCGGTGTCGTTCGGTGCGCTCGGAGGTGCGGCAGCCGCGAGCGCCGCGTCGGGCGCGCGACCGCGGAATACCAGATCGCCAGACTGCGTGGCGGCCAGCAGTGAGACACGGCCCGCCTGCTCGCGTCGGGCGCTGCCCGGAGACGGCGGCAGCGGCTCCCACACGAGCGTCACGCGCGTCTTGCCGTTGCTGCCCTTCTCGGTGCCGATCCAGGTCCGGACGTACTTGCCCGCCTGCACGTTCGTCGAAATCGACGCGAGCGCCGTCTGCACGGGCTTGGCCACTTCGGGCGTGGGATTCTTCACGCGCTCGACGTCAGCGGGCGTCAGCGCCCAGAATCCCTTGCGCGAGCGCACTTCCACGTCACGCCGCTTCACACGCACTTCAAGTTTGTGGAACTTGCCGTCGGTCGCTGCCTGGGTCGTGGTATAGCCGAGCAGATAGTACGCGGTCGAGTCGCGGACCATCTGGGCCAAGCCCTGCTCGAGGGTGTTGCGGTTCACGATCGCCCGGCCATCGGTTTCTTCCGAGAGCGAACGCAGCGTGTCCTGCGTCATCTGCAGCGCGCGGCGATCGGTCGCGAAGCTCGGAGGCGGCCCCGATGGGAGATCGTCGAAGCCGTACTCGAACGGCGCGAGTCCGCGTGGGTCGAGCGAATAGAATGCCGTGTTGTTGCGATTGGCGGCATCGAAGATGTCGCGCATCTGCGAATACACGTCGGTCTGTCCGAACCATTCCGCGGTCTGCTCGCGCGGAGTGTCCTGTTGCCCGGCCGCGACCGCGGTCTCGATGGGATCCGCCGGCCGCGATGCGTCCATACGACGCATCTGCGGCGGCAGCATCGCCGTGAAGCCCTCGCTGACGAAGACTACCGACTTGCGCCGCTCGTTCAGCGCGCCCAGGTGCGTCGCCAGGCCGCGCAGCGCCGACATGACGACTTGATTGCGGATGGTTTCGACCTGGTCGGTCGAATAGCGCACGTAGTTCTCCTCGAGCTGATTGCGCGGCCGGTAGTCGAACTTCCGTCCCTCGAATTTGTCGAGCGCACGCGCGATCAGATCGTGGTTCCGCGTGAAGCTCAGGTCGGTGACCGGCTGCAGCGGGTACATGATCGCCACCAGATCGTTGGGCCGCAGCGTCTGAAGAAAACGCGTCAGCGGCGTGCGCACCGTCATCGAGTTCGACAACCGCGTGTGATAGTCGTCGAGGAAGAGCACCCACAGACGGACGTCCTCGCGTGCTGCCTCGCGCTCGATGTCGTCCTGGTTGCGAATCTCGCGCGGCGCCGGCTCACCCGGCTTGGGGTTGCCGTCGACCAGCACCAGCCTGAACTGCTCGACCTTCTGCGGCTTGCCGTCCTCCAGGATTTCGAAGTCTTCCTGCGTGAGGTTGGTGACCGGCTGCTGCTTCTTGTCGCTGACAATGACGTCGACCCTTACGAAGTCGATGCCGCCGCGGAACGTCGGCCCTTGCGAATTCTGGGATGCACCCGTCTGAGCTGCACCGCTCTGACCGGCGCCACTCTGACCAGCGCCCCCTTGCTGTCCAGCGCCGCCTTGCGCCGGCGTACCCTGCGCCGCGCCCTGCGGCTTCCGAGTGCCGTCATCCTTTTGCTGGGTCGCAGGCGTCCCCTGCTGTGAACCGGCGACCGGCGCCGACGCAGTCATGCACAGGCAGGCCGCACACGAGACGAACGCGGCCGAGAGTCTCATCCAGGACATAGATGCCGCCTCGAAGCGATGATACCAGTTGGGAATTGGGAGGTGGGAGTTAACCAGCCAAGCTTCGGTTGGCTGGCTGCCGGCATCTCTTGGCGCGCTCTCCGCGCGCCTAGTCCGTTATGCGGTTCGCCGCAACGAGGCCAAGATTCGCATGTCGAGCCGCATAACGGACTATAGTCGCGTGTCTATGGCCCTTACGACGCTGGCCGATGATGAACGGCTTTTGCGCGATAGCGTGTACGAGTTCGCGGATCGCGAGATCCGGCCGCTCGTCCGTGAGATGGACGAAAAGGCGAAGATTCCGCACGACCTCATCGCCCAGCTCTTCGACCTCGGCGTCATGGCGGTCGAGGTGCCGGAGCCGCTGGGTGGTGGAGGCGGCACGTTTTTTCACTCCGTGCTGGCGGTCGAAGCCGTGTCGCGCGTGGACCCGTCGGTCGGCGTACTCGTCGACGTGCAGAACACCCTGGTCATCAATGCGCTGCTCCGATGGGGGACCGAGGAACAGAAGGAGACGCATCTCCGCCGGCTGTCGAAGGACACTGTCGGCGCATACGCGCTGTCGGAAGCCGGCTCGGGCAGCGATGCATTCGCGCTCACGACACGCGCGACTGAGCGGGGTGATGCCTTCATCATCAACGGTCGAAAGCTTTGGATCACGAACGGTAACGAAGCGGATCTCTTCATCGTCTTTGCGACGGTGAATCCGGATGCCGGCTACAAAGGCATCACGGCGTTCATCGTCGAGCGAGGATCTGCGGGCTTCACAGTCGGCAAGAAGGAAGACAAGCTCGGGATCCGCGCCAGCAGCACCTGCGAGCTCGTGTTCGACGACTGCTTGGTGGCGCGCGCCAATGTCCTCGGCGACGTCGGCAAGGGATACAAGGTGGCGATCGAAACGCTCAACGAAGGACGCATCGGCATCGGCGCGCAGATGCTGGGACTCGCACAGGGAGCACTCGATCACGCAATCAAGTACACGAAGGAACGCAAGCAGTTCGGATCGGCGATTGCGGATTTCCAGGGTGTCCAGTTTCAGCTGGCGCGCGCGGCCACGGAGGTCGAGTCGGCGCGACTGCTCGTCTACAACGCCGCACGCCTGCGTGATGCAGACCAGCCGTTTCTGCGCGAAGCCGCGATGTGCAAGCTGCACGCGTCTGAAGTCGCCGAGCGTGTGGCGTCACTCGCCGTGAATCTGTACGGCGGGTACGGCTTCGTCAAAGACTATCCGGTGGAGAAGCTGTATCGCGACGCGAAGATCGGACAGATCTACGAGGGCACCTCGAATCTGCAGCTCCAGACGATCGCGAAGCAGATCCTGGCGTGATCTACGCCGGGTCTAAAGAGCACGACCCGGCCTACACTGTCTATTACAATAGAGCGTATGAGAGTTGGCATCATCGGCTGGCGCGGAATGGTCGGGTCCGTGCTCGTGCAGCGCATGCGCGAGGAGCGGGACTTCGATCTCGTCGATCCGTACTTCTTCTCCACCTCGCAGGCGGGCGGCAAGGCCCCGGCGGTGGGCACTCGGACGACGACCGTCAAGGATGCCAAGAACATCGCGGAGCTCTCCGCGATGGACGTCCTGATCTCCTGTCAGGGCGGCGAATACACGGCGGAGATTCATCCCGCGCTGCGCAAGGCGGGGTGGACCGGTTACTGGATCGACGCGGCGCGCCAGCTGCGGATGGCGGACGAGGCGGTCATCATTCTCGATCCGGTGAATCGCGCGGTGATTGATCGCGCGCTCGATCGCGGGTTGAAGGACTTCATCGGTGGCAACTGTACCGTCAGCCTGATGCTGATGGCGATGGACGGCCTGTTCCGCGCCGACCTGATCGAGTGGATGACGTCGATGACGTATCAGGCGGCTTCAGGCGGCGGCGCCAAGCACATGCGCGAGCTGGTCTCCCAGATGGGCATCGCACACGCGTCGGTCGCCGACCTGCTCGCCGATCCGAACTCTTCGATCCTGGACATCGATCGCGAACTGATCGCCACGCAGCGCGGCTCGTCGTTCCCGGTCGAGCACTTCAACTTCCCGCTCGCCGGCAGCCTGCTGCCCTGGATCGACGCCGACCTCGGCAACGGTCAGAGCCGCGAGGAGTGGAAGGCGCAGGCCGAAGGCAACAAGATCCTCGGACGGTCGTCGAATCCGATTCCGATCGACGGCGTCTGCGTGCGCGTCAGCTCGATGCGCTGCCACAGCCAGGCGCTTACCGTGAAGCTGCGGCGCGATGTGCCGCTCGCCGAGATCGAGCGCCTGCTGGCAGCGGCCAATGACTGGGTGAGAATCGTCCCAAACGAGAAGAACGCGTCGCTGCGCGACCTGACGCCGACAGCAGTCACTGGCACGCTGACGGTCCCGGTTGGACGGCTGAAGAAGATGTCGATGGGTGGCGAGTACCTGCAGGCGTTCACCGTCGGCGATCAATTGCTGTGGGGCGCAGCCGAGCCGCTGCGACGCATGCTGCGAATCATCCTCGGTGTCGCCGTCGAGCAACCGGCGCAGTTGAGCGCCGTTGCCGAGCGCTGAACCAGCCGGGGGCTCGGCCCTTGATGCCGTCAATCACCATCACACGTTGATAGAGGTCCGGGCGCGCAGTCCTTCTCATCACGCCACCTCAGCCGGCGCCAGGTAAGACTCGCGCCATGTATCCTTACAGCCGACCGACGACCGGCATGGCCAGCATTCTCAGGAGGCTTCCGTTTCGGGCGCATCACCTTCCGCGCCACTGGTTCATGTTTGGCTCGCGCGCTCTTTTC
>Ga0126377_10000768_pt1 | contig 20198 bp, 14 predicted proteins | sample PanSoiMetPlot_22_FD_92647 | JGI IMG/M metagenome (GOLD analysis project Ga0126377, IMG submission 92647) | Tropical forest soil microbial communities from Panama - MetaG Plot_22 | ecosystem: Environmental > Terrestrial > Soil > Tropical forest > Bulk soil | place: Panama | collected 2016-02-17 | reverse complement strand
TTTGCGGCACCTTCGCTGCCTTGTCCTTGTCCCACCACCACACCGTAGGAAATGCCGAGCGACCGTATTTCGGCATGATTTCGGGACGACTGAATCGGTCCCATCGCGCCGTACGAACGTAAGGATAAGTCCATTGCGGCACCACAAAGAAGTTCCACAGCAACACCCTGTCGAGGGACTTGGTAGCCGCAACGAGCTCGGCGCGATCCTTGGCGAAGATCACTCGTTCGATCAACCCGTCGATGACCGGATTTTTAATGCCAATGAAGTTGCGTGAACCAGGCCGATCTGCCGCCTGCGAGCCCCAGAAATCCCGCTGTTCATTGCCTGGCGACAGTGACTGCGGCCAGCTTGCAATGATGACATCATAATCCCATTGGCGAAGTCGATTTTCGTATTGTGCCGCATCCACCACCCGCAGGTTCACGTTCATGCCAAGCCGCTCAAGTGACGGTTTGTAGAACAACACAAACCGCTGCGTCGCAGAGTCCTCCACCAAGAACTCGAAGGTAAATGTTTCGCCGGTCTTGCTATCCACGAGCTTTGCGTTGCGAACCTCGTATCCGGCATCGCGAAACAAAGCGAGGGCTTGCCGAAGATTGTCGCGCACGGCCTGGGGTGTGCCCCCAACCGGATTGGTGTAAGGCTTTGTGAACAGGTCCGCGGGTACCTTGTCGCGAACACTTTCCAAAATCTCCAGTTCTTTGCCTTCAGGCAACCCTGTCGCCGCAAGCTCGGTGCCCTCGAAGTAACTTGCAATACGGGAATACTGCCCGAAGAAGAGCTGCCGGTTCATTTCCTCAAAATCGAATGCGAAATTAAACGCGCGGCGCACGCGCGGGTCCTTGAACTTGTCGCGCCGGGTATTGAACACGAAGGCCTGCATCATGCCGCGGTCACGAATTGGAAACTCCTCGCGCACGACTCGCTTCTCGCGGACGGCCGGAAAATCGTAAGACGTGGCCCAGTCCTTCGCGCTGTTCTCGAACCGCCAGTCCAACTGGTCGCCTTTGAATCCTTCGAGCGCCACTGTCAGATCGCGAAAATATTCGTAGCGGATCTGCTGGAAATTTCGCGTTCCGATGACGACGTTGAGGTCCTTGCCCCAATAGTCGTTCACCTTTTCGTAGACCAGCGTGCGGCCCGGAGCGAATTCCGTGAGCTTGTACGGTCCGCTGCCAAGCGGAGGTTCGAGCGTGGTCTGGGAAATATCGCGCTTGTTTCCGTTCTTGTCGGTGCCTTGCCACCAATGCTTCGGCAGCACCGGTAGTTGCCCTACGATGTGTGGCAACTCGCGATTGCCCGGCCCATCGAAGGTGAAAGTGATCTCGCGCTCACCGGTCAGTTCGACCTTCGTGACGTGGCGATAGTAGGCGCCATAGAACGGGCTGTTCGTTTTAAGAGTTTCAAAAGAGAATATGACGTCGTCCGGCGTCACCGGTTTGCCGTCGTGCCATCGCGCATTGGCTCTCAGACGATAGGTGACCGTGGAGTGGTCGGCAGGATGGCTGACGGCTTCGGCAAGCAATCCGTATTCCGTCGAGACCTCGTCAAGTGCCGGCGTCATGAGCGTTTCGATAAACAACTCCGATCCGGCAGCGAGGCTGCCTTTTACACCGGCAATGGCCGTGTTGAAGTTGTCAAAGGTGCCGAAGGCGCTCAGTCGAACGGTACCGCCCTGCGGCGCCTGCGGATTCACATATTCGAAATGCTTGAAGCCATCCGGATATTTGATGTCGCCGAACAGTGACAGGCCGTGATGCCAGGTCTTCGCTTGCGCCTCAGCGCGGCGCGCAAACGGAATTGCGCCAATTGCGCTCAAGGCCGGCATCGCAAGGCTGGCCGCACTGGCGCGCAGGACCGACCGGCGGCTGAAAATCATGCAAAAGCTCCGACGCACAAACTACCGACCAAGATGCAATTACCGCCGATTATGTCGGTTTTTCGATTCACCGCCAGCGGGTGTGCTTTCTCGCCCATGAGGCAACGGTCACAAATCCGTGGCCAAACGCCGCAAGGCAAACGCAAACGGCCGGGCAATGTGCCCGGCCGTGAATGAAACATTGGTAATGGCGGCTATTTCTTGGGGGGCTCTCCACCCGCAGGCGCACCTTCTGCAGCCTTCGGCAGCGGAACAGGATTGTCCGCCAGCGTGCGCAGATAATCGATCACGTCCGCGCGCTGCTCGGGCCTTGATATTCCGGCAAAGGTCATCGCCGTTCCAGGGATATATTGGCGCGGATTTGCGAGAAATTTGTTGAGTTCGTCAAAGGTCCATTTTCCGCCTTTGGCCTTCATTGCAGCTGAGAAGTTGAAACCGCCGCGGCCTTCGCCGCGATCGCTTCCGACAATATTATAAAGATTGGGGCCGACACGGTTGGGGCCGCCCTTCTCGAACGTATGACAAGCAGCGCATTGCTTTGCGGTGGCCTGGCCCTTTTCTACCGATGCCTTTGCGAGAAGGGTTTCAATCGGCTGCTCTGGCTCCTTGGGCGCACCCGCCTTCTCACCGCCGCTCTCCTTGACGGCAATATTGAACCCAGGCTTGGCCGGTTTCTCAGGCGCGAAAATCGCGCCGGCGGCAATATTGAGCGAGAGCAGGATCAGGCAGGTGCCGAGCACGGCGCCAAGGATTTTGTTTAGTTCGAAAGAATTCATCGAATTTCGGCTCCCGAAGCGGGGCGTGACGGTGCGGAGCGGATATCGCCAGGGACCTGGCGTCGGCGATCAGATACCGGTTTGCCTGGCCTCTGGCAACCCGTATAAGCGCCTGCGGCATTTTCGACATTCGTCACATGTGCCCAGGCACCCGGCGCCCCGATGCCCGATACGATCATCCTCATCCCCGCACGCCTTGCGTCCACGCGGCTGCCCGGCAAACCGTTGGCGGATCTGCACGGCGTTCCGATGATTGTGCACGTCCTGCGTCGTGCCGAAGCTGCTCGAATCGGCGATGCCATCGTGGCGACCGATTCGGAGGTTGTCGCCGCAGTCGTGGAAAAGGCCGGAGGCCGCGCGGTGATGACGCGCAGCGATCACGAATCCGGCTCCGATCGCATTTACGAAGCACTCGAAGCCGTCGACCCCGAGCATCGCATCGAAACCGTTGTCAATGTTCAGGGAGATTTGCCGACTGTTGACGCCGACGACATTCGTGCCGCGCTCAAGCCGCTGGCCGACAGGAGCGTCGATATCGCGACGCTGGCCGCTGCGATTACCGATCCCGTCGAGCGCACAAACCCAAATGTCGTCAAAGTAGCAGGTCGCGCGATCGCACCCGACCGTCTTCACGCGACAGCCTTCACCAGGGAAAACGTGGCGGGCCCCGGCCCGCACTATCACCATATCGGGCTCTATGCCTATCGCCGGGGCGCGCTTGAGCGCTTTGTCAAATTGCCGCCGTCCGCGCGAGAGCGGCACGAGAGACTGGAGCAATTGCGGGCCCTCGACAACGGTATGCGTATCGATGCGATGGTCGTGAAAAGCGTGCCGCTTGGCGTCGATACGCCGGAAGATTTGGAGAAAGCGCGCAAGCTGCTCGCCGGTTGACTTAACCGCTAATGTCTGCGTACGGAACGCCCGACAAGGTGAGACATGACCAAAAAGAAGATCATTTTTCAGGGCGAGCCCGGGGCAAATTCGCATCTTGCCTGCCGTGAAGCCTATCCGGACCACGAGCCGGTGCCCTGCCCGACGTTCGAGGACTGCTTTACGGCGCTTATTGCCGGAGACGTCGATCTCGGCATGATTCCAATTGAAAATTCCGTGGCCGGCCGCGTGGCCGACATTCATCACCTGATGCCGACGGCGGGGCTGCACATCATCGCGGAATGGTTTCTGCCGATTCGCAATCAGCTGATGGGTGTGAAAGGCGCAAGCCTCAAGACGATCAAGACCGTGCAAAGTCACGTGATGGCTCTCGGCCAATGCCGCAATGTCATCCGCGAACTGAAGCTGAAACCGATCGTCGCCGCTGATACCGCTGGTTCGGCGCGCGAAGTCTCTGAAGCAAAAGACCCTACCCGCGCAGCGATCGCGTCACGGTTGGCCGCGCAAATCTACGGGCTCGACATCCTCAAGGAAAATGTCGAGGACGAATCGCACTCGACCACGCGCTTTGTCGTGCTGTCGCGCGAGAAGAAATGGGCAAAGCCTGGCACGGGCAAAGTCGTTACGACCTTCGTATTCAGGGTCCGCAACGTTCCGGCCGCGCTCTACAAGGCGCTCGGCGGGTTTGCCACGAACGGCGTCAATATGACGAAGCTGGAAAGCTACATGGTCGGGGGCAACTTCTTTGCCACGCAGTTCTATGCCGACGTCGAGGGGCATCCCGACGATCGCGCTTTGGTTTTCGCGCTCGAAGAGCTCGCATTCTTCTCCAAGGAACTGACTGTGCTCGGTGTCTATCCGGCCCACCCGTTCCGCCAGACGTTCAAGGAAGAGAAAGACTAGGCGTCACACCGCGACGCGGCCGAGGAATCCCTCGATGCCACGTTGAAGGCTTGTTGCGGCGGTTTCGACCGTTTCGGACGCCTGCTGTACCTTGCCTGCCGCGCTGCGAGTATCTCCGACTGCCCGTGTAACTTCCTCGAGGACAGTGACCATACCCTTTGCTCCGTTCGCGGCGCTCGCCACGTTGTGCGAGATCTCATCGGTTGCACTGTCCTGTTGCTGCAAGGACAGCGCAACCGCTGAGGTGTAGCCGTCGATTTCACGCATGCGGTCGGTATTGCGCCGGATGGCATCGACGGCCACCCGTGTCGAATTCTGCACTGCCTCGATCTGGCTGGCGATTTGTTCGGTCGCTTTGGCAGTCTGCACGGCAAGCGATTTTACTTCGGACGCGACCACAGCGAAGCCGCGGCCGGCTTCACCCGCGCGCGCGGCTTCGATCGTAGCGTTGAGCGCAAGCAGGTTGGTCTGTCCCGCGATGCTTCGGATAAGGTTGACGACCTCGCCGATCTGCTGAACCGTGTCGGTGAGCCGGGCCATATGCTCGTTGGTGGCCTGCGCTTCGGCGACGGAATGCGACGCGACTTCGGCCGCCTGACTGATCTGACGCCCGATCTCTCCGATTGACGCGATCAGCTCCTCGGTGGCGCCGGCAGCAGCGATCATGTTCGCCGACGCCTCATTCGTTGTCTGCACCGCGCTTGCTGCCCGGTCGGACGTGAGACCCGAAGAATTGGACAGTGCCCCGGCAATCGAGTTCAGCGCCCCGGCGCTTTCGGAAACTGTGCGCAACACGGCTGCAACGCTCTCGCGGAATGCACGGATTTCGGCTTCGATTGTCACACGGCGGCGTTCCTGCTCCGATAATGCGGTACTTTTTCGTTCGGCCTGGATACGTTCGGTGATGTCATCATGTGTTCCGATCCAGTACTTTCCGTTTTGGATCGGCCGGTTGACGACAAGGACGGCGCGCCCATCAGGCGTCTCGACTATACGGTTCATCACGGCGCCGTCGCGGACGGCCGCCATGATCTCCGAGCGATATTTTTCCGGATCAATATTGAGGCTTCCGGTCGTGATGCGGTTCTGGATCAATTCCACAAGCATGCAGCCGGGCTTCACGACGCTCGCTGACAGTCCATACATTTCGACGTAACGATCATTGACGACAAGAACACGCTCGTGTGCGTCGAACAGAATGACGCCTTGCGTGATATTGTTGAGGACCATCGATTGCAGGGCGCCGTCGCCGTATCCGCCGTGACGACGCTGGCGCACGAACAGGTACGCGATCGTCGCAAGAACGACGATGACGACGGCGTATGTCTGGACGTTCAGCTCGGAAAGATAAGCCAAGACCCGCGCGCCCCAAGGTTCGACCTTATAGGGCCGCAAGCTTTTATTATTTGTTAACCCCGCGGTGGCTCGCGGGTGACTTGCGCCTGTTCGAAACGCTCGACAAAGCGCGGCGAAAGCTTGCGCAACCGGTCAAGATCGATGCGGCCAGAGCGCGTGATGTAGCTCATCGCGAAATCGACGGGCGCAAGTTTCATGTGCTCCGCAAATCGCTCATACCAGGTCGCACTTCCGTTGGCACCGGCAACCAGTTTTTCGAGGATAGGCCGCCGGGCTGTTTCAAAGCTCTGCAGTGCGGCAGGGATATCGCCCGCACTGGCGCCCAACGCCTTGTCGAGCGCGATTGCGTCTTCCATCGCCAGCCTGGTTCCGGAACCGATAGAGAAATGTGCAGTGTGCAACGCGTCCCCGATAAGCACGCGATTGCGGGTCGACCATTTTTCGTTATGGACGATGGGAAATTGTCGCCAGATCGAATTATTCGAAATCAGAGAGTGGCCGTCGAGCGTATTCGCAAAAACTCTCTCACAAAGGCTTCTGCTTTCGGCCTCGTTCAACTGTGCAAGACCGGCACGCGAGAATGTGGCCTCATCAGCCTCGACGATGAATGTGCTCAGCTCCGGTTCATGTCTGTAATGATGTGCATTAAAGCATCCGAACTCAGTCTCTGCGAATGTCTGTGTCAACGTTTCGAACCGCCTGGTGGTGCCGAACCAGGCGAAGCGGTTCGTCATCAGACGAACCGTCGCCCCGAACTCCCCCACGTGACTGCGGCGCACCAGGGAATTGACGCCGTCCGCGCCAATCACGAGATCGACCTCACTTAAGTCGTCAAGACTTTCGATTGTGCGTCGATAGGCCGGGCGTACGCCGACCGATGCCACTCTCGCCTGCAGCAACTGCAGCAGCTTCAGCCGGCCGATGGCGGCAAAGCCGACACCATCGATGACCACGCGCTCGCCACGATGCACGAGCGCGATGTCATTCCACGATTCCATGTGTGGCGCGATGGCCGAATGCGTCTGCGGATCGTCTTCACGCAGAAAATCCAGTGCCTTGTCGGAAAACACGACGCCAAAACCGAAGGTGGAATTGGCGGCATTCTGCTCGAACACGCGCACGTCGGCATCGGGCTGGCGCCGCTTGATCAGGTAGGCAAGATAGAGCCCGGCAGGGCCGGCGCCGAGGATGGCAATGCGCATGGCTCAGTGTTGCAAACGGTCCGCCCTGGCGAAAGCGGGCAACGACAATCAAATCGTCTGATTATATGCGCCGACTTCCGGATGCGTGCGCAATACGCCATCGACTGCCTTAAACATGTCGCGCATGCGTTGCTCGGACACCGGGCTTTCCACAACAACCACCAGCTCCGGCTTATTTGACGATGCGCGCACCAGCCCCCAGGTGCCATCCTCGACGGTCACGCGCACGCCGTTGACGGTGACCAGCTCGCGGATCGCCTGGCCGGCGACTTTCGTGCCATCCGCCTTGGCGGCTTCGAATTGTTTCACGACGGAATCCACAACCGCGTATTTTTTCTCGTCGTCGCAATGTGGCGCCATGGTCGGCGATCCCCACGTTTTCGGCAACGCCTTGCGCAGATCGGCCATGGTCTTTCCCGGGTTGCGATCGAGCATGTCACAGACCGCGAGCGCGAATATCATGCCGTCATCGTAGCCGCGGCCGAACGGCTTGTTGAAAAAGAAATGCCCGGATTTTTCAAATCCGGCGATAGCTCCGAGCTCGTTGACGCGTCGTTTGATATAGGAATGCCCTGTCTTCCAATAATCGGCCTTCACCCCGTTTGCCTTCAGAACCGGATCGGTCAGGAACAGTCCGGTCGATTTCACGTCAACGACGAAAGTCGTGTTCCGATGCATTGTCGACATGTCGCGGGCGAGCATCACCCCGACCTTGTCGGCGAAGATCTCCTCGCCTTCGTTGTCAACGACGCCGCAGCGGTCGCCGTCCCCATCGAAGCCAAGCGCCACGTCGGCGCGATTGACCAGCACCGCATCGCGCATGGCGTGCAGCATCTTCATGTCTTCGGTGTTAGGATTGTACCGCGGGAATGTATGATCGAGATTGCAATCGAGCGGCACGACTTCGCAGCCAACGGCCTGCAGGATGCGCGGCGCGAAGGCCCCCGCCGTGCCGTTGCCGCAGGCCGCGACGACTTTAAGTTTCCGCTTGAGCTGCGGCCGTTTTGTGAGGTCAGCGATGTAGCGCTCGGGAAAATTCTCGACGAACTCGTAGCTGCCGCCCGGCTTGATGTCGAATTTCGCGCCAAGCACGATCTCCTTGAGACGTTTCATTTCGACAGGACCGAAGGTGAGCGGCCGGTTGGCCCCCATCTTCACACCGGTCCATCCATTGTCGTTATGGGATGCCGTGACCATGGCAACGCACGGGACGTTGAGCTCGAACTGCGCAAAATAGGCCATCGGCGTGATCGCGAGGCCGATGTCATAGACCTTGCAGCCGGAAGCCATCAGTCCCGACACCAGTGCCATCTTCACCGATGACGAATAGCTGCGGAAATCGTGGCCGGTGACGATTTCGGGCTTTACGTTCAGTTCGCGAATGAGTGTGCCGAGACCAAGCCCCAGCGCCTGCACGCCCATCAGGTTGATTTCCTTTTCCAGAAGCCAACGCGCGCCATATTTGCGGAAACCGGTCGGCTTCACGAGCGGCGTCGATTCATAGGCATAGTCATTCGCAGTCAGCGCGGGATTATGCGTCGGAAACATCAGGTCCTCAAAGCAGAATGGGGGAATCCAATACCCTAACGCCGCAGCGCAGCAAAGCGCTCCCTCTGAATAGCACGAAGTCGAAGAAGTTTGCCTTACTGCTCGAGGACTATGCGCCCGTTAGCGTATTCGTAGCGACGCAGGCGCGACAGAAAGGAGACGCCGAGCAGATTTTTTGCAAGCGCCTGGTCGGGAAGCACCATGGCGGGCACGTCATAGACGGTGATACCACCGAGTTCGATGCGGTCGATCGTGGCGCGCGCCGCTTTGATCCTGCCGTTGGCCGTTACTGCGGTGGCCGTGTAATCGCTCGGCCGCGGACGAATTCCGACCCGCGCAGCATCCGATTCACGCAGCACGACGAGCGAGGCGCCGGTATCGATGATGAAATCGACGCTCCGGCCTTCGACTCTTGCGTCAACCTGAAAGTGACCAAGGCGATCCGCTTCAACCATCAGGCTACGTCCTGACGTGGTCGGTTCGCGCGGCTCGTAAGTTGGCTGCACCACCGCAGCCTGCGGCGGTGGAGACGAGACCGCTTGATCGGCGTAGCGGGCGGCAACACCGCCGAACACGACCAGAACAATGGCAAAGATCATCAGCTGTCGCATGACGGAATCCGGAAGCCAGGCTGGGAAAGTAGGCGACCAGCTTGAAAGGGTGCTTAACGAAACAGGTGCGGCCTGCCGCCATTTGCCGATGGTCAGCTATCCGTTACCCGGTTTCGGACAATTGAATCTAATACTCAATGGCCGCGCGGCTTTGCACGCCGCGTCGCCGGCGCCGTCAGCGGATCGTCCGGCCAGGGGTGCTTCGGATAACGGCCACGGAGGTCAGACCGAACGTCTTTGTAGCTGCCACGCCAGAAGCCAGGCAGGTCGCGCGTGACCTGAACTGGACGGTGCGCAGGCGACAGCAGCTCAATCAGCAAGGGCACGCGCCCGCCTGCAATGACGGGGTGAATAGCGAGCCCGAACAGCTCCTGCACGCGGATCGCAAGCCTGGGCCCTTCTTCTCCTTCGTAATCAATCGGGACATTGGAGCCGGACGGCGCCGTGAAATGCGTGGGCGCCTCCGCGTCGAGGCGTTTACGCAAATTCCACGGGACCAGGACATCGAGTGCCGCGGCGAGGTCATCCGCGCTGATTTGCGATAGCCCGATTTTTCCGTCGAGGAACGGTGCCAGCCAGGCTGCCGCTGCGCCCGCAAGCGCATGATCGGCCAGGTCAGGCCACTCGTCGCCTTCGGCCCTGCGCAGGAAATTAACACGATCGCGGAATTGTAGTTGCGCCTTGCTCCACGGCAACTTGGCAATTCCCACGCCGGCGATTCCTTGTGCGAGCAGCCTTGCAGCCTCGGGCCCGGACGCGACCGGCAGCGTCCTCTCGCTCAAGGTCAGCGCGCCAAGCTTTTTGACACGACGTGAGCGAAGCGAAGCCGATGTCGCCTCGAATGCTACCGCTTCATCCTCTTCGATTTGTCCGGCGTATCGCGCTTCGATCTCACCAAGGGTGATGGGAGCTGCGAGGATGACACGGCTCGCTGACGCCGCACCTGTGAGCTCCGCAACCACCAGGTATGGTTCGCGCGCGAGCGGCGACGCCGGATCGACATTGCCGCCACGGCCACTCGCGAGCAGGAAACTTCCGTTGCCGCCGCCGCGATTTTTCGCAATGCGGTCAGGGTAGGCCAGGGCAAGCAGCGAGCCAGGATCATGCCCGCCACCAGCGGCCCTGCCGCCAGCCGTTTCCGCCCACCGACGCACCATTGCTCGCGCATCGTCCGCACGCTTTGAACGATCACGGCGGAAATTTTCGAGCCGGTGACGCAAATCGACGTCATCACCCCCGAGGCCCCGTTCGGTTATCGTTGCTGCAATGCCGGCAGCCAATTCTCCGGCGCCTTCGGCCGCCGCATCGACCACCATACGGGCCAGTCGCGGCGGTAACGGGAGTGCACGCAACTTACGGCCCTCTTCCGTAATGCGCCCGGCTCGATCAATGGCGCCGAGCTCGGCAAGAAGCTTCGTGGCTTCGCCAAGGGCGGCACGCGGCGGAGGATCGAGAAACGCAAGCTTCCCGGGATCGGTTACACCCCACTGCGCCAAATCGAGTACGAACGAGGACAGGTCCGCGGACAATATTTCCGGCCGCGTATAGGCCTCAAGTGAAGCGGTCTGCGGCTCGTCCCACAGCCGGTAACAGACGCCTGGTTCCACGCGCCCTGCCCGGCCGCGCCGCTGATCGGCGGCGGCACGCGATACGCGCACGGTTTCCAGCCGCGTGATTCCGACGTCGGGCTCGTAGCGCGGCACCCGGGAGAGGCCGCTATCAATGACGACCCGCACTCCCTCGATGGTGAGCGAGGTTTCAGCGATCGATGTCGCCAGCACCACTTTGCGACGCCCTTCCGTTGCGGGCGAAATAGCGCGGTCCTGTTCGCGCGCATCGAGCGCGCTGTAGAGTGCAACGATATCGACGCTATCGTCGGTGACGCGTTCCTTCAGCAGCGACTCGGTGCGGCGGATTTCGCCGGCGCCGGGGAGAAACACCAGAAGCGACCCTGTTTCCGCTCGCAGCGCACGCTCGATGGCGTCCGCGACTTGCCGCTCGACAGGAGCGCGCGAGTCGCGGCCGAGATAGCGAGTTTCCACCGGAAACGCCCGGCCTTCACTTTCCACCGCCGGCGCGTCACCCAGCAGCGCAGCGACGCGCGCACCGTCGAGCGTGGCCGACATGACCAGCAGTTTGAGGTCCGGGCGCAGGCCCTGCTGCGAATCGCGCGCCAGTGCCAGACCAAGGTCGGCGTCGAGCGAGCGCTCGTGAAATTCGTCGAACAGCACCGCCGCGACGCCTTCGAGGGATGGATCGTCAATCACAAGGCGCGTGAAAATGCCTTCAGTCACGACTTCGATGCGCGTTCGTTTCGTGACCCGCGAGCCAAATCGTACGCGCAGGCCGACCGTGTCGCCGACCTTTTCGCCGAGCGTTGCTGCCATGCGGGCGGCCGCAGCCCGCGCCGCAAGCCTGCGCGGCTCCAGTATGAGAATCTTCTTATCCTTTGCCCAAGATTCCTCGAGCAGGACGAGTGGCACTCGCGTCGTCTTGCCGGCGCCAGGCGGCGCAACCAGCACCGCGGCATTGCGGTCGGCCAGCGAGGCTCTCAGTGCCGGCAGCGCCGCATCAATCGGAAGGATTGCATCGAATTGTCGTGCCACAGGGATTGCTTTCACCGCCCGCGTAGACGGGTGGTCCACTAACACAAACATCGGATGAAATGCGAAACGAAGGCTTTTAGCGTGTCCCCCGCCTCAGCGGGGGACAACAACTTCTATGGAATGGCCGGCTTATCCACATTCGCTAATCCCGCGCCCGCCCAACGCCCTCGTAAGCAAAACCGCGGCGGGCCATTTCGTCCGGTCGATAAACGTTTCGAAGATCAACGAGCACCGTTTGCGCCATAACCGTCTTAAGCCGATCGAAATCAAGCGCCCGGAATTGCTCCCATTCGGTGACAATCACAAGCGCGGCGGCACCTTTGGCACAGGAATAGGCGTCATCGCAAAAGGTGACATTCTTGACCAGGCTCCTGGCCTGCTCCATGCCGATCGGATCGTACGCGCGCACCTTGGCGCCCATGTCCTGCAATGCCGTAATGAGCGGAATCGATGGCGCCTCGCGCATGTCATCGGTATTCGGCTTGAATGTCAGTCCGAGGATGGCCACGGTTTTTCCGCGTACGTCCCCGCCGAGCGCGCCGGAGACTTTCCGCGCCATTGCGCGCTTGCGCGTGTCGTTCACAGCAGCAACCGCCTCTACGATGCGCAGCGGTGACGCATGGTCCTGGGCAGTCTTGATCAGGGCAACCGTATCCTTGGGAAAACAGGACCCACCGTAGCCTGGTCCTGCATGCAGAAATTTCGGCCCAATCCGGTTATCGAGTCCGATGCCACGGGCGACTTCCTGCACGTCGGCTCCCACCTTCTCGGCAAGATCGGCAATTTCGTTGATGAAGGTGATCTTGGTGGCAAGAAATGCGTTGGCGGCGTACTTGATCAGTTCCGCTGTACGGCGCCCGGTGAACAGAATTGGCGAACGGTTGAGATAAAGTGGCCGGTAGAGCTCGCTCATAACCTCTCGCGCGCGGGTATCGGCGGTTCCGATGACAATGCGATCGGGATGCTTGAAATCGCGGATCGCGGCGCCCTCGCGAAGGAACTCGGGATTGGAAACGACCGTGCAATCAGCGTCGGGGCGGGTTTCGCGGATGACGCGCTCGACCTCATCGCCGGTACCAACTGGAACAGTCGACTTTGTTATGACGACGGTGAACCCGTCGAGAGAGCGCGCGATCTCGCGCGCCGCGTCATACACAAAACTCAGATCTGCGAACCCGTCGCCGCGACGAGACGGCGTGCCGACCGCAATGAATACCGCATCGGCTTCGGCCACTGCGCCGCTGAGTTCCGTCGTGAATTTTAGGCGGCCGGCGCGCGCGTTGATCGCAACCACATCGTTGAGGCCCGGCTCATAAATCGGCATTTCACCGCGAGTCAGTGCGGCGATCTTTTCTTTGTCTTTGTCGACGCAAACAACTTCATGGCCGAAATCAGCAAAACATGCGCCTGAAACAAGGCCGACATAGCCGGTGCCGATCATCGCAACGCGCATTTACTAATCCATCCGCGGGCCCAGTTAACCTTTGCGGCCGAAGCCGACGGCGCCTCCATAGCAGAGCCGATACCGAGTGGCGAGTGCCGCGATCGAGTTTGGCCGTGATGGATTGAGAACGACACGGCGAGTCAATACTGGTTGGGCGGTACCCGACGAGTTCGCCGCGCGGTCCACCTACTGCTGCATCTTCGCAAAACCGATCTTCGTGCTCACGGCGGGTTGCGGGCCGGGCCTGCGTTGAATGCGGTGTGCTGAGGCACAGCTGAACAAGTCCACAGCCACCTTCCGGGGCGGATTGATAAAGCCACGCCAACGGCCCACATTCGAGCCATGCCTGCTCCTGCAAAATCGAAATCCACCAAACCCGTCAAAGTCTCGCCCGCAAAATCCGCGGCTTCCCCTGCCGCACGGCCGGTGAAAAAGGGCGATCATGTCTTCCTGGTCGACGGCTCCGGCTACATTTTCCGCGCCTATCACGCGATCCGGTTCGAGCCACGCACGCCTGACGGTACGCATGTGAACGCGGTCTACGGCTTCTGCAACATGCTGTGGAAGCTGCTCAAGGAAATGAAGCCTGACGAGCGGCCGACACATCTCGCCGTTGTCTTCGACAAATCCGAGAAGACTTTCCGGACGGAGATGTACAAAGAGTACAAGGCGCATCGACCACCACCCCCGGATGATCTGATCCCGCAGTTTCCGCTTATCCGAGATGCTGTGCGCGCTTTCGAGATTCCATGCCTCGAGCAAGCGGGATACGAAGCGGACGACCTGATCGCGACCTACGCGCGCATGGCCTGCGAAGCCGGCGCGACTGCGACAATCGTGTCATCCGACAAGGACCTCATGCAGCTCGTAAACGACCGCGTGGTCATGTACGACACCATGAAGGACGTGCGGATTGGAATCCCCGAGGTCATCGAAAAATTCGGCGTTCCACCCGACAAGGTCATCGAGGTTCAGGCGCTGATCGGCGACACGTCGGACAACGTGCCGGGCGTTCCCGGCATCGGCGTGAAGACCGCCGCGCAGCTGATCGGCGAATATGGCGACCTAGAAACGCTGCTCAAGCGCGCCGGCGAGATCAAGCAGGACAAGCGCCGTCAGGCTCTCATCGACAACGCCGAGGCCGCGCGCATTTCCAGGAAGCTTGTCACGCTCGATGATCGCGTTCCGCTGGATGAGCCGATCGAAAATATCGGCGTGCGCGAGCCTGACTACAAAGAGCTGATCGCATTTCTCAAGTCGATGGGATTCAAGACGCTTATTCAGCGTGTCGCCGAGAAGAGCGGGGTCGACGCCGCCCAGATCGAGACCGGCGGCGCCGGAACAACACCCGCGGCAAAGCCAAATGCCGCTCCGCCCGCTCCGTCGAGCCGGACCGCGGGACAAGGGCAGTTGGCGCTCGACGTTGCCACGCCGCGCAAAACTCCGGGACCGGCGACACCCGCCCTGACGCCGATTTCCCTTGCGGAGCACCGCCTGGCGGCCCTGCGACAAGCAAAAATCGATACCGCGACGTACGAAACAATCGAGACGCTCGATCGCCTGCAGCACTGGATTGCGCGCGCACGCGAGACCGGTGTGTTGGCGCTCAAGACGGAGACCACCAGCCTCGATCCGATGCAAACAACGCTCTGCGGTCTCGCAATCGCGGTCGCGCCGAACGAAGCAGCCTATCTGCCGCTCGGTCACCGCGAGGCCAGTGAGGGCGAGATGTCGGGGCTGTTCGCCGCCAAGCTTTGTGACGGCCAGATTCCTGAACGTGAAGCGCTCGCGGCGCTCAAACCGGTTCTCGAAGACACGTGCATCGTCAAGACCGGCCACGACATCAAGCGTGATTGGCTGGTGCTGGCCTGCCGCGGCGTCCGGCTCGGGGCGACCGACGACACGATGCTGATGTCTTATGTCATGGACGCCGGCAAGGGCGCCCACGACATCGACAGCGTCGTCACCCGCTATTTTGGCCGTAGCCCCGCGCGCTTCAATGACGTGAAGAGCAAAGACAAAGCCCTGTTCACGCCGGAAGCAACACCTATTGCCCGAGCTGCGGCGTATGCCACAGAAGACGCCGACGTTACGCTGCGCCTCTGGCAAGCCCTGAAGCCGCGCATGGCTGCGGAAAAAGTCGTCAGCGTTTATGAGACGCTCGAACGTCCCATGCCGCAGGTTCTCGCCTCGATGGAGGAACGCGGTATCTCGGTCGATCCCGGCGTGTTGTCGCAGCTTTCCAACGAATTCGGCAAGAAGCAGGTGGCGCTCGAGCAGGAGATCAACAAGATTGCCGGAGCGCAGGTCAACCCGGGCAGCCCGAAACAGCTCGGAGACATTCTTTTCGGACAGATGGGCCTGCCGGGCGGGACAAAGACAAAGACTGGCCAGTGGTCGACAGGCGCGCGTACGCTCGAGGACCTGGCCGAGCAGGGACACAAGCTGCCGCAGGTGATCCTTGACTGGCGCCAGGTGTCGAAACTGCGCTCGACCTACACCGAGGCCCTGCCCCAATACGTCAATCCCAAGACGCACCGTGTTCACACGAGTTACGCGCTTGCGTCGACTTCGACCGGACGTTTGTCGTCATCCGAACCGAACCTGCAGAACATTCCAATCCGCACCGAAGACGGCCGCAAGATCCGGCGAGCCTTTGTCGCCGCGCCGGGAATGAAACTTGTCTCCGCCGACTACTCGCAGATCGAGCTTCGACTTCTGTCGGAAGTTGCGAACGTGCCGACGCTTCGCAAGGCCTTCCAGGACGGCGTCGACATCCATGCCATGACCGCGTCGGAAATGTTCGGGGTACCGGTCAAGGACATGCCGGCGGACGTGCGCCGGCGTGCCAAAGCAATCAATTTCGGAATTATCTACGGCATTTCCGCTTTCGGACTTGCCGCGCAGCTTGGTATCGCTTCGAAGGAAGCAAGCGAATACATCAAGAGATATTTTGAGCGCTTCCCCGGCATTCGCGACTACATGGATGAAACGCGCGAGTTCTGCCGCGAGCACGGTTACGTGCTGACCTTGTTTGGACGCAAATGCCACTATCCGGATATCAAGGCGAGCAACCCGTCGATCCGCTCATTCAACGAGCGCGCGGCGATCAACGCCCGTCTGCAGGGCTCGGCCGCCGACATCATCCGGCGCGCGATGATTCGCATCGATCCCGTACTCACGAAAGACAGGCTCAAGGCGCGGATGCTCCTGCAGGTGCATGACGAGTTGATCTTCGAGGTGCCGGACAACGAGGTTGAGCGGACTTTGCCGGTCATCAAAAGCGTCATGCAAAGTGCGCCCGATCCGGCGGTAGCATTGCACGTACCGCTTCAGGTCGACGCCCGCGCCGCTGACAACTGGGAAGAAGCGCACTAGTCCGGCGCTCAAGGCACCAGCGCAAAGAACAAAAACGCTGCGAATATCACGAGGTGAACGATGCCCTGAAGCACGGTCGTCCGGCCCGTGCCCAAGGTGATGATGTTCACGACCAGCGTGAGCAGCAAAAGTACTTCCTCTTTGAGGTTCAGTCCAAGCTCGAGCGGCTTTTGCAGCACGATCGAAACGGCAGCGACCGCTGGAATCGTGAGGCCGATACTGGCAAGGGCCGAACCCAATGCCAGATTGAGGCTGGTCTGCAATCGATTGGCTTGAGCCGCCCTGAGGGCGGCCAGTCCTTCGGGTAGCAGGACCAAAGCCGCAATCACAATTCCGACCACCGCTTCCGATGCATTGAGTGAGGCCACGCCAAACTCGATCGTCGGCGTGAGAGCCTTCGCAAGGCCGACGATAGCGACAAGAGCGGCAAGCAGAACGCCCACACTCACTAACGCCGCTGCGTCCGAGGGAGGCGCCGCATGAGTTTCCTCGTTGCCGCCTCGGACGGGGAGAAAATAGTCGCGGTGGCGCACCGTCTGAATGAATACGAAGGCGCCATAAAGCAGCAGCGATATGATCCCGGCGAAGACAAGCTGTGCCGTGTTGAAATACGGGCCGGGGGCTGTTGTTGCAAAATTAGGCAAGACAAGCGTGAGAACCGTAAGCGCTGCCAGCACGGCTAACGCCGCGCTCGCGCCGTGGACCTGAAAGCCCTGCTCGTGGTGACGGGCGCCGCCCCACAGCAGGCACAGCCCAACGATCCCGTTGCATACGATCATGACCGCGGCGAACACAGTATCGCGGGCCAAGCCTGCCTTTCCTGTCGGAACCGCAATCATCACGGACACGATCAGTGCTACCTCGATGACCGTCACTGCGACGGCCAGCACGAGCGTGCCAAACGGCTCGCCCGTGCGGTGTGCAACCACCTCGGCGTGATACACGGCCGCAAAAACAGTCGCGATCAAGGTGGCGCCCGCAATCGCCGCGACGGCCCCGCGAACTTGCAGGAACGGAGACAGCAGCAGAATCAGCCATGCTGCCGCGGGCCATGCCCAGGCCCACCATGGCATCTGCATTGCGCGAGCGCGCCGCCGTGCGGCAGGTGTCTTGCCCATTGCGCGGATGCTATCTTCGCTTCTTCCGGCGCGCCTTGGCAGCTCCGCGGCGGACACTCGATTTCGATTTTGCAGCCTTGGCCCCTTTCGCCGGCAGCACCGCGATTGCCTCGATTTCAAATAAGGCGCCGGGCCGCGCCAGTTGCGAGATCGCAACGGTCGTGCTCGCCGGCGGCGCCGACATATTGAAGTGCGCGTCGCGCACCTCCCGGAAGATCGAGATGTGCGACATGTCGACGAGATAGTTATTGATTTTCACGACGTCCTTGAGCGTAGCGCCGGCGTCCGCAAGTGCGAGTTCGAGATTTTCGACCGCCTTGTTCGCCTGGGCGCGGAAATCGCCCGGCTCACCGACGAGCCTGTTGTCCATGTCGAGTCCGAGCTGGCCGGCGATGAAGATGAGACGATTGGGTCCCGTTGCCTCAACGACGTAAGAGTAGCCCGGCGGCTTGGCGAGGGTGTTCGGATTCGAAAAACGTAGATTTTTGGCCATGTGACCTCCCGACGTTTATGGGCCGACAACAGCATCATTCCACGCGAGCAGTTGATGATGCAAATGTCCAAATGCTTAGCGGCTTCAGGCGGCTTTTTGCCACTGTGCGGCATCATCTTTCTTTTCTATGCAGTGTAGATGACACATCTTGCCATTGTCATCATTGTCACGGCCGGCTGGGTCGCCTGTAACTTGCATTTGTGGTCGCTGAAGCCGGACCAGCTGATCCTATTCCTGGAGTCGCTTGGAATGTCGGCCATCGCCTTCCCGGTCCTTTACCGGCACGTGACGCGCCAAACGAAATAGCGAAACCGCACGCGTGACTTGACTTGTCTTCGCGCGCGACTGAGTTTTGACAGGGGGAGTCGTTTGCGGTGGTGCAAGCTTCACCGCAAACGCCGGTGGCAGGGGAATCGGCATGACCGCGCACGCGACATCTCATGTTTATTTCGGCTTGAACGCGATGTGGGTTTCGACCTGCATCCTTGCCATCACATATGCAGTCATCATGTCGGAGAAGGTCAACCGCGCGATCATCGCGCTGGTGGGAGCTTGCGTAATGGTCCTGGTCGGCGTGCTTGATCAGGAAGAAGCCATCAAGGGCGTCGACTGGAACACGATCGGGTTGCTGACGGGCATGATGATCCTGGTGTCGATCTCACGGCGCTCAGGCATGTTTCAGTATCTGGCGGTGTGGTCGGCGAAGGCGGCGAAAGCGCACCCCGCCGGGATTCTGTTCATCTTGCAGATCACCACGGCAGTGCTTTCGGCCTTTCTCGACAACGTCACGACCGTGCTCCTTATCGTCCCGGTAACGCTCGCAATTTGCGGCACGCTCAAGGTACCGGCGTATCCCTATTTGTTCGCTGAGATATTCGCCTCAAATATTGGCGGTACCGCAACGCTCATCGGCGACCCGCCCAATATTCTGATCGGCTCGCAGGTAGGGCTATCCTTTAACGACTTCGTTCTTCATTTGACGCCGGTCATCATCGTTGTGATGGTCGTGCAGGCTCTCATTATCCACTTCCTGTGGGGAAAAGATCTCAAAACCTCGGAGGCTGCCGAAGCCCGCGTCATGAAAATGAAAGCGGAAGACACGATCGAGGATTGGCTCCTGCTCAAGCAATCGCTCGCGGTGCTTTCTATTGTCATGATTGCCTTCGTTCTGGCGCGGCCGCTGCATCTGGAACCCGCGACCATTGCGATGTTCGGTGCAGCCGTACTGATGCTGCTCGACAACTGGACGCACCATGCCGAGAAGGCTGCCAAGAACATTCACCAAACATTCGGCGATGTGGAGTGGATCACGATCTTCTTTTTTATCGGCCTGTTCATTGTCGTTCATGGGGTCGAGGTGGGTGGCCTATTGGGTCTTCTTGCCGACAAGCTGGTCACCGCGACCGGCGGCAATATGGCTCACGCCGGCTACGCCATCCTATGGGCGTCGGCATTCCTGTCGGCAATCGTCGACAATATTCCTTTTGTCGCCACCATGATTCCGTTGATCAAGAGCATGGCGCCCGCTTTTGGCGGTGCTGACAAAATCGAACCGCTATGGTGGTGCCTTTCGCTTGGCGCCTGTCTTGGTGGGAACGGCACGCTGATCGGCGCGTCCGCCAACCTGACCGTTGCCGGCATCGGCGAGCGCAACGGCGTACCGTTCCGTTTCGTCACGTATAGCCTGTACGCCTTCCCGATGATGGTGGTCTCGATCGCGATCTGCCACGTCTATGTATGGTTGCGATACTTCTAGGCGGGCTGGATCATGCGTAACGCGCTTGACCTAACCCGTGCATTGGGCAATTCGGTTTGAAAGAAAACGGACGGCATCATGCGCTTCCCCCTATTCACCCTGACTGCGCTCGCACTTGTGACGGCCCACGTTTTGCCGGCCGAAGCGGCGCCTTGCCGCAACACCGGCAATTTCGACAAATGGCTGGCGGACTTCAAGAAGGAGGCTCTCGCCCAGGGAATTTCGCAATCGGTG
>Ga0126377_10000766_pt1 | contig 20205 bp, 17 predicted proteins | sample PanSoiMetPlot_22_FD_92647 | JGI IMG/M metagenome (GOLD analysis project Ga0126377, IMG submission 92647) | Tropical forest soil microbial communities from Panama - MetaG Plot_22 | ecosystem: Environmental > Terrestrial > Soil > Tropical forest > Bulk soil | place: Panama | collected 2016-02-17 | reverse complement strand
GCGGTGGTGGCGAACATCATCAGGCCGGCGCGCCGTTCGATCGCGGCGTGCGCCAGCACGACCGACATCGCGAGCGCGCCCACCGCCGGCGCCGAGCGCAGCAGGCCGAGGCCCCACGGCCCGGTGTGCAGCACGTCGCGCGCATAGATCGGCAGCAGCGCGGTCACGCCGCCGAGCATCACCACGAACAGATCGAGCGAGATGGCACCGAGCAGGATCGGGTGATGGCGGATATAGGAGAAACCGGCGAACAGGTTTTCGAGCGTGACCGGCTTGCGCTCGCGCGCCCGCGCGTCGCGTGGCAGCAGGCTCACCAGCACGCTCGCCGCAATGTAGATGGCCGTGCAGGTGAGATAGACCGCGGTCGGACCGAACGCATAGATGAGGCCGCCGAGCGCGGGCCCGCAGATCACGGCGGTCTGGTTGGCGCTGGCCGAGGCCGCCACCGCGCGCGGCAGCAGCAGCGGCGGCACCAGGCCCGGTATCAGCGCATGCAGGGTCGGCGTCTCGAAGGCGCGCGCGGTGCCGACCGCCAGGAGAATGACGAAGATCGCGTCGCGCCCCAGCCAGCCGCGCGCGCTGCCGAGCGCGAGCGCGAGCGCGCAAACCGCTTTGACGACCTGGCAGGCGCGCGCGACCGCGCGCCGGTCGTAGCGATCGATGATCTGGCCGACCACCACGGCGAGGAGAACGAGGGGGAAGAACTGCACCAGTCCGACCAGGCCGAGGTCGAGCGGGTTGCCAGTCATATCGTAGATCTGCCAGCCGATCGCGACCGTCTGCATGAAATAGGCGCCGGTGGTCGCGACCCGCATGACCCAGAACAGCGCGAACGGCTTGTGCCGCTTGAGGGCCCGCAGCGGCGCGGCAAGATCGGTCATGCAGAGGCCCGGGTCTCCGTCGGCCGCGGCGGTGGCCGGGCGGGCACTCCATAGCCTGATTCCGGGCCGCCCGCCCGGGTCCTGGACCAGGAAGGCCTGCCCCGAGGGCCTGCCGGGCGGCACTGGAACATCGCCGGCGCGCCGGCGTTTCCTTAATGAGACCCGATATTTACGTCGTGGATTTGAGTTGAGTTTACGGGCTCAAGAGCCGACCCTGGGAGAATCATCATGCCCCGATATGCTGCGCTTCCGGTTGCGCTGCTGATGCTCGGCGGCCTTGCGCAGGCCCAGACCGCGCCCCCGCCTCCGGCCCCGTCGCCCAAAGCCAACTGCACGCCCAGTGCCGGCCCCGGATCGCCCACCACTGGCAGCGATCAGTCGGATTCAAACCTGAGCGATAAGCTCGCCGACTCCAATGGCGTGATCTGCCCGCCCGCCGACGTCGATCCTGACATGCACAAGCCCGCCCCCGGCGGCGGGCGCACGCCGGTCATTCCGCCGCCCGGCAGTCCGGGCGGCGATCAGAAGTCGGTTCCGAAATAGGGTCGGTCAGCTCGCCGCGCGCAGATTGACGGCGCTCTCGGCCATCTCGGTGAGCTTCTTGTCGGTCGCCTTCTCCTCCTCGAGGGTCCGCTGCAGCACGCTCGCGCAGTCGCTGCGGCCGAGTTCCTTCGCCCATGCGATCAGCGAGCCGTAGCGCGTGATTTCGTAGTGCTCGACCGCCTGAGCGGCGGCGATGAGCGCGGCGTCCATCACTTCCTTGTCGTCGACCTCGCCCGCCACATCATCGGCCTCTTCCAGGATGCCGTCGATCGCCGGACAGTCGACGCCCTCGATCTCCGTGCCGTGCATGCGGAAGACCTCCTCGAGGCGGGCGACATGATTCTGCGTTTCGTCGAGATGGATCTTGAAGCCGCGCTTCAATCCCGGATCGCTCGCCTTCTCGATCATGTCGGGCAGTGATTTCACGATCTGGTTTTCCGCGTAGTAGACGTCGCGCAGCGTGTGCACGAACAGATCGTCGAGCGTCTTGATGTCTTTGGAGAACAGGCCCATGGCGCGCTTTTCCCTTGCTTTCCCTTGCCGTGTATGCGGGCCGGCGCCCGCGGATGTTCGGGGGAAAACGGCGGAATGCGGAGGCAGTTCCGAGGAGCGCCTGCGGCCCTTGGCGCCCGCGGCCCTTGGCGCCCGCGGCCCTTGGCGCCCGCGGCCCTTGGCGCCTTTGGGCGCCCCGCGGCGCCTTGGCGCGAATGGCGAGCGGAACTCGCCCGCCATTCGTCGGTGATGCCGGAGAGAATGGGGAGCCCTATGCTCGCGCCGCTCAGAGCTCCTTGCCGATCGCCTTGTCGAGCGAGCAGCGGCCGCCGCCGCGGAAGAAGATCGCGAAGTAGAGCACCAGCAGGAGAAGCGGATATTCCCATCCACCGCGCGGGCTCGAGAAGAAGTAGCCGTTGGCGCTGTGCCAGTAGAGCACGAACGCCATCTGGATGGTGAACATGAGCGCGATCGGGCGCGTGAGCAGCCCGACCGCCAGCATGATGCCGCCGAAGAATTCGAGGATGCCGAGGAAGTAAGCCCAGACGATCGGCAACGGGAAGCCGAGCGGGGTGAGCACGTTCTGCGCCACCGGCGCGGCGGCGCCGCCGAACAGCTTCATGTAGCCGTGATAGACCAAGATCAGGCCCGCCGCGCAGCGGATGATCGCGTAGCTGTAGGGCGAAATCGCCTCGTAGAGCCCGGAGAGTCCGGGAATAACCAACCTGTTGGTGTCGACGGTACCGCTACTGGCCATTGTCTCCTCCCTCGATGAGCTCTTCTTGATCGTCCCTTCTTGGTCGCCCCTCAGGGCAAGCCCCCAAGCCCAGAAGCGGGAGCAAATGGCCGGGCGCGCGCGGGTGGCTTTACCAACCAACCCGACGCCCGAGCACCGGCGAATCAGGAAGTGATCATGCCCCGCTCCCAGCACGATTATGCAGACCCGGGGCTCTCCGGCCAGCAGGTTCCACCTGGCGGGGACCCGGTTGCGCGGTTCACGCGTTATCCCCAGGCCGCTATACCGTACTGCGCGTCGGTGTTGCGGCGACCGGTCCAGCCTCGTAAATACACCTACCGCTTTGACTCGCCCCTACGATTATGCCGCAACCCGTTGCTCTCCGCCTGTCCCAGCTCATCGCCGCCGTGGCGGGCGGCGTCATTGTCGCAATGGTAGCGCAGATCATGCTCGCGCACCGCGGCCTGGAGCTGCTGGGCGTATGGAAGACGCTGATCCACGGCGGCGGCGGCCGCCAACTCAGCGCGGCGATCGCCTGGTGGGCGATCACCGGCGTCGCGTTCGTTGCAAGCTTCCTGATCGCGGCGGTGGCCTCGCGCGCCTCCTGGCGCTACTTGCACGATTTGCGCTCGTTCCTCTGGGTCGCGGCCGCCGCCCTGACGCTGGCGCTGGCCGCTGTCGCCGCCAAGGCGCCGCTGTCGCCGGCCGGCAGCGCCGGCGCACAGGCACTGGCGAGCTTCGCGGCCCTGCTCGCCGCCATGATGATGGCATGGTTCGGGGCGTTCTTCGCGGTGAGGCGCTGATCCGGCAGTCCCTCCGCTCTATCGACACCTGAACGCGGATGGCACTCCACTCGAGCGCTTCGGGTTACTGCATTGCCCGCTTTCGCGGCAATGACGCAGTCAAGGACTATAGGGCTATCTCCATCAGATCCCGGCCCACGACGAGCTCGCCCTGCCAGGTCGGCCGGACCGCGTCGATCCAGACCTGCTCACTCATGCCCGCGAATGGCACCGGGACCAGATGGCTGAGCACCAGCTTCTTGACGCCCGCTTCGGTGGCGATCCGGCCGACATCGGCGGCGAGCGTGTGGCTCGCCTTGAGATGCTCCATCAGCCTCGCCGCATTGCCGATGCGCCGCACCAGTTCCTCGAGTGCGGGCCCATACATCGTCTCGTGCACCAGGATATCGGCGCCCTTGGCGAAGGCCGCGAGCGGCGGGAAATAGGCGGTGTCACCGGAAAACACGATGGTCTTGCCGGGAAACTCGAACTTGAGCGCAAAGCTTTCGGTGATCGGCGGATGCACGTTGCGCAGCGCCGTCACCTTGACGCCGTCGGTCGCCATCACGGCGCCCTCGCCGTATTCGTGCACATTGACGAGCTTGCGCAGATCGGGCCGGCCTTCGTCGGCGATGCGGGTCTCGATGTCGAACCGATAAGCCTGCCAGAAGCCGTCCGCGAGCTCTCGCATTCCGGCCGGGCCGTACGCTTCGACCGGCGTGCGCAGTCCCATCGCCCAGGCATTGTTGAGCAGCAGGCCGAACTCGGCATTGTGGTCGGAATGGTGGTGCGTGATGAAGACGTAGCGCAACGCCGACATCGGAAATTTGGCGGCGACCAGCTTGAAGCTCACGCCGTAGCCGGTGTCGATCACATAGGGCACGTTGTCGTAGACGATGAGGCTCGACGTCGGCACTTGGCCGAACCCGAGCGGAAGCGATGGACCGCCTTTGGTGCCGAGCAGCACCAGCCGGTTCGGACCGAGATTGGGCGCCTGCTGCGCCACCGACGGGGAGAGGCGCACGGCCGCCAGCACGCCGGCGCCGCCCAGCATCAATGTCCTGCGCGAGATCATTTGCGCGCCACCGTCAATCGCAGAACTGCGGCGACTTCTTCTCCGCGTCGCTCTGCGTCTTGTCGTGGTGCGCGGCGGTCCAGGCCAGTGCGGTGATCGCAAGCATCCGCGATGTGCCGGATGTCATCGTCATCGGATGGCATCGTCATCCTCCCAGTATCTTTTTTTGAAAGTTTAAATGGATCAAACCGGAATGACAAAAGAGCCGGCCTTGCGACCGGCTCTTTCGTCGGCGCGATTACTCGAGCGCCCTTACCCCCCGCCCTTAACGGTCCCGCGCTGCTAGCGAACCTCGCGTGCGCCGCACGTCGCAGGCCCGCTTGCGCGCCGGGCGGTAGAGTGTGATGGGGCCTGCCGCGCGTCGAGTCTTTCTGGCATGTTTAATTGAAAGTTTCCGGCGAGTGACGCCCAAATGTCACACTTGCCCGCCCAGGGCCCGCAAGAGGCTCGCAATCGACGCATCGTACATGGCGAAATGCAGGCATAAGGCAAAATCATGGCAGCGCGCAGCACTGATCTGGGCCGCCGCGCTGGCAATCTGGGCGATTCTCGTCTCGTCGCCTTGCCGCTTGATCGCGCGGGCGGCGGCGCAGGACGCCGCCGCTGCGGTCATCGCCAGCGCGCGCTCGGGCCGGGCCGATGTGCCGCGCGTCGAGCTCGCCGCGCGACTGTTGGCGGCCGGCCTGCAGGCGAGCGACGCGTTCACGATGATGCGCGCGAATGCGGCGCGCGAGCTTGCGGGGCGGCCCGACGAAACCGGCGCGGTGACCGCCGCAGAGCTCGCGGCTGCCGATGCAGCGATCGCACGCGAGAACGCGCCGGGCAGGAATACGCCGCAGTCCTTCTGCGCGCTCGCCCGTGCGCCCGGCCGGCCGCAGATTCCCGGCCTGCGCATGGTCTATCTCATGCCGCTCGGCGATCCCGGCGCCGCCAACCGCTGGCAGAACATTCTCGCACATCAGACCGAGGGCGCCCCGGGCGCGGCGCGCAGTCTCGCGGCCGCCCAGTTCGCCAATCCGACCAAGCGCGGCGTGACGCTGTGGGTCGAGACTGACGGCACGGTCTATTGGGCGACGCCGGAAAGCGCGATCCCGACCCACGGCGACGGCGCCAATCGCAACGACAACAAGTACATCGACAATGCCCCGACCTACCATGCGGTGGTGAAGACCAACACCATCGGGGTCGAGTTCAACGGCAATTTCCCCGACGTCGCCAAGCCGCCGACCGCGGCGCAGACGCAGGCGTGGCTCGTCCTCGTGCGCTTCCTGCAGGAGCGCTACGGCATTCCAAGCGAGCGCATCTACGCGCACAACTGGATCGACTACAAGGATGCGCGCTATTGCGAGGGATGCGAATTGGCGAAGCTCGCGCGCGAGATGGCGTATGTGCCGGGGACGAGTTGTTTACCGCACGACGGCGTGGCTCCGAAACCAGCACAATAGAGGGCACAGACACTTCGCTCGATCGATAAACGCGAACATCCACGTGCCGGCTTAGCCGGATGCGGGAGCCAGCACTTTATCGCCCAAGACTTGGTAGAGACGCGACGCCAGCGCAATGAGAAGCGGCAGCGTACCTGCATAGACGAGGGCCGTTACCAATGTGCCGATGAATGACCCCGACCTTGTGCTGTTGAGCGAATGGGAGCTGGAGATGCCAATCAGGGCGAGCACAAGATAGATTGCGACCACCGGCAGTGACGCCACTACGAAGGTTGCAACAACCTTGAGGGTGTGGCCCTTGGTGTCCTCGAACGCATTGGACGCGTTCGCGCCGCCCGCGTCGACCGCGATGGCCGGAAATAGAATCGCCAGGCGCAAGATGACGACCATTGCGGCAACAGAAGTGACGACGACCGCCACGAAGATTGTGACACCAGGATGGAGCATCGTCGCCAGGGGTGAAAACACGGCAAACATCGCCAACAGGGAATTCAGCATCGCGATCGCAATACCGAATGCGGCGAGTGCAAAAGAGTTGACGAAGAACAGGAGAAGGCGGCGGTCGTGGAAATCGAAAGCATAGCGTTCCGTAACCTCGTGGACGAGAATGAATCGGTGAACCGCAATGAGAAAAGGCGCGATCAAGAAGCTCTTGGCGGCAACGAAGGCCAGGGCGACGAACCATCCAAAAACGGGCACTCCGAGCCAGCCATCAAGGAACAGGTACTCGAACAGTTGGAGTCCCACTAGGATGAGCGCAGCAACGACAATCAGGCGGCGCAACGTCTTGAACACGCGCACGAGATCCTGATAGGCCGTGCCCACGATGTGAAAAACGCGGACTGGCGCAGTGTCGGCCATGGCGGAAGCCCTCCGGGGCGCGACGGCCCAAGTGTATGAAGCGCGGCTTAACGGCTGATGAGAGTATAGCGGGCAGACCTAGCGCACCAATTCCCGCATCGCCCGGTCGAGCCCCTCGAGCGTCAAGGGATACATCCGTCCGCCCATGAGCTGGTGCATGGCGCGGATCGACTGCGTGTAGTCCCACTGGCTCTCCGGCACCGGATTGAGCCACACGCAGGACGGATAGGTGCGCGTCATTCGCGCCATCCACACCTCGCCCGGCTCCGGATTCATGTGCTCGACCGAGCCGCCCGGCATCACGATTTCATAGAGGCTCATCGACGCGTCGCCGACGAAGATGACCTTGTAGTCGTGCGCATAGGTGTGCAGCACGTCCCAGGTCGGGGTCGTGTGATCGTAGCGCCGGCGGTTCTCCTTCCACACCCGCTCGTAGAGGCAGTTGTGGAAGTAGAAATGCTCCATGTGCTTGAACTCGGTGCGCGCCGCCGAAAACAGCTCCTCGGTGGTCTTGATGTGCCAGTCCATCGAGCCGCCGACGTCGAAGAACAGGAGCACCTTGACGGCGTTGTGCCGCTCCGGCCGCATGTGGATGTCGAGATAGCCCTTGTGCGCGGTCTCCCGGATGGTGTGGTCGAGATCGAGCTCGTCGGGCGCGCCGGTGCGCGCGAATTTGCGCAGCCGGCGGAGCGCGATCTTGATGTTGCGGGTGCCGAGCTCGACCTCGTCGTCGAGATCCTTGAACTCGCGCTTGTCCCATACCTTGACGGCGCGGAAGTTGCGGTTGCGGTCCTGCCCGATGCGCACGCCCTCCGGATTGTAGCCGTAGGCGCCGTAGGGCGATGTGCCGGCGGTGCCGATCCACTTGCTGCCGCCCTGATGCCGGCCCTTCTGCTCGGCGAGGCGCTGACGCAGCGTCTCCAGGAGCTTGTCGAGACCGCCCATCGCCTCGATCTGGTTCTTCTCCTCCTCACTGAGATATTTCTCGGTGATCTTCTTGAGCCATTCGGCCGGGATCTCGATCGTGACGGCCTGCGCCATCAGCTCCAGGCCCTGAAACACCTTGGCGAACACGCGGTCGAACTTGTCGAGATTGCGCTCGTCCTTCACCAGCGCGGCGCGCGACAGATAGTAGAAGTCCTCGACCCGGCGCGAGGCGAGATCGGCCTGCATCGCCTCCATCAGCGTGAGATATTCGCGCAGCGTCACCGGCAGGCCGGCCGACTTGAGTTCATGGAAGAAGGTGACGAACATCGGGCACCCTTGGGGTCGTCCATATTTTACACCGCCCCGCGCCGTCCGTCGCCCGGCGGCCGCGACCGGGCCCGACCGCCGCTGCGGCGTGTTGACCGGGACGGTGGACCCGCGGGCTCGACTTCGGCAAAGTTGCAGGCGACACAGAACAAAGAGTGCTTCAGGGAGGAACCGCCGATGCGACGCTCTGCGCCAATGATCGCGCTTGGAATCGCCTGCGCCGTCGTGTGCGCCGTGTCAGGGCTTGCGGCGCGCGCAGATGATTTTCCGGTCCGCCCGATCCGCATCATCGTCGGCTTCGGCCCGGGATCGGGCGCCGACATCACGGCGCGCGTGGTCGGCGCACGCATGGGCGAGATCCTCGGCCAGCAGATCGTGGTCGAGAACAAGGCCGGCGCCGGGTCGAGCCTCGCGGCCGACTACGTCGCGCACGCGTCGAAGGACGGCTACACGATCCTGATGGCGACCATCTCACAGCCGATCAATGCGGCAGTGACGCCGCATCTCAATTTCGACTTCGTCAAGGATTTCGAGCCGATCGCGCTGGTCTCCACCATTCCGAACCTGCTCGTCGTCAATCCCTCGCTCGGCGTCAAATCCGTCAAGGAGCTGATTGCGCTCGCCAAGGCGAAGCCCGACTCGCTGTCGTTCGGCTCTTCAGGCGTCGGCACCGGCACGCATCTCGCCGGTGAGCTGTTCAAGGTGCTCGCCGGCGTCAGGATGGTGCATGTGCCGTACGGCGGCAGCGCCCAGGCGCTCACCGACCTCCTCGCCGATCGCATCCAGGTCCTGTTCACGCCCGCCTCGACCGTCATCCAGCACGTGCACGACGGCAAGCTCGTCGCGCTCGCCGCGACCGAGGCGAAGCGCGCCGCGATCGCCCCCGAGGTGCCGACCATGGGCGAGGCCGGACTGCCAGGCTTCGACACCGGGCTGTGGTTCGGCCTGCTCGCGCCGGCCGGCACGCCGCGCGCGGCGGTCGACAAGATCGCGGCCGCGGTCAACGAGGCGCTGAAGTCCGAGGCGGTCGACAAGGCGCTGCGACCGCAGGGCATCGATCTGCTCGGCGGCACGCCGGACGCGTTCGCGCACTACATCGCGAGCGAGATGAAGCGGTGGGACAGCGTCGCGCAGGCGGCCGGACTGAAGAAATAGCCGCGCAATCTGGAGGGCGATACATGACGATATTGTTCCGGCTCGCCGCGATCGCGGCGATCTGCCTCGCGGGCGCACCCGCGCGCGCCGATGATTATCCGTCGCGCCCGGTGCGGGTGATCGTCGGCTTCACGGCGGGCGCCGCCGCCGACATCACGGCGCGGGTGCTGACCGGCCGCATGAGCCAGATCCTGAACCAGCAATTCGTGGTCGAGAACAAGCCCGGCGCCGGCTCGAGCCTCGCCGCCGATTTCGCCGCGCATGCCGCCAAGGACGGCTATACGCTGCTGATCGGCACCTCGGCCAACCTCACCAACGCGGTGATTCAGCCCAATCTCGGATTTGACTTCGTCAAGGATTTTGCGCCGATCGCCCTCGCGACCACCGCGCCCGTGATCCTCGTGGTGCATCCCTCGCTCGGCGTCGCCAGTGTGCAGGAACTGATCGCGCTCGCCAAGGAGAAGCCCGGGCAGATCCTCTATGCCTCGACCGGGGTCGGCGCGGCCCCGCACCTCGCCGGCGAACTGTTCAACGCGCGCGCCGGCATCAAGACCGTGCACGTGCCCTATCAGGGCAGCCCGCAGGCGGTCACCGACCTCCTCGCCGGCCGCACCTCGATGATGTTCTCGCCTGCCTCCGCCGTGATGCCGCACATCAAGGCGGGCACGCTCAAGGCGCTGGCCTCGGCGACGTCGAAGCGCCCGAGCGTCGCGCCCGACCTGCCGACCATGGCCGAGGCCGGACTGCCCGACTTCGATACCAGCATCTGGTTCGGCCTGATGGCGCCGGTAGGTACCCCGCAGGCGGTCATCGACAAGCTCGGGCGCGCCGTCAACGAGGCGCTCAAGGCGGACGAGGTGGTGGCGAGCCTCCGGGCCCAGGGTTTCGACCGGCTCGGCGGGAGCCCGGAGGATTTCGCCCGCACCATCGCGACCGACGTCGAGCGCTGGACGGTCGCAGCCCAGGCAGCCGGCCTGAAGAAGTGAGGCTGACGGGCGCCGCCAATGTCGCGCCGACCGCTGCCGGCCAATCGCCCTCGCCCGCGTGCGGCGAATAACCGCTTTCTCCTGGACCGTTGCCAAAAGTGATGAGCTGACCGCCGCATTCGGCGCGCGCGCGTCATGGTGTTGCCGCGATCTTGCCGCGCATAGCCGGGTCGTGAAGCGATCACAGGGTGCGGTGATCCCCAGTGATCCCCCCATGGGCCCGGACATTCCACGAGACTCCGATGCGTAAACTTGTGTTCCGCCGCATGGCGATCGGCCTGCTTGCGGTCCTGTTGCTGCATGGCGCCCCGGTCGCCGCGCAGATCGCACCCCAGCCGGCCGAGGGCACGCCCCAGCCGGGCCAGGTCCCAGGTCAGGTCCCAGATCAGGACGCGCCAGATCAGGTCGCGCCGCAGCCGGTCGAGATCGCGACCGATGTGACCGTCGCCTGGGAGGTCCGGAACCGTTTCCGGCTCTTTCGTGACGAGAAAGATTTCAACCGCCACCTCTCGGCGACGAGCGGGCGCACCATCCTCGCGGCGGAGCAGACGCTGGCGCAGGAGACGGACGGCCGCGGCTGGGCGCGCGACATGGTGACGAGACTGTGCGTCGACGGTGCCGGCCGCGTTCTTGACACCTGCGTGCGCGATGGCGTGCGCGAATCCTATCTCGCACCGGTCGACCATCGCGTCACGGTGCGGCTCGCCGGCCAGGTGCCGGCCGACGGCAGCTGCGCCTGGACGTTCGACAACGGCCAGACGCCTCCGCAGTCCCTGACCGCCGACTGTCGGGAGGGGGTCAATCTGCGCGTCCGCTACGGAGCCACCACTGCCGTCACGGTCGACATCGCGACGCCGGCCGGCGCGGTGCGCCGGGCAACCGGTGCGATCGCGGTGCGCGACCTGCTCATTGCCGGCCTCGGCGATTCGATCGCGGCCGGCGAAGGCGATCCGGATCGGCCGGTCGCGCTCTCCGACGACGGCTTCTGCTTCCGCAACTTCATCGTCACCGGGCGCAGCGAGTATTTCCGACCCGGTCGTGTCGGCTTCAAGGGCGACAAGGCCTGCGACGGCGGGCGCGGGCCCGACACCAACATGGCGGAATGGTCGGCCCTGTCGGCGCGCTGGCTTTCCGCCGCCTGCCATCGCTCGCTCTACGGCTACCAGCTACGCGCCGCGCTCGGCCTCGCGATCGAGAACCCGCACCTCGCCGTGACCTTCCTGCCGCTCGCCTGCACGAGCGCGACCATCGACGTCGGATTGCTCGGCCCCCAGTCGGCGCGCGAGCTCAATTGCGGCGGCAACGTGTCGTGTCCAACCTCGGTGCCGGCACAACTCGGCCAGCTGCGCGAGCTCCTCGTCCGCGCCCAGCGCGCTCAGCCCAACCGCGCGATCGATCTCGTGTTCCTGACGATCGGTGCCAACGATATCAATTTCTCCGGCCTCGTCGCCGACGTGATCATCGACTCGACGGCCGAACGCGTGCTCGCCCGGCGCAGCGGCGTGATCGCATCGGTCGAGGAGGCGCAATCCGTGCTCGACCGGGCGCTGCCAGCGAGCTTCGCGCGGCTGCGCGCTGCACTCAAACCGTTGATCGGCAGGAACCTCGACAAGGTGGTGTTCACCTCCTACGGCAATCCGGCGCTCAGCCCCGACGGCGGCCCGTGCAGCGGCGGCCGCGACGGCTTCGACGTCCACCCCGCCTTCACGGCCAATGGCCAGCGGCTGAGCAAGGTGACGCTGTTCGTCGAGAACCGCTTCCTGCCGATCATCAAGGCGCTCGCGACCTGCACGGGCGGCGCCTGCTCCGCTGCCGACGCCATGTCGTTCGCCGATTCGCACCAGGCGGCCTTCGCCCAGCACGGCCTGTGCGCGCGCGCCGATACCGATCCCGAGTTCGACCGCGAATGCTTCTCGCCTGATGGCAAGAGCTTTGCCGACAACCCGGTCGACGGCGCGAACGATCCGATGGTGTGCAATTTCACGGCGAGCGAGTTTCGCGCCTATGCGCCGCGCGCGCGGTGGATTCGCACCGCCAACGACAGCTATTTCGCCGCAATGACCTTCCCGGAAGGCGTGTCGTCGACCATGCAGCCGAGCGACCTGCACGATGCGACCTGGGGGATCCTGTCCGCCGTCTACGGCGGCGCGATCCATCCGACCGCCGAAGGCTACGCCGCGATGGCGGATGCGGCGCTTGCCACCGCGCGCACCGTGCTCCGCCTCGCGCCGGAGACCAGCGCGATCACCGTGGCGCCGCTGGCGCCGCTGGCGTCGCCGCAGCCACCGGCGCCGACTGCGCCTGACGCGCCTGACGTGCCATACACACCGGCGCCACCGCCCGGCCTGCCGCAGGCCGCACCGAGGTGAGAGGAAGGCCGACCTTGTTTGGTCTGATCAGCTCACGCCGAGCTTCTTCTGCAGGCTCGTCGACGACGTCGTGTATTGGAACACGAGGCGTTTGTCCGGATAGACGTAGTGATAGGCCTTCTGCGCCATTAGGGCGCCTTCATGGAACCCGCAGAGGATCAGCTTGAGCTTGCCCGGATAGGTGTTGATGTCGCCGATCGCGAAGATGCCCGCAATGTTGGTCTCGAACGATGCGGTCTCGACCGGGATGAGATCGTCCTCGAGCTTGATCCCCCAATCGCCGACCGGCCCGAGCTTCATGGTGAGCCCGAAGAACGGCAGCATCGCGTCGCACTCGATCGTGTAGGGATCGCCTTTGTCCGGCTTGCACTGGGCGGCGGTGATCTGTCCGCCGTCGCCGACCAGCGCCGTGACCTGGCCGAGCTTGAGGTCGACCTTTCCCTCCGCCACCAGCGCCTTCATCTTGTTCACGCTGTCGGGCGCGGCGCGAAACTGGTCGCGCCGGTGCATCAGGGTGACGCGCTTGGCGATCGGCTGGAGGTTGAGCGTCCAGTCGAGCGCGCTGTCGCCGCCGCCGACGATCAAGAGACGCTTGTCTTGGAAGGCGTCCATCTTGCGCACCGCGTAGAACACCGAGGTTCCCTCGTAGGCCTCGATGCCCGGCACCGGCGGCCGCTTCGGCTGGAACGACCCCCCGCCGGCCGCGATCACCACGACCTTCGCCTCGAACACCTTGCCGGCGTCGGTCTTCACCCGGAAGAGCGGATCGCCGACCTTCTCGATCGTCTCCACCATCTCGCCGAGATGGAAGGTCGGGTTGAACGGCTTGATCTGCGCCATCAGCGCCTCGGTGAGGCCGTGGCCCGTGACGTAAGGGATGCCGGGAATGTCGTAGATGGGCTTCTCGGGGTAGAGTTCGGCGCACTGGCCACCCACCTTGTCGAGAATGTCGACGAGATGCGTCTTCATGTCGAGCAGCCCGAGCTCGAACACCGCGAACAGCCCGCAGGGTCCGGCGCCGATGATGAGCACGTCGGTCTTGATTGGTTCGTTCACAGCTCGCATCGTGTTCACAATCCTTTGCAATCTCATACGCCGCGCCGATGGCGCCGACACGACCACACGCCCGAGCGCACCCTCGCGTGCTCAGGAACCGCGCAGCCCTGATTTTCCGGGGCTTGTCTAGCCGGGCCCACGGCGCGGGGGAAGAGGCCAATATGGCGATCGCGCCCGGTGTCGGGAGGAGCCGGCAACCCCTTGGACTCAAGGCGAAAATAACGGGCGCGCGGCGCGCAGATCAGGCCTGCCGCTCCGGCACCGTGACGGTGAGGCCCTCGAGCGCATCCGTGACCTTGATCTGGCACGACAGGCGCGAACTCGGCCGCACGTCGTAGCCGAAGTCGAGCATGTCCTCCTCCATCGGCGAGGGGCCGCCGACGATCTCACGCCAGGTCTCGTCCACATAGACGTGACAGGTCGCGCAGGCGCACGCGCCGCCGCACTCGGCCTCGATGCCGGGAACGCCGTTGCGGATCGCCGTCTCCATGACGGTCGACCCAACCTCGGCCTCGACCGCGTGGGAGACGCCCGCGGCGTCGATGAATGTGATTTTCGGCATTACGGTGTGCGCATTCTGGGGTGAGCTGCCCGGCGCTGGTCCGGACGCGCATCCTATATAGGCTCGCGGCGGACGGCGCCAGTGCACCGTTGCGGCGGGCGCGATGGTCCGGACGCAGCGGCAGTACCGCAGCGGGCGACGGCCGATCACGCGAACTGGAGAATCTCGGCGATCGCGGCGCGCGCCTCGCCGGCCGCTCGCGCAAGGGCTGCAACCGCGAGCGCGAGTTCGCCAGGCGGCGCCACTTCCACGGCTTCGGCCGCGCGCGCCATCGGCCACGCACCGACGCCGCGCGCCGAGCCCTTGAGCGTATGCGCAAGCGCCGGCACGCTTGCGGCATCGACGGTACCGATGCGGTCAATGAGCATTCCGACCTGGCGATCGAACAGTTCGAGCACCTCGCGCTCGAGACCGTGGTCGCCGAGCGTCATCCGGAACAGATGCTTGAGATCGAGCGGCTCCTCGCCGACATGCGACGCAATGGACCTGCCCACCGTGGGCGCACGGTGCTGATGTATGACTGCCATCCGGGAGCCTCGTTGTCCTCGCCGACCCGCAGGATAGGCATCCACCCGGCAAAACAGGGTAAACGCCGATCCGCCGCGCAGCCAAACACCACAATGGTGAAAGATAGGTTTACTTGCGGGTCGGCGGCGGCGGCGTTTCGCCGAGCACCCGATATCCCGCCGCGGTCAGGCGACAGACCAGCCAATCAGGCCTGATCGGATTGGTCGTCCACGGCTCTGCCCAGCCGTTGGCAATGCAGGCTTCGATGGTCTTGCGCGGCACTTGGCGGCCGTCGCGATCGAACAAGGGTAGCTTACCTCCTGGCTGGTCGAGTCCGCGCTCAAGGTAACGACGCTGTGGATTACTCGGTCGCATAGCCGCCGCATTGGTGACGTCATGCTGCCCAGGTTCGGGTTTGGAAACATCGCTCAAATCCCTGCGGGCGTTAGGGGATTCCGGATCGCGCCGGTCGGAGTCCATGATGTCGCCTTGTTAACGTTGATTAAACAGACGTTACCAAATTGGTTTATCTAGGCCCATTCAAACGTTAGGATACCGGCGTGGCAGGGGGCCTCCAAGCGGCTGGCAGCGACACCCGTTGCCCTAAAAATACACGCCCGTGGCGCGTGCCGTGCGAGCAATCGCCGGTCGCGGTCGTGGTCCAGCGTACGACAAAGCGACGACCGAGATGGGCAACAACATGAAGAAGTCGAAGGACCCGACCGAAGTCGCGCTGTCGGCGATCCAGGACGCGCTCGACACGCGCGCGCCGGAGTCAAAGCCGAACCTGACCGCCCAGCGTGAACAGATTCGCTCGTCGACCGACGAAGACCTCTTCATCGAATCCCCCGGCGCGGCCGCGGCGTCGCGCGAGGAGCGGCCGGCGCGGTTGAAGTCGTCGACGGTCGCCGCCAACGACGACCGCGCCAATATCGGCCACGTCCTGCAGTCGCTGCAACGGCGTCCCTCGCGCACGCCCTATACGGTGGCTGGCGTGTTCTCGGCCGCCTGGGTCATCTGCGCGCTCGGCCTTTCCTACAGCTACGAAGGCGCCTTCGCGTCGCTCGTCGCGCAGGGCGGCACTGCCATTCCGCTGCTGGTCGGCCTCACGGCCGGGTTCTTCGCGCCCGTCGTGTTCTTCATGGTGATCGCCCACATGCTGGCGCGCACCCAGGAATTGCGCATGATCTCCCAGTCGATGGCGGAGGTCGCCGTCCGCCTCGCCGAGCCCGAGACGGTGGCGCGTGAATCGATCGTCAGCGTCGGGCAGGCGATCCGCCGCGAGGTCGCCGCCATGGGTGACGGCGTCGAGCGCGCGCTCGCGCGCGCGGCCGAGCTCGAGGCGCTGGTCAACAACGAGGTGACGGCGCTCGAGCGCGCCTACAACGACAACGAGCTGCGCATCCGCACCTTGCTCGACGGGCTCGCCTCCCAGCGCGAGACCCTGGTCGGCCAGGCCGAACAGGTCCGCACCGCCATCACCAACGTTCATCTCGATCTGTCGCATGACATCACCTCGGTGAGCGAGGCGGTCGCCGAGCGCGTCAACGAGGCGGCTCAGCGCATCGCGCGCACGCTCGCCGAGAAGGGCGAGCACATCACGGTCGCGCTCGGCCACGCCGGCGATTCGATGATCGACGCGCTGGGCGAGCGCGGCGGCGACCTGCTCGATCGCCTCGAACGCACCAGCCGCGAGACCACACATGCGATCGAGACGGCGAGCGACCGGCTCACTTCCAGCCTCAACTTCAAGACCGATCACCTCAACGAGGAGTTCGTCGAGATCGCGACCAACATGCAGCAGATGATGTCGTCGCGGCTCGACCGGGTCGCCGACGGCTTTGCGCAAAAATCTGCCTCGATCGTCGACCTGATGGAGACGCGCTCGCGCGCCCTCACCCAGACGATCGTCGAGACATCGAGCCAGCTCGCCGAGACCATCGCGACGCGGGCCGATGAGGTGAATAGCACTCTGAAATCGACCGGGGACTCGATCGTCCTCGATCTCAGCCTGCGCGGCGGCGACGTCGTCTCGAAGCTCGAGCAGACGGGTCTGCGGATCACCGACACCATCATTTCGCGGGGCGGCGACGTGGTCTCGAAGCTCGAGGAAACGGGCGTGCAGATCACCGACACCATCAATTCGCGCGGTGAGAAGGTCACCCACGCGTTCAGCGAGACCGCCGAGGGCCTCGCCGGGACCATCGAGACGCGCAGTGACGCCATTCGCGAGATGCTGGCGCACCGCCTGCAGGCGTTCGAGGAGATGTTCAATCACGGCGGCGCCGAACTCGCGGAACGCATCGGTCGCGATTCGACCACGCTGGGTAACCTTATCACGCGCCACGTCGCCGAATTCGACCGCACGGTGCGCACCTATGGGGGTGAGCTGGTCGAGCGTCTCGGCCAGCGCACCAACGATCTCAACGAGGCGATGCGGACCTATCTCGACGGCTTCGAGGGCCGCGTCGGCAGCAAGGCGGTCGAGATCACGACCTCCCTCGACCAGCGTCTCACCCGCTTCCAGGAGGCGCTCGACAGCCGCACGCAGAGCCTCGGCGACGCACTGTCCAGCCGCGTGGTCGACATCGCCAAGACCGTGGCCGAGGGCGGCAATGAGGTCGTCGCCGCGCTCGACAAGCGCATCATCGACGTCACCACGACGATTTCAACCCGCGGCGGCGAGCTTGCCGCGACGCTCGGCGCCCGCATCAATGACATCGACCAGGCGCTCGGCGCGCGTGCCACACAGGTCGCCGACAATCTCGACAGCCGCATCAGCAAGTTCGAGGACCTGCTGATCGGGCGCGCCGACACGGTCACGCGCGAAATCGAGGCGCGCAGCACGACCGCCGTGGAGCTGCTCTCTGGCCGCATGGAACAGCTGTCGCAGTCGATCAAGACCAACACGGGCGAGGCCACCCATACGCTCGAGACGCTCACCACCTTCGCAACCAAGGCGATCCGCGCCAGCGCCAACGAGGCCGAACGCACCGTCACCGGCGCCGCCTCGGCGTCGAGCGAGAGCATGCGCTCGGCCGCGGGCGACATCGAGCGCTCGCTCACCTCGCTGTCCTCGGGCGTGAGCAACGTGCTCAGGCAGAACGCCGAGGAGATCGAGCGCGCCGTCACCGACGCCGCGTCGGCGTCGAGCGAGAGCATGCGCTCGACGGCGAGCGACGTCGAGCGCTCGCTCACCTCGCTGTCCTCGGGCGTGACCAACGTGCTCAAGCAGAACGCCGAGGAGATCGAGCGCACCCTGCTCGGGGTCAGCTCCGAGGTCGCGCGCGACTTCGTCGGCCGCGCGGACGAGATCGCCGCCGCCGTCGGCAAGCGGTCGGACGAACTCACCAAGCTCCTCGACGAGAAGTCGAGCGGGCTGCTCGCCGCCATCTCGACGCGGACCACCGAGTTCGCGGTTCAGGTCGGCAACGCGACCGACGCCGCCGTCGAGACCATCCGGACGAGGGGTTTCACCTTCGCCGGCACCATGATGGAAAACTCGAACGAGCTCGCCCGCATCATCAACGAGGCCAGCACGATCGCCAGCGACTCGGTCAACCGCACCATCCAGGATCTCAGCCAGAAGACCCAGACCGCGATCGAGCAGTCGCGCCAGACCGCGACGGTCACGGTGGCCGAAATGCTGGAGACGCACGGCATGCTGCGCTCCGACACGACCACGATGTTCGAGCGGCTGCGCGAAGCGAACGGGCTGCTGCAGGAGGTTCTGAGCGGCGCCCAGGACAACCTGAGCTCGATCGAGCACATGCTGTCGAGTCGCGTCACCGAGTTCGTCGCGACCATGAATCAGCTGCTCGAGCGGACCGGCGAGACCACCACCAAGATGGACGACCATATGGGCTCGTTCTACGGTCTGACCACCAAGACGCTGCACGACCTGACCGAGCTCACGACGCAGTTCGACGGCTATGCGCGCGGTCTCGCCCAGGCGGTCGATGCGATGGAAACCAGCAACCTCCGCGGCGACGAGACGCTCGGCGCGCGGCGCGCCGCCCTCGACAACGTCGTCGCGGGTCTCGATGCCCGTACCGAGGAGCTCGATGCACGGCTGCGGCGCTTCTCCGGCCTGCTGGAGGAGTCGCTCGCGGCCGCCGAGGCGCGCGCGCGCGACATCGCCCGGGTGGTCGCCGACGCGACCGCCGAGAGCGCGCGCGCCATTGCCGAGCAGCACGACGCGGTGCGCATGACTGCGGAGCAGGAGCGGATCCGCACTGCCGACTCGCTGCGCACGCTCTATGAACAGGCGACCAGCGACTCCCAGAGGATGTTCCGCGCGAACGCCGGCGACGCGCAGAACATGCTGCAGCAAGCGAAGGACCGTTTCGCCGAGGTCGTCGGCGGCGTCAAGCAGATGGCGGCCGAGATGCAGCGCGAACTCGACGCGACCCGCCAGGAACTGCGGCGCGGCATCCTCGAATTGCCGCAGGAGACCGCCGAGAGCGCCTCGCAGATGCGCCGCGTGATCGTCGACCAGATCGAGGCGCTTGCGGAACTCAACCGTATCGTCGCGCGGCACGGCCGCGGGATGGATGCGCAGCAGCCCGAGACGGCCCGCCGCGCCAGTCCCGACGAGGCGGTCGTGGTGAGCATGGGCGGCGGCGGGCGCGGAGCGCGTTCGGCGCCGCGTCCCGACATCACGAGCCCGTCGCCGCCGCCGATGTCCCCGCCGATGCCGTCGCCCGCGAGCGCGTTCGCGCCGCGCCGCTCGGAGTCGCCCTCGCTCAGCCCGCCACAGGCGCCGGCGGCGCCCAACGGTTCCGGCCTCCCCGCCGGCGGCCCCGCCGGACCGGGCGGCCGCGCCGGCGGCTGGCTCACCGACCTGCTCAGCCGGGCATCGCGCGAGACGGAAGGCATGCGCGATGATGACCGGCCGGCGATGCGGCCCGACGATCGGGCGGCGCGTCACAGCATCGAGTCGCTCGACTCGCTCTCGGTCGACATTGCGCGCATGATCGACCACAATGCCGCGTCCGATCTGTGGGACCGCTACAATCGCGGCGAGCGCAATGTCTTCACCAAGCGGCTCTATACGCTGCAGGGCCAGAAGGCGTTCGAAGAGATCACCAAGCGCTATCGCGCCGATCGCGAGTTCAAGCAGACGGTCGACCGCTATATCGACGAATTCGAGCGGTTGCTCGACGAAGTCTCGCGCGACGACCGCGGTGACATGGTGGCGCGCAGCTATCTCACGTCGGAGACCGGCAAGGTCTACACCATGCTGGCCCACGCGGCCGGACGCTTCGACTGATCGGGCCCGCGTCGCGCGGACCGAAGGGCGCGCCCGCAGCGCGCCTTTTTCGTTTTCCGGCATATCACCGATGCGCCGGCACGCGGGAATAAGCCGCTGCAGGCGGGGTTGGGGCGGGCAGCGGTTCGCGCGCGAATGCGCGTTCACGCCAATGCCAGGGCGATTTTCGCCTCGGCACAAAATCGGGAGGATCCGGAATGTCTCGCATCGACGTCACGATCGCGGCTGC
>Ga0126377_10000765_pt1 | contig 20206 bp, 14 predicted proteins | sample PanSoiMetPlot_22_FD_92647 | JGI IMG/M metagenome (GOLD analysis project Ga0126377, IMG submission 92647) | Tropical forest soil microbial communities from Panama - MetaG Plot_22 | ecosystem: Environmental > Terrestrial > Soil > Tropical forest > Bulk soil | place: Panama | collected 2016-02-17 | reverse complement strand
CCCCTCGGTTCCGCCGGGACCTCCAGTCACGATCCGCAATGTCCGTAATGACCGGCTGGGTCGTGCGTCGTGTCGACGAACCGCGCGAATTTCAGCGCGCGACCAAGGAGACCGACATGACGACCCAGACCAGGACCGAGAAGGCCGAGACCGCGAAGACGACCGACGACGACTGTCGCTGCGCGAGCGCGGGGTGCGGCTGCTCCGCCGGCGTCGCCAGCTGCCCGTGCGGGGCCGGATGCCGGTGCAGGGAGTGCCGCTGCGACGTGTGCCGCTGCTCCTGAGGCCGGCCCGATCACGGGCGGATATCGACGAGCCCGGCCGGGCGGGGCGCGGCGAAAGTGAATCGCCGACGCCGCCCCGGCCGGGTTCCCGGGCGCAAGCTCGCGGATTCGCGTGGGGTGGACGCGACGAAATTTCGCGTAATGGCGGGCGTGCCGCTGCGTCGAGCGGTAGTACCCATGGACGATTCCGTGACCGACCACCACCACGACCACGACCACGCGGCGCAGGATCCGGAGACCGCCAGCGGCGCCGCGCCGACCGCCGAGGTCGTCGCGACGCTCGTCGCGAGCCACCGCGAGTTCCTCGCGTTCGTCCAGCGGCGCGTCGGCGGCGACCGCGCGCTCGCCGAGGAGATCGTGCAGGAGGCGCTCGTGCGCAGCGTCGAGCACGCCGGCGAGATCCGTGAATCGGCGGTCGGCTGGTTCTATCGCCTGCTGCGCAACGCGATCATCGATCGCTCGCGGCGCGCAGCGGTCACGCGCCAGCGGCTCGACGCGCTCGCCGCCGAGCTCGACACCGCCCAGGATCCCGAGCTCGCGAACGTCGTGTGCCGCTGCGTCGGCGAGCTGGCCAGCACCCTGAAGCCCGAGTACGCCGATGCGCTCCGCAAGATCGACGTCGAAGGGATGGCGGTGAAGGACTACGCCGCGGATGCCGGCATCACGGCGAGCAACGCCGGCGTGCGGGTGTTCCGCGCCCGCGCCGCGCTGCGCGAGCAGGTCGTGCGGGCGTGCGGGACGTGCGCGACCCACGGCTGCGTCGACTGCACGTGCCAGCGGCCCGCCCCACGACCGGCGTCTCCCGCTGACTAGGCGCGCTCCACGATCTCGCGCTCCCACTCGATCGGATCGCGCGACTCGACGTCGCGGACGCCGAGCTCGCGCAGCGCGCCGATCACCGTCTGCCGCCGGACCACGCCGACGGTCAGGATGTGGGCGATCACGCTGCCCAGGGTGAAGCTGACCGGCGGCGTGCACAGCGCGTCGACGAAGACGTCGTCCCACTCGTTGCGATCGCGGATGCGACGGACCAGCGCGGCGAACTGCGGCTCTACCGCCTCGAGCCGCCCGCGCAGCGCCGCGATGCTGCGCTGGTCGCGCGGCGGGGCGTCGCGTCCGCCGATGGCCGCGGTCCACACCTCCTTGGTGTAGACGATGCGCTCGAGCATGGTCCGCACATCGGGCTCGGGGCCCTCGAACGCGTGCACCACGAGCCCGGGGCGAACGGGGCGGTCGAGGGCGTCGTCGGGGAGCGTGGCCGCGTTCTCGAGCAGGCGCGCGGTCAGCCAGTGGTCGTGCTCGACGAGACGATCGGAGAGATCCATGGTCCGGGTCCTGGGCTGGCCGGGCAGCAGCAGGCCGCCCGGCGGATGGAAGTGGATCGAGTTGGGTGCGGCCAGGCGGAAATCTCGCGCCTCGCGGGCGAACCGGCTCGGCGGCACCCCGAAGGCGCGGCCGAACGCGCGCGAGAACGCCTCGACGGCGTCGTAGCCGGCCTCGAGGCCGGCGTCGGTGACGGTGGCGCCGCGGCCCAGCCGCCAGGCGGCGCGCTCGAGCAGCAGGCGGCGCCGGAACGCCGCCGGCGTCTCGCCGATGCCGGCGCGCACCAGGCGGTTGAAGTGGAACGGGCTGAGCATCGCGCGGGCCGCGAGCGCCGGGCCGTCGAGCCCCTCGTCGAGGGCCTCGAGCACGGCGTCGACGACGTCGCGCAGGCGATCGGGAGCCACCCGCCTCATCCGGGAAGAATGCCAGCGCCTGGCCGCGGCGCGCATGACCGGAATTGCTGCGCCGCCGGGGTCTCGGCCCCCGTGATGCAGCTCTCGGGGTGGACGGCGTGCCGGGAAGGCGGCAACGTAGACCCGTGGAGGCGGGTCAGGCGGGGTCGCGGCGCGAGCATGTCCCGCGCCGCGCCGAGAAGTCGGCGATCGGGGAGCTCCCGTGACGGACGGCCCCACGCGACCGCGCCTGCGCATCCGCCTGCTCGGCGGCTTCGCGGTGCGCGTGGACGACGCTCCGGTGCCGGAGGAGGCATGGCGTCTGCGCAAGGCCCGGAGCCTGCTCAAGCTGCTCGCGCTCGCGCCCGACCGGCGCATGCATCGCGACCGCGTGAGCGAGCTCCTGTGGCCCGAGCGCGACGGTCCCTCCGCCGCCAACAACCTGCACCAGGCAGTCTACGTGGCGCGGCGCGCGCTCGACGCGGCGGGCGCCGGAGCCGGGGCGTGCCTCGAGCTGAGCGGTGACAGCCTGAGCCTGGCCCGCGGCGCCGTCGAGGTCGACGTCGACGCGTTCGAGGCGGCGGCCGTGCGCGCACGCGCCGCGCCCACCCTCGAGGCGACCCAGGAGGCGCTCGGGCTGTACGGCGGCGAGCTCCTGCCCGAGGATCTGGCCGAGCACTGGAGCGCGGCGCGACGGCTGGCGCTCAGGGAGCAGCGCATCGGCCTCCTCATCGACCTGGCCCAGCTGCACGGGCGCGAGGGCCGGCGCGCCGCCGCCGTCGAGATCGCGCAGCAGGCGGTGGTCGAGGCTCCGCTGCACGAGGGAGCGCACCGGCAGCTGATGCGCAGCTTCGTGGCCGACGGGCGGCGCCAGCAGGCGCTCGTGCAGTACGAGCAGCTGCGCGACGGGCTGCGCCGCGAGCTCGAGGCCAGGCCGGATCCGGAGACGCGCGAGCTGTTCCGCGAGATCCTGGCCGAGCCGCCGCAGCTGCGCCCGACGCGCGCGCGGCCGGGCGCGCCCGCGGACACCGGCTCGCCGCGCAGCAACCTCCCGCTCATGCTGACCAGCTTCATCGGCCGCGAGCGCGAGCGCGGCGAGGTCACCGGCCTCCTGCAGCGCAGCCGCCTGGTGACCCTGACCGGCCCGGGCGGCTGCGGGAAGACGCGCCTCTCGCTCGAGCTGGCCGGGGGCCTGCGGGCCGAGTTCGCCGACGGCGTGCACCTGGTCGAGCTGGCTCCGATCGCGGATCCCGCGCTGGTGCCGCAGCAGGTCGCCACCGCGCTGGGCATCGAGCTGCAGTCGGAGCGCGAGCCCGCGGAGGTGCTGGCCGAGCAGATCGCCGACCTCCGCCTGCTCGTGGTGCTGGACAACTGCGAGCACGTGATCGCGAGCGCGGCGCGACTGATGGAGCGGCTGCTGCGCGCCTGTCCCGCGCTGCGCGTGCTCGCGACCAGCCGCGAGCCGCTGCACGTGCTCGGCGAGGTCACCTGGCGCGTGCCCTCGCTCGCCCTGCCGGATGCGGGCGAGGTCTCGGATCTCGATCGCCTCTCGACCATCGAGGCGGTGCGTCTGTTCGTCGAGCGCGCGGCCGACGTCACCCCCGGCTTCCAGCTCGATCGCGACAACGCGGCGGCGATCGCCGAGATCTGCCTGCGCCTGGACGGCCTGCCGCTCGCGCTCGAGCTGGCCGCCGCGCGCAACGGTGCGCTCACCCCGTCGCAGATGGCCGGGCGGCTGCGCGATTCGTTCAACGTGCTCGGGCACGGCAACCGCGGCGCGCTGACCCGGCAGCAGACCCTGGCCGCGACGATCGACTGGAGCCACGAGCTGCTCGACGGCGAGGAGCGCGCGCTGTTTCGCCGGCTGGGCGTGTTCGCCGGCCTGTTCTCGCTGGAGGCGGTCGAGAGCATCTGCGGCGACGGCCAGCTCGATCGCGCCGACGCGGCCGACCTCCTGGGCAGGCTGGTGGAGAAGTCGCTGGTCTCCACCAGCAACGAGGCGGGCGAGTCGCGCTATCGACTGCTCGAGACGGTGAGGCAGGTCGCCGGCGAGCGGCTCGCCGCCTCGGGCGAGCGCGCACACGTCGAGGAGCGTCACCGCGCCTTCTACGTCTCGCTCGCCGAGGCCAGCGACCCCGACCTGGGCGAGGCGCCCGGGTTCGCCGCCCGCCTGGAGCGCGAGCACGACAACGTGCGGGCCGCGCTCGCGTCGGCGCTGGCCCACGATCCGGAGGCGGCGCTTCGCCTCGGCAGCCACAGCTGCGCCTTCTGGATGGCGCGCGGCTACTTCGCCGAGGGCACGCGCTGGCTCGACGAGGCGCTCGCGGCCGCGCCGGCTCGCACGCCGCTGCGGGCCCGCGCCCTGCTCGACCGGGGCGGACTGGCCGTGCGCCGCGGCCTGCTCGACCGGGTCTGCTCGTCCGCCCACGAGGCGATCGAGATCCTGCGCGACATCGGGGATCGGCGGGCGCTGGCCGACGCCCTGCAGCAGACCGGGCTGCTCGAGTGTCAGATCGGCGACCACGCCCTCGGTCGCAGCCTGCTCGAGAGGAGCGGCGAGCTCGCCGGGCTGCTCGGCGACCCGTCGGCCATGGCCGCCGTCCGCCACTGCGAGGGCGTCATCGCGCTCTGGCGCGGCGATCACGAGGCGGCGTGCGCGATGCTGCGCCAGGCGTTCGAGCTGTTCGGCGGCGCCGCCGATGCGGTGACGCCCGTGTTTCCGGCCCACGGGCCCGGGCTCGTGGTCTTCGACGACGAGCCCGGCCGACCGCGCTGCACCTACGAGGACACCTTCATGCTGTTCCGCCGGGTCAGCGCGCGAGCGGCGGCCGGGTGGGCGCTGTCGACCCTGTCGGTCGTGCAGCGCACGATCGGCGCGTTCGAGGACGCACGCGTCTCGCTCGAGCGGGCGCTCGCCATCTTCGAGGACCTCGGCGACGCCATGGGCGCCTCCATGGCGCTCAACGCGGCCGGAAACCTGGCCCGGTCGCGCGGCGAGTTCCGGCTCGGTCGGTCCCGCATCGAGGAGGCCATGGCGCTGCGCCGCGAGCTGCGCGACCGGCGCGGCATCGCGATGTCGCTCTGCAACCTCGCCTTGCTCGAGGCCAGGGCGGGCGACATCGAGCGCGCGCACGAGCTCCTGGGCGAGGGGCGCGCGATGTTCGCCCGCACCGACGACATGCCCGGCCTGCTCATCGTCCAGATGAACCTCGGCAACCTGGAGCTCGCGGGCGGCCAGTGGGACCGCGCGCGCGAGGCGCTCGAGCGGGCCCGGTCGATGGCCCTGCAGCAGGCGACCCGGCGCGTGGCCGGGTGGCTCTCGATCACCCTCGCCGAGGGCGCGCTGGATCACGGTGAGCCGGCTCGCTCCGCCGCCTACCTGGCCGAGGCCCGGGGGTGGCTGGCACCGTTCGGCGACGCCCGCGCCGCCGACCAGATGAGCCGGCTCACCCGCCCGCCCGGCGGCGCCGCCGCCAGCGAATAGGTTCTAAGCGAGCCCTCGGCCGGGGTTAAGCCGGCGCTAAGACGGGCCTGACATGGTCCTCCCCATGATGGTGAAAGGGGAGGTTCGATGACAGTACAAGCGAAGGACGCGGCCACGCTCGGCGAGGCCACGATCGCGGACCTGAGACAGGCGCTGCGCGGACAGCTCGTCGCTCCGGGCGACCCCGACTACGACGAGGCGCGAGCGATATGGAACGCGGCCCACGACCGGCGGCCCGCGCTGATCGCGCGCTGCACGGGCGCGGCCGACGTGATGCGCGCGGTCGAGTTCGCGCGCAGCCAGGACCTGCCGCTGGCCGTGCGCGGCGGCGGCCACAGCATCCCCGGCTTCTCGACCTGCGACGGCGGCCTGGTGATCGATCTGTCGCGCATGAAGGGGATCCGCGTCGATCGCGGGCGCCGCACGGCGCGGGCCGAGGGGGGCGTCACCTGGGGCGACCTCGACCACGAGACCCAGGCCTTCGGTCTGGCGACCACCGGCGGGCTGGTATCGACGACCGGCGTGGCGGGCTTCACGCTCGGCGGCGGCGTGGGCTGGCTCATGCGCAAGCACGGCCTCGCGTGCGACAACCTGATCGCGGCCGACGTGGTCACCGCCGACGGCCAGCTGGTCGCGGCCAGCGAGACCGAGAACCCGGAGCTCCTGTGGGGCCTGCGCGGCGGAGGCGGAAACTTCGGCGTCGTGACCTCGCTCGAGCTCGCGCTGCACGAGGTCGGGCCGGCGATCACCGCGGCGATCGTCTTCTACCCGGGCGAGCGCGCGGCGGAGGTGCTCCGCTTCTACCGCGAGCTCGTGCGCGACCTGCCCGACGAGCTGACGACGCTCGTCAACCTCTTCACCGCGCCGCCCGCGCCCTTCCTGCCCGCGGCGTGGCACGGCAAGCGTCTGGTCGGCCTGCTCGGCATGCACTGCGGCGCGGCCGACGAGGGCAGGCGCGCGGTGCAGCCGATGCGCGACCTGGGCGGCGCGGTCGCAGACCTCACCGGCCCGATGCCGTACACGGCGATGCAGAGCCTCATCGACCCGCTGTGGGGCCGCGGCGCCTTCTCGTACATGAAGGCCGGCTACGTCCGCGAGCTGAGCGACGCCGCGATCGACGCGCTGGTGCGCCACCACGTCGAGGTCACCTCGCCCAAGTCGGAGATCCACCTGCACCACGTCGGCGGGGCGGTCGCGCGCGTGCCGGCCGCCTCGAGCGCCTACGGCGAGCGCGGCGCCCCGTTCATCCTCAACGCGCTGGCGTCGGCGTTCACCGGCGACGGATTCGAGCGCCACATCGACTGGGCGCAGAGCCTCGACCGCGCGATGGGGCCGGCACTCACCGGCGGCGCGTACATCAACTTCCTCTCGTCCGAGGGGCAGGAGCGGGTGCGGGCCGCGTACGGCGAGAAGTACGACCGGCTGGTGCGGCTGAAGGATCGCTTCGATCCGACCAACCTGTTCGCGCTGAACCAGAACATCGCGCCCTCGGCGGCGCGGCGCGCCGAGGCGGCGCGTTCGACGAGATCGAGCACAGGAGGCAGACCATGAGGACGATCGTGACAGTGACGCTTTTCGGACTGGCCGCTTGCCTGTTCGCGGCGGCGGCGCGCGGGCAGGAGCACAAGGTGGCGGGCCCCGGCGAGATCAAGTGGGGCGACGCCCCGCCGGTCCTGCCGAAGGGGGCCAGGCTCGCCGTCATGTTCGGTGATCCGTCGAAGGAGGGGCTCTTCATCGTGCGGCTGAAGATGCCCGCGGGCTACAAGATCGCGCCCCACTGGCATCCCACCGACGAGAACGTCACGGTCCTGTCGGGCGCGTTCGCCATCGGCATGGGTGAGGCGATCGACCCGAAGACCCGGGCCATGCCCGCCGGGTCGTTCTTCAGCCTGGGCGCGAAGATGCACCACTTCGCCTTCACGACCCAGCCCACCGTGGTCGAGGTCTCCGCGATGGGCCCGTTCGTCATCAACTACCTCGACCCGGCCGACGATCCGTCGAGGGCAGCGCCCGGCAGCGCGAACAAGAAATGAGTCGGGCGGCGGGCGCCTCCGGTCCCATCCGCTCACCAGGGAGAGGCCGTGACCACGTCGGTCAGTCCGCCGGCTCTCCATTGCGCTCGCCCCGCCCTGCGGAGAGGATGGTTGGTGAGTTCATGGCGACCGCATTCGACCTCTCTCGATGCGCGGTTCCCGCGGTCGGGGCCCGCCGCCGGAACACATATCGCGTGTTCGGCCACGTCGGTTATGCGATGGCCAATCTGACGGCGATCATGCTCGCGCTCGCCTGGAGTCTCTCGCTCGCCGAGATGCTGGTCATCACCATCGCCCCCCCGGCAGTGTTCCTCACAGTCGCCGCCGCTCTCGGGCAAGCAGCTCCTCACCGAAAGCGCCCAGCTGGGCGACACGACCGCGAGGGGCATCGCAGCCGAAAAGCTGAAGCACGGCAAGGTGACGGACTTCGCGACCCATGCCGATCAGCTGGCGGCCGCGACCGCCACGGCGCCTCGGGCGCTCGATGCGAACTCCATCATCGTCGACTCGAACGTGCTGGCGGGGATCAAGGAGCTCATGAGCGGTCTCGCGTGGAAGGACCTCCAACCGCACAAGAAGAGCGGCATCAATCTCCTTCGCAAGCGGGCGGGACTTGCCGACCTGACCGGCGACCCGCCGGCGCGGGACCTCGAGTCGATCATTGGCAAGGGCCACGACCTGCGCGCCGCCAACGCGACGCTGGGCGAGAGTGCGCCACGACCCAGTCTCGAGCGGGAGGGATTCGCTCTGACGATCGACCGGCACAGCCCACAGTACAATGCGGTGCTCGATGAGCTGGCGAAGGCATCGGTCGGCGCGAAGAAGGGCGCCGCCGACCGATCGATCGTTGCCGACACGATGTTCGCCAGCGGCGCTGCGAAGCCGTCGCTGATGACCGGGGACGACGACATGTTCAAGAGACTGTTCGAGCACTTCGGCCCGGGCAAGTCCAGACCCGTCAAGCAGAAGCCTGGCCAGAGCCTGGCGGCTGCCATCCAGGATCTGTATCCGAATGGTTTTGACACCACCATCCCGGATGGAGCCGGCGGGTCGCGTACCATCAATGTCATCCCGATGAAGTGAAGACCCGCATGTCCTCGCTCACATACTTCAACGCAACGCTTCCTTGCAGACGGTGCAGCCACGTCGGGACCGCGTGGATCCCGAGCGGCCTGGGCAGCCACGGCGCGACGTACCACGTGGGCGACTGCCCGGGCGACGACATCCCGCCGGTCGATTTCGAGGACACCTCCTTCCGCGTGCAGCCTGTCGAGCCGAACGGGTCGATCCATCTCCTTCTGTCGTGGACGTGTGAGTCGTGCGGGGCCGAGACCTTCGCCGAGGTTGTCTTTGCCGACGGCTGCGTTCGCTCGATCGAGGCAGTCGAGCTCGATCCACAGACGCTGTCGCGCCTCCACTACATCGCGAAGCGACTCGACGACATGCTCCAGGCGATCGTTGGTGAATCACTGTATGACGGCCCGGACCTCCGGCCCGACTGGCTGGCCCGTCTGCGGAGCGCGCTCGAGCTAGGACGACGGTGGTAGCGTCGTGACGGCTACTTTCGGGGGCCGACCGCCGACCTACGATCCGTGTCGTGCGGACAGCTTCAGGCACGGTTGCTCGGCCGCGGTGGGGACGCCGTGGCCCGCCGACCCGCGGGTGCGAACGGGGGGCACGATCACTCAGATCCGACGATCTCGTCGGCGCCGAGGTCGTAGCCTGAACCTTGCGGGCGCTCATCGCCGTCGAAATCGATGGCGGTGAGCGGCGGCGCGGCGCGGTTGCGCGCCGGCGACCCTGGCCTGAGATGATAGTCGCCTTCGCCCACGAAGAGGGGAACTCCAACGTAGTTCCCCTCCCCGGGGACGGTCTCGATCGTAAGGAGGCACCGAAGCTCGGTGCCCTGATCCCAAACCCATGCAACCAGATCACGCGCGCCGGCGAGGTGACGCGCGCGTCCATCTCGACGACGCCGCTGAAGCGCGGGCTCGCCGGATCGACGCGCACCGTCGCGCGATAGGCGAGCGGCTTCACGCCGACCGGCAGGCGCAACGTGGGCGCGGCGCCGTCCGCCTCCGCGGGAGGCGCCGCGCTCCGACCCGTCGAGTCCGGCTCCGGCGACGACAGCGTCCCTCCGCATGCGAGCAACGAGGCGAGTGCAGCGGCGGGCGCGATGACAGCGGCTGACATCTTCACCGGACGATCCTGAGCCGAGCCGGATCGCGGATCACCGCGAAGACCGAGAATCTGGTCCTCGCACGGCGCGGGGCATAGGGCAGAATTCCGGGCGCGGCCGGCTGGTATAGTCCTGGCGGCGGTGCCCACCCCCCCTGTCCACGCAATGGCGGCCGGCGGCAGCGACCCACACGTCCGCGCCGGGGCCAGCACCAGCGACGCCACGGGCGGTCACACGCGCGAGGCGATGCGCGCGTTCCTCCAGGCGCGGGTGGCGGCGTTCGGCCTCATGATGACGTTCGTCTTCGGCGTCTTCTTCGTGTGGCGCGTGGCGGCGGTCCTCGGTCACGACGACAGCCCAGATCAGAGCTTCCTGCCCTGGCAGGGCCTGGCGGTCGCGTCCTTCGCCGTCGTCTGGCTCCTGTGCCGCGGCCGCCCGCGCTCGATGCGCTTCGTCGTGGTCACGGAGATGGCGGGGCTCGTGACAGGCTGCGTCGGCGCGATGATGATGGCCTACCACATCTCGTACATCGCGCGGCCGGACTACATCCTGCTCCTGTCTCTGACCTGCACGATGATCGCGCGGTCGATCCTGGTGCCGAGCGGGCCGCGCCAGACGCTCGCGCTCTGTCTGCTCGTCGGCATCGCCCTCCTCGTCAGCGTCTACTTCATCCACCTCGTCAACCACGATCCGTCGGTGTACAGCGCGCGAGCCGACCGGCGGCTCTTCAAGGACGCCGCCACCGTGGCCCGGGAATGGAGCTTCGTCGCCGCGCTGTGGTGGGCGGTGGCGTCCCTCATCGCGACCGCCACGTCGCGCGTCATCTACGGGCTCCGCGAGGAGGTGCGAGACGCGCGCCGACTCGGCCAGTACACGCTCACCGAGAAGCTGGGCGAGGGCGGCATGGGCGTGGTCTACCTGGCCCGCCACGCCATGCTGCGCCGGCCGACCGCGATCAAGCTCCTCCCGCCCGATCGGCTCGGGGCCGATAATCTGGCCCGCTTCGAGCGCGAGGTGCGGCTGACCGCGCGCCTCACGCACCCGAACACGATCCGCATCTTCGATTTCGGCCGCACGCCCGACCACATCTTCTACTACGCGATGGAGTACCTGGACGGGGCCAGCCTGGACGACGTGGTCGCCGAGGGCGGGCCGATGCCGCCCGGCCGGGTCATCCGCATCCTCGATCAGGCGGCGGGCGCCCTGGCGGAGGCGCACCGCGCCGGGCTCATCCACCGCGACATCAAGCCGGCGAACATCTTCCTGACCGAGCAGGGGGGCGTGCCCGACGTGGCCAAGGTGCTCGACTTCGGCCTGGTCAAGCAGGTGGGCGCGATCGACGCGCACGAATCCACCATGCCGGCGCTCAGCCTCGCCGACAGCATCACCGGCACGCCGCTCTACATGGCGCCGGAGGCGATCACCGCGCCCGACAAGGTCGACGGGCGAACCGATCTGTACGCGCTCGGCGCGGTCGGCTACTTCCTGCTGACCGGCAAGCACGTCTTCGTCGGCCGCACGGTGCTCGAGATCTGCGGCCATCACCTGCACAGCGAGCCGACGCCGCCGTCGGTGCGACTGGGCGCGCGGCTGCCCGCCGACCTGGAGGGGCTGATCCTGTCCTGCCTGGCCAAGGAGCCGGCCAAGCGACCGGCAGACGCTCGCGCCCTGCAGACCGCGCTGCGCGCCTGCCGCGACGCGCACGCGTGGCGCGAGGAGGACGCGAGCGCGTGGTTCGAGAAGCACGCCGCGTCGCTCCGCGCCCGCCAGCCGCGCGCGTCGGTCGGCGGCGACCGGACCGTCGCGATCGATCTGGGCCGGCGCCGGCGCGAGACCGCGTCGGCCCGGCCGGCGGTGGAGGACTCGTGACGCCCGCCTCCGCGCGGGTCAGCGGCCCAGGATCCGGTTCTGCTGCCAGATCGACTTGATCACTCGACCGTCGACCGCCGCCAGCGGCCGGGCGGCGCCGCGCGGTCCTGCTGCGGGTGGACAGGTGCCCTGCTCGCGGTAGTGAAGGGCGGCCGCCAGGCGCGCCTCGTCGGGGTCGCCCAGGGCGTGGGTGAAGTCGTCATCGACATCGCAGCCGGGGAGGCCGGCCGCCCCGTCGCCGGCCGGGACGAAGCCGTCGGCGTAGTCGCCGAAGCCCATGGCGTTGACTCCCTGGAACTGGATCGAGAAGTAGGTGGTTCCGCAGTTGTCCCGGGGAAAGAAGCCGTAGGGCTTGCCGCAGGTGGCGGCGCCGATCTGGACGACGTCGATGTCGATGCCTCGCAGGCCGTTCATGATGGCCTCGCTGGCGGAGCAGGTGCCGGGGCCGGTGAGGATGAAGACTCGCGGGAGATTCAGGCTCGGGAGGGCGACGTTGCTGTCCGGGGGGTCCTGCAAGACCGTCTCGTCGAGGAAACGCTCGGGCTCGATCGGCTGGCCGGAGAAGGGATTTGCGCCGGGATACTGATCGTTGAAGACCAGCTGTTCGAAGGTCTGGTCGCGGGTGGCGTCGGGGCCGGCGATCTCGTAGGCGACCTCGCTGGCGATGGCGATGAAGCCGCCGCCGTTGTAGCGGATATCGAGGACGAGGTCGCTGACTCCGGCGGCCGCCAGGTCGGTCACGGCGTCGACCAGAGCCTGCTCGGCGGTCGCGATGTGGTCGTTGAAGAGCAGGTATCCGACGGGGCCGTCGGGGGTGTCGAGGACCTCCACCCTCTGGACCGGCACGCTCTCGACGCTGGCCGAGGTGAGGCTGATCGTTCGAGGCTCGGAGGCGCCCAGATCGAGCACCTCGAAGGTGTGGGTCTCGCCGACGTCTGCTGGCACGAGCCCGGCGTTGAGGGTCGCCGAGTTTCCGTCGACCACGGAGACGCCGTCGATGGTCAGGATCTCGGCGCCTCGGTCGAGGCCGGCGTCTGCCGCGGCGGAGCCGGGCTCGTTGTAGGCGACCACGACCTGGCGGGGCGGCTTCGGCTCGACGACCGCGAAGGTGGCGCCGTAGCCGGCGGAGACGCCGGAGATCGAGAGCGCCTCCCACTCGTCGGTCGCGTAGGTGAAGTGGAACTGGTCCCTGGGCCGGCCGGACGGCGTCTGCTCGGTGGTCTTGAGGACCTCGAAGTAGTCGACGGGCGTCGAGTAGTCCGCGGGGTCAGCGTCGGGGACCTCGCGGTACCAGAGGTAGAGCTCGTGAGTCCACGAGCGCAGCCACAGCTTCTCCTCCTCGGAGGTTCCCGCCCTGTCCGCGAAGGGAGCTCCGGTGACCACATCGAGGCCGTCGCGGGGCGTCTCGCAGCGGGTCTCGAACATCGCCGAGGAGTCGAACTCGCCCGGTGTGTAGAGGTCGGGGACGAGGTCGTCGCCGCAGGACGCCAGGCTTGCCAGCGCCGCGCCGGCCACGAGGAAACTGCGCCGTCCATCGAGTCGCATGTCGTTTCCTGTCGCCCGGACTCCGAGCGTGACACCGGTCGGCGCGGTCGCGCAAGGAGGGATCACTCGCCGGCGCCGTCCAGCCCGACGCGGAACAGGAGGGCGCCGATGTGGAGCTCGTCACCGTCGTTCAACGCGAGGCGGTAGGGCCGCAAGACGCCGTTCACGGCGCTTCCGCCGCCCGAGCCGAGGTCCGTGATGGTGGCGCGGCCGTGCTCGATCCGGATCTCCACCACGAGGCGGCCCACCGACGGATGATCGAGGACCAGGTCGGCATCGTCGAGCCGACCGATGCGGCGTGCGCGCCCTTCCTCGAGATCGATCTCGTGGACCTCGCCGGTGGCGGGCATCGGCGTGAGACGGAGCCGCACGTGCGGATGATACGCCCTCGCCGCTCCCGACTTCTCGCGCCCTGGAATGCGCGAGCCCGGCGAGCGCCGCCGGTCCGGCCGCCCCACCCGGACGGGTGACCCACTCGGACGGCCGCCCCTCTCCATAGGCCGGCACCGATATCGACGAAATCTGCGCCGCAAGAGGAGGTGAGCATGAAACCGAATCGCTTCGCCCTGGTCTGGCTGACGCTGTGTGCTTCTCTGGTCCGGTCGCCGGTCGGCCACGCAGACCCGACCGGCTCCGGAGGACGCGGCCACTGGGTGAACACGTGGACCTCGATGCCGCAGCTGACCGAGCCGGGCAACATGCCGCCGCCGCCGTTCACCGGCGACGGCGTGGTGTTCGCCGACACGACCCTGCGACAGACCATCCACGCCACCGTCGGTGGCGGCACCGTCCGGATCAGGTTCTCGAACGCCTTCGGCACCACGGCGGTCGCGATCACGTCGGCGCACGTGGCGCTGCCGGTGGGCGGGGCCGCCGGGGTGAGCGCCATCGCACCGGGGAGCGACCGGGTCCTGACGTTCCGCGGTCGGCCCGGGGCGACCATCCCGGCCGGGGCCCAGATCGTCTCGGACCCGCTGAGCTTCCGGATCGCCCCGCTGTCGAACCTGGCAGTCACGATCTACCTGGCCGCCGGGCAGCCTTCGCTCGACATCACGTCGCACCCGGGCTCGAGGACCACCTCCTACATGGTCCACGGCGACCGCGCCGCGGAGCTGGACCTGGCCGGCGCCGCCGCCGTCGATCACTGGTACCTGCTGAGCGGCGTCGAGGTGGTCGCCGGCGAGCGCTCTCGCGCGGCCGTGATGCTCGGCGACTCGCTCACCGACGGGAGGGGCTCGACCACGAACATGAACGACCGCTGGCCGGACCAGCTGGCGCGGCGCCTGATGGGCGACCGAAGGGCCTGCGACGTGGCGATCGTGAATCAGGCCGCCGGCGGGAACCGCGTGCTGAACGACGGCCTCGGGCCCAACGCCCTCGCCCGGCTCGACCGGGACGTGCTGGCGGTGAGCGGCGTCCGCTGGCTCATCGTGTTCGAGGGCATCAACGACATCGGCACGGCCGATGCCACGGCAGCGGCCCAGCAGCAGGTCGCCGACGACCTCATCACCGCCTACGACCAGATCATCCAGCGCGCCCACGCCCAGGGCATCTCGGTTTACGGAGCCACGCTCCTCCCATTCGGCGGATCGTTCTATGACGACGGGATGGGCCTGCGCGAGGCCGCCCGCCAGGCGGTGAACGCGTGGATTCGAAGCGGCGGGCAGTTCGACGAGGTCATCGACTTCGACGCAGCCGTGCGCGATCCCGCGCAGCCCACGTCGCTGCTCCTCGCCCTGGATGGCGGCGACCACCTGCACCTGAACCCGACCGGCTACCAGGCCCTGGCCGACGCGGTGCAGGCGGCGCTGTTCTGCCGTCAGTGACCGATCCGGAGGCTCTCCGGCGGCCCGAGGTAGCTCGGCTTCAGGCCGCCGGTGTCGACGACGATCTTCTGCAGCACCACGGTCGGGTCGATCATCCAGAACTTGAGCGTGTGCATGCCCGGCTCGGCGATGACGTGCCTGGTGGACGTCCTGTTGACGTTGTCGGAGGTGTTCCGCTCCCACTGCCGGTTCATCGTCGTGTGATCGGCGCCGGTCGCGGCGATGACGTTCACGACCTGCGGCCCTCCGTCGTCGATCGAGATGGCGTACTCGAGGCCGTCGGTGCGGATGGCGTTGTTCCTCGGCGAGAGGTGGACCCAGACATCGACCGGCCCGGCCGTGGTCAGCGCCATCCGGTACTCCAGGCGCGGACTGCGGCCGCCCGGGGTCTGCCGCGCCGACGTGACCGGCCAGGGCGTCATGCCGTCTCCCGTCCGGCCGATGTCGGGGATTCGCTTCCAGGAGACCGCGTCGGTCTCGACCTTGGCGGAGTAGTGGGCGGCTTCCATCGCCACATAGCCGTTTGCCTCCACGAACCCGTCCTGCCCCGAGCGCGGGATGCGGCGGTTGTCGACGATCGCGGTGACGATGACGCGGCTGCCGCCCGGTCCGTCGATCGCGATCGGCACCTCGGACACGCCGCGGGGCGCCCGGCGCCAGTCGACCGCCACCGAGACGCGGACCTGCTCGTCGACGCGCCCCGCGCAGGGCGAGACCTTCACCCACCGCTCGCCCGGCTCGATCGAGTAGGCGAACGGGTCGGCGCCCCGGTTGAAGACCTCGACATATTGAGCCGGCTGGCTCTGGTACGGGCTGAACGTGGGCAGCACCGCCGGATCCTGCGCGCCGGGCCACGAGTCCTCCGTGCCGTCGATGGCGACGCCCATCTCCGCGCCCGCCGGGACCTCGATCCGCCGGAGCGCCGGGAAGATGACGTCGGGGATGGCGGCGTTGTCGATCTCCGGCTGCTGCCAGGGAGCGTTCGGCCCGTATCGCTCGACGTCGCCGTAGTCGATGTGCGGCTGCGTCTGGAAGCCGTTCCACTTGCCGCCGGCGATGGCGCTGTTGTAGTGGTCGGCCAGGGCCAGGTCCTCCGCGAAACGGTCCTCGGCGGCGGCCGCCAGGTCGTTGGTCGCGGCGCGCCCCTGCGCGGCGTAGAGGATGCCGGTGAACTCTGCCTCGCGGAGCTCGTACAGGTTGGCGGTGGCCTTCACCGGATAGAGCACGAGCTGGTAGTAGGCGTCCTGCTGCTCCGGCGCGAGCGACTCGCCGACGGCCTCGGCCCGGCCGGCCAAACGCCGCCACTTCTCCACGACGCGCGCCATCTCCCGGTAGTTCATCAGGCTGAAGGGGTTCGCCTGGTCGTCATAGACCACCGCGCCGGGATCGGTCGCGACGTCCTTCGTCGGATCGAGGCTGATGCGCCGGTTGAGCAGCTCCGGCTTGCGATCCGACTGGAGGAGCGAGTAGTCGTGCAGGACGCCGGCGATCGCCTCGGCCTTGTCGCGGCCGACGTTCTGGGCCGCGTACGCCTCCTCCCACTCGTCGAGCCGCTCGAGCGGCCAGCGTCCCGGATCCCACGCGTAGTCGAGGAAGAACTGGAGCGAGAGCTCGTCGTTCTTCATGTCGCCGACGTTGACGACCCACAGCCGGTCGACCCCGTAGGCGTGGGCCAGATGCAGCTGCTCCCAGACATTGACGATCAGGTTCGTGTCGACCCACTTGTAGTTCCGGCCGCCGCCGACGTAGTCGTGATGATAGTAGAGGCCATACCCTCCGGCGCGCGGCGGGAGGGTCGGATCGGGCAGCTTGCGCATGTTGCCCCAGTTGTCGTCGGTGAAGACCACCGTGACGTCGTCCGGCGCGCGCAGGCCCTGGTCCCAGTAGCGCTGCACCTCCTTGTACAGGGTCCAGACCTGCGGGACGGCGGTCAGGTCGGGGCCTGCGACCTCGGCCAGGACCCCGCGCTCGGTCGCGATGATGTCCTGCATGAGCTCGATGCCGTCGCCGTCGGGCAGGCTGACGTCGCCGTTGCCGCGCATCCCGAGCGTGACGACCCCCTCGAAGCCCTCGTCCACCATGCGCCTGATGCCGTCGGTCCAGTAGGACACGATGGCGTCGCGGTTCCTGCGGAAGCTCCACTCGCCCGTACCGCCATACGGGTCGGTGCCGGGCGTGACGATGTTCCCGTCGCTGTCGCGGATCGCCGCGACCGCGTGGCGATTCCACTCCTCGATGCCGCGCATCATCGGGGCCTCGTGCGACGTGCCCATGACGATGCCGTACTCGGCGGCGGTCGCGTGGTTGTCCGGGTCGTCCTCGGCAAAGGCGCGCCCCCACACCGCCGGCCAGAGATAGTTCGCCTTCAGCCGCAGCATGGTCTCGAACACCTTGGCGTAGAAGTGCCGGTTGAAGCCGCCCGGGAAGCCCGGCGCCAGCCCGGGGCCGAAGAAGCGAGGAGCCCACGTCCCCAGCGCCGGATTCTCGTCGTTGATGAAGAAGCCGCGGTACTTCACCGCCGGCGTGCCCTGCGTGTGCCGGCCCGGGAGGGCGTAGAGCGCGCCATGGCGTGAGACCGGCACGTCGTCCCACCAGGCCCAGGGCGAGACGCCGATCCGCCTCGACACATCGTACGCGGCGTAGATCGTGCCGCGCTGATCGCTCCCGGCCAGGACCAGCGCGCGCGGCACGCCGGGCATCGGCCGCTCGACCACCTGTTCGAGCGACGTCTCCCACTTCCCCTCGATGCCGGACACATCGAGTCGCCCCGCGGCGACCAGCGAATCGATGAGCGGGCTGCGGCCGATCGTTCCGATCAGCACGACCTCCTCGCCCGACGGCACGTCATCGAGGACGACGTCGGGCCGCACGTCGGTGACCCGCTCGATGTCCGCCTGGAGGTCGCCGACGACGCGGATCACTCCCGGATGGTCGTCGGCGCTCACGACCAGCGTCGCGGCCGCGCCGTCGGCCACGAGAGCGAAGCGCCCGCGGCCGGGCGCGGTCGAGATGTAGTCCTCCGAGGGGTTCGAATGCCGATCCGCATGTTCGAGCAGGACCTCCGACTCCAGCGTTCCCTCGTCGCTGCAGCCCTGAGCGGCCAGGCATGAAACGGCGACCAGGCCGGTGAACGGGAGCATGAGCATCCGGATTTTCGCCCTCATTCGTACTCTCCTCGAGGAGGATTCGCGCGTCGAGAATTTGCCCACGAACGATCCAGAGGGCCCCGGAAGCGGATCGGGTCAGTCGAACCGGCGCGGACCAACGCGACGAGAGGGCACGCTCATGACGTCCGTGCTGCGCCCATGCGTCAGCGCGACGCTCACCGATCGATCATCGAACCGGATGGCAACGGCATCGCCGGCGGATTCGCGGGCCGTGACCGCGTCGGGCGGCCCGAGCATGGCGGGCCATGCCCGACCATCGGTTGGGCCGGGCCTGGGCGCGAGCGGGACGGCGCCGGCCGTCCAGACGCCGCCGGATCGGCTGTCCACTACCGCGCGGGCCTGCCGCGGTGCGGCGTGGGAATCTCGTATCGAGATTTCGGGCGCTGACCTATTCTCGGGCCACATAGCGGTACCACACAGCGGTTCGTTGTCACTCCACCTCGAGAGGAGGCAACCTCCATGTTGAAGAAATTTGTCGTGGCCGCGTTCGTTCTGGCCCTCGCCGGCGTGGCATTCGCTCAGGCGCAGAGCGTCGAGGTGCTGCACTGGTGGACGTCCGGCGGCGAGGCCGCCGCGCTCAAGGTGCTCAAGGGGAACCTCGAGAAGCAGGGCGTCAAGTGGAACGACATGCCGGTGGCCGGCGGCGGCGGTGAGGCCGCGATGACGGCCCTGCGCGCTCGCGTGACCGCCGGCAACCCGCCCACCGCCGTGCAGCTGCTCGGCTTCGACATCACGGACTGGGCCAAGCAGGGCGTGCTGGCCGACCTGAACGCCGTCGCCGCGAAGGGAGGCTGGGACAAGGTCGTTCCCAAGGCGCTCCAGGCCTTCTCGAAGTACAACGGGAAGTGGATCGCCGCGCCGGTGAACGTCCACTCGACGAACTGGGTGTGGGCCAGCAAGGCGGTGCTGGACAAGGCCGGCGTGACCAAGCTGCCGACCAACTTCGACGAGTTCCTCGCCGCCGCCCAGAAGGTGCAGAAGGCCGGGTTCATCGGCATCGCCCACGGCGGACAGGCGTGGCAGGACGCCACCATGTTCGAGGCCGTCCTGCTCTCCACCGGCGGCATCGACTTCTACAAGAAGGTGTTCATCCAGAAGGACAAGGCCGCCCTGGGCTCGGCCACGATGAAGAAGGTCTTCGACCGCATGAGCCAGCTGCGCAAGCTGGTCGACAAGGACTTCTCCAACCGCGACTGGAACCTCGCCTCGGCGATGGTGATCAGCGGCAAGGCCGGCTTCCAGATGATGGGCGACTGGGCCAAGGGCGAGTTCGTCAACGCGAAGAAGAAGCCCGGCGTGGACTTCCTCTGCTTCCGCTTCCCCGGCACCCAGGGCATCGTGCCCTTCAACTCCGATCAGTTCGCGATGTTCAAGGTCGGCGTGGGCAAGGCCGCCGCCCAGGCCAAGATGGCCGCCGCGGTGATGGACCCGGCCTTCCAGCAGGCCTTCAACGTGGTCAAGGGCTCGGTCCCTGCCCGCACCGACGTGCCCGACACGGCATTCGACGAGTGCGGCAAGAAGGGCATCAAGGACCTCGCCGAGGCCAACAACAAGGGCACGCTGGTCGGCTCCATGGCCCACGGCCACGCGGTGCCGGCCTCGATCAAGAATGCCTTCTACGACGTGATCACGCGGCATTTCAACGGCCAGATCGACAGCGCGACCGCCGCGAAGGAGATGGTCGCCGCGGTGGAGGAATGAGCCCGGCCGGCGTGCCGTCGTCGCCGGCATGAGCAGGGGCGGCGCGGGCCGCCCCGCCTCTCACCGCGTCCACCGGATCGCGCATGAAAGCTCCCCTCGTCGCCAAGGCCGTGCTGTCACCCACGGTGATCCTGGTCGGCGTCTGCGTCTACGGTTACATCGCCTTCACGGTGTACCTGTCGTTCACCGCGTCCACGATGATGCCGGTGATGGAGTACACCGGTCCGGAGGCCTACGTGCGGCTGATGGGTCTCCACAACTGGACCCTGTCGGTCAAGAACCTGGGCATTTTCGCCTCGCTCTACATCCTGCTGTGCGCCGTGCTGGGCCTCGGGCTGGCGGTGCTCATCGACCAGAAGATCCGCGCCGAGTCGGGCTTCCGGTCGATCTTCCTCTATCCGAT
>Ga0126377_10000764_pt1 | contig 20214 bp, 13 predicted proteins | sample PanSoiMetPlot_22_FD_92647 | JGI IMG/M metagenome (GOLD analysis project Ga0126377, IMG submission 92647) | Tropical forest soil microbial communities from Panama - MetaG Plot_22 | ecosystem: Environmental > Terrestrial > Soil > Tropical forest > Bulk soil | place: Panama | collected 2016-02-17 | reverse complement strand
TCTTTGAAACCGCGTGATTCGAGGCGCGGCGAATCCGCCCATGGCCCGGACTCAGTCAAGGATGAGGAGCGCTCATAATCAAAAGCGGATAGCGCTATTTTCCGGAATCGCTCTTCACCAGATACAACGTCGACCTTAGTAAGCGCCATCGCTATTCCCGCTGCGCCATGAGCAAACCCGGTGGATGGCTCAGACGCCTCGGCGAATGTCTTCCAACCGACCCCGTTTTCTACATGCTGGGCGTGGGATAGAAGGTGATCTCCACACCTTATAGCCGTCGCTAGCGCGCGGTCTGAAGAGGACGCGTAATGGAAGCTCAACAAGGCCATTATGCATCCGGCCGCGCCGCTGATGATATCGAAGTGCGGATCTTTATCAATATGCGTCGCCAGAAACTCGACTACGCGATCCGCCTCAACAAAGAGGCGTCTATCGCTCCATAGCGCGCCTAAGTGCGTCAACATATAAATGACGCCGCCCCATCCGTCGAAGCACCCTATCTTTGTAAGCGACTGTTTCCGCCGATCTATCATGCGTTCAACAGTAGCTGTTACATCCTGCGCCATGTCGCTATAACGGTTCTCGCCAGTGACATTTCCGAGGTAGGCTAGAAACATCGCAATGCCGGGCAGCCCATCGTATAAATCGATTCCCAGCGGAGCAAGTAATCTATTACCTCTTCTTGAGAGTGAAAGCCCGATCCACGTCAGATTAGAATCGCCGCGCAGAGCCATCTCCTCCAACCGGTCCCCCACCGCGCAAGCCGCCTTCAGAAGCTGTTCTTCATCGACATCCCGGAGCGCCTCTTGCGGAGAATAGGTCGGCCTCTTGATATGTTTGGAGCCTGTGGACACCGTCGCCAAAGACGCTTGTATAAACCAGAGTTGCTGTGCAAGCTCCAGTTCGTTCAGGTGTCGTATCCGGCGTTGAACAATCGATATGCTCGGTTCATCGAAAAAGCCGACCATTCGCTTCTTGCGGCTGCTCCACAAATCGCAAGAGCCCGGTCGCGCGGTAAACATTGGAATATCGCCGTCAAGCAAATCATCCTGTTCTTCAGCGACGATTTTAATCAGGTGAGGATTAAGCTCATGCCCTGACCAAAGTCGATCGAAATAGAGGTCGCGCGCGATAGCATTACCAAGTAGGTCGGGATGAAAGCTCTTTTCAAGCAGCACACTATACTTCTGAGTTGGGCGAAAAATGACGCGAATCTCATCATCAACAAAGTTGGCCAGCGGCCCATCGTCAGCCAACAGTTCATCTCGATATTTCTCAATCAACCGAAATATATCCGTAAAACCGCTCAGGATCTCTTCGGCATAATTAATAACGTCGAGGTTTTCTCCGTTGAGCGACGGGCGGTTATTGCTAGTCGGTAGCTCTCCACGCCTGTAGGCAAGATGCATCTCGTCGCTATTAGGCTTGTCCCAATATGGAATGTCGAATGGCGTGACTTGGCCCGGCTCGGCCCCCAACCCACTCAGATCTATCCCATCGCTGTCTTCAGTCACCCATCGGCGCTGAGGTAACAGACCGATCCTTAGGACCGAGCGGCTCATGGTTTCGCCTGCAAGCAACTCGGGTCGTCCGGCGTTTGCCTCTTGGACGCGGGGATGAAAAAGCGTCTCTAAATCGACCAATACAGGATGCTCCCCGGCCGCGATCAAATTCTCATAGTGAAAGTCAACTGCTTCCAGAATATAAAGTAGGGCGATGTATCCCCCCTGTCGTTGATAGAAACGCCGCGATTCTTCCATAGAAGCGCAAGTTTCAGCGGCCACGAATTCTACCCATCCATAGTCGCGGCGTTCGAGGATTTCAAGCGTCCGGAAGGGAGGGTGATCGCCTCTATGATTGAGCCATTCCAACAGCCGTTGAAAGTGGACGTCCACGGACAGAGATCTTGGCTTGTAAACCACCTGAAAACCGGAACTAAACTTGGCGATCATTACCGAGCGTCCGCCTCGATGTGTATCGCCCATCCCACACCTTAACTCTGTTAGCAATCCTGGCTTCTCATCAGGGCTGAATTTCGCGCGTATTGCGCCCCAGTCATGACATAAACGATGGAGGAACTCCAGGCCCGTATCAATTGATCGATCAATCAAGTTGATGATCTGGCGAGCGAGCACTGGATATTCGCTCAAAAAAACCAGCGCTTCACTTGGTTGACATGCGCGTTTCAGAAAATTTTCAAATCGTTGATCGGTCGTAGCTCCATCTAGCAGCCCCTGCAAACGGGCGATGTTTAACTCCAGCACCACGGCAGGACTTAGCGCTTTAACCAGTTGGGCAGGCAAATTGACTAGCAAAATCTCTTCGATTCGAGAGGGATCAAACGGCGCGTGAGTTTCCTGCCGCGCAATTCTCTTTATCCCCTCGGCAATGCGCTCCCGCCTTCGCGCGATCAATGGATCAATAATATTGAGAAAGCGAAATTCAGTGCGACTCTTCGAGGCGTCTGGAATAGGAACCGGCTCGTGATCAGGAACGCCGGCTGGAGAAAACGCCGCTTCGATATCCGCTAACCAGGCCGGGGCCGCTCGCATGCGGAACCGCAACGCCTCGGGCCGCATGCCCGCCAACCGGAATAATTCATTCTCGGTCAAGTCGGCGACTTCTAATCGCTGTCTGAAGTATGGTTCGGTGTCAAACGGCGGCTGGGACCGCCATTGCCGGATATACCATGTGGCAAGGTCCACATCCACCTCACTGCTTACGCTTCCGACGGCGGTTGTCCGAATTAGTGAAATACGCTCGGACAATGTAATGGCGCGATACCAGTTGAGAGATCGATTCAATCTAGCGCTCCCCATGTTAGTCGAATAGGAGTTGTTTCTACCAGAGAGCGCGGTCACAACACACTCTCTGGTAGAGTTAGGCTGACAGTGTCTCAGTAGGTGACCGGTGTGATCGTCGAGTCAGCGCACGGTTGATAGGTTACACAGTAGGGGCTGCATTCTGGAAAATCGTCAGATTCGTCGGACGGTCCTCCCGCCGGCAGGTTGAAAGAGCCTGCGGGATGCGTCGGCAACATCATAGCCTCGGTGGCGCTGAGTTGAGATCGATATTGTGGGTTTTTCCATGCGTTGATTATTCGTTGATTCGACATAACTTACTCCTTTGTTGTTGGATTTGCTTTATAGCCCGATTGACGGCAACGGGCTTCTTGCGTCCTCCGCGCAATAATCGCGGAGATTCCTTGGGTTTGTAATCGAGTGGCCGCCGACGCCACCCGCGGTTGTAGAGTTTGAGGTTGCGATTTGGAATGGTATTGGGCGAAAAGGGCCGATCTTAATGGGAGTTACCTCCCAATCCCTTTCTCCGCTTCTTGGGGTGGTATATCGAGGTTAAATAATCATATTGAGAGGGCAATGTCCCGCACAGGTAGGCAGTCCTCTCTTCGATCGTCCGGAAAACCGCCAGGGCGTTACCGTCATCCATCAGGCTCAACACCGGCAGACTGCTTTTTGGCCTGTACCCCAAGCCAAGTAACATAACTGAGTACGAATAAGATTCGAACCCATGATACTTAGGATTGATATTTCTGCTATTCGGCAATCTCGACTTCCACAAGTTTAACCGCTCACGTAAAGGTTCTGGGATGATCAAATCATTCTTCGTCGCTCTCCAAAAAGGCGTGTCCGCGCGACTGCTCGCGCGATAATGGAGAGTCAAAAACTCCCGAACCCCGTCAATACAATCCGCCACCGCCTTGTTATAGCTCCTGATTGTTTCCTCGTCCGGCAGGTTGCTCGGAAAATGACTGACCAGCTCTTCGATTCCGTGTTGAATGAAAAAGATCCCGGTAGACTCGAGGGGTTCGACGAACCCGCTCGAGAGTCCTATGGCAATGCAGTTCTTAACCCAAGAATTCCGGTTCCGCCCGACTCTCATCTTAATGTGTAACGGGTTGAGCTTGTCAGAGGCGCTCCCGAGATGAGCCCTGAATTCCTTCTCCGCCTCGTCTTGCGGGAGGAAGGCGCTCGAATACACATAGCCGGTCCCGTCTCGCCCATAGAGGGGGATGTTCCAAACCCACCCTGAACTGAGCGCTGTCGCCGTCGTGTAGGGGTTAATCCCTTCCCTTTCGATGTCCCGTGGGATTTGCATTGCGACCGCGCTGTCGCAAAGCAGCGATTCGGAAAAAGGAATGAAGGGCTCGCCGAGAGCCTTATTGATCAAGAGCCCCCTGAATCCAGTACAGTCGATATACAGGTCCGCGCTGAGATTTCCATTGTCCTTAGTGACAACATGCTCGATACCGCCGTCTTCCTCCAACTTTACGTTCACGACGTCGTCAAGGATTCGTTTAACTCCGTGCCGTGTGGCGTACCCCATCATGAAATCAGCGAGAAGGCTTGCGTTGAAATGGTAAGCGTACGGGTATTGGATCTTTAAATCTCCCAGCATATTTTTTTGGAAGGCGCGCTCGGGCAAAAAATAATCGACGACCTTACCGTCGAATACCCTCCCGTCGAAATACCTGGGTGATTTTTTACCGTCACATAAAGTGGGTATGGTAAAACATGCGTAATCAAATTTGCCTATGTCTTTATAGTCCTTTATTTTTAACCACCACTCGGCGCTGTTGAACCCGTCAATGATCTCATAACGCTGGAACGGGTGGTAAAAATGCCGCCGCTCGGCGTTCCAGTCGACAAATTTAATGGCCAGTTTATAAGTCGCGTTACACTTCGGCATCCACTCTCTTTCATCCAGACCAAGGAAATCGAAAAACAACTTGATAGTGCTAAAGGTCGCCTCGCCCACCCCGACCGTAGGTATATTGCTTGATTCGACGAGCGAAATCTCGACCTTCTCACTCAGCGCTTTTCTGAGATAAGCCCCGGTCATCCACCCGGCCGATCCGCCGCCGACGATAAGAACGTTCTCTATGTTATGCGTCATGGCTGCTGTCTCCTATAGACCTTAAGAAAAGATTCTCCGGAAATGGGCTGATGGATTCTCGGACCGCCTGGACCAAGCCACGCGGCGCAGACGGCGCATCCGAACTTGTCCAAAGACGCCGCATCTGGCGCGCGGAAGGCGCCTTGCCGCTGCCCGGCGACGACCGGGAGAAATCGTTTGGCGTTTTGGTCATCAAGAGCCGTAGTCGCGCGTAACGGCCTCTCGAATGGAGAGTCACGTTACGGGATCGACCTCAGGAATGGGCGTGTGGAAGTGGCGAGCCGCAGCCGGAGATCATTGACCGTAGCAAAGTCGCGTGAGATGCGGAGAGACTCTAGTATGCGAACCATCGGCGCGCCGCTGCGCGCCGCCTCCACGATCTGGCGCAGCTCCGGCTTTGCGGGCAGGCCTGGGTACAATAACGGTGAGCTGACCCGTGTGAACCTATTGTCCTCGGCGAGGACATAGGTGTGCCGAGTCACCGCGTTTGGTCGGAAACAGGCTTCCAGAAATGAATTGCAGATCTCTTCTTCGGTCGCCCTTTTCATCGGACCGTCCGTGCGCTCCAGGTAGAACCAGAGCATGGGCGAGTTCTCGCACAGCAGTAGATTCGTGATCTGCCACCGGCGCGAGTCCGGAAGGCTATTGTAGGCCTGCTGAATCTCCGCCTGGGAGAAGCGCAGGTTCCATGTGATATTGCCAGCTCCTCTGTCCCATGCGTTGGGAGACGGCGTCACAAACTCGAGACCGCAGCGGCCGGCCATGTCTTCTAACTCCTCAACGGTGTAGCTGTTTTCCACCGGTTGCAAGAGCGCATCCGCCGTCCGCACATCTTGCGCCTGATTGAAGCTGCCCAGGAATTCCCGCATGAGCCCCTCTCCCGGAAAGGCGTCTATAAGCATCCGCGTGAAGGAGAGCTCTTTCTCGAAATCTGGCGTCGATTCGGCGCCCGCGAGGAGTCGAACTCCCTTCTGGAAAGCGGTGGTTAGAATCCGGTGATAGCGGTTGTACACCATCAATTCCAGCACCCCCGTTGGCTTGAGAGCCATCGCCAGTTTCCTAAGAGTCGCTTCAGGGTCGGCGTTATGGTGAATAACGCCTGTGCAAATGATGTAGTCGAACCGCTGGCAATAGTTAGCTTGGTTGATGCTCTCATTATAGAGCTCAAGGTTTTTGCAGCCGATATCGCGCGCGGTCGAGGCGCATAGCTCCAATGACGCGGGGGAAATATCTGACCCGCGCACGACGGCGTTTGGGAAAGTCAGCGCCGTGATCGCCGCCTGATTAGTTCCGCAACCTGCCACCCAAATATGAGGAGCCGCCGGCACCGTTTGATGCGTCCAGTCTCCCAGGTTTTGGTTGAGCATGACCCGCGCGAAATCCGGATCGGACGTGCAATCCATCGACCTCGGCCGCCAGGGGTAGGGAAAGCGACTGTAGAAGTTACTATTGATTTGATCGACCGCTTCCGGCGTATGGGCCAAAGGCGAATTGCCATCTATATGGTTTGTCGTTTTCATGTGGATACAGTCTACCAATTTATAGAACGCCTCCTTTCAACCGACCTTGGCCCGCCTGCGCCGCCGACCGTTAGATCGAAGCGAGTCAGATATCAGTCAACGCGGATTGCTCGTAACTCTCTACGCTAAAGCGAGGCTGTTAGGGGAAGGCGCTCCCGATTCGCGCCCTCGCGGTTCCCAGACTTTACAAACGATAGAAGCGGCCCCGTCATACAGGTGGTGACAATCGCCATCAGAACCATGATCGCAAAAACGCGCCCCGTCAGAATCCCGAGATCATATCCAATATTAAGCACGACTAGCTCCATCAGACCGCGCGTATTCATCAAAGCGCCGATCGCGAACGAGTCGGACCAACTCATGCCGCACCAGCGGGCAGCCAGCATGCCGCCGCCCAGCTTTCCGGCGATCGCCACGGCGATTATTCCCGCGCAAACCAACCAGCTTTGCCAGTCGTCAAGCAGGCTGATCTGCGTCCGCAACCCGGTGAAGGCAAAGAAGAGGGGAAGCAAGGCGGCGGAGCTGAAGGTTGCGCGATTGTCATTTAAGAAGGAGCGAACTGCGCCAGCGGCTGGCATGACGGCGCCGGCCAGGAACGCGCCAAATAGCGCATGGACGCCGATGACTTCGGTGAAGTAGGCGGAAACGAAAGTTAGCGCCAGAGCGCCTGTGACCCAGCCGTTATCATTCTCCCTGATCACAACATCTTTGCCGAACCTGCGGTTCAGTTGCGGCTTGAGTACGAACAACATAAACGCAGTGAAAATTAGAGCCAGGAATATAGTTAGCGCCGACCCTACAATCCCGTTCAGTTTCACGATCGCGATCACTGAGGCCAGCGCGCACCAGGCTGTGACATCGTCTACCGCGGCGCAAGCAATGGCGGTAGTCCCCAGGTATGAATTAGACAATCCACGCTCTTCAATGATCCGAGCCTGCACCGGGAAAGCCGTGACGCTCATGGCCACACCCATGAACAGAGCAAATTGGGTGAAAGGAATGTCCGACGGCGCGAAACGGCGATAAACGAGCAGAGAAACGGCAACGCCTAAGAGAAAGGGCGCCATGATGCTGGCATGGCTAATCATTACAGCGGCTCGCGCTTTCTCCTTGAGTTGCTGCGCGTTCATCTCCAAGCCGACGATAAACATAAAGAGCACGATCCCGACCTGGCTGAGCAGTTTCAGCGCCCCCATCGAAGATGGAGGAAAGAGAAATGTCAGGGCTTTTGGAAATACAATACCTAACAGGGACGGGCCCAAGAGTATGCCGGCAATCATCTCTCCGATGACGGGAGGCTGGCCGAGCTTCCGGAAAACGCCGTCGATTAATTTGGCCGTGACCAGTATTACGATTAATTGCAAGAGCAGAATGCTTAAGGGTACCCGCAGGTTCTCGCGCAGAATGCCGCGGATGTTGCTCGCGATATCGTCAGGAATATTGGGCTGGGAAGAGGAGGCGGTTACGGCTGAAGACTCAACGCGCTGCCCCGAACCGGCGCGGTTTGATTCCAGCCGCTCGCCCGATACCAACGTGAAGTAGAGGCTTAAGCCGAATATCAAGACCACGGTCGGATAGAACAAAAAGCCGTATCTTATCATCGGGCCCCCGTTTAGCCTCAAAGGATTCAAGAGGAAAGTCGTTTGCTCAGGCGGCAAATAATCCGCGCCGCCGTCCGGATGCCGTCTTCATCGACCTTCCGGGAAACTACCAGGCGAAGGCAATTCACCGGCACGGTGAAGGCGAGCACTCCATTCTCCTCGCATAATCGCCGGAACTGTTCCGCAGATACGGAGCGCCCCTGGAAATTCAGGTAAACCATGTTCGTCTCGACGGTATCCGGACGAACGCCCAGCAAGGGCTCTTCGGCGAGGAGGTCCGCCAGGAGGGACGTCAAGCGGTGATCCTCTTCGAGGCGCCCCAATTGTTGGGTCAGCGCAAAGTACGCCGCTTCAGCGTAGAAACCGATCTGATGAAATCCGCTCCCGTGCCACACGCGGAGACGCCGCGCCCGCTCAATGACGTCCGCGGGCCCCAACAGTATCGACCCGAGCGGCGCGCCCAGACACTTTGAAAACGAGATCGACAGCGTGTCGGTTTGCTCGGCGTAGCTGGCCACCGGGATCTTCGTTCGGACGTGTGCGTTCAGTAGTCGGGCGCCGTCAAGATGCAGGCGAATGCCGTGCGCCCGCGTAAACTCACACGCCTGCCGCAGCGCATCGAACGGGAATACTTTGCCCTGGCGCCCGCTGATCGTGTTTTCAAGCGACGCCAACGCCACTTGGCAATACGTCCGCTCGCGAGGCTTCGAGGCGATGGCTCGCTCGATATCGGACGCACGCAAGACTCCGTCCTCAGTCTCGCGTCCATTCATCACAACCTGGCAGAAACGCGCGTACTGCCCGCTTTCGTAAAGATGGACGTGGTAACCGTATTCCGTAACGACTTCGTCGCCTGGCGACGTCTGGCAAGCGATCGCGAGTTGATTCGCGAGCATGCCCGTAGTGCAGAACAGCGCGCCCTCTTTGCCTGACAACGCTTTGCAGTGCTCCTCAAGGCGCCGCACGCTCGGATCCTCGCCGTAGTATTCGTCCCCGACCTCGGCCGATGCGATCCTGACTCGCATCTTGGGAGACGGAAGGGTGAACGTATCACTGCGAAGGTCTACTATCATCCGTTTACGCTATTTAGCGCGTCGCGCGTAATCTTCGACGACGTCCGCGCCCATCGAAATACAATCTTCATTCCGGAACGCCTCGCTCATCGCATCGATATTCCGCCGGATGTCGCCGTCATCGAGCGCCGCGGTGATCATGCCGTCCAACAGATCGGGGGTAACTTCTTCGATAGAACCCGAGAGCCCCAACCCAAGCCGCGCCACCCGTTCGGCGCAGTCAAACTGATCGCGCATAAGGGGGAAGGCGGCCATGGGGACCCTGGACAAAATGCATTCCTTCACTGTTCCGATGCCGCAGTGGGTGATCATAAGCGAGGCGACTGACAGAAGCTCCATCTGCGGAACCCAGTTCGCGGCGTGGACGTTTGAAGGGCGCGGCGATAGCGAACCCAAATCGATCGTCTTGCCAACTGACAGCACGAGATACCACTCCGGCCGAGCCGCCAGCGTCTGCAGCGCGATGTTGAAGAATCGTGTGCTGATGTCGGCTCGAAGCCCACACTGGCTCCCAAGTGAACAGTAGATCAGCGGCCTTCCGCCGGCGAGAGTTCGCCAAGGGCGGCTCGGCTCCTGTCGCCGCAGATCGACTCCGCAGCCGATGTAGTACACCAACGCGTCCTGGCTGACCTCCGGCGGCTCAAAGCTTCTGGGGAGAGCGATGAGCTCGGGCATCTTCAGCAGCAACGCGGCCACGTCCGCCAAGGATCGAATAGACACTCCGGCCTTAAGCAGCAAGTCGACGAACTCCGGGACACCAAAAGTGTTATTCATCAGACCATCGATGACAGACGAGGCCGCTTCCGCGCGGTTCACCGTCCGCAGGTCGGGCGTGAAGAAGACGATAGGCACGCCGTATCGGAAATGAATCGCCAGGGCTTCAAGGTAGTAATATGAAAGCGCTACGGCGGCATCCGGCCTGAACTCGCGGATCAGATCATCTAACAGTTCGCCGCTCACACAGCGAGCGAAACCGACACCTTTGGTGAACGCGAGGTTCCGCCGCGGCCCGCGCGTGGCCCCTTTGGGAAACAGGTCCTGCATGATCGGGCGGAATGAGAATCCCTGACCGACGATCGTGTTCTCAGCGTCCGGAAGGCCCGCGTACAAAATGTGATGTCCGCGCGCCACCAGCGTTTTGCTCAAGGACATCGTGGAGAGCACGTGTCCCTCTTCGAAGTCAACGAGGAATAGTATTCGCGCCATCGGTCAAGACGAAGACTCGCCGCGCCCAAACGCGGCGCCGAGCCTGAGTGGGCGGTTACGCGTTCGCGGCTTCGGCGGCGGCCTGACGCGTCACGGTGAACGAGTGTATTTCGCCAAAGACTGGATAGAACTCCGGAAAGACATTTGCGAGCAAGTCGTCGGCCGCCTCCTCCAACCTTTCTCGCCCATGGGGGCCCGGCGACGGCCACCGAACGACAATCTCATTTATGCCGTTCTTGACCGCCTCGACAGGCGCAGTGATCTCCCGGCTCTGCCACCCGGTCCCCACAGACAACTCGACTTTGTCACGGCCGTTCAACTCCAGCGAGACGGAGCCGTTTTCGGCCGCCCCGGCAGGCAGGCGGCAGGTCAGAAATAGGGATAGCGCCCTTCCCGATTCACCAACAAACACGAACTTCGATTCCGGCGAGTAGGCCTTGTAATAGTCAGCTCGGATGTTCGCGAGAGGCATCTCTTCCTCCACTCCTAGCTGCGCCAGCTGTTGCTCGCATGAGGATGAATAATAGGCGTCAAGTAACTCGACGGGGTAGCGTGCGGCGCTGCGCTCTTCAATTCTGAGCGCGTTCAACTGGGTGCGTTGATCTATACCGATCGCGGAGAGTGAGTCAACGACGGCGTCCAGCAATACCCTATCGAACTGCCGGTAGTTCCACCGAAGGAGGTACTGTTGAATCGAGGGAAACGGCAACTCCACGATTCTCTCCGCCGACTTACACATTAATACGGGAGCCCGTTTCGTCTGAATGTCTATCAGGCAAGACATGACATTGGCCAAGTCCGGCGCCAACTCCAGAGCGCGCTGGCAGAAGTGGCGGACTAGCTCGTAGGGTTGGCGCCAGTGAGCGTTATGGATGGCTGCCAAGAACATCGCCTCCGCCTCGACGCTCCGGGCGGGCGCGGCGCTCTGCCGCGCGAGGGCGTGCCACGGGTGTGTGACTCCGGTGAATATGCGGAGAACGCGCGACGCGGCCGCAGCCATGGCGATCTGTATGCCCTCCGCAGTGAGATGACAGTAGTCGAGAAACAGTCTGCGGTCGGGGATCGCGCTGGTGTGGGCGCGAAATAGGCGTGGCAAGTCCACGAGGTCGACGCCGCCTTTCACAGCCTCTTCGCGCAGCGTCTTGTGTGTAACTGAATATGGCCTGGGCGTCTTCATGAACGGGCTCCATATGAGCGCGTCCCGCGCCGACTCCATGTGGGCTCGCGTCCGTTCCAAGTCTCCGGCCCTTTGACTGCATTCGGCAAGGATGTGGAAGCCGGTCGCGCTGGTTCCCTGATCGAGTTCGACCATCTTCCTAGCGCAATCTGACGCCCACTCAAAATCACGGTTCGCGAGAGCTTCGCGCGCGTTTGCCCAGTGTTCTAGCCATTCCCGGTTGCGGCCGTCCGGCAGGCAGGGCGCGTTCGTGCTTGGGTCCCGCCAATCCCCCAAATTAAACTCCGGCATGACCCAGACCAAAGGCACCCGATTCGCTTCGTATAGGTCACGAATCTCACGAACCGCATCAACGACACACTCCTTGTGGTTGGCCTCCATCAGACGTTTGAGGCCCGCGATGCCCGATTCCCGGACGGCGGTGGCCAACTCGGGAACGGCGGCGCTCCGGAATCCGGCCCCGAGCCAGTTGTTTCCCGCGAAGATCACCACGACGTCGGGTTGGAGTCTGAGCGCCGCTCGCGCCAGCGTTTTCATCTGTTCAAGCAACAGGTTGGTCTTCGCAAGATCGACGACCTCGACCTCGCCCGGGCCCAACTGAGAGATCAGGATGCTCTCGAGCGCTTTGGCAGGGGTGTACTGCGGGTCAAAGAGGTAGCCGCGAGCGACCGATTCTCCGATGAGAATCACACGGCGTTTCGCCCGATTAACGAAGATCCGTCCGGCATTGGCCCAGAGATGCCACTCTTCGATCATGTCGGCCCGGCGAACAAAGTGGCCGGAGTCAGTTTGTTTTTCCCAAATCCCGACGCGCCGGCAATCGTCCTGCGGATGTGAGTGGCTTTGCCCCTCTGCGCCCGCCGTTAGAACGGTGTCGCCATTCTCCTGGCCCGGGAACACCCCGAACGCTCTCAGCTCCCGCAAAGCGTTCGCCACCTCATCCAGCGCGGCCATCCGGGCCAAACGATTCGCCACCGCTTTAAGGGGGCCGGAGGCGTCTGGGGAGCAACTGTACTTTCTATCCATAGGGTTAAAAGAGGGTGTAGACGAGATGACCGACGCCGGAGTCCTGCTTGCGCATATCCATGCGCCTTGCCTGCAAATCCCAGAGCGGCGGTATTCCTGAGCGCTCCACGATGAAGTCCTCCAATACCAGGGCATCGATGCCGCTCAGGGCGAAGCAGTTCACGGCGTCGACCGCAGAACAAACGATGGGTTCGCCGCGCATATTGAACGAGGTGTTGAGAAGAATCGGACAGCCGGTGCGGCGATAGAACTCTTCCAGCAACGCCGCAAATCGCGGGTTACTCTCACGAGAGACTGTCTGAGGGCGGGCCGAACCGTCCACGTGGGTGACGGCCGGCAGAGGTTGACGGCACGTTACCTGACAGACCTCAAGCATGAACGGCGAGGCATGGTCCAGATCGAAGTGCTCGCCCGCCATAGACTCGAGGACCGCCGGCGCGAACGGGCGGAAGGCTTCGCGCATCTTCACCAGTCCGTTGATCCGGTCCCGCATCTCGGGGTTGCGAGGGTCGGCGAGAATGGAACGCGCTCCGAGGGCCCGCGGCCCGAATTCCATTCGGCCTTGATACCAGCCGATAACCTTCCCTTCGATCAGCCGGTCTACGGTATACCGGATCAGGGAGGGTTCGTCGTTACGAAAGTCTCGGTAACGCGCGGAAGATGACGTCATCAATTGCGCCACTTCACCGGGCGCGCTGCCAGGCCCGAGATAGACATGCTTCAGTTTTGCTCGCGAGGGCGGGCCCTCCGTAAGGCGGACATGGGCTATGGCCGCCGAGCCTAGCGCGCCGCCGGCGTCACCGGCCGCCGGCTGAACGAAGAGTCGTTTGAACGGCCCTTCTTTCAAGCATTTGCTATTCGCCACGACGTTCAGCGCCACGCCCCCGGCCATGCAAAGGTTCTCACTCGGGACTCTGCTGTGAAGGTATCGAACCTTTTGAAGCAGGACGTCCTCTAACAGGACCTGAGCGCTTCTCGCCACATCCATATGGAACTGCGTGAGCTCGGACTCCGGACGCCTCGGAGGCTGCCCGAGGAGGGCGATGAATTCGTCGGAGTACATGCGGTCCTGTCGCATGAAATCGAAGTAATTGAGGTCCAGCTTATAGTCGCCCTTCGGCTCCACCTGGACCAACTTACTGAGCCGGTCCACGAGAGTGGGGTTGCCGTAAGGCGCCAATCCCATCACCTTGTATTCACCCTCATTCACTTCGAAGCCGAGGTAGGCAGTGATCGCGCTATAGTAGAGTCCTAGGGAGTGCGGGAAATCGACCTGTTCGAACCGGCCGAGCTCACGCCCGCGTCCGGAACCGTATGTTGTCGTCGGCCACTCCCCGACGCCGTCGACGGTCAAAACGGCGGCGTCCGGAAACCCGGAGAAGTAATACGCGCTAGCGGCATGCGAAAGGTGGTGGTCGGTGACCTCAATCCTTCCTTGGTACCCGAGCGATCTCCGGATGATTGACTCGGGCCGCGGGCATACAATCCGGTCCAGAATCGCATCCCTGCGCCCCTGCGGCGTGTCGCCGTCAAGCGCCATCCAGACTTGACGGCCAAGCTTCAGGGTGGGGTCTTCATAGAAGGCGACGCAAGAAACGTCGGAGATTGTCAGGCCTCCTGCCTGCAGGCAATACCGGAACGCTTGCTTGGGGAACGATTTGTCATTCTTTATCCGCGAGAACCGCTCTTCCTGCGCGGCCGCCACCAACTCGCCGTCCTGCAGCAGGCAGCAGGCGGAGTCGTGGTAACCGGCGGATATGCCTATGATATTCAGGCGTTTACTTCTGCGCCACTCGAGTATTTGAGGAGACACGTTAACACCTCTTATTCCGATCGATGCCGGCGCTTGAATCACAATCTCGGTCGGCGGAGCTATTACACGTCATGCAAATAATCAACGACGGTGTGGAGCAACGGTGCGGCCGCGGAATGCAGGTAGAAATGGTCGCCGGCGAAGATGTGCGACTCCCACCAGTTGCTGGTATGCGTTCGCCACGCCTCAAGACGCCCTTCAGCGACCTCGGGGTCGTCGGCGCCGCCGAACCCGATGATGGGACAGCAAAGAGGGGAATCCGGCGCGTAGGTATAGCCGCGGCACACTTCGAAATCGGCGCGTATCACCGGCCCCAGGAATTTCATCAGTTCGACGTCCTCAAGCACCTCGCGTGGCGTGCCGTTAAGGTCGGCCAGACACCGCAGGAACTCCGCCTCCGAAGCATCGGGAGCCAGAATCTTGTCGCCGGGGAGCTGCGGGGCGCGCCGTCCAGACACAAAAAGTCGGAGCGGCGGCGCGAGCCCCTGGCGTCGTAGATACCTGGCCGTCTCGAAAGCCAATAGCGCGCCCATGCTGTGCCCGAAAAGCGCGAACGGTCGGTCCAGAAGGGGTGGGAGGGCGCGGCCCAGGGCCGCTACGATTTCATCCGGACGCGTGAGCGGCGCTTCTCCGACCCGATTCCATCGCCCGGGCAGTTGTATAGGTCTAACCTCGATCCAGGGCTGCAGGCGAGCCGGCCAAGATGCGAACGTGGAGGCGGAGCCGCCAGCATATGGAAAACAGAACAACCGCACTCGCGCGTCTGGACTGGCTTGCAGCTCGGGAAGCCAGCGCGCCCCCTCGGCGTCGAAACCATGCCCCGCGCCTGTCGTCGGCATGTGAAGTTGCATGTGCGCCGCGGGTCTCCCTTGCGTTATAGCCCCCTGGCCGCCTCAGCTTGCCAGAACCTCAAGGCGTCCCTTGCCTTCAAGCGTCGCGAGGTCGATTTGCGCAACGCATGTGACGGGCACGTAATCGAGCGTTAAATCGCCGACAAATACAACGCGGCCGGACTGGACGCCGCTCCGCATCGCGGCCAAATCCGACCGGTTCGGGTCGATCTGCACGCCCAGTTCGGTGCCGCCCCTGGTGTCCGTAAATTTAATGTGAACATACCCTCTCTCAACATTCTGTTTGAATAGTTCGAAGGTCTTCTCGGGCCTGAGGCTTACTTGCACCGGGTGATCGCCCTCGGATAAGAACCGAACGAGTTCATTCATACGCGTCTCCTTGCATGTTAAAGGTTCACCATAACACCGCCCGAACAACTGCTAACCGATGTTGCAGGCGGCAGCTTTTCTTCCGGAAATTGTTTTTCCCGCCCACGCGGCGGCGCCGGTTAAGCTGGCGCCGCGTATCTCTCGGCGCGCGCCTCTGATATGACCGAGCCGAGATCGAGCTTGACGATCTGGTCCGCGACCCCGAAGTATCTTTCGTCGTGGCTAATAACAAACACTGTTTTGCCGGCGCTGCGCAAATCAGCCAGCACCTTGTTGTAGAAATGGTCCCGGAACGTGTGATCTTGATCGGCCGCCCACTCGTCAAAGACGTACACTTCACGGTTCTCGAGCGCCCCGACGAGAAGCGCTAGCCGCTTCCGCTGCCCTTGCGACAGGTTCAACGTCGTGAATTCTCCGTCGAGGACGTTTACTTTTGTGTGCAACTGAAGATCGACGAGCCGGGCGCGCGCAAGTTCCTGAGTTTTCTCGGCGTCAAGGCCGAACAGACGTTTGAAGAGATGGAAGTCCCAGAATACCGCCGAGAATCTCTGCCGGTATTCCTCTACAGAGTCCGGAGTCACGGTGACGCCGTCGATGCGAATGACGCCCTCATCCGGCAGGTAAAGACCGCACAGAAGCTTCGCCAGCGTTGTCTTACCGCTGCCGTTTCCTCCGGTTATGAAAACCACCTCGCCCCGCCGGAACCGCAGGTTGATCGGCCCCACGACGAATGGCCTTTGTCCGTCAACAGCGGCGAAGTAGTGCTTAACGTTAACCAATTCCAAATGCGACCACGCCGGCGAGGCGGCCGCAGGCGACTGTTCCGTGTATGCTTGCTCCGGTTTCTCGAGTGATAGTCCGAGCGATTCAATGTTCGAGAACGCGACCGCCCCCCGGCCCAGACCCTGAATTTGCCCGCTTAGCGCGCTGATCGTAGACGTCATATAGAGAAGGACCAACGCGTAGGCGCCAACCTCCGCGACTGATATGGGGAATAGATTGGTGACGACGAAGACCAGCACGCCGATGGGAATAAGGAAAACGAGTTGGAACCAGCCGGCGGACGCCACGTAGATAGTTTGAACGGATACTTCAAGGCGGCAGGCGGTCTCCGCCGTATCACGCAACCCTTTGAGAAAGTCAACCCGCCTTTTCGCGTTCAGCTTAAGCTCTTTCACGCCAGCCGACTGAGATCGGAAATACTCGAACAGGCGATCCACCTCGGCCCGGGCCCTTCTCTGGATGCCGCTCGTTCGGCCAATTACAATGAAAGTGCTCGACGTCGCCATCACGATCAGGACGACGAATACGAGGGCGGCGAGAGGGCTCTGCCAGGCCAGATACGCCGCGCACCCGAACAGCACAGTGCAATTGAGCAGCAGAAGCGGCATGGTGATCACGGCGTCGGTCAGGGAGACGCAATCTCTCTCGAGCGCCGTCACAAGCTTCGAAGGACCTATCTCTTCCAAGCGGCGAAGGGGCGTCGCCAAAATGCTCGCTGTCAGGTTGGTGACCAGGGTGACAGTCGAACGCAAGCACCCCTTCCAGAGAAGGTATTGCGACAGCGTGCGCGTTAGTTGCGCGGACAGACAGAGGGCGATGAACAGCGCAAAGTTGCTCAGGCGCGGAGTGACTCCGCCTTTGACCGCCTGATGGATCAATGCGATGGACGCCGTGTTAGCGAGCCCACCGACGACGCCGATGGCCGACGACACGAGGAATGTCTTCGGCGCGTGTTGTTTGATCAACCGCGTCAGAGTTTTGATCATACGCGCGATCGGATGTTGATTGAGTTTCATATTGGCCCCTCCAAACCTGCTGCAAAGCGCGCAGAGGTCGTCTGAGTTGTATAATGTGTCGATAGCTTAGAGAAACAACCGTCCGCCGGATCGGGTGTCGCCATGGAATGACGAATCTAGGCGGGGGGGCGGCCACCCCGCATTGCGCCCGGCGCGTGGAGGCATGCTCTCTACGTCTGGTAGGCAGGCTCCGGCTTCATGCCGTCTTCGAAGCGCCACGCCGGAACCTCAAACTTCAGCGCTTCCCGGCAATAACTCTCCCACGCGGGGTCATCGCTCCGGAAAATGACCCCTTCGTCGCGCGCGATGCCGGATGTCACCGAAAAGTCATCGTGAAGGTACACAATCGCATCATCCGGTAAATCAACGGACCCTGGCGCGCTCCCAGCAGCCTGCGCCTGGCCCGCCTGCGCCGTCATCGGGTCCGGCTTACCCGGACCGGGAAAGTTACGAATCTCCTTCAGGTAATAAGCCTTGCAGTATCGACTTAAGTCAGCCATTGTCTTTCTCCTTTACTGGTTGGTGTCATTCAGCCGCAACGGCAAGCGCGGGCTATGTTGCGCCGTGCGCATTAGGCGGGTCATTGCGGCCTTCGGTAGGATGCGTCAGAGAGTGTTCGCCGGCGCCCGGACCGCGCTTCAGCCATGCCAGTCCAGGCCGTCGGAGAGCAGCGAGCGCAACTCGCCCTCCGTCAATCCGGCTTCGAAGTCGGGTATTTCCGCCATCTTGTTCTTACGGTCGATGTACTGGGCGATCGCTTCCACCGTGCCCGCCGTATAAACGAGGTTCAGTGGGACCTCGGTCTCCATAACCGACCGGATGCGTATGATAAGCAGGACCGCGCGGCGGGCCGTTCCACCGCAGGCAAAGAAATCGTCGCGAGCGCCGATCTTCGGAACCTCCAGCGTCTCCGACAGTATTTCGGCCAGGACCGTCTCCGTCAGCGTTCGAGGCGCGATATACGTATGCCCGCTAGCCATAGTCGCCAGCAACTTGCGATCCAGCTTGCCATTTTGATTCACGGGCAACTCGGGACATTCAATGACGGACGCCGGAATCATATACGAGGGGAGATTGGATTTGAGGAAATCGCGGATGTCCTCAAGGTCGCCCGCGGCGCCTTCCCGCCGTACGACGAATCCGGCGAGCGCGCTTTCACTGTTTGTGGGCCTTAGCGAAATCACGGCGGCTTGGAGAACGGAAGGGTGACTTCTGATTATCGAGGCGATATGGTCGGGTTCCACCCTGTGTCCTCGAACTTTGGTTTGATCGTCGACTCTCCCGAGGAAGTCGAGATCGCCGTTAGGCATCCAGCGAGCGAGGTCGCCTGTTCGATATAGCCGTTTCCCGGGCCGGGCCGAGAACGGATCCGGAACGAAGCGCTCTGACGTAAGCGCCGGTTGATTGACGTATCCGCGAGCCACCCCGGGCCCGCCTAAATAGACCTCGCCAGGAAAGCCGCAAGCGACCGGCCGCATGTGCTCATCTAACACATGGATGCTCCCGTCGGCGATCGGTGTCCCCAGAGGGAGATGAACGGCCTCGCTTTTGTATTTCGGCGGCGCCCAATAGTGAGTAACGTCATCCGACGCCTCGGTGGCGCCGTATGTATTTAGGAGGCGAGCATGAGGGTGGAGGTCCTGCCAGCGAGCCGCCAAGTCTGTCGGCAGCGCTTCGGCGTTCGAGATCAGGCGCCGCATCGCGGGCAACCGTTCGTGCTTTCCGGCGAGCCGTCTTTCCTCGTCTACGATTATACCCATCAGCACCGGAACGGTTTCCCACACGGTGACGTCCATCCGGCGCAGGCGATCGAGGAGAAGTATGGGATCCGTTGCGACATCCTCCTCTATAATGGCCACGGTTCCGCCCGCAACGAGAGGGGAGAGAAATTGCCAGACCGAAATATCAAAGGAGCAGGACGCGGTTTGGGCCACGATGTCTGTAACGCCCAGGTTCAGGTCCGACGCCTTTGCGAGCACGTGCCCGGACATGCCCCTGTGTGAAACCATGACCCCCTTGGGTTTTCCCGTCGACCCCGAGGTATACATGATATAAGCCGCTTGATCGGGGTGTGGCCCCCGCGTCGGGCGCGGCCAGTTTCCTTCATCGGCCGCGGCGAGAGTCTCTTCAATATCTAGAATCGGGACTGCATAGCCTGAGCGCCGGCGAGCGAAGCTTGCGCGACGTAGTAGCAAAGAGGAGGAGGAATCCTCCAGCATCAAGGCGATCTGAGAATCCGGATAGGCCGGATCCAGAGGTAGGTATACCGCGTTCGCCTTGAGGATTCCGAGCATGCCGACCAGCGTCGTAGCATCCCGTGGGGCAAGCGCCGCAACACACGACTCGGGCTTGACGTTAAGTCGCTGCAGAGTAAAGGCCAGGCGATTCGAGCGAACGTTCAGGCAGCCATAGCTCACGTGATCATTCCCGCACACCGCCGCGACAGCGTCCGGACGCTCCAGGGCCCGGCGGTCGATCTCATCGAGCGCGTTGTCGAAAGAACCGGGCGACTCCGTGAAGCCCCGGTTGGCGACGGGCTCAGCGCGCTCACTGTCAGTCAACAATGCGTACTCAGATGCTTTGCAGTTTGGCCTGCCGCATGTTTGAAGGACCAACGTTTGAAAGGCATGCGCAATCGAGCCGATTATCTCGCGGTAGGAATGGTCGCAAGTGATCGCGCATTGGAACAAGCTGGATTGACTCGTCACCCTGACATCCAGGTCGGATTCGGTCACGACCCGCGGCGTCGGAAACGAACCGACCCGTAGGCATGGACATCGCAGAGTCTCAGGAACAATCTCAATGAACTCAAAGGTGGCCTGAAACGCCGGTTGGCAGGACGCCAACCTCGTCGCGACGCTGTCG
>Ga0126377_10000763_pt1 | contig 20229 bp, 18 predicted proteins | sample PanSoiMetPlot_22_FD_92647 | JGI IMG/M metagenome (GOLD analysis project Ga0126377, IMG submission 92647) | Tropical forest soil microbial communities from Panama - MetaG Plot_22 | ecosystem: Environmental > Terrestrial > Soil > Tropical forest > Bulk soil | place: Panama | collected 2016-02-17 | reverse complement strand
CGGCACCGAGTACTGCACCACCGGTTGCGACAGCAGCGATTGCGAGACCAGCGGAGCGATGCCGCCGCTGGTGAAGCGCTGCGTCCAGTGCTCGAGCTCCGCCTGCGTGCGCACTTCTATCGCTTTCGGGAGTCCGGCCATCGAACATCCCGGCGCCGACTCGCACGGGCGGACCAGCATCGGGAACTGGAGCGTGTCGGGACGCGGACCGCTGCGCGGGTTCCAGCTGGGCGGTGAGGGGAGGCTCTGCGCGAGACACCAGGCGGCAAAGGCGCTCTTGCTGAGCAGCGCCTTCAGGGTCTCGGTGCCGGGATGCAGGATGCAGGGAAAAATGCCGGCGAACGCCGCGCGCCCGTCGACGAGGAAGCGCAGCCAGTGGTCGCTGGTGGCGATGAGCGCACTCGCGGAGCCGGCGTAACGCGCCAGGCGCGACATGATCTCGCGCCGGTCCGCATCGGCGAGCCACACGCGCTTGATCCAGCGCGAGCGGAAAGCAATTCCCGGTTCCGAGTCGGCGATCACCGGGAGGAGTCCGTGCGCATGCGCATCGCGCGCCACCGCCAGCGCGGTGAGCGAGCTGCCGAGGATGACGAGGGTGGAGGTCATTTCCAGTGATCGTTGCGCACCACGTCCTCGAAGGTCTCGCGCTTGCGCAGCAACGTCGCCGTGCCGTGATCGACGATCACCGCCGCGGGACGCGGATGCGAGAAGTTCGTCTGGTTCGGAACGAAATACGCGCCGGCGTCCATGATCGCCACCAGGTCGCCGACCACGACCTCCGGGAACGACTGCTCGATGAAGAGCTCATCGCCGGGGTGGCAGAGCGGGCCGAAGAAGTTGTAGCGCCGGCCGCGCTTGGCCGCGGCGCGAGTCACCGGCAGGAGCTCGTGGTGTTCGTACGCGGTCGGCGGGGCGAGGTTCTTGCCGCCGTCGAGGATCACGGCGGGCGTGCGCCGCCGGCCCCGTTTCACGGTGATCGCGCGCAACAGCAGGCACTGTGCGCTGCTGGTGAGCGCGCGTCCCGGCTCGAATGCCACGGTGGGCTGTGCATCGCTGGTCGCCGGGTAGAAGTCCCGCACCACCTGGATGATCGCGGCGGCATATTCGTCCGGCGTCGGCGTGCTGTCGTAGTCGATCGGCGCGGGCGGCCAGCTGTGCCGCATCAGGCGATAGTCCCAGGCGTCGTACGGACGCACGGTCGGCACCGCGAAGCCGCCGCCCAGGTCGAGGTACGAGAGGTCGACGCCGAAGGCGTTGCGCACGCGGCGCACGAAGGTGAGCACCTCGCGTATCGCCTGCAGGTAGGTGCGCAGCTCGCGCACCGCGGTGCCGAGATGGACGTGCAGGCCGACCGGCAGCAGCTCCTCGTAACCCGTGAGACGGCGATAGGCCTCCAGCGCCTCGCCCTCCGCGATCGACAGACCGAACTGCGACGACCAGCCGACGGAAGTGACGACGCGCACGCCGACCGCCTGCCGCCGGCCGTGACGGCGTGCGGCCGCGGCAACGAGCTCGATCTCATCGAGGCTGTCGATGTTGATCAGCTTCACGCCGCGCTCAACGGCGAGCTCGATCGCGTCCTCGCCCTTGCCCGGTCCGTTGAGCAGGATGCTTTCGGGTGACACACCGAGCGACAACGCGAGCCACAGCTCGAAATGCGAAATCACTTCGGCGAGCGCGCCCAGCTCGTGCAGGACGGCGAGCGCGCCGGGCAGCGGGTTGGTCTTGTAGGAGTAGCAGATCTCCACTTTCGGATAGAGCCGTTCGAAGGCGTCGCGAAAACGCCGGTAGTCCGCCTCCAGGCGGCCGCGGTCGAGGACCAGGAGCGGCGTGCCGAAGCGTGCGGCGAGCTCCGTGAGATCGCAGCCGCCGATTTCGAGGTGTCCGGCCGCGGAGACGCTCGCGTCCCAGAGCTGCGGACGCAGACCATCATGCGAGTCGAGTGCGGTGCTCCGTTGCAGGTTCAGCCGATGCCGCCGGTCGACCAGGATGCGCTTCGCACCGGAGGCGAGTTGCCCGAGCATGGACGCCGCTGTCAGTAACCGCTCAGGCACACAGCACCTCTTCTTGTGGCGGGGCATGGGCCCGGTGGAACTCCTCCAGTGTCATCCCACGACAGTGGACCGCGACCTCCTCGAACAGCATCTCCAGGTGCTCGTACAGCAGCTCGATATCCGACGCGCGGCGGAACGTGGGACTGCCGCCGGGCATCAGTTCCGAGGAGTGCAGCATGAATTCGAGATGCGACAGCCCGGCCGAGCACGCCTCGCGCCCGATCTCGAGCATCGCCGCCAGGTGCCGTTCCACCGGCGCGCGGATCGCGGCCTGCACCGGGCACAGCCACCCGAGGCCGGGCGCCAGGCGATTCGCCGCCCGGCGCAGCAGCGGCACCTGGTAGGTCCAGGCCGCGCGCCGGTACAGCGCGCTCGGCCGGATCGTCATCGGCACCTCGAGGAGTCCAGCGGCCGCGGCTCTCGAAGGATCGTTGGCATCGAGAAAGTACGGCTGGTCGGGAAAGTCCGTGTAGTCCGAGCCGCCCTTGCCGCCGGGAGCCCCGGAGTTGGTGCTCCAGTCGACGCCGGGCGTCACGGAGCAATCGACGCGATAGCCCTCCGCGAGCAGCAGCTCCGCATAGCGACTGTCGAACGCCCAGCGGCCGGCGCGGTGACTGACCATCTTGCGTCCGATGCGATCCTCGAGCAGGTGCGTGACGGCGCGGATCTTCTGCCGCATCAGGGCCGGCGGATACTCGATGAGATAGGGCTGGTGCCGGAAGTCGTCGGCGGTGAGCGGCTCGAGCGGCGGCGAGTTCCAGGCGTGCAAGTGCATGCCGATCTCCGCGGTGCCGTGGTGGACCACGTCGCGCGCGAACTCGACGAACGCATCGCAGGCCGCCATCTCGTGGTTGGCGAGATACACCGGCTTGAAGTTGAAGCGGTCGCAGAGCGCCTGGAAGCGCGGCAGGTAGCGCGCGTTGCGCGTGCTGATCTCGCGCGGCCGCGACCACAGGTCATCCCCCTCGGTATCGATGGTGATGATGAAGGCTGTCCTGGCTCTCGGTATCTGCATCCTGTCACCCTCGGTTGCCGACCATCAGGCCGCGAGTACCTCGGCAAAGGTCTCGCGGTAGACGTTCACGATCCTGTCTTCCGCATATTCGCGCGCCATGTAGCGGCGGCATCTCTCCGATGCAGCGCGCAGCTCGGCCTCATCGCCGAGCAATTCCTCGACGGCGGTGCGCAGCGCACCCGGCGACGCAACCGCGCGCCCGAGGCCCTCGCGCGCGATGACGCCGTCCGGGTCGCGCAGCGTTACGACCGGGACGCCCCGAATCCACGCCTGCAGGTAACTGTTCGGAAACCCCTCGACGTCGGAGGTGTTGAGGAGCAGGCGCGCGCGGTCGTAGAGATCATTGGTATCGACGTACGGCAGGCGTCCGTGAAAAGCGAGATTGGCGTGAGCAATTGAGTGGCGCTCGATGTCGCGCCCCAGCTGCCGCTCATCCGGCATCTGACCGCCGACCATGTGGAAGCGCAGCGCGGGCAATTGCTCTGCGAGCGTGAGCACGCGCTCCGGTCGCTTGACGCGGCGGATGTTGCCGACCCAGAGCACATCGATGTCGCGCGGCGCTGAGTGCGTCGCGCGCTCGACCAGCATGCCCGCGACCTGGCTCGGCACGCCGTAGTTGCGCGCCAGCGCCTCGTATTGCGCTTCGCTCTGCACGAAGATCGCGTCGGCGCGCCGCAGCCCGAGCCGGTACAGCCAGCGATCGCGCGCATAGCGCACCAGCAGGCCCGACGGATCGCAGTCGCTGTCGCTCGCGCAGCGGAACACGAAGCGCCGGCCATGACTGCGACAGAAGAGCGCCAGCAGTCCCACGTGCATTCCGGCGCAGCTCGTGTAGTACAGGTCGGCATCCGCGCGGCGCAGTGCGGACCACAAGCCGGTCCAGCGGGGATGCACGAAGCGCACGATCGGCCACCCGGCATCGGGGTGAAAAGCCTTGAAAGTCCGCACCCCGTGCCATTCGGCGCCGTCGTTCTGGCCATGGTCGGCCACCACCATGCTGACATCGTCGCCGCTGCGCGCGAGTGCCCGCGCGAGGAGCGATTGCTGCACAGACTCCCCGCCCATCACGTGCTGCGCGAAGTTGCCGGAGAGCGCCGGGAGGTTGTCGAGACCCACGAAGCACACGCGCACGGCTACCACCCCAGGAACCGCAGCCACCACTCACCATCGAGGCGGCCGATGACCGCCTGGTCCTGGTCGATGGCGGTCATGACTTCCGGATCGCGCGCGTGGACCAGCGTCCAGCTGCCATCCCAGCGGAACCAGCAATTGCGATCGGAGAGCTCGCGCGCATAGCGTGGATCGAGCCGGCCTCTCACAGCCGTTGCGCCTTCGCGCCAGGCGTCGGCCAGCAGGTGGCGCAGCACCAGGTCGTAGGAACCGGGAGCGGCGGCGAGCTCGAGCACTTCGCTTGCCGCCTCCGAGCGCGCGAAGTACATGTACCAGCCGCGCACTCGACCGGAGTCGCTCAGGACCGCACGCGCGCGCAGCTTCCCGAGCCGGCGCTTGCGCACGACCTGTCCGAAGATCCAGTTGAGCGAGTCCGCCCGGTAGACGGGCTGCAGCGCGCTGCCGTTCATCACCTCGCCGAGGTGCGACAGGATCGTCTCGGGCTCGAGCGGCTCCTCGCGCGTGCCACTGTCGTTGTCGCGCAGAAAGCGATTGGGGCGCAAGCGCGCGCACGCGGCATCGGCGAGCGCGGCCACCGGGCGCGTCAGCAGGCTCAGCGGTTTCGGGAACGAACCGCGCTCCTGCAGCTTCGACAGCGCCAGCTGCGCGGGACGCAGCGGACGCGTCCAGTGCAGGCTGTAGAGCAGCGGCAGGCGTCGCCCGGTCCCGACCCAGAGCTGTTGTGCGCGGTCATTGGCGCCGTCGGCCACCATCACATCCTGGGGTCCGGAGCAGCAGGCCTTGATGAGCTCGAGTGCCGTGAGGCTGTGGCGCTTGTCGGTGTCGACGCCCAGCAGGCAACCGACGCCGACGCGAATCGCGCGTCCGCGCAGCAGCATCGGGCGGGGAAATACCGCGTAGATCCCGGCGATCTCGTTGCGCGTCTCGGCGATCCAGGAGGGAATGCCGAGATCCGACCACGGGTTGTTGAACAGCGTCTCGTGCACGTAGCTCGCGCACTCCTCGCGCGAGCTCCAGCCGTGTTGCGGAAAGACGCGTGTGATGAGGTCGGCGACGGCGGGAACGTCCGCCTCGACCAGGTGCCGGATGTTGCTGCTGCTCACTGCACGCACGCCCGTGTCCCCTGACCGCGCGCTGTCGCGGGGCTCAGCCGGTCGACTGGAGCGCCGGACGCGCGTCGGCGGCGCTTCCCGCCAGGAGCCGCGCGAGCCGCCCCACCGTGCGCAGGTCATCGAGATCGACCTCATCGATCGCGATCTTCACGCCCGAGCGTCGCTCGACCTGGAACAGGAGCTCCACCAGCTGGAACGAGTCGAGGATTGCGTTCTCGAGCAGGTCCACGTCCGCGGCCGGCATCTCGATGTGAAAGTTCTCGCTGAACACTGCGGCCAGTATTTCCACAATATCGTCCACTTGAGTCACAGCGTGCCCTCCACCGGCTGCTGCATCGAAAGCGTTGGATTCGGCGCGCTCGTGGCCGCCGGCATGAAGTCCTGTTTCAGCTGCACCCGGTCGACCTTGTCGTTGGCGTTGCGGGGCAGGGATTCGTACTGCCGCCAGCGTGCCGGCAACATGTACGCCGGCAGCTGCGCCTGCAGCGCGAGCCGCAACTCGCGCGGCGACGTCGGCTGCTCGGGCGCGGGTGCGTAGGCACAGCAGATCAGCGAGCCCTCGAAGCCTTCCGAAGGAATCGCCACCACCGCGCTCTCGCGCAGGCCCGCAAGCGTGCCGAGCGCGCTTTCGATGTCGCCGAGCTCGATGCGATAGCCGCGGCACTTGATCTGCGTGTCGGCACGGCCGTGAAAATGCAGCAGTCCGTCCGGGCCATAGGAGGCGAGATCGCCCGTCTTGTAGAGACGGTCGCGATAACCGTCCGGCCAGCGGTGCTCGATGAACACCGCACGGGTCTTGTCGGGTTCGCGCCAGTAGCCGGGGCTGAGGCCCACGCCGCGAATGTAGAGGTCGGCGATCGTGCCCGGCGGCACGCGCTCGAGGTTGCGGTCCAGCACCAGGAGCTGCTCTCCCGGGCACGCGTTGCCGAGCGGGATCGGCTCGCGCCGGTCGGCGGGACAGCGCGCGACGGTGTAGTAGGTGCTGCAGATCGTCGTCTCGGTGGGCCCGTAGATGTTCGTGAACTGCACGTGCGGCAACCGCTCCATCCAGTGCATCAGCGCCGCGGTCGGCAGCACTTCGCCGCCGAAGATCACGCGGCGCAGGGTCGGGAAGTCGCTGGGCTCGAGGACGTCGAAGTTCGCCATCAGGTTGAGCGCCGCCGGGACCGACAGCCATTGCGTCAGGCGGTTGGTGCGAATGAACTGCGCCAGCTTGTGCGGGAGCGTGTTGAGCTCGGCCGGTACGATGTTGAGCTCGGCCCCCGACGACAGCGCGGTGAAGGTATCGAACGTCGCGAGGTCGAAGTGGAGCGAGGAATGCAACGACAGGCGATCCGTGCGCTGCACGCCAAAGTAATCACGCGCCCAGCGCACGCAATGCGCGATGCCGGAATGCGTGATGACCACGCCCTTCGGGATTCCGGTGGAGCCGGAGGTGAAGAGAATCTCCGCCGCGGCGTCCTCGTCGTTCTGGTACTCGCGCGCACGCGCCGGATACGCAGCGAGATCCGCCTGCGTGAAGGCCGCGACGCGCGCGGGCTCGCGCGCCTCTTCATCCAGCCAGCCGATGATCGGCGGCTGCCGCAAGGTGGCCGCCGCCAGGATCTCGGCGAGGTTGGCCGCCGGCTTGCCACCCGCGAGCACGCAGCGGCATTCGGCGAGCTCAAGGAGCTTCGCCTGCCGCGGCACCGGGTTGGACGAATTCATCGGCACGCAGATCGCGTCGGCCTTGAGCGTCGCGAGCAGCGATACGATGGCCCACGGTGCCTTCGGCATCAGCAGTCCGATGCGATCGCCCGGCCGGCAGCCGGCGTGCACCAGCAGGTGCGCCAGGCGGTTGCTGGTTTCATCGAGCTCGCGATACGTCAACCGCGTGTCTTTGTAGGCGAGAGCGGGCGCCTCGGGATTCTCACGCGCTCGCGCGCTGATTTCGTGTTGCAACAGCATGATCAGGCCGCCAGCGCGCGCGCGACCGCGCGTTCGAAGACCATCGGGACGTGCCGCATCTCGACCGCGCTCGTCGGCTCGTCGAGCACGAAGGCGCGAAAGCCGAGCGCGACGTAACGCGCCACTTCCTCGGCCACGCGCTCGTAGCTCCCGACGAGGTAGGGGCACGTGGCCTTGAAGGTGTTGAACGGGCCCAGCCAGTACGGTGTGAGGTGTCGCTCCTCACCAGTGTCCGCGGGTACCGGGCGATGCTGCAGGCGCGAGCGACGCGCGCGGATGGCGGCCTGGTGCGGCAGCTCGCGGCGATCTTCCGGGTAACGTTGCAGGGCGATCGACCAGGCGTCTTCGTCGGCACTGCGCGCGATGATGCCGATGCGGATGCCGGTGGTGCCCGCGGCAGTCCAGCCGGTCGGGTAGTCGGATGCGGGACGCGCGTATTCGATCGCCGTGCCGCACAGCTCGCGCGCCGCTTCGGCGCCCGCCGCGGAGAATCCCGAGACCAGCACGATCGGCTGCAGCGCCGCCGCGAGTGCCGGCGTCACCGCCACATTGTGGACCTGGTAGTAGCGCCCGATGAACGTGACCGGCTCGGCGGATTGCAGGAGCTTCAGAACCAGCGTCGCGTATTCCACGACGCGCGCGTAGCGCTCGTGGTGCGGGATCGGATCGCTGAAGGCCGCGAGCTCCGTGCCGATGCCGCCAGCCACCAGGTTGAGGTGCAGAGGGCGTCCGTACAGGTGCGCGAACGAGGCGATCTTCTTCGCGGCGGTGAACGGATGCAGCTGACCGGGCTGCACCGTGACCACCGGGCACAGGCGCTCGGTCGCGCCGGTGATGACCTGGGCCACCAGCCAGGGATCGAGCTGCTCCTGGTCGGAGAGCACGAGCATGCCATCGCAGCCCGCCGCGTCACTCCAGCGGGCGATCTCCTGCAGCTGGTCGACGCACGCGCCTTGCCTGGCGAGCGCCCACGCGGTGGTGAAAACCTTCAGGCCCTCACCGGGGCCGATGGCACGCATGCTCGTCGCTCCTTCGCCGAAGACCATGCGCGAAAATCTACGCGTCGAATGTACTGGTTCTGACTCGCCGGCCGGCGGTGCGCCTGATCCGTTCGGATCATCGTGCGGGGATCGCGACGACCGTGCCGGCCGCCCCAGAGGCCGCCCGGGCTGCTAGGCCGCTGGAACTATGGTTCAGGGCGCCGGCGTGGTCCGTAACGCACTATCGGTCACGCTATGAATGCTGTCGGACTCTGGGTTTGTTGGCTGGCAGAGCTCATCGGCAGGTTCGCGAGAGCACGATGGCGTTTGCGATAGCGGTTGAAAATGGCGTCGTCTGCGCTGAGCTGGCCGGCGCCGAGACGGCGCAGGAGACCCGCGAGTTTCTTGCTGCCGTAGCGCGCTACGGCGACAGCCACACCTCATTCCTGATCTCGGCACGCGCCTCGCTCCCCACGTTCCGCGTGGAACAGCAGGGCCTCATCGACTGCCTGCGCGCGATGGCGCATTCAGCATCGCATCGGATTGCGCTGCTCGCTGCTTCCATCGATATGCAAATCTCTTACGAGTATGTCGAACTCATTGCGCGACAGAATGGTCTGAACGTGCGGAGTTTTGGCTCGCGCGCGGAGGCAGTGCGTTGGCTCGGGTATCGGGATCTGCCCGACTTCACAGCGGTGCGGCGCTTCCGCAAGTAGGCAGCGTCCTCACCGGTAGGACAAGACCTACGAACGTAGTGGACTTCCTACAATGGCCGGCCCCATGAAAATTCTCATCGCCGATGATCACCCGATCGACCGGCAGGGATTGAAACAGATCATTGCCTCCGATCCCGAGCTGGTGGTGACCGGCGAGGCCAAGGACGGCGACGAGGCGCTGGCGCTCTCGCGCACGGTCGAGTGGGACGTCGCCATTGTCGATTTTTCCATGCCGGGCCGCAGCGGCTTCGAAGTCCTGAGCGCCATCCGGCGCGAATATCCACGGCGGCCGGTGCTGATCCTCAGCATCCATTCCGAGCAGCTGCACGCGGCGCGCGTGCTGAAGGCCGGTGGGGCGGGCTACATCAGCAAGGAAACCGCGCCCCAGGAGCTGACGCGCGCCATCCACAAGGTCGCGAACGGCGGCACGTATGTGAGCCCGGCGCTCGCGGAGATCCTGGCCGGGCAGTTGTCGAACGAGACGCGCGGCTCGCTGCACGAACGACTGTCGGATCGCGAGTACCGGGTCATGTGGTTCCTCGCGTCGGGGAAGCCGATCAACTCCATCGCGGCCGAGATGCTGCTCTGCCCGAGCACGGTCAGCACCTACCGCACGCGCGTGCTCAGGAAGCTCGGCCTGCGCAACAACGCCGAACTGGTGCAATACGCCATCCGCAATCAGCTCGTCGTGTGACACCGGTGCGCGACCGGCGGCCTGCGTGGATCAGGGAGCGGGACCATGAACAGCGCTGACAAGGCCAACATTCTCATCGTCGACGACGAAGAGAAGAGCCTGTACGCGCTTGGCGCACTGCTGGAGCGAAGCGGAGAGAACCTGCTGCTGGCGCGCTCGGGTGACGAGGCGCTGCGCGCGGCGCTCGAGCACGACCTGGCGCTCATCCTGCTCGACGTGCGCATGCCGGGGATGGACGGCTTCGAGACCGCGGCGCTGATCCGCGCGCGCGAGCGATCGCAGCTGACGCCCATCATCTTTCTCACCGGCGCGACCGACGAGCTGGGCGCCATGTTCCGCGGCTATTCGGTCGGCGCGGTCGACTACCTGTTCAAACCGGTGGTGCCCGAGGTGCTCAAGTCCAAGGTGAGCATATTCGTGGACCTGCATCGCAAGAATGCGGAACTCGCGCGCGAGATCGCCGAGCGCAAGGAAGCCGAGCGGCGCCTGCGTGAATCGGAGGAGAAGCTGCGCGCCCTGGCCGCGCGGCTGATCACGGTCCGCGAAGAGGACCGCGCGCACATGGCGCGCGAGATCCACGACGAGCTCGGCCAGGTGCTCACGGCTCTCAAGATGGAAGGCGCCTGGCTCGCGAGCCAGCTCACGGATGCACGGCTCGTCGAGAAAACACAGTCGATGCTGTCGCTGGTCGATGCGACCATCCATACCGTGCGCAAGATCTGCACCGGCTTGCGTCCGGAGGTGCTCGACGAGATGGGACTCGTAGCCGCCATCGACTGGCAGGCGACCGAGTTCCAGAAGCGTACCGGCGTGCGGTGCCGCGTGCGGTTGCCCGCGGACGGCGTGGACTTCAACGAAGACCTGTCGACGACGACGTTCAGGATCTTCCAGGAAATTCTTACCAACGTGACGCGACACTCGCGCGCGACGCGCGTCGATGTCGAGCTCGAGCAGGTCGACGGGCGCCTGGAGATGCGCGTAACCGACAACGGCATCGGCATTGCCGATGGCACGAGTAGTGCACGCACGTCGCTCGGACTCCTGGGCATGCAGGAGCGCGCGCTGCGCCTCGGCGGCAGCGTACACGTCGACGGTAATCAAGGGCGGGGAACTGCGGTGGCCGTCTCCATACCAATCGCGAGGCCATGAGCATCAGGATCCTGATCGCGGACGATCACCCGGTCATCCGCTTCGGCCTGCGTCGCCTGCTGAGCACGGAGAGCGATCTCATCGTGGTCGGTGAGGCGCATGACGGGCGCGAACTCGTGCAGCTCAGCGGCCAGGTGGCGTGGGACGTCGCCATCGTCGACTACAGCATGCCTGGCAAAGGTGGGATAGAGCTGGTCCGGGAATTACATGAACGTCATCCCGAGCGGCCGGTGCTGGTGCTGAGCATTCATCCGGAGGATCGCTTCGCGATGCGCGCCCTCAAGGCCGGCGCCGCGGGGTATCTCGCCAAGGAGAGTGCGCCCGAGGAACTGGTCACCGCCATCCGGCGCGTCGCGGCGGGCGGCAGGTACGTCACGCCGGCGCTCGCCGAGAACCTCGGCCGGCAGCTGAACGGTGGTGAGATCGCGCCCTGCGAAGCATTGTCGGATCGCGAATACCACATCATGTGGCTGATCGCGTCCGGCAACTCCGTCGGCGATATCGCGCGCCGTCTGTTCTTGAGCCCGAATACGGTCAGCACCTACCGCACCCGCATCCTGCGCAAGATGAACCTGCGCAACAACGCCGATCTCGTGCGCTACGCCATCCGCAACCAGTTGGTCCAGTAGCCGGCGGCGGCCGGCTGCGCTTTTTGCCGAGGCACACCATGCACAGTGTCAGTGAAGTCCACTCGCGCGTCCTCGAGCGCAGCGAGCTGCTCGGGGCGTTGCGCTCCTTCCGGCGCGGCGATTTTGCCGCCGCGCGCCTGCCCCTCGATCTCGGCGGTCTCGATGGCGAGATCGCCGAGGCGTTCAACGATGCCGTCGAGATCAACGCGGCGCTGGTGGGGGAGTTCGCGCGCGTCAGCAACCAGGTCGGCAGGGAAGGGCGTATCAGCCAGCGCGTCGTGGTGCCCGGCGTCACCGGTGCGTGGCTCAGCAGCGTCGACTCGATCAACGCCCTGATCGAGTCCATGGTGCACCCGTTCCGGGACGTCGCGCGCGTGATCGGCTCGGTCGCCCGCGGCGACCTGTCGCAGACCATGTTCCTCGAGGTGGAAGGCCGTCCGCTGCGCGGCGAAGTGCTGCGCATCGGCACCGTCGTCAACACCATGGTGGCCCAGCTCAAGGCCTTCGCCTCGGAGGTGTCGCGCGTGGCGCAGGAAGTCGGCACCGCCGGCAAGCTCGGCGGGCAGGCGGAGGTGCCGGGCGTGGGCGGCGTGTGGAAGGACCTCACCGACAACGTCAACTCGATGGCGGCGAACCTCACCGGCCAGGTGCGCAACATCGCCGAGGTCACCACCGCGGTCGCGAAAGGCGACCTGTCGAAGAAGATCACGGTGAGCGTGCAGGGCGAGATCCTCGAGCTCAAGAGCACGATCAATACCATGGTCGATCAGCTCAATGCCTTCGCGTCCGAAGTCTCGCGCGTTGCGCGCGAAGTCGGCACCGACGGCAAGCTCGGCGGCCAGGCGCAGGTCTCGGGCGTCGCCGGCATCTGGAAGGACCTCACCGACAACGTGAACTCCATGGCGGCGAACCTCACCGGCCAGGTGCGCAACATCGCCGACGTCACCACCGCGGTCGCGAAGGGCGACCTGTCGAAGAAGATCACGGTGGACGTCAAGGGCGAGATCCTGGAGCTCAAGAGCACCATCAACACCATGGTCGATCAGCTCAATGCGTTCGCCTCCGAGGTGTCGCGCGTCGCGCGCGAAGTGGGCAGCGAGGGCAAGCTCGGCGGCCAGGCGCAGGTGCCGGGCGTCGCCGGCATCTGGAAGGACCTCACCGACAACGTCAATTCGATGGCCGCCAGTCTCACCAGCCAGGTGCGTGGCATCGCGCGCATCGTCACCTCGGTGGCGCGCGGCAAGCTCGGCCGCAAGGTGGTGTTCGAAGCCAAGGGCGAGATCGCGCAGCTCGCCAACACCATCAACGAGATGATCGACACGCTGGCGATGTTCGGCGTGCAGGTCAACAACGTGGCGCGCGAGGTCGGCATCGAAGGACGGCTGGGCGGGCAGGCGCGCGTGCCCGGCGCGTCCGGCCTGTGGCGCGACCTGACCAACAACGTGAACCAGCTCGCGGCGAATCTCACCACCCAGGTGCGCTCGATCGCGGAAGTCTCGACGGCGGTCGCGAAAGGCGACCTGTCGCGTTCGATCACGGTGGAAGCGAAAGGCGAGGTCGCGGCGCTCAAGGACAACATCAACGAGATGATCCGCAACCTCAAGGACACGACGCGCAAGAACACCGAGCAGGACTGGCTCAAGACCAACCTGGCGCGCTTCACGCGCATGCTGCAGGGTCATCGCGAGCTGGTGGAGGTGTCGCGGCTGATCCTGGCGGAGCTCGCGCCGCTCGTGAACGCGCACCAGGCGGCCTTCTTCGTCGCCACCGATCCGCCCGAGTCCCTCGACCTGCTCGCGAGCTATGCGCACTTCCCGAGCGCCGGCCTGCCGCCGCGGCTCGCGCTCGGCGAAGGGCTGGTGGGACAGTGCGCACTCAATCGCAAACGCATCCTGCTCACCACGGTGCCCGGGAGTTTCCTGCAGGTCGGCTCGGCGCTCGGCGCCACATCGCCGGCGAACGTGGTGATCCTGCCGGTATTGTTCGAGGGCGAAGTGAAGGCGGTGATCGAGCTCGCCTCGCTCCAGGAGTTCAGCGAGAACCACCTGAGCTTCCTCGATCAGCTCACCGACAGCATCGGCATCGTGTTGCACACGATCGCGGCGACGATGCGCACCGAGGCCCTGCTGCAGCAGTCGCAGTCGCTCACCGGAGAGCTGCAGAGCCAGCAGGAGACCCTGCAGACCACCAACGAACGCCTCGAGCAGCAGGCGCGGTACCTGCAGACCTCCGAGTCGCTCCTCAAGAGCAAGCAGGAGGAGTTGCGCGAGGCCAACGAGGAGCTCCAGGACAAGGCACGGCTCCTCTCCGAGCAGATGCGCCAGGTGGAAGTCAAGAACCACGAGGTGGAGCAGGCCAAGGCGGCGCTGGAAGAAAAGGCCGAGCAGCTCGCGTTGAGCTCGCGCTACAAATCGGAGTTTCTCGCCAACATGTCGCACGAGCTGCGCACGCCGCTCAACAGCCTGCTGATCCTGGCGCGCCTGCTGAGCGACAACGCGGAGAACACGCTGACGTCGCGACAGGTGGAGTTCGCCCAGACCATCTACTCGTCCGGCCGGGACCTGCTGTCGCTCATCAACGATATCCTCGACCTGGCGAAGATCGAGTCCGGCACCGTCACGCTGCAGATCGGCATCGAGCGGCTCCCGGAGCTGTGCGAATACTTCGAGCGTTCCTTCCGTCCCGTCGCGCAGGGCAAGCGGCTGGAGTTCGTGGTGTCGCTCGATCCGGAGCTGCGGCCGACGATCTCCACCGACGGCAAGCGCCTGCAGCAGATCATCAAGAACCTGCTGTCGAATGCCTTCAAATTCACGAATACCGGCAAGGTGAGCCTGCGCATCGAGCGCGCCACCAACGGCAACGGCTGGGGCAACAGCAGCCTCGACGCGGCGCACTCGGTCGTGGCCTTCTGCGTCAGCGACACCGGCATCGGCATCGCGGGCAACCAGTTGCAGGTCATCTTCGAGGCGTTTCGCCAGGCGGACGGCACCACCAGCCGCCAGTTCGGTGGCACGGGCCTGGGGCTGTCGATCAGCCGCGAGCTGGCGCGGCTCCTGGGGGGCGAGATCCGCGTGGAAAGCCGGCTCGGCAAGGGCAGCACCTTCACCCTCTACCTGCCCGCCGACGATGTCGAAGCTCCCGTCGAGACTATGGCAGCGGCCGTCGGCACACCCGCCGCCGAGAGCGCGAATGGCTGGCTCGGCACGACAGGCGCGGTGAGTCCGGCGATACTCGAACAGCTGGCCGGCAAGACCGTGCTGCTGGTCGACGACGACATCCGCAACGTCTTTGCGTTGACCAGCGTGCTCGAGCGCTACGACATGACGGTGACCCACGCGAGCAATGGCAAGGACGCCATCGAAGGGCTGAAGCGCGCCGCCAACGTCGACATCGTGCTGATGGACGTGATGATGCCCGACCTCGACGGCTACGACACGATGCGCGTGATGCGGCACGTGACCATGCATCGCGTGCTGCCGATCATCGCGCTGACGGCGAAAGCGATGGTGGGCGACCGCGAGAAGTGCCTGGAGGCGGGCGCCTCCGACTACATCGCGAAGCCCGTCAATCTCGAGGAGCTCCTCACGATGCTGGCCAGGCACCTCGAGAAGCCGGCGACCGTCGGGTGATCATTCCCGTGTGACGAACCCTGCCGGCGCCAGCCGACAGGGTTGGGTGACTTCGCGCGTGAAGTAGAGTTCCATACGCAGGCCAATCAGCCAGGGAGACCGAGCGATGAACCCGTACCAGGAACTCGAGCGACTCAACATCGTCCTGCCATCGGCCACAACGCCGGTGGCCGCGTTCGTCATGGCGACGCAGACCGGGAACGTCGTGTTCGTCTCCGGCCACATCGCCCGCAAGGATGGCAAGCCGCTGGCGGGACAATTCGGCCGCGACCTCACGGTGCAGGAGGGCCAGGCCGCGGCGCGCGGCATCGCCCTCGACCTGCTCGCGACGTTGCACGGCTTCCTCGGCGATCTCAATCGCGTCACGCGCATCCTGAAGCTCCTGTGCCTCGTGAACTCGACGCCGACATTCACCGAGCAACACCTGGTCGCCAACGGGTGTTCCGAGGTGCTGCTGGCGGTGTTCGGCGAACGCGGCCGTCATGCGCGCAGTGCCTTCGGCGTGGCGCAGATCCCGCTCGGAGCGTGCATCGAGATCGAGATGATCGTTGAAGTCGCGCCGGCGGCGTGAGTCCACATCATGGGTGAGCGGCGCGCCGAGGTGTTCTTCTACGGGCTGTTCATGGACGCGGACCAGCTGCGCGAGAAGGGCATCGTTCCCGGCGCCGCGGAGATCGCCTGGGCGGAGGGTTTCGCGCTACGCATCGGCAAGCGAGCGGCACTCGTGCCGGACAGCACCGCCCGCGCCTACGGCATCGTGATGTCCGTGGCGCTCGGCGACCTGGAGCGACTGTACTCAGGGCCGGGCCTCGAGGCCTACCGGCCGCAAACGCTGCGCGTGCAACTCGCGAGCGGGGGCTCGCTCACCGCCATTTGCTACAACCTTTCCCAGGCCCCTGCCGCCGATGAGCACAACCCGGAGTACGCCGCGAAGCTGCGCGCCGTTGCCAGCAAGGTCGGCCTGCCGGCGGAGTATGTGGCTTCGGTACGTTGATCCAGCCACTCTATATATATAGAGTCCGCGCGCGATAACGATCAGAACGAGCGCACATGCGGTACTGCGTCACAAAGCTCTTTTCCATAACACTTCTCGCTTTGCTTTCTTCCCTGGCCGCCGGCGCCGCCGACCAGCTCCCGGCCGCTCGCGTGCTGCGGCCGGCACAGGTCTGGACCGCGGGCGAACCACCGCATGCGGGATGGGTGGTCGTCGTCCAGGGCAACCGCATCATCGCCGTCGGACCGCAGAAGTCTCTGCAGATCCCGGCGAACGCGAGCGCCGTCGACCTCGCGGGGATGACGCTGATCCCGGGCCTGATGGATCTGCACTCGCACGTATTCCTGCATCCCTACAACGAGACTTCCTGGGACGACCAGGTGCTGAAGGAAGCCGTCGCCTATCGCACCTTGCGCGCGGGCGTGCACGCGAAGCTCACGCTGCTCGCGGGCTTCACGACGCTGCGCGATCTCGGAACCGAGGGCGCGGACTACGCGGATGTGTCGGTGAAGGGCGCGATCGATGACGGCCTCATCGTGGGCCCGCGCCTGTTCGTCGCGACGCGCGCCATCGTCGCCACCGGCGCGTATGGCCCCGCGCCGCGAAGTCTCCGCCCGGACATCTGCTGCACACCGCAGGGGGCCGAAGAGGTGAGCGGGGTGCCCGAGATCATTCGCGCGGTGCGCGAGCAGGCGGGGCGCGGCGCCGACTGGATCAAGGTGTATGCCGACTATCGCTGGGGTCCCGGCGGCTCTGCGCAGCCGACGTTTACCGAAGAGGAGCTCAAGGCCCTGGTCGAGACCGCGCATTCATCGGGGCGGCCGGTCTCGGCGCATGCCGCGACCGACGAAGGCATGCGACGCGCGGTGCTGGCGGGCGTCGACAGCATCGAGCACGGCTACGGCGGCACGGCGGAGACCTTCAAGCTGATGGCGGCACACCACGTCGCGTACCTGCCGACACTGACCGCGCAGGAAGCGGTGGCAGAGTATTTTCAGCATTACGAACCCGGCAAGTCGGCGCCGACACCCGGCATGCAACAGGCGGCGGAGGCCTTCAAGACCGCAATGCAAGCGGGCGTGACGATCGGTTGCGGGAGCGACGTCGGCGTCTTCGCACACGGCACCAACTACCGGGAGCTGGAATGGATGGCGCGTGACGGCATGTCCGCCGTGGAAGCGCTCACCGCGGCGACTGCGACCAACGCCAGGATTCTGCGCCGCGAGCAGGACCTCGGGCGGATTCGCGCGGGCATGCTCGCGGATCTGGTCGCGGTACTAGGAGATCCGACGCGCGATCTCGCGGCGATCGAGCATGTCGCCTTCGTTATGAAGGATGGCGTCATCTACAAGCAGCCGTAGCACGTTGCCCAGGGGGATCGCATGACCATGAACGATGTCCGGGCGCTCATGCCGGGGCTCCTTGTCTGCGCAACGATTGCGGCGGCCGCGGGCTTTCTCTCCGAGCACTACGGCGGGCCGCCGATGCTGTTTGCGGTATTGCTGGGCCTGGCACTCAACTTCCTGCGTGAAGCGCCGCGCCTCGATGCCGGCATCGAGTTCGTCTCGCGCGTGGTGCTGCGCATCGGTGTGGCGCTGCTCGGCCTGCGCATCACGTTCGGCGATATTCACGCGATGGGCCTGGGGCCGGTGCTCCTCGTCGTGTGCGGCGTGATCACCACCATCCTGTTCGGGGTCCTGGTCTCGCGCGCCAGCGGACAGGGCCGCGCCTTCGGTGTGTTGACCGGTGGCGCGGTGGCGATCTGCGGCGTCTCCGCCGCGCTCGCGATCAGCGCAACCCTGCCGCGCGACGAGCGCTCCGAGCGCAACACCAGTTTCGCCGTCATCGGCGTCACGGCGCTGTCGACGCTCGCGATGATCTTCTACCCGACCATCGTGTCGCTGATGGGGCTCGATGCGCGGCACGCCGGGATCTTCATCGGCGCGACGATTCATGACGTCGCGCAGGTGGTCGGCGCGGGCTATTCGATCTCTCCGGCGGCGGGGGATGCCGCGACCTTCACCAAGCTCCTGCGCGTCTCCATGCTGTTGCCCGTGGTGCTGAGCCTGACGTTGATCCTGCACACCAGCGGCCTGCGCGACCCGGCGGTGAAGCGCCCGCCACTGGTGCCGTGGTTCCTGGCGGTCTTCGCTGCGCTCATCGTGCTGAACAGCGTCGTCACTGTGCCGGCGACGCCGAAACTGTGGCTGCAACACTTCGCGCAGATCTGCCTGATCGCCGCGGTCGCGGCCCTCGGCATCAAGACCTCGCTCAAGGACATGGTGGCGATGGGCATGCGCCCCGTGTTGCTGATGGTGGGCGAGACGGTGTACCTGGCGGCGCTCGCGCTCGTGCTCCTGAAGCTGCTCTGAGCGGTACGCAGATGAAGCAAAATAGCGAGACGGTCTGCAAGTGGACTTCCGTCGCGCGCGGTAGCATCTTGCGGCTGGTGCAGATTGCGGGGCCACCTTGATGGACGAGCGGGACATGAGAGCGGTCGATGCGGCGATCAGCTACGTCGCGCCGGGTTCGCGGATCAACCGGCGCTTTGTCGCCCCGGGTGTCGAGCGCAACACCGGGACGTACGAGACGCACGCGGTGTCGATCCGCGACGGCCGCCCCATCAAGCCTCACTTCACGCTCGACGTGCACGGGTTCGTGCTCGCGGACCGGCCGAGCGCCGTGAGCGATTTTTTCGACAAGGAACAGGTCAACCGCATCTATCCCGCCGAAGCCGAGGAGACGGTCAAGGCGCTGACCGGCGCGACCCGCATCGTGTCGCGCGGCTGGATGATCCGCACCTCGGGCGATCTGCCGGACTATCGGAAAACCGTGGGCTACACGCACCAGGGCGGCGTGCAGCCGCCCGCGAGCGAGGCGCATGTCGATTTCACGCCGGAGTGGGCCGAGTACATCGCGCCGCAGATCTACAAGAGCGCCTTCCCGGACGGGAAGGGCTTCTCGCGCTTCATCGCCTCGAGCCTGTGGCGCACATTTTCAGAGCCGCCCCAGGACTGGCCGGTCGCACTCTGCGATGCGCGCAGCGTCGGCGCCGACGAGGGCGTCCCCAACACGCTGCACATCGTCGACTCGATGCCGGACGAGAAGGCGATGCTGGCCGACATTCCCGCCAACGAAATGCCCATCGCCGCGGCAATCTTCCATTACAAGCCGCACCACCGCTGGTGGTACTTCTCTAACATGACCCGCGACGAGGTGGTGCTGCTCAAGTTCCACGACAGCGATCGCAGCAAGGCGATGCGCGTGCCCCACACGGCGTTCCACGACACGACGTTCCCCAACGCCCGACCCCGCCACAGCATCGAAGTGCGCACGTTCGCGTTCTTTGAATGAGCCTGCTGGCTCTCGTGCGCCCGCCCTCGCCGTCGCTCCAGCAGGGCGAGCGCTCCTACATCGGTCGCGATCCGATCAATTTCTCACTGGCCAGGCAGCAGCACGCACGCTATGTCGCGGCGCTGCGTGAGGCCGGCGCTGAGATCGTCGAGGTGGCAGCGGCGCCGGAGTTGCCTGACGCGGTGTTCATCGAAGACACGGCGCTGGTGCTCGACACCGTCGCCGTGATCGCACGGCCGGGCGCTGAGTCACGACGTGCGGAGACGCCTGCGGTGGCGGAAGTACTCGAGCGCTACCGCCCGTTGGAATACGCGCAGGCGCCCGCGACCTTCGACGGCGGCGATATCCTGACGATCGGCCGGACGGTCTTCATCGGTCGCGGCGGGCGCACGAATGCGGCGGGGATCGAATTCCTGGCCGACCTGCTGCGCGAGCACGACTACCAGGTCGTGCCGGTGCAACACTCCGGCTGCCTGCACCTGAAGAGCGCCGTCAATTTCCTGGGCGACGACTCGGTGGTGATCAACCCGGAGTGGGTGCCGCGTGAGGTGTTTGCCCGGTTTGCGCAGGTCGACGTCGATCCGGATGAACCGATGGGCGCGAGCGCGCTGGCGGTGGGGCGCGAGTTGCTGCTGTCTTCCAATTACCCGCGCACGGTGCAGCGGATCAAGGCGCGTGGGTTCAAGCCGCGCGTGCTCGACTTCAGCGAGTTCCATCTCGCCGAGGGTGGCTTGACCTGCCCATCGATCATCCTTTCCGTATGACCGGCCTCATGGCGGAGATCGATGAGCTCTTCGTGCTGGAACGTGATCGCGCGACCGGCCT
>Ga0126377_10000762_pt1 | contig 20241 bp, 10 predicted proteins | sample PanSoiMetPlot_22_FD_92647 | JGI IMG/M metagenome (GOLD analysis project Ga0126377, IMG submission 92647) | Tropical forest soil microbial communities from Panama - MetaG Plot_22 | ecosystem: Environmental > Terrestrial > Soil > Tropical forest > Bulk soil | place: Panama | collected 2016-02-17 | reverse complement strand
CCCCAGACCTATGCAATTCCTTCGTTCATCCATACGGTTCAAGCGGGTGACACATTTGCCAGCCTTGCCTTGCTTTTTGGCATACCGATCGATGAACTGGCCCGGGCCAACGCGGAGATAGAGGGACTACTCGAAACTCTTTCGGTGCTGGCACTACCCACGTTGGACTACCCCATCGCCGAGGGCGACACCCTCGCTTTGATCGCCACCAACCTGGATCTGACCATTGCCGAGCTGGCCGACTCCGTGGAAAGTAATCCCGGAATTCTGCAGCCCTACGTCGAAGACACGAATCCGCTGATTATTCCTGACGTTCCCGGTCGCAACACCAATCAACTCATCTCCGACCTGGTGACCTTTGGTCGCTACAACGACATTTCCGGCATGTTGACCCGTTTTCTGCTGCACGGCATGCGGGTACCGCGTCCGGATGCTGATCCATCACCGGCAGAGTTTCCACCGGACACCAAGTTATGGGGCCTCTATGAAATGTCAGGTCAACAGTTCCCGGTGCCCGAAGGGATAACTGGTCCAACCGGCCTGCCTGTTACTTTTCGCAAGGGCGCTGTTGCAGACTGGATCTGTTTTGAAGAACTCGGCGGGGCCACTGGTTGCGCGAATGAATTGGTGCTTCGGCTGGGTGACGAATTCTTCGAGGATGCGCCGAGCTTAACGCTCTTTCCCGAGATTCTCGTGGGCCCGGGGTCGCTGCCGCTGTATCGCGAGTCGCCACCGCATTACTCGCTACAACAGAGTATTCATTGGCAGTCGTCAACCACCATTCCTTTGCCTGGTCCATCGGGACAAACAGGATTCGGAGGTCCTACCGGACAAGTTGCCGCGCTACAGGGTCAGCCTTCAATTTGGATGTTTCCCCCGACGTTGCTCGAAGTCGCGCAGGGCCTCACCGGGACAACTGCTAGTACCCCACCCTACGAGTTGCTAACTTCAGCAGCCAGTGCCGCTAAGGGAAATACTGACCGGCCGCTGGAACGCTACAGTTGGGCCAGCGCCATTAACATTCGTATCCAACGAACGAACAAGGAACCGGCGGCTCGTTACCTGGTAGTTGGGGCCGATCAAGATGGTCGCAACTCGCTCCTCAAAGCCTGGTCCTACTTACAACAGATTCCGTTTGGCAGCCTCTACTTGTTGTACCCACCGAGCGCCGCCAGCGACAACTCGCAAGGCCTGGCCTCCGACGGTGTTGACCAGGCGCAAACATTTGTGTTGAAAGCCAACCTGACGACCGTCACGCAAAGCAATGAATCATTCTTGTTACGAGCTGCAGCACCAGAGCCTAGCGGCACCTACTATTCGACGCTCGCAGCGCTTGAACCATTTCTCCGCTTGCTCTGGGAAGCAAGCGTCACCGGCTCGGGCGGTTTTTATTTGAACTATGTAAACGGTGATGGCGAGGTTGGTTTTCCTGATGAACTTTTCGTCAACGGAGATGTCGCCACTATCACCTTATTACTATTGCTCGAGAGTCAATCTCGAAATGAAGATCCGGATCGGGCACTCTATTCATTCAACAACTGCGCCGTGATTGGCGAAAACGTAGATTCGTCGGAGTCGAGCCTTTACGCCAAACTCGCAACCCCCACGGCGAACGATCTGGTTCGAGTGGCGACAGTCCCTGCCGGTAATGCCGGGTTTTATTTGGCGCGACGTAATCCCGATCCCGGTGGTTCCGACGCAATCGGTCCCACTTCGCCAGACGATCAAACGCGCAGTCTCTATAACCTGGTTGGCTTTCAAGTGTTGGCGAATGGCGACTTTAACGAAAGTAACCAGGGATTACCTGCTGGACCGGTAGAGAATCCAGTGGAGAACATTGTTGGCCCAACTGGATCTGAAGTGTGGTGGTATCAACAGGTGCTGCCCATTTACAAGTTTGGCAAGGTCAATGACACGCCCTCCAGTCCTGCGCTGCCACTTGCGATTGAGAATCCTTACGCCGGCATCACTGGTCCCACAGGCACTCCAGCTTTACGTCCCCTCAGTGTTGCCTCAATCGACCTCACATTCCACGACGTCTATGGCAACCAGACATTGGTGAACGACATTCTGCCGCCAGTCGCGGCACCAGTGGGTTATACCGACGAGATCATTGGTTTGTCGTCGTGGCCCGGGGCGGCGGCCGATTTCTTATTTGAGCCGGGATCTAGCGGTGAAGTGAAACTAGATACGCAGTTGTCGTTGCAAATCAACAAATACTTTCCTGGCAGCGAGTATAGTTTTGCGCAGGCACGAAGTGCCGCTGAGGCCGACCGGGCTCGTTATGCCCAGGCCTTCTACCAGGTGCAACAGCGCGATCTGAATTTCGCGCTCGAGAGCAATCTGGGCCTGGTAGACATTTCGGCGGATGCTTTGAAAGCTCCGTTAATGGCGTTCGTCTCCAAAGCGAATGTCTTCACTGAGGCGGCGGCCAGGTTACAACAGCAACATTACACTACCAGCGGCAACGATCAGCTGGAAACGATCGCCGACACCTACTCGATCACTGCGACCAGCCTGGTACAGGAGAATATCGGAGAACCAGTGCAGCAGTTATTCCAGGGGAAGGTGGTGCGACCGCTCTTCACAGTGGCTGGTCCTATGAACTCACTGACGGGCCTGGTGAAGGACCAGTCAGCCACTCCCTATCCTCCGAGTTGCCCCGCTGGATCTGACGCGAATGATTGCCACGACAATCTAACCCACGTAGGCAGCATACGACTGGTGGCGCCTGGAGAGACCCGAGACACGGTTCAGGCAAGGGCCAATGGACCAATTGGTCCAGATCTGACTCCGGCGGAATTGGCGAAACACAACCAGCAAGCGCCACTCAGTCCGGGGATCGTTCTGCGCACGGAAGGACGAATCAGCCCGCTGCCAAGTGGAGTCAAGAACACCCTGGTTGAGGTTGCGGCCGCACTCCAATGCGTCGTCTACCAGATAGCTCCGCAAACGGATCCAATCATTGATCCGCAAATCGGTCTATTCCAGGACAACTATGACCGCGGCGGCGTAGTTGCGCCTCAACTGACTATTGAGATTGACGGACTGGTGATCTCCACTGGATCGTCGCCAACCTTCGCGAGCGTGCAAGCGCAATTCAGTGCCCTCAATCTGAGCACCGGTGACTTCGTCGCCAAGCTGCAGAACGTCGATGGAATCTTTGCCTCCGGCGCTCAATTAGTACACGCGGACTTCATCATTCCTCTGCCAGCGGCCAGTAAGACTGGACCTGCGATTCCCGAGTTTAGTCTCTCTGACATGCCCGTTGGGACTGGAACAATCGAGTTCCTCGCTATTCACAACAGCGACCTGGCAAATTTCTATTATCCCGGCACGCCCCTTTACCTGGGCTATTGCTGCTACACACCGCAGCCGTTCGATACTTTTGCGTCCCTTGCGGCTGAGTTTAATGTCACTCTCGATCAACTGGTGCAATTCAACCGGACTGCAAATCTTAAGAGCGGCGTTGAGCTGGCTATCCCCAACCTCAGCAGCTTCGCAGAATTGGTTGACACCTATGCGCCGTATTCACCAACGAAAGACGACAGTCTGAACACCATTGCTGCAACCTTTAACTCTGACTCATTAGCGGTCGCTTCGATTAACCGTTACTTACCGGGAATATTTGAGGACCACACCAGTATCATCATTGGCAAGAAGATCGAACTATCAGCGCTTGACTCGCTCCAGTCAGTGGCTGACGAGTTTGGCCTTCCGTTCGATCAGTTTATTGGCAACGTTGCCGGGTTGTCGGGTATTTACCGTCGCAATGGCGTCGTCATCGTGCGCACCCCCTTGATGCCGGGTAACGGAGGCGTAAGTCCCTCGTTCGCCACTTTGGCAACGCGATTCAACATTCAAGACCTTTCCGGAAGAACGACCAACGCCGGACCGCTGCTCGAAGCCAATCGCTCACTGGAAGGTTTTCTGCTCGCCGGTACAAGTTTGGCGGGACCGCCGGGCACTACACCTTTGCCAGTCGGTACACACGACACGGTAGACACGATCATTCGGCGCTTTCAGGACGAACAAAAGGCCAGTGTCACAATCGAGGAACTCGCCGCCGCTAATGCAAACGCACAGGGTCTGTGCACCACGGGTCGTAAGTTTCTCGTTCCGCCAAGTCCCACCATAATAACTGTCAGGGTCGAGCCAGTGATTCCACCTCCCAACGGTTCTGATTGTGAGTCAGCCATCGTCTTCCCGGTGAACGTTTCCCTGGCCATGACTCGAGCCCAAACGCTGGTGGCGCCGGACTTTGCCAACTCAAGTGCAGTTTTCAAGAGCGACACGAAGATTTCACCGCGCGGTTGGGAGCAAAACACCAATTCTCTCAACCTGGTCTCTTTTGCCACATCGTTTGAAGCAGCCTTTGCCGCTCAGCGATTGAAGTGCGCAGTAGCGAAAACTCAGTCAGTAACCGCTCCACGCCAGACAGGACAGCTTTGGGCAGTGAACTTTGGCCCAGGCGGTATCAGTCGCTTGGAGGTGGTGGCGGAGTCACCGCAGTTCTTCGCCCTCGCTCCGCTTTCCACCAGGTTGCTTACCGGGACTCTGCCGGTTCGAACTTACCGCAGCGGTTGCGGGCTGTGCGACGGGGAGGAGAAGCGATTTGATTCGGTTGACCTCGACAGCTGGATGCTGCAGTTTCTGTCGACAATAGATCTCTTCTTGTCTAACTCGTATTCCGTACCAGCCTTCCAGTTAAACGCGGCCACGAACCAATCAGGGCCCACGGTCAACACCTTCGCGGATGGGCCGATTGGCTTCGTTGGTCGTCCAGGACTGCTCGGAATCGGCGCTGGCATTGAGACCGCAGCATTGGACCAGTTGGGCGACTGTAGTAGCTGCACTGGTGGCACCGGCGCGTTCGGACCGGGAAATTTTGACGATATTGTCGATGCGAAACAGCGTATCGCCAGCAGTCTTAAAAATGACGTCGTCCCGATCCTTCAAGGCGTGGGGGCGACCGGCACCTACTATGCGGACGTAGCGCAGGAAACTCTTTATCAACAAATGCTGGTTCGCCTGGCGGCTGCTTATGATGTGAATGCGATCGTGCAATATCCGGTGGACACTGATTCGCCCTGTATCACCCCCCCGGTGGGCACTACTGGTCCAATTCCACCGCGACTGTCGGGTAAAGTGGTGCCGGACCTCTATGTCATCCCCGCCAGTTCCGACAACATGCACGCAGTGGCGCAACACTTTGCAGTGTCGACACCCTACCTGGCCCAGACTATTGGTACGGTGCAGGGGATCTTGCGTGCTAAAGCGATTGTTCAATATCAGTCGACCTCCTACTCGATCAGCGACAACGATTCGTTCAACCAGGTAGCGCAGCACTTCGGTATTGAAACCAATCCAAACGCACCAGGGTATTGGGAGACCTGGTCGCCCTTCGTTGACGCTGTTGGCTCACAATCAATTCTGATTGAGCACGCCAGCTTGCCGGTGGTGCAGATCGCTCGCGCTGTAGACATAGCGGATTCGTTCCGCGATGTCGCTAGTTATGCAGGTGTTGACGCAGGCACGCTTGGTCAGGCAAACGAGACCTTGCCAGACATTTTCACTGCCGGCCGGATCATTAACGTAAAAAACTACCAGCCCTACGAAGTCAACCAGAATGACACGCTGTTGAAGATTGCCGCCGAAATGCAGCCCGACCCGGGTCAACCTCCCATCACTGTAGCCAGGTTGGCCGAAGCGGTTGCTAATGATTGGCCTTTGTTGGTTGTCGGACAAACACTGCACCTAACCGAGGCACTGCCAGACATAACACTTTCCACATCTAAGGTGAGTCTCGGCCGGGTCGGCAGTGAGACTGGCATTCCCCCCGCGCTCTCGTTCCTGTTTTCGGTCAAGCACCCGAAACAGTTCCGCAATCTCTTCCTGAATCTCAAGTACGTTATCAACGAGGCGGAATTCGGCATCGTCGATGTGTTTGGCACCGGGGGTTACCAGGCATCCAGCTGGCTCACCTTCATTCTGCCGCTGGGCTCGGGTCAAGGTACTGACGTCGGCGTGGAGACCGCTATGCGCCAGGTGCAGATTCCCATCCCCCTGCGAGCCTATCCAGTGCCACCAGTGCTGCTGGGCCAGAGTGGCCTGCAAGCAACTTCGCCTCCCACCGAGAGTCCCGAAGAAGCAATCGCGCGTGGCAAGGAGTGGGACTATCGTCTCGACTTCGAAAGTCATAATGCGGCCCAGGATACGGACCACGCCCAGGTGAGCTTCAATATCCCGGGAAATGGTCTGCAGAGTCTGGGCCTATCCCGGACCGAAGCAGTGTTCCGCGCGCTGGCCGAGTTCATTGACGCTTACCCGCAGTTGAGTACGGACCTGGCGTTGTTACCAAACCTTAATGCTGGTGAACAGAACGAAACTGCGGCCATCGCGGTGCAAGTCTTAGATACCTTTGCTGCTAACGTTGCGGATGCCTTGGAAATTCCGTCATTCGTCGGTGCGTTTGCAGGCCAATGGCCTGACGAAACATACCTGTACCGCCTGCGAACGATCAGCGCTGCGCGAGAGCTCAAGGAGTTACAACTGGGGTTGGAACTGGGTCCGACCGGAGCAGCTGAACCGGTATGGCCTGATGTGTTTATTAAAAATCCTACTGCACCCACCGCTCCAACCGGTCCGGACTCCGGCTTCGAACAACTGACCCGGATCGACGTCATCGGAGCTACAGCGACGTACAGCTATCCCGACGGCTTTAGCGCTGACGTACCAGTTACACAACGTTTCCGCTTCGATCGGCGCGACGTGATTCGTAATCAAAATGGCTGGGGCGGACTTTACGTAACCCGAAACGACGACTTGATATTCAGTGGACCACTGGGTACGACCGGCCCCGAATCGCTGGTGGGGCCGATTAAAACGAGTCCGGAATTTCTCTATCAAACGCCATTAGTTCGCTTCATCGATCGACTCACGCCCCTGATCAGCGTCTCAGAAGGCATCGACGTTTCCGAATTGAGCGGTCCATCCGGGCCGCCGCCCCCAATGCGCAACCTCTCCGAACACATTGAGAACATGCTAGACGCAGTGTTGGAGCTTGACGATCAGTCAGCCGTCAAGGCCGACAGCCAAATGTCGTTGCTTTGTAGTTATGGTTTTCCCACTTCGGGTGCTGGCACTCCGGGCGAGTTGGAAGCAACCACTCCCATTTTGTTGGTACCGACGCAATTGTTGAGTTCAGATCAGACAACAGAATTTTCGATCCAACTTAGTGATCGAATCCAGAACTGGCCCGGCTGGCCCGGCGGTGGTGGACCGGGCGCTGTAATTTTTGACCTGCGAGTTTTTAGCAGCATTGGCTCCGGTGCCAGTGGACCAGCACTGAAGCCGATTCTCGAATTCGAAAATCTGCGCGTGCCTTTGGCACACATCATTCCTGAGACAGAATAGTCAAACCAAAAGTGGCTCGCCGTAACGCAAGCAGAGCCGGAGACGGAGATGCGGAAGTGACTACACGGAAGAAGGCCGCCAAGAAAAAGGCAGCAAAGAAGCAGGCAGCAAGGAAACAAGCCGCGAGCAAGAAGAAGTCCGTTAAGAAGGCTGCCACGACCAAGCGAAAAGCAGCGCCGCGCAAGACAGCCGCGCGCAAGGCAAAGTCGAAGAAAACCCTGCTGCTGAGCGAAGCGCCGGTCGGAAACGTGAATTGGGACTACATAATTGTTAATAGCCTGACTGGCCCTACTGGTCCTACCGGGGAAAAGGGAGCCACTGGCGAGAAAGGCGCCACCGGTGAGAAAGGCGCAACTGGGGAACCGGGAGGTACGGGCGCCAAGGGGCCCACCGGTGACAAGGGACCAGCTGGCGACAAAGGTCCACAAGGTGATCAGGGACCCCAGGGCGATAAGGGCCCGCAAGGCGATCAGGGTTTGCCCGGTTTGCCAGGTTTGCCTGGTCCACCAGGAGACAAGGGTCCGCAAGGTGACCAGGGCCCGCCGGGCGATAAGGGTCCAATGGGTGATCAGGGGCCACAGGGTGATAAAGGTCCTGTGGGAGATAAAGGCCCACAAGGCGACCAGGGCCTCAGAGGCGATCAGGGTCCGCAAGGATTTCAAGGTCCAGTGGGCGACAAAGGACCGCCTGGTGATCAGGGTCCGCAAGGTAACAAAGGCCCGGTTGGCGATCAGGGTCCACAAGGTATTCAGGGCGCACAGGGCTTTCAAGGCGACAAGGGTCCGCAAGGCGACCAGGGACCAATAGGTGACAAAGGTCCGCAAGGAGACCAGGGAACGAGAGGTGACCAGGGTCCCGTTGGCAATAAAGGACCGGTAGGTGACAAAGGTCCTGTCGGAGACAAAGGAGCAGTTGGCGACAAGGGACCACGAGGTGACCAGGGGCTTGTTGGTAATAAAGGGCCGGTCGGTGACAAGGGTCCGCGCGGCGATCAAGGCCCACCAGGACCGACCGGGCCTGAAGGACCTACGGGCAGTGTCGATATTTACTCTGTGATCCAGGAGCTCTACTGGCAGGTAAATATCGGCATCGATAGCCCCGTGTGGGAACTCGTAAGGAGTCTTGCTCTGCGGATAACCGGATTTGATCCCCAGGGCCCGACGACTCCCAGTGGACCTACTGGTCCATAGTCAGTACTAAATTGGCTGCTATGAAAACCAAACTCACAGGTGGGGTGGTGCTTGAGCGAGTCCAGTCGACCTCGCTCTTTCAACCAGGTGATCCAGGACCAGGAGAGAACCTTTTCTTCCTGCGCTGGGAGCAAACGAATGTCCCTCAATCGCTACCATTGGAAGGGGCCTGGGCGAATACAGGCACTCCGGCGAACCCTGGCTACTTTCTGTTCCTGAACGTTTCGCCGCCACTCGTCGACATCGCCTTCTTTGAAAATGAGCTCAGAAAAGTGCTGTTAGCGGTCACCACCTCGGCCTTCGCCTGGGTCTCGTACTCCAGCAAAACAAAGACGACGACTGTTCCGACCTTACTAAAGACAAGACTCGACAACCTGAACCAACCATGTGTTGAGGGAAATACTGAATTGGTTCTATTGCCCGGTCAGAAGCGAGTGGTGTTTGCCGATGGTTCGCCAATCATTGCGACGTCGGCCGATGACTTCATTGATGGTTTCGTCATAACCTATCCGCCAACAACAACCGGAACACAAGCTCCTGGAAGACTGGGAGTGACCTTGCCGTTCGTCGGATCACTGGTTGGATGCGTCTTGTTTCCTGGACTCGTCAATGCTTTCAGTGCTCGCGGCGACACAGAAAGTGCGCGCAAGACTTTGGTGACCGTCTCGATCGATCCGCTCCATCCGCTTGATCCTAAGCGCAACTTTCAGGAGTTCACCGGCGAAGAATTTATCCTTTCGCAAGACGGAGAGACGTACAGCATTTCACGCGCTAACTGATATTGACCATGAATGCCCGGGGACAAACGATCTGTCTGAACATGATCGTCAAGAATGAAGCACCGGTTATTCGCCGCTGCCTCGACTCCGTACGACCGCTAATTGATTACTGGGTGATCGTCGATACGGGATCGTCCGACAACACTCAGCACCTCATCCGCGAACAACTTAAGGATATTCCCGGTGAACTGCACGAACGACCGTGGCAGGACTTTGCTCATAATCGCAGCGAGGCGCTCACGCTGGCACGCAATCATTGCGATTATCTGTTGCTCATCGATGCCGATGAAGTGATCGAGATAAGCCCGGACTTTCAGCTGCCGAATCTGACCTGTGATTCGTATAACATCCAGATCCGCTACGGCGGCTGCACTTACTTGCGCCGGCAGCTCGTGCGCAGTTCCCTTCCCTGGCGCTACGAAGGAGTGGTCCACGAGTACATCACCAGTGAACAGGCCCGCACTGAAGACTTCTTGCCTGGCTTGCAAACTCTTCCTCATCACGATGGCGCTCGCGCTCGCGATGCCACCACTTATCGTCGTGATGCACTGATATTGGAAAAGGCCCTGCTGGAGGAGCCGCAGAATGCGAGGTACGTGTTCTACCTGGCGCAAAGTTATCGCGATGCCGGCGATCTTGAACTCGCGACGCGTAATTACAAACGACGGGTAGAACTGGGTGGCTGGCGCGAGGAAGTTTGGCACTCGCTCTATCAAATTGCCCGGCTGGAAGAACGGACGGAAAGCAAATGGGACGAAGTGATGACGGCGTTCCTGGCTGCGTGGCAGTACCAGCCCGACCGGGCTGAGCCTTTGTATCGCATTGCGATGCACTACCAGGCAAAAGCCGAATATCACTTGTCACATCTGTTTTTCAGCCGGGCTATGAAGGTCGATCAGCCCGCGCCCAATCGACTGTTTGTTGAGCACACGATCTACGATTACCAATTACCACTGGAGTACGCGGTAGCTTGTTACTACGTCGGCGATCATGCGGCGGCGATCGCCACTAACAACCAGTTATTGCGTTCGCAACACTTGCCGGCGCACGCGGTGGACCAGGTGGTCCGTAACCGGCGCTTCAGCCTGGACGCCCTGTTCCCCAAGCCCGCCAATCAAGTTGCGCCAGCCACACTATTGGTGATCGTTCCGTTCCGCGATCCGGGTCCGGAACTGGATGATCTAATTCACAGTCTGTTGTTGCAAAGTTGCGACTCGTTCCAGGTGGTCTTCCTCGATTGCGCTTCCCGCAGCGATCACTCAGCGCGACTGCCCCTTTTGGACCCGCGCTTTTCCCTCATCAGGATGGCCGAGTGCCAGCCATTGCGCACCTCGGTTTCAGATTACCTACGCAAGCACACAAGCAATGAAATCGTTCTCGTTCTGCCGGCAGAAAGCCGCTTGGCCGCAAAAGACTCCCTGGAAAACGTGCGCACAATGTTTGCGGACGTGAATTGCAAGCTGGCCTACAGTCAGTTTCGCTTATCTTCCGGCGCGCTTGGCTGCTCCGAGCCCGCGGCCAATGAAAATGCTTTTTGCGCGGAACTTTCCGGGCTCGCCGCTGGTTCTCCAGTCGCGTTTCGCTCATCACTACTGGATCGAATCACCAACTTAAACCCGGACGATTGGAACGACCTCTTCCTCGCTGCGGGATTTTCCGGTACGCGGTTTTCGGATATGCCCTGGACCAGTGAAACAGTCGAAGCAGCGGTGCCGAATGAATCATCAACCAAACTCGGGCCAGCACCCCCTATGCTCACTGGCAAACTGCCGACAATTAGTTGCCTGATGGTCACCCTGGATCGGCTGACGCTCGCCAAACGAGCTATTCGCTCCTTTGCGCTGCAAGATTATCCGGAATTAGAGCTCGTCATTGTCAGCGACGGCACTGATGTATTTCGGCAATCGTTAACGCGGTATGTCGAAGCGCTTGGTCTCCAGCAGGTTAAGTTCGTACATCCTGGACCGGACCGATTGACCCTTGGCCAACTACGAAACATTTCGCTGGACCACGCGCGGGGCGACATCATCTGCCAATGGGACGATGACGACTACAGTCATCCGCTGCGCCTGACTGTGCAGGCGCAACACATGATGAGTAATGCAGCCGCCGCCTGCTTATTGACTGATCACTTGCACTTCATTGAAGATCAGCGGCTGCTGTGCTGGATTGATTGGACCATGGAAGGCGCCTCTCAAGGCGCGGCCCAACTTGCCCCGGGTACGCTGATGATGTTTAGCGACAGCCGGTTTCGCTATCCAGAAAACGGGGCCTACGCGCGCCAGGGCGAAGACTCCGTATTACTCGAGGAGCTCTACAAAACTATTCCCGTGGCCCATCTGAGTGGCGCCGGACACTACTATCTTTACCAGTATCACGGCGACAATACTTTCTCTCGCGAACACCACTACCAACTGGCCAGCTGCCGCACTTCGAATGCGCATTTACTGGAACACGCGAGTGAACTGCGCGAAGCGGCGCGGCATTATCCTATTCCCAGGCCCTACCTAGTCGTCGGCCGAGAGGGTCCGGCATTCGCGCTGAACTGATCGCAGCTATGTCTCAGCCCGCTATCGCAGTCATTGGTCCATTTAAGGGAGCGAGCGGCTATGATCGGTGCACGACGGAGTTTGTCAGGGAGTTTGTGCGCCAGGGCGTTAACGTTCAACTCACAAACGTGCGTGGTTGGTCGGTGGAATTGCCGCCCGGGCTGCGCGACACGTGGTTTGATAGCTTAGGAGCGCCCGTAGCTGCAAACAGTGTGTTGCACTTTACTATGCCGAATCATGTTCGACCGCAGCCGGGCAAGCGAAATATCAACTACACGATGTTCGAGGCGGAACGCATCCCACGTTTGTGGGCCAGTTGCGCCGCGCTACCTGAGTTGATTGTGGTTCCCACGGAGAGTTCTTTTAACGCCTGGACCCTAAGTCATGTTCCCGAAGGACGCTTGCGTATCTGTCCCCTGGGAGTGGATGGAAAGTACTTTGCTTCTCCCGCCTCACCAGCCCCGGTCGCGACCAGTCAAGGTCGTCCATTGAAGTCCTTTCGCTATCGCTTTCTGAACATCGCCGAACTTCGCCCACGCAAAAATCACCTTGGCCTCTTACGCACCTGGATGCGCGCCACCAAACCCGATGATGAGGCGGCACTGGTGCTAAAGGTGAGCGTCTTTCAACGAGGCGTAATTGAAGATTTCCAGGCGGACCTGGCGGACTTGCAACAGAGTATGGGCCGGTCGCTGAGCGAGGCAGCTCCCGTGATACTGATCCCAACCTTGCTCACGAACGAGATGATTCGCTCCCTCTACTGCGCTGCCACTCACTATGTTTCGTTGTCATGCGGAGAGGGTTGGGACCAGCCGATGATGGAAGCTGCGGCTGCGGGATTGACACTCATCGCACCGCGGCATAGCGCCTATCTCAGTTATCTCAAGGATGAAGATTCCTTCCTGATTCCGGCCAAACTTACTCCCGCCAGGTTCGAGGGGAGAATGGGTCGCGCCGATTGGGCGTTCTTCGCGGGAGTCAACTGGTGGAAACCAGACGAGGATGCGGCGGTCGCAGTCCTCCGCAGCATCATTAGCGGCGAGGCGCAACCAAAGCAGTCACCGCAGGCTCGCATTATTAACGACTTCACCTGGGAAAAGGCGGCGCGACGACTGCTGGAGATAGTGCTCTAAGCCGCACTCGGCGCGAGGTTGCGACAAGGTTCCAAGCGCACGCGGTCCCGCTCATAGACAAGCCAACGTCCCATCCAGGTGTCATCAGCGGAATGCCGGAGAAAACAGGTTGGGCCATGGGCGTTGCGAATAGACAGTACGGCCCCACCATCCTTGTCCTCTTCAATCATCCAGCCGACCTCCATCAGCCCGGAGCCAGCTCCGATAGTAAAATCCGGACGTAGTTCTAATGTGCGCCGCGGGCGCTTATCCCGTTGATAGGAAAAGTGCCTGGATGAACAAATCTCCTCGTAAGTTGATCGCTCGATTTCAGTGAACTCCAGCGGTAACTTGCGCACCGGCGGCAACCAACACTTTTTCAGCGACACGAGCAACTCCCGGCACGCTTCAGCCTCAAGAAATCCAGGCACCTGTTTTGGTTCGCGCAAAAGATTCCACTTGTCGCCATTGCGGTGCTGGAACAGGACAGCGCCGTCGAAGTCATGCTGCAGAATCACGTCAGACCGGCCAAGGTTTCGCAAGGGCCGAGGCACCAGTGAGTAAGGATACCCAGCACGAAGCCAGGCCAGTCGAAACGTATCCTTGTCGCCGTAAAAGTAGCCGTAATAAAAGTCAGAGTGCTCATTCAGATGGAGCGTGAGGAGCAGCGGTAACCAGCATCTTCGTTTATTGATTAGCAGTTGACCGGCCTCGATCTCCGGTTCTACTCGATATGGAACGCGACATATTTCCCACGCTTCGCGTTTCAGCCACTCGACGCCATGGCCCGGCCCGCGATAACGATCCGGCCAAAAGACAGCACCGGTTTCCAAGTACTCGGGACGATCGAAAAGAAATTCCGGATTCTGCACCGGCACATTGTCGGCATCTAGATAGAGTACTTCCGCAAAACTGCTGTACGTGATGGCATATGACTTCAGCTCCCATGAGTCTAAACGCAGCACCGGATCGGTCCGCGCCTGCTCGTAGGCATCGATGCAAACCACATCGAGCTCTTCCATGAGATTGCGCATCCGGTCGTTCATTTCCGCGCGACCTCGATACCAAAGTTCGATCGGAAGAGTGCAGCCGGCGCGACGTAACATGCCGATGCAAACCCAGGCACAGGCAAAGTAGACATCGCCGCCACCACAGATCACGATACCGCGACCGGCAAACCGTTGTTCGGGATAACTCGGGGCCGCTAACAGAACTCGATCAAGCAAAGCCTGATATTTCTCGATCTCTTCGGTTGAAATACTCATGAGACAGCTTTCAGTACACTGCGGGCAGTGGTGACAGCGTGGTCCCACGTCCAGCGGCAACAAACGTCAGCGCGTCCGGCTTGCCCCTTCTCCCGCGCTTCCGCCTGGTTCTCAAAAACATGGCGCATCAGTTTCCTGAGGTGGCCCAGATCTGGCTGGGCCCATTCTCCGTACGCCGTTCCAGCCCGAAAGAAGATCGGATCGCAAACCGGGATGAGCTTTTCCACCCCGATTAGATAGGCCGTCTCCTGACTCAGGTACTCACGCGGGGCGCTATATTCGGTGACGACGACCGGCAGTCCACAAGCCATCGCTTCCATGATGGGCAAACCCCAACCTTCACCTCGGGTCGGTAAGACAAATGCGTCACAGCTATTGTAGAGACGAACCATTCCTTCTTCGGCCAGGGGACGACTGGCAATTACAGAAGCCACGCGGCTTCCCAAAACATGGCGGATGTTCCGTTCAAGATCGAATCCGCGCAGGTAGGGATTCGAGCCGTGTATCACCAACTCGACCGGTTCGTCGACATGAAACTCGTCCGCAAAGGCCTGCAGTAGATCCTCAACTCCCTTACGGATCTCCCACTTACCCACAAAAAGAAAGCGGAAGCGGCGTAAAGAGTGATCTTTCCCTGGTCCAGGTTTGAATCGCTCAACGTCTACGCCCTTCGGCACGACGCTTATTTTCTCAGCGCCGATTCCGTTGTTGAGCAGGAGTTGCCGGCCCCAGCGAGAGGTGGTCCAGATCGCATCCAGCGAACGAAGTACGTTGAGCTTTTCAGGCGGTATGATCGTGGTTTCCCAGACCACGAAGCCTACTCGTGGAGAACCCACCACCCCGGCCATGCGCTCAACGGGGCCCAACCCTACACCCGGATGGTCAGCGCTAGGCATGACTGGTTCTCGGTGGAGAGAATCGTCGGCAGGCTTGTCCCACGAGATAATTCTCACCTCTTCTTGCCTTTGCCAGGCGTCGAAGAAGTATCTCCCGCCACGGGACCAACTATCATTTCCATAATAGAAACAGAAAGCGTTGATCATGAATTCTCAGCGCCAGTGTTTTATTTCCAGGTTTGGCATGCCCCAACATTGCACCCCCTGGTCCAGGGCCATTATTCCCAGGCCTTCTGTCTCGTACTCGCCCTGCCAATAGTTGTTGCTGCGAATCCTCGAGTTGGGGAGCCCATAAGGAAAAGCCGGAAAGATCAGACCGTCGCGATGTACATCGGCGCGCACCAGCAACATCGTGCCACCGACACTGTCGAGAGGAACGAGTTCACCTTCGGCCCGCAAGTCGTGCAGGTGAAGTCGGCCGTGATCGCGCCAGGAGTTAAGGTCGAAACTTTGGCCACCATAGTCATAAACGCAGTTAGGAGTAACGATGTCTTTGTCTGTCGCCAGTAACCGCTCGATGACGTCAGGTGGATATTCGATGACGTCCACGTCCAACCACAGCACCCAATCTTCGTCATCGAGTGCGCGAAAGAGCAGGTGATTCCGTGACCTGGCGAGTATTGCCCTGCGCTGCGGCTGAATCTGCGGAGCATAGCGGGGCAGACGATTCGGAATTTGGTAACCGAAATCCTTCTTATGCAGTTCGACTCTGGCGAAGTTTGCCTTTAACCCAGGTAGACGTTGCGTCAGTTGCTCGTAAGTACCGTCAGTGCTGTCACTTTCCAACAGTCCGAGGGAAAGCAGCGAGCGCGGATAGGTAAGTGTGGCTAAGGCGCGTTGGAAAGTGTCCAGGTAACGCGCGGCATTCTTAACTGGACAGAGGATGAGGACACGGTCGGAATTAATCATTTCCAACTTCCGGAGACCGGGATTTCGTGAGCGTTATAAGTATAACGCAAGAGCAATGCTGATTGCTGATTGGCTCGGCTGAAGCGTCACAATGTCAACGTTGGAGTTCCCGAATCAAATTGGACCAGGCACGCTCTTCTCTTTTCCGATCAAAGAGGGGCGCCAGAGTTTTGATCCACTTGCGTAGACTCTGCAAGAACTCAGGCTCCTTTTCCACCCGCAGCAAAAGCCCCGCTAAAGTCTGCGTGTCGCCAAACGAGAAGAGCCCCGGATAGTCAGCGCCGAGAATTCCGACGTTTCCCTCAATTCGTGACGCTAAGACAGGAACACCTGCCACGATCGCTTCGGACAAGACATTGGCCCCACCTTCCATGCGGGAAGAAAGAACACAACATTGACTGTTGGCAATCAGCCGCAGCACTCGCGCGCGGGGCATCTCGCCGAGCCACTGGAAGCGAGGATTGCGACGAGACTCAGACTCTGCTCGTTTGGCCAGCGCCGTACTCAGCGCGGCGCCGACTTGTAAGATACGAATTCGTGAAGCAGCAGGAAGCAGCCGCGCTGCCAGGGCAGCACGGAAAGGATCTTTTACCGCGCGCAAATGACCGATAACACAAACATCAAACGTCTTTGTCTTTGCTCGAGTTTTAGCTGGTCGTGGCCGCGCTTCGACCGTTTGATAGATAACCTGCGTCTTGCTCTCGAGGGTGGGCTTCAATCTCTGCAGAGCCTTGGGCTGCAGCGCCACAATCCTGGTGGCCATCTCCAACGCCGCTTGCACTTTCTGGTCACGCGGCAAATCTCGATAGAGGTCGGTGCCGGTAAGCGTAACGACGATTGGCGCCGCTGGGTGTTGCTGCCGAAATCGCTTGATTGATTGGTAGCTGCGGCGAGCGTGCAAGGCGATCAGCATGTCGATCGCCTGGTCCTGGAATGTTTGCGCGACGAAAACACGATGCCCGAGTTTTCTGAGGATGCTTGCCCAGCGAATAGCAGTGATGCGGTTGCCGTGGGTTGTGCCGGCCGGGGCCGGGGTAACGATTCCGATTCGCATTCTTCGTTCAGAGCGCGCAGGTGCGGAACCCAGCCCAGACATCTCTGCGATCAGGCAGGTAGAAGTTGCGATAGGTGTTATTGATCAAACGCGAGCGAGTGGCCCAACAACCACCGCGCAGGACCTTGTGATTCCCGAACCACGGTGCAGAGTATTCCTGGTAGGGTCCGGGAACAAACCCCGCAAACGGCATGAAGTCGCTCGCGGTCCATTCCCAGGCGTTGCCGATCATCTGCCGACAGCCGAAGGCGCTGTCACTCTCAGGCAGCGCCCGAACATCAACGCAGCCTAAGTTGCATGAGTCGAGATTCGCCTGCTCTGGCGTGGGATAGTCGTCTCCCCAGGGATATCGTTGTTTTCGGTCTGACGCTATTCCGTGGTCGCCCGGTACCCCGCTGGCAGCCATCTCCCATTCGACTTCTGTCGGTAACCGGCGGCGAGCCCAACGACAATAAGCATCCGCCTCGTACCAATTAACGTGCAACACCGGCAACTTGCCCTCGAGCGGCACCAGCTCAGAAAAATTGCGGCGCCACCATTCACGATCAACAAATTTCCAGTAGACAGGATGATTTGTGTCGACGCTCTCGCGCCAGCGCCAACCTTCGTCTGACCAAAATTCGCGTCGTTGATAGCCTCCGTCAGTGACAAACGCGGCAAACTCTTCATTGGTCGTTGCAGTCCGCGATATGGCAAACGACTGCACTTCAACCTCGCAAGCTTGCTGCTCATTATCAAATACAAACCTGTGGCCCGATGCGTTCCCAAAAACAAACGACCCGCGGGGCACGAACGCGTCACCAACTATTTCGACTTCTTCTCTGTTGGTTGTGGGGTTGGTTTGGGGATTGGACAAGACGGGAACGGGTAGTCCGAGCGTCTGACGCGTGTAGGTAATTGCCTCGTCGTGCATGTCCTCATGAAAGAGAGCCAGCGAGAGAAAATATTCTGCACTCTTGACGCTGTGGTCGACGCTGTTGCCCCCGCCGTCTTCAAGAAAATTCTCAGCCACCTCGTCAAGCACCCTTGTCATGTAGGCGATGGTATCGGTTTTAGAAGGTAGCGGCAGATCCCAGCGAGTGTCGTGAGCAATCTTCGCGGAATCGTAGAGCGAATCACCGTCAGACAGGATGGCCGATCTTCCACTGAGATGTCGCAGCAGCCAGTATTCCTGAAACCAGGCGACGTGACCAATTTCCCAGCGCAGCGGATTAACGATTGCCAGGCGTGGACCGATCATTTGCTCGTCGTCGAGGTCCGCAACGAGTTCGAGCGTTCTGCGCCGGGCATCTCGGAGTTCGCCGGTCAAGCGAACTACTGTGGTATTGCTATCCATCGATAGCGTAATGGTATGCAGAATTAGTTGATCGCGCTAGTGTTCTCAGGCGAACGTTCCGCGCAAAATATTTTGCTCTCGATGTTGGCAAAGTTCCCGAGGGACTGAAGGAAGTGTGTCAGATCAAAGCTTTTATCTTCTTATAGGTGAACTTCGCTTTGTCTTCACTCGGCTGCACGACAACTTCTCCAGTACCCGCGAAATGCATTTCGAACGCTTCGCCGCCGCCTTTGCCAATTAGGCTACGCCAGCTCAAGTCGGTTGATAGCGTTGGTACTAAACCATCGGTCCAGGCCACGGTCGCATGCGGATCTGTTCTGAGGTCATTCTCCGCTGTCACGGGCAAGACCATGGGATCGCCATGAACCGCGATAGCCAGCGAACCCGTTCCGGATAGTTTGACTGCGAAAATACCGCCCGAGGCCACGCTGATTCCGACACCGACCATAAACACGTCGAAAGCGAGTGAGTCTTCAAACGCGAGCAATTCCTCGGCGGCGACGTTCACAGTTCCACCGGTCAAGGTGACGATGCGCACTCGCCAGCCCTGCCTGGCACAGTACACAGTCCCCTTGCCTTCAACGCTGACCAGGGGCGTCACCATGCGCAGAAGTTTCTCCGAGATGCCTTTCGCTTTGAGCGGTGGCAGTCGGTTGAACTTGATATCGCCGTAATGGGCAATCCCGGCTCCGAGTTTGACCAGGGTCCGGCCGTCGACATTGATCCGCACGATTCGGTCGGAAGCCTTCACGAATCTCGCCTCAGCCGCACCGGTATCACGGGGAAAATCCGCAAACGGACTCGCCTTTTCTTTTTGCAGTTCTGTTGCCATTTCTTGATTCCTCCTCGACGACTCTCCTCTCGAATTGCGTTCACTCCTCTTCACCACATGGTGGAGAGTCGGGTGTGCAAGACGGGAATACGATTTAAGGAGAGCGTCAGTAGGGTAGTGAGAAAAGAGTCGGTTTGGTATCAGGTAAATTACCTACATTGCCTGAAATGATTCTTGAGACCCACGGCTTTAGTGGTAGTTCAAAGAATAGTCTGGTGAATCAGCAAACAGTCCGATTCACCAGACTCAGCAACATCAGTGAACCTTGGTTGAGATGGGATCCAACATCTTGGCACTCGCGCGAACGACCTGGATTGATTCGATTGGCGAGGTGATAAAAACTTTGCCGTCTAACGACAGCTCCAGGCGGTAACCGGTAGCAATCATTCCCATTTTGAAGGGCCGATCACGTAGCAATGAACCGCAGACCATTACCTCAGTCGGTTCAGGAAGATGCCTTCCTCCTTCTACCAGCGCCCAACCGCTTTTTTGGTCAAGCACCAGGACGCGGTACTCGGTGTTGCGAGTCCTCACCAGGATCGTAGTGAACGGCTCAAGCGAGTCGAGCTGAACTTCGTCCGTCACGGTGGAAGTCTCAGACTGAGCCTGATCCAAACCCTCGCGCTGTTTACCTTCCCAACAGGCGGAACACAAAGAAACAACCGGATCTAACTCCAGCTTAGGTTCGTCAAGCTGCCGGCCGCATTGGTTGCAGAGTCCATACGATCCGGACAACAAGCGATCGAGCGCATCATCCACCTTTCGCAGACGTGCCTGGAGAACCTTTCGTTCCCAGCGGGATGTCCCGAATTGCGGTCCGGTAGCACTCGGATCCTCCTCAGCTTCGCTGCCGCTGAAGGCTTGTCTGCAAATCGACTCGCAGAGGTTCTCACGCTCCTCATG
>Ga0126377_10000761_pt1 | contig 20242 bp, 16 predicted proteins | sample PanSoiMetPlot_22_FD_92647 | JGI IMG/M metagenome (GOLD analysis project Ga0126377, IMG submission 92647) | Tropical forest soil microbial communities from Panama - MetaG Plot_22 | ecosystem: Environmental > Terrestrial > Soil > Tropical forest > Bulk soil | place: Panama | collected 2016-02-17 | reverse complement strand
GCCGCGCGGGGGACTCGACCCGGCGCAGGCTAAGGTCATGGATGAAGCGATTGCGATCCTCAAAAAACAGGGCGCCGTGATCGTCGATCAGGTAGAGATTCCAAGCATCGTGGCCACCGATCCGCAAGAAAACTTCCTGCTCTGGAATGTCTGCTCGGGCCTGGACAATGCGAAAGGCAAGGACGCTGCGTGTTCGATTGTTTTCAAATACGGAATGAAGCGGGACTTCAACAAGTGGCTGGCCTCGCTCGGTGCGGCAGCCCCGGTGAAAACGCTTACGGAATTGCGACAATGGAACATCGCGCATCAACGAGCGGGCTCGCTCAAGTACGGCCAGGCGTTGCTGGACATCTCGGACGAGATGAATGTTGAGACTGATGCCGCGCGCTACCGGGCCGATCGAGAAAAGGATCTGCGGCTCTCAGCGATTAATGGGATCGACGCAGTGATGAAGAAGCATCAGCTCGACGCTCTGTTATTCCCCGGCTCGAGCAGCGCGGCCATCGCCGCGAAGCCCGGCTATCCGACGATTATCGTGCCGTTCGGGCTGGTGCCGAATGCGCCGCTTGCGCCGGCACTTCCCTTCCCCGACGCGTTCGCGGCAAAACCTGCTCCATATGGAGTGGGCTTCACAGGATTAGCTTGCAGCGAGCCACGGCTGATTGAGCTTGCGTATGCGTTCGAACAAGCGACTAAACGCCGCGTCCCTCCGCCGTCTGCGCCATAGCGAAGAACGAAGAGAGATTACGAAATAAACGAAAATAACGAAATATACGAAAAAGCCGAAAAAATTTTCGTTTATTTCGTTATTTTCGTTTATTTCGTAATCTCTCTTCGTTCTTCAAAGAGCGCCGGTTGTAATTGCTCGGCGTCTTTAAAGTTGCTCAATCCCACACCAACCAGCCGGAATCGTTGATCCGGAAATGTTGCGACGCGTTCTCGCAATGAGAGCGCAATCGCCGTGAACTCCTCACAGTTATCGGGAGGGCTCGGCGGGGTATGGCCGCGTGTGATGATCTGGAAATCGCTTGTCTTCAACTTCAGCACGACGGTGCGCGCGATCCGCGCTTCTTTTCTCGAAGCCGCCCATACTCTCTCAGCAAGGCGTCGGATTGGCCCCTCTGTCTCGGAGAGTAGCAGGTCAGATTCGAAAGTATCCTCAGCTGAAATTGACTTCGTCGGCCTGTTGGTTACTACTGGACTGTTATCGACGCCGTTCGCCAGTTCATAGAGACGCCGGCCATAGCGACCGAACTCCATTTCAAGCGCCTCCGGACCAAGACCGCGGAGGTCTCCGACGGTTACGATGCCCAATCCCTTCAATCTGGTTTCCGTGACTTTTCCCACTCCGGGGATGCGTCCCACGGGGAGCGGGAGGAGAAAAGCGATTACTTCGTCCGGCTGAATTACAAAGAGTCCATCCGGCTTGCGCCAGTCGGAGGCGATCTTCGCAAGAAACTTGTTCGGCGCGACTCCGGCGGACGCGGTGAGACATAGCTCCTCTCGTATCTGTTGGCGTATTATCTTTGCGACGCGAGTGGCCGTGGGCAGACCCAACTTGTTCTCCGTCACATCGAGGTAGGCTTCGTCGAGCGAAAGCGGCTCAATCAAATCCGTGTGCCGCGTAAGTATTTCTCGTACTGCGCGCGAGGCTGCTTTGTAACGCGTGAAGTCGGGAGGGATAAAGATTGCGCCGGGACAGAGGCGTTCCGCTCGAGTCGCGGGCATGGCGGAGCGAACGCCATAACGCCTGGCCTCGTAGGAGGCGGCGCATACCACGGAACGATTTCCGCGCCATGCGACGATCACCGGTTTGCCGCGCAGGCTCGCGTCGTCGCGTTGTTCGACGGAAGCATAGAACGCATCCATATCGATGTGCACGATCTTTCGAAGGGGCACCTCGGGATCAGGTTCGAAATCGATCTCTTTTCGCGTCATCAAAAGCCTGCTTTAATTCTAAGCGAAATCAGGATTACGAAAAATACGAAAATAACGACCGGTCCGCAGGCCTCCAGCCTGCTTGTTTTCTAACATATAACTTCTTTAGAACAAGCAGGCTGGAAGCCTGCGGACCGGTCGTTATTTTCGTATTTTTCGTAATCCCTCTGCTAATGCTAAACTGACCACCATAGAGCGCGGTTGAGTCTGTATGAGCACTGATCGCTCTCAGCAAAACATCGGCTAAAACAACAGTACTGCCTGCGGTATTGTTCCCAACAGAGGCTCGATAATGGAACGACAAATCCCTTTCTCACGGCGGTTTGCATTGGCATTGGCGCTCTCTCTAATCTCACTCGGCCTGCCGATTGGCTCGGCCAGGACACAAACTTCGAAACAGTCACAGCAGAGCGCCATATTTACGGATGCCCAGGCGCCGATGATCTTCGAAGACATGATTCTGCTCGGACTGGGAATCAGCGAGCAGGGGATAAAAGGCTGGATCGGCGCGTTCAAGCTCAATACGGGCGAACCGGTCTGGCGATTCAACACAATTCCGGACGACGGCGAACCCGGGGCCGAATCCTGGGGTAAACCCGATGTTAGGAAGCGCGGCGGGGGTGCGGTCTGGGCACCGCTTTCGCTCGATCATCAAGCCGGACTTGTCTACGTTCCGGTAGCCAATCCGGCCCCTGATTTTCTGGCCGAAGCTCGTCCCGGCGCTAATCTTTACACCAATTCCCTCGTCGTGCTCGACGCTCGCACCGGCAAACTGCAATGGCATCATCAAACCACGCCAAGTGATTCACATGATTGGGATTTGATGCAGGTCAGCCCGCTCTTCACAGCCTCGGTCAGGGGGCAAATCAAGGAAAATGGTGGCGCTGACGGGCAAAGACGGGCTGTTGCATGTCTTCGACAGGGATACCAAAGAGCATCTTTACACAACTCCCGTCACCACGCGATACAACGCGGATGCTCCATTGACCGTCAAAGGGGTGCATGCTTGCCCTGGCGTGCTCGGTGGAGTGCTCTGGAATGGACTGGCGTACAACCCGAAGACAAATATGCTTTACACGCCCGCCGTTGATTGGTGTGGCGTCTACAAGAAGGCCCAGGAAGATCGCTTTGTTCCGGGCCAGATCTATATGGGTGGATCGTACATAGACGATCCGATTGAAAATCGCGCGGCTGGCTGACAGCGATTGACGCCTCGACCGGCAAGGTCGCATGGCGATACGAATCGTCAAAACCGATGGTCGCCGCGGTTGCCACTACATCGGCGGGTCTGATCTTCACGGGAGAGATGACCGGGGATTTTCTGACCCTTGACGCCCGCACCGGCAAGACGCTTTACCGTTTCAACACCGGGGGCCGATGAATGGTGGGGTGGTGACATACGCGATCAAAGGCAAGCAGTATGTCGCAGCGACTTCGGGTAGCGCGTCCGGCTTCTGGAGGGCGGCGCCAGGTTCTTCGACAATAATTATCTTCTCTTTGCCAGAAACTGCACGGTCCCGCGCCAGCAAATGAACTCCTCAGCACTTTGTCATGGGACCTCAGAGATCAAGAGAAGAGAGGGATGTAACAGTGAAATAGTTTAGCTGCATTGGCTAATTCTTGAGAGGTGAACCAGTGATTAGAACACTAATTGCAATCAGCCTATTCTTCTTCAGCCTATCTTTCGAGAATCGTAGCGCGGCGGTATCCCCGCCTCCGCAAAAGATCGGCAAATCGGCGCCGAATCAATGGGCTCTGCTCATCGGGGTCGGCGATTATCCCGGCGAGATACAGGACCTTCGATTCGCCGGCGCCGACGCTCGGGCGATTAAAGAGTTGTTGGTCTCTTCTGCGGGCTTTGGGGAAGAACATATTCGCCTGCTGACCGACGATGGCGTCGGTGAAGGAAGAGCGACGAGACAGAACATCTTCGCGGCAATCGATCAGTATCTCGCTCCGCGAGTCCAGTCGGGACACGAGATCATCGTCTTTTTAGCGGGACATGGTATCGTGCGAGGACTCGGTGCGGAGGCCAAGAGTTATTTTCTGCCGATCGACACCGACGTTCAAACGAAAGAGTCGCTGGAAAAAACTGCCATTAATTTGGAAGAGCTCTCCAGCAAGCTCTCGGCGTTAAAAGCGTCGCAATTCACCATATTCTTTGACGCCTGCCGCGATGACCCATTTCCGGGCCGCGGCCTGAAAGGAAACACGCTGACCGATGTGACGGCGCGTCTCCTCACTACGGTCTCCACCCGGACATCAGAATCCAGGCCGGAACCGCCGACCTCCGTGGTCTTCTACGCATGCCAGGTCGGCGAACGCGCATACGAGACTGTGCAATTCCAGCACGGCGTTTTTACCTACTACATTCTGCGCGGCCTGCGTGAGCTTGCAGACCGACCCGACGGGCGTGTCGAGGCCGGGCAGCTCGCCGGATACCTGAGCGAGAACGTCCGAAAATGGACGAAAGAACAGGCCAAGACTGCGGTTGAACAAAATCCTACGATGGTCGCCACCGAGGTCCGCGGCCCGGTATTAATCGCGCGCGTAATGCCTCTCTCGTCAAAGCTTCCCGCCACGCCCACCGCTTCCGGATTGTTGTTGAACACATTTCCCGAAGGCGCGACGCTATCGATTAATAACCAGCAGGCCGGACGCGGGCCGCTTCACAAAGAGCTTCCGCCGAACCAATACACTGTCCGCGCGGAATTGCCGGGATTCCAACCCAGCGAAACCAAAGTAAGTGTAATCTCCGGATACAAGCAGGAGATCACGATCACACTGCAACCGCTCGCCGGAAATTCGAATTACGAAAAAGGCATTCAGTTTGAAAAGCAGATGCTCTGGCCGCAGGCGATCGCCTCGTATGAGCAGGCGCTGCGCGACGATGCGAATTCGATGGCCGTCTACGAGCGGTTGGCTCAGGCTTATGTGAAGAACGGGCGCTCTCGAGAGGCGGTTGATCTGTTGACCGTCGCGGTTCAGAAGTTCCCGGATAATGCGCTCATTCTGGCTCGCAGGTCTCGTGCCCGCAGTTCGTTGTCGGCGGGCGAAGACGCGCCGGCTGCCCTGGCTGGCCCGGCTGCCCCGCTCCCACCCGGAGCAAAATCTTTCGCGCCGGTCGATGAGTCGGGCAAGAAGAGCAAAAAGGGGAAGAAGAAGTCGGAAGAAGTCGGGAGCACCGATGAAGTGAAAAGTGACAAAGGCAGCAAAAAGAGCAAGAAGAAGTCGGAAGAGGTCGAGAGCACCGACGATGTGAACGCCTCCGAAGGCGGCAAAAAGAGCAAGAAGAAATCCGAAGAAGCAGAGAGCACCGACGATGTGAACGCCTCCGAAGGCAGCAAAAAGAGCAAGAAGAAATCCGAAGAAGCAGAGAGCGGCGCTGCCGAAGAAAGCAAAGAAAGCAAAAAAAGCAAAAGCAGTAAGGACGGCAAAAAAAGCAAAAAAACCGATGAGCCCCAGGGAAGAGGCCTGATAACGGGTGCGCCGGTCGAGACCCAGGAGAAAAGTGCAGCTCGCGAACAGGAGACCAGTGATGCGATACGTGACGCCGAGCTTGCGATCCAAAAGGATGCAAGCCTGGCCGAAGCCCACCTTGCACTCGGATTCGCATGTCTGAGTGACCAGCAATATTACGACCGCGCGCTGGCCGCGTTCATTCGCGCATCGACCATTGCCCCGGAGGAAGCCGAAGCCTACTACGGCGTCGGTTACGTTTACCGATTAAAACAACAGTACCAGCAGGCTGTACCGCAACTAAAGAAGGCAATCGAACTGCGCCCCGATTATTACGAGGCACAGCGCGAATTGGCCTATTGCTATCACGCCATGGGAAACACCGATCAGGCAATCAGGCAATATGAAGTGGCGACAAGCTATCGCGCCGCAACGAGAGATTCCGGCGAGATGGCGGCTAACAACCTGGCGCTCGCTACACTCTACCGAAAGAAGGGAGATGAGATGGGCGGCGCTGAGGGTGAAGAATACAAGAAGGCCGGCAAGGCTTGCGAAGACGACGCGCGAGAACATGAGCCGGATTTTAAAATCGCCGTGAAAAGGCTGTCCGGCGCGGGCGTCTCAAGATTCGTCGAGGACAAGGTATCGCCTGATATCCGTAAAATCATGGATAACTTCAAGTTTCTGAGAGGCGAACGGAAATCGAGCGACACCAGACTCCCGGTGAAGACCAGGATCCCGGTAGACATCAAGTTACCCGGAAAGACCAAGAACCCGCTGGAAATCAACCTTCCCATCAAGACCAAGAATTCAAAGGAAGGTAAATCTTCGAAAGACAGCAAGCTTCCAAAAGACATCAAGCTGCCGAAAGACATCAGGCTGCCGAAAGACATCAAGCTGAATGACAGCAAGTCGCCAAAAGACAGCGAGACGCCGAAAGATAGCAAGCTGAAAGATAGCAAGCTGAAAGACAGCAAGCTGAAAGACAGCAAGAGCAAGTCGTCTGAAGACAGCAAGACACCGATCAAAACCAAGACTCCGATAAACATCAGGATACCGAGCAGCTCCAAGTCTTCGAAAGATACCAAAACGACAACCGATACAAAGTCAACGAAAGACATCAAACCAATCAGCCGACCCACACCGAGAGTGGCCCTTCCAGTGAAAAAACTTCGGCAATGAGTTAAAGGCAAACAGAACACAAAGGGGCAAAGGGGGGCAAAGGGTCAAAGAAACCTTTGACCCTTTGCCCCTTTGTGTTAAAAAACTCAATTAGTGAACACGAAGAGATTTAATCAAACCTTAACAATTACCTCAGTTGTACTTAACATAACAAAACTAATCTTGAGCGTCGGCCTTCAATAATATATTCGAGAAACCAAGGGAAGGAAAAGAGAGCTTATGAGAAGTGTACTGAATTTCGCATTCCTGGCGATATCGTGTTTGTTGTTACCCTCAGTGGCATATGCACAGTTCGATACAGCAACTGTGCTCGGCACAGTGCATGACGCCGGTGGGGCAGTAATAACGGGAGTCACTGTCAAATTGAGTAATATCAACACAGGGATCGGAGTGACGGTCATAACCGATAGTGCGGGAGATTATCAATTTACCAACATAAAGATTGGGGATTATCGCATCACCGCCGAACGGGAGGGATTTTCTATCGCAGTCGTCGAGAAGGTCACGGTCGCCGTCAATGCACGCCAGCGTGTCGATATAACGATGCAGCCCGGGGCTGTCACCGAGAGCATCGTGATCACCGATGCCGCCCAGTTGCTCGAGACCGATTCAAGCGTGCGCGGCCAGGTTGTCCAGAGACAACAGATCGTCAACTTGCCTCTCAATGGCCGCTCTTACGCCAACCTGGCTTTGCTCACCCCGGGAGTCCGCGAATCGAATCAGAACGCCGCAACCGGAAGCGGACGCGAAGCCGCATTCAACGTCAATGGCTTGCGCAACACTTTCAACAATTTCCTCCTGGATGGAATAGACAATAACGCTTACGGGACAAGCAACCAGAGCTTTTCGAGCCAGGTTGTGCAGGTCTCGCCGGATGCGATCCAGGAATTCAAAGTGCAAACCAATACCTACAGCGCCGAATTCGGGAGGAGCGGCGGAGCCATCATCAATGCTTCATATCGGAGCGGAACGAATAATTTTCACGGCAATCTGTGGGATTATCATCGCAACAGTGCATTGAATGCGGTTGGATTTTTCAAACCAGCGGGCGGAGTCAAGCCCCCTCTCATCCGCAACCAGTTCGGAGGGACGGTCGGCGGGCCGATCTACAAGGATCGCACCTTCTTCTTCCTCGATTATGAGGGATTCCGGGAGATACAGAAGAACCTGGTCTTTTCGACCATACCGACATCGGATCAGCGAGCTGGCATTCTCACGGTCGCCGTGATCAATCCGTTGACAAACACGCGCTACGAACCGCGTGATCCGATCCCGATGACGCCCTTCGCGCGCAAGGTCTTGAACGAATTGCCGCTGCCGAATGTCCCCGGGGCAACGACCAACAATAACTATCAGGAACTGGTTCCGTTCCGCTATTTCAATGATAAGTTCAATCTCCGCCTCGACCATAAGATTTCTGATAAATTGAATCTCTTTGCGCGCCTCAGCCATCGCAAGGCAAATAACTTCGAAGGCCCAAACATCCCCGGCCCATCAGGCAGCAATCAGAACGGTCTGATCAACATCATCAATCAACAGCTGGTCACCGGCGCCACCTATGTCTTCGCTAACGCTTCAACGCTCGACTTCCGCCTCGGAATCTCGAAGATCGATGCGGGGAAGAAACCGCCGTTGACCGGTGGGCCGAGCATGTTCGAACTGTATGGGATTACCGGGTTGCCCGATGACGGGTCGATCACCGGCGGATTGACCACACAGACGATCACCGGTTTCTCACAGCTCGGCCGCCAGTCTACGAATCCGCAGTTCCAGAATCCGTTCGACGTCAATCCTCGGGTCAACTACTCATTCACGGTCGGGAGACATAGCTTAAAAACAGGTTATGAATTTCTCGCGGTTCATACCGATGTGCAGGATACCAACCCGTTGATGGGGTTGGATACTTACTCAGGCCAATTCAGCCGTCCGGCAACTGCACCAGCGAATGCACAGTTGTACAACCTGGCTGATTTTATGTTCGGCTTGCGTTCGCAATATGAGTTTGCGGACCTGCTCGTTGTCAATCTGCGGCGGCGGCTCCATTACGCCTATCTGCAGGACGATATCAAAATCTCACCCAAACTGACGTTGAACCTCGGGATGCGATATGAGTTTGCAACCCCTTATTACGAGGACAAGAACCGGCTCTCGAATTATGATCCGGCAACCAATTCGATCATTCAGGCGAAGGAGGGATCATTATACGACCGCGCTCTGGTTAATCCGGATTACAATAACTTCGGGCCGCGCATCGGATTCGCATATAACCTGATGGATAAGACTGTGATCCGCGGTGGGTACGGAATCGGATATGTTCATTTCAATCGGATCGGCAGCGCCGACCTGCTCGCGACCAATTTCCCGCAGATCACTCGCGCCAACGTCACGCAAAACCCGGGTTCACCGCGATGCACGGGAACGGCCTTTGCCGACGGATGTTTTAGATCGACGCAGGATGGATATCCATCCGGTTTGCCGAACAACGTAGTGCTGCACATCCCGCGTGATATTCGCACGGCATACATTCAGAACTGGCAACTCTCGATCCAGCATGAACTGAAGTCGAACATGCTGATCGACATCGCCTACGTCGGCAATCACGCGGTCAAACTGATCCTCCTGGCCGATCTCAACCAGGCGCGGCCATTGACTTCGGCCGAGCTGGCCTTAGCTGCCGCGCAAAGGCCAACGCTCGATCAGCGGCGGCCAATCCAGGGATTCAGGTCGATCTCGGCCGTACTGCCGGCGGCGTTTTCGAACTATCATGCGCTTCAGGTGAAATTCGAGAAGAGATTCTCGAAAGGGATCTATATGCTCAATTCCTTCACCTGGTCAAAGGCAATCGATAACGTCAGCCAGGTGCTGGAAGAGCCGGCGGGCAATACCGGCAATCCTCAAAACCTGTACGATGTCGCAGCCGACCGTGGGCTCGGGGCGTATGACCAGCCGTTCAATAACACGACCAGCGTCGTCTGGGATCTGCCGTTCGGACGCAATCGAGCATTTGCAGGCAATTTGCCGTCTCTACTCGAGGCGTTCATCGGCGGCTGGACAGTTACCGGAATAAACACAATGGCGAGCGGCCAGACGGTCAACTTCCGTTACACCACATCGCCGGTGACCGCCAACCTGCCCTCCTTCCTCGGCGGCGTGGCGCTTCGTCCGAACCTGGTGGCTGATCCGATCCTTCCCAGGGATGAGCGCACGATCGATCGTTATTTCAATACCGAAGCACTCAGGTTGCCGACCCCCGATCGGCCTTTCGGCAATGCCGGGAGAAATATCGGGCGCGGCGATTCCTACTATCAGTTCGACCTGGGATTGCATAAAAACTTCGCCCTGGCTTTCATCAATGAAGCATCGAAGATCGAGTTCAGGGCAGAGTTCTTCAACATCTTGAATAAGACAAATTTTGGCGCCCCGAATTTTAATGCCACGGGTATCGTCATCAACCTCGATGGAACCCTGCAGAATAGCGGCGGTTTCGGCCAGGTACGAAGCGCCTTCCCAGCCAGACAGATCCAGTTCGCGCTTAAGCTATCGTTTTAGAGTGCCCATTCACCACAAGGCGCAGAGCGAGCAAAGGCAACCCAGAGAGAAGAAAAACTCTGGATTGCCTCTGTTCGCTCCGTGCCTCTGCGGTGAATATGAGAGAATCGGCAGCACCAAGCGTTACTATAGGAGGTAATCAATGAATTTAAGCCGACTGGGAATAGGTGGGATCATCTTTTTGATAGGCGCCGTTATCTACATCATAAATTTGGTCACCGGCTGGTCTGGCCGGAATAAGGCGATAAATATAGACGGCATCGGGTTGATGGTTCTGGGGATCGGGCTCAATCTGGTCTTTAGAATATGATCAAATAACGAGTTCACATGCCGAGTCTCTGGCTGATTAACTGCTCGATGTAATACTTCATAAATTCGTCACGCTTCGGTTCCAGGCACACGATCACGGGCTTTCCGCGCTCGCGGTCGATGCGCGTGAAGCCCTGGTCGTCGACGAAGATCGGCAGAGTTTCGAATCGATTAAAGAATCTGCCCGGGGCGGCGGATTCAGCGACGGCGAGCTGGTCGTGCAGTGTCATGCGCGCGGTCGGGCCGGAGAGCCACAACCGGTAGAGACATTCGAGCGCGTAGGTGAGCGGCGAGCGATAATCGCTCACCTGCTTACGCTCTTCGTCGCTCAGCTTGACGTGGGTCGTCGAATCGAGCGGCACGATCGTCAACGGGAGACCCGCACCATAGACGAGTTGTGAGTCGACAGTTGACTGATAGACGTTCCATTCGCGAATCGGGAGGCCTGGCTTATTCGCCGTGCCGTAAACACAGCCACTCATCAGAACGACCCGCTTGACCAGTTTTGGCAGGTTCGGCTCCTTGCGCAGCGCATCGGCCAGATTCTGCAGCGGGCCGACGGCGAGGACCGTCACTTCACCGGGATATTTTTTAACCTGCTCGACGATGAAATCGGCTGCCGGCTGGGCGATCGGCTGTTTGGCCGCGAAATCCTCAGCCCAGGTGTATTGTTGAAAATACCCGTCGCTTGTTTTTCGCCCGACGGCGACGGGAATTTCGCCGCGCCCGGTGAGATGGAGCAGCTTACAGGCGATCTTCATTCGCGCGGGTGTGTTGCCGTGAGAAATCGTCACGCCCAGGGGCTGGAAATTCTGATGCGAGATCAGGAATGCCAGCGCCCATGCGTCGTCAATGTCATCGCCGATGTCGGTGTCCAGTATAATCTTCATTTTTGCTGGTTGCTGCGCAAAGCCAGCACCTAAAAAACAGATGAAGAACAGCATGGATATGGGAAGTAAACCCAATAATGATCGGGACATCTTCTCCTCCGAGGCCTTTCTCCCTTCCTGGGCGAGCAAAGTTTATGAAATAGCCTGAGCGAACCGCGATTATGAACCATCTCTGAATCCGGCATGCTATAACGGAACACCGAAAACTCAAGTGCAAAATTCTGGGCTGAGTGCCCTTGTGAGCACATACTAATGGGGATATAATTTATTATCTAACAAGGGTGAATTCTTAAGCGACATTTTCTCCTCCTCTAATATCTCCTGCCGAGGTAGCTGGGATGAACCACAAAGATATTATCGTCGTGGGGACGTCTTCCGGAGGTCTTGATGCATTGAAGATACTTGTGAGAGACCTTCCATCGGGTTTTCCAGGATCTATTTTCATTGTGCAGCATATCGCATTTGACCACCAGAGCGTGTTGGCGCAATTAATCAGCAAGGCCGGCGCACTGCCAGCGTCATTTCCCTCTGATTACGAGAAGATCAATCAAGGACATATCTATGTTGCCCCACCGGACCACCATTTACTCATCGAGAACGGTTTCATCAGAATTACCCGAGGTCCGAAAGAGAATCGATTTCGGCCTTCCATCGACGCACTGTTTCGCTCAGCGGCCTATATATACGGACCGCGCGTGGTGGGAGTCGTTCTCACAGGAATGCTTGATGATGGCACAGCCGGGCTTTGGGCTATTAAATACCGCGGCGGCATCACCATTGTTCAGAATCCGGAAGAGGCGCGCGCTTCCTCGATGCCAAAAAGTGCGCTGCATAGTGTTGAAGTGGATTACTGCTTGCGGCTCAAGGAAATTGCACCTCTCTTAGTCCAATTAACCAAAACCGTCGTCGCGCAGGAAGGAAACTATCCAGTGTCCGAAAGTATGAAGATCGAAGTTGGCATCGCTAAAGAAAAAACAGCGATCGACAGAGGGATCCAGAACTTGTTTGAACCGTCAGTTTACACATGTCCGGAGTGCCACGGAGTACTGTTGCAAATAAACGAGGGTGAAAGCTTCCGCTTTCGTTGCCATACAGGTCACGCATATTCCGCCGGCAGCTTGCTCAAGGAGGGCGAGGAAGAGATTGAAGACTCACTCTGGGCTGCGGTCCGTTCACTGGAGGAGCGAATTATGCTCATGTGGCAATTCGCCGAAAATCTGGAGAAGCGGAACAGGAACGGAGAAGCCGAGGTCCTGGTAAAGAAAGCAAGGCAGGCGGAACGGCAAGCCGACCAGATCAGACAGATATTAATGACTGACGTTGCTGAGCATCTTTAATCCCGATCAAATGTGCTTTTATCCTTACAATTCATACCGTCTGTGGATATTGATTTGCTCAAGAGAAAGGACTCAGGCTGTTAAACTGCCTTTAATTCTCACCCGGGTTGTTCATCAGACTTCGCATCTATAAAATATACTTAACCCTTATAAATGATTTCATACGACTGTGGGTTAAATTTCACGCATCCCCCAGATACCAAAGATGGCTCTCAGCAAAATTAAAGTTGCAATAGTTGATGATCATGAGGAGATGCTCTCTATCCTTAAAGATATACTCGAACCGGAATTCGATGTCGTAGCTGCAGTTCGGAACGGGCAAGCCTTATTAAAATCACTCAAGGAAATTAAACCGGATGTAATTATCGTTGATATCAACATGCCCGAAATGAGCGGATTTGAGGTTACGAGGAAAATTCTTCAGGAGGATCTCGAAGCTCGGATCATATTATTGTCCGCGCATAAAGACCGGCAGATCGTTGAAAAAGGCTTCGTTTCTGGTGCAAGAGGTTTTGTTCTAAAACACACAGCTGACGAAGAACTGGTGGACGCGGTCTCAGAAGTCATTCATGGCAATAGCTATGTCTCGCCTTCCATATAAGTAGATGAGATTACGAAATAAACGAAAATAACGAAATAAACGTAATGTTAGAGAAGGTTTCGTCTATTTCGTAATTTTTGTGCTCTCTGTGCCGAAATTTTGCATGATGCTTCGGATAATCGACACCAACCCTGGCAGATCAACCGGTTTTGAGACAAACATCTGAAAGAATCTCCTTTGCGATTGTTACCCTCTATTACCGGTTGAATGTGTCGGAAAATTATTCCAACTACCTCTATGCTCAAACAAGAGATGCTCAGCAATGAACCAATTCATCGCTTTTCGCAAAACATTGGAATGTGAGATTTAAGATCTGCTACTGAAGAATACAATTTTGGTTCGCCCTCTTCCAATGGAAAATCGCAAATATTAAATCTGAAATTTCCAATGTTTTTCCTCAACAGCTTTATGCGCTATCCCTCCGCTCCCCGGAGAGGCTGTAAATCAGCATAACCAATTCCTCAGGTTCCGCCGGTTTGACGACGTGCGTGTTGAACCCGGCGCTGAGAGCTCGTACCCAGTTTTCTCTCCTGGCCATCGCCGTGAGCGCAATCGCCGGAATGCGCTGTGACATCTTGATTCTTCGCTCTTTTTCAAATGCTCTCACACGTTTCATCACGGAGTATCCGTCCTCATCCGGCATGGCTATGTCGCAAACTCAGATCATTTAATTTCCTCGATGCATTTGCGTAGAGTAGGAGCGGGTGAACTTCCTGTTTCGGCAGCCCGTGATTCCAATCATTGTTGACGAGAGTAACGCTCAACCCAGCGATTACTATTCGTGCTCCAGGACCACCTGAAGATTACTGACCTCGAAGGTATGAGAATTGAGCGGTGAACTTTTTAAGCACCACCTTTTTTGAGCATCGCCTTGCGCGATTGTGCCGCTCGCGCAGCCCCGATTGCCGTTTTTACATCTTTCTTTTCTTCTGGAGGCGGCAATACCGCCCGCATTCCGAGTGAGGCAATCCACAACTCTCGGCTCCAACCTATACTATGGTAAAGATGTTCGTCTTCCTGTACTTCGACTTCGTCACAGGCTTCTTTAAGCGCTTTGGCCTCATCTCCCTTGGCCTTTTCTGCACATTGAGATATGAGTCCCCAATTTGCATGATCTTTGGTTTCAGCCAGGACGACGCACTCGCAAGCGACGAGTTCTGCCGCTTCGGGTTTACCGCTTTTTATCGCCATTTCCATCGCCGTCACCAGAGATTCACCGATATGCCGGACTACTCTTCGTCCTGGTGTCATTTGTTCCGGATCGAGACCGAATTTTTCAAATAACTCATGCATCACTTCAACGTGTCGTTTGGTTTGGTCGAGATATTCCTCCCATTCCTCTTTCAAGTCTTTGTTGATTACGCATTGCAGCGCCATTTGATAAACTTCTACCCCCCCCATCTCAGTTTCCAATGATTGAAGTAAAAGTTCGTGAAATTGTTCATTCATATCTTCCTCCTCATCCAGCGGTCAGACCGGAAAATCTTTAAGCTCGATCATTGTCGTAAAAATCGACTCTCTCCCGAATAGCGCCGATTGCCGTGATAAATCGATCCGGCTTCGGCTGGTAAAACTGGGGATGAAAATCAAGGATAGAGATTCTCGCCTCTGGACTTCCTCCACTCCTGCTCGAAATAACGCGCATCCTCTTTGTTCCGTGGATTGACGCCCATGACGATCCCGCCTCTCCGGATATCGTCCTCGTAGAGTTTCGCCCGGTCTTCGGGAATACCCGCGCCCACGAGCGCGCCGATGAGCCCACCAGTCAGGCCACCTGCACCGGCGCCAGCGAGTGCCGCCACAATCGGCCCGGCGATGACTATCCCGAGTCCGGGGATTGCCAGACTGGTTCCGACCGCAGCAAGCGCCCCGAGGATTGCCCCGAGAGTTCCCCCAATCGCCCCCCCGGCGCCGGCGCCTTCCATTGCTTTGCTGCCGAGACCGGATTTCGCTTTATCGCCGAAATACTTCTTTCGCGTTTCATCCGACATCAGCAGGTTTATGTCCTCTTGCGTATATCCGCGACCGGAGAGTGAATTGTAAGCGCGTTCAGCACTCTCGACATCTCTGAAGGTGCCGATCACCCAGATGCGGTCGGTTTCAGTATTGCTGACTGTGACCTGGTTGGAGGCCTGACGCGCGCGGCCTTCAGCTCTTTCCAGCTCACCTTCGCGCTCCAATTCTTCATCACCCGTCACTCTGCCCCACTCTTCTTTGACTGCGCCTTTGACGCGCTCGCCAAATGCGTCTTCTCTTCTGTCTTCACGTTTCTTGGGTCCGTTTGCCATAACTTCTCCTTTAGGAATTGCTCGCCGACACAGAAAAAATCAGCAGCGAATTGATAATGGTCTGAGCCCGACGAAAATATTGGTACATTCCGGATAAGGTTCCTACTGGATAAGGTTAATTGTTCCGCCTGTCAAAATGGGGATGAATTTGTTGAATTCCTGTTTCATCGCGAGCAAGACCACGTTGCCTCGTTCTATTCAGCGAATTCCACAGGTTGCATCCAATAGTTGATTTATCTTCTTTGATTCACCTCTCGAAAGTATGATTTATGAATATACCTATTTATTTCACTTCGGTGACTTTTTTGGTAAGCCTGGCAGTGGTTATTTATATCCTGGTTTGAAATTCTTCAATTGTGCTGATAGTCTGAATTTTCTCGCCAACTATCTATCCCGGACCGCATTACTAACGGAAACCTCCCCGAACATTCATCGAAAGGCATTAGAACGGATGACCAACACATTCATCGGAGGATAAGACAATGGCAGTAACAAAAAAAGCGAAAGAAAAAATCCAGGAAGAAGCGAGGCAAGAGGAGCCGCTCGGGCAAGTATCGCATGACGAAGAACCCGAAATCTGGAGCACAAGAGATCAGGAAAACCGAGGGAGCGGGCTGAAGGGATTGAATGAAAGGCAGCTTGCGAATGGTCTGGGCTTGTTCAGCATCGGACTAGGCGTGCTTGAGCTTATCGCCCCGGATAAATTGTCGAAATTGATCGGCATAAAGGACGACCATAGGAGATTGGTTCGGCTGTTGGGAGCCAGAAAAATTGCCAGTGGGATCGGCATCCTCACTCAGCGCAGGCCGTCCGTCGCAGCCTGGTCAAGAGTTGGGGGCGATGCAATAGACCTGGCGCTGCTGGGTGCAGCTTTTACAATGCCAAAATCAAATCGCAACCGGCTGGCGGCAACGACTGTCGCTGTAGCAGGAGTGACCGCGCTGGATTTCATATGTTCCAGGCAATTCGGTCGACGCTCCTATGCCACCGCTGCCGGCGGTGCCGTGCGAGTAGCCCATGCGGTGACGATCAATCGCAGTCCGGAAGAACTCTACCGGTTTTGGCGGAATTTCAATAATCTACCCCGCTTTATGAATCACCTCGAATCTGTCGATGTGAGCGTGGCGATGGGCCAAACAGAAGGTGAGTCAGGAAGAATGACAGGAGATAAATTATCGCACTGGGTCGCAAAGGCCCCCGTCGGAACGAGTGTTGAATGGGATGCCGAGATCATTGAAGACCGGCCAAACGAATTGATTGCCTGGAGGTCACTCGCAGGCGCCGTTGTGGATCATATGGGATCGGTTCGGTTTAAACGAGCACCCGGCAAGCGTGGAACAGTTGTCCGGGTGAGGCTGCAATATAGCCCTCCGGCTGGAGTGATTGGAGCGAACATCGCCAAACTTTTCGGCGAAGACCCGGATTTCCAGGTGAAGGATGATTTGCATCGCTTCAAACAAATTATGGAAGCCGGCGATATCATCACTACTGAAGGACAGCCCTCCGGTCGTCAGAGCAAGATTTCCAGGCTCTATTACAAAGCCGCAAAATAATCAGGAGATGGGAGCGCCACCGGGAATCTGCGTGGCTACCCGGAACAAGGAGAAATATAATGAAAGCGAATTGCTGGTATGGCAAAAAAAACGTACAGGTCGTAGATGTACCCGACCCGAAAATACTTAACAAACGTGACGCGATTGTGAAGGTCACTTCAACGGCGATCTGTGGTTCCGACCTCCATCTATATAACGGTTTTATCCCGACGATGGAAAAAGGCGACATTATGGGCCACGAATTCATGGGTGAAATTGTCGAGATTGGCCCCGATGTCAAGAATCGCAAAGTGGGTGATCGCGTAGTTGTTGGCTTCCCTATCTCCTGCGGCGAATGCTTTTCCTGCAAAAAGGAGATGTTCTCCCTCTGTGAAAATTCAAATCCAAATGCGTGGATGGCGGAAAAGGTTTTCGGTCATTCAACTGCGGGACTTTTCGGCTATTCGCATCTTACTGGCGGATTTGCGGGCGGACAGGCCGAATATGTGCGTGTGCCATTTGCCGACATCGGCACAGTGAAGATCGATAATAAATTGACGGATGAGCAGGCGCTTTTTCTATCGGACATCTTTCCGACAGGGTATATGGGGGCTGAGAATTGCAACATCGAACCGGGCGACACGGTCGCAGTTTGGGGCTGCGGTCCGGTCGGGCAATTCGCAATCAGAAGTTGTTTTCTCCTGGGTGCTGAGCGAGTTATTGCAATCGATCGGCTTCCGGGACGATTGCGAATGGCCGCAGATGGCGGTGCAGAGCCGATTAATTATGAAGAGGTAGATGTCTATGAATCGTTGATGGAGATGACCGGCGGCCGAGGTCCGGATTCCTGTCTTGATGCTGTCGGATTGGAAGCGCACGCGCCTGGAATCTGGGGATTTTACGACCGCACAAAGCAGGCCTTAATGCTTGAATCAGATCGTCCATATGTGCTGCGACAGGCGATCATGGCATGCCGCGGCGGCGGCACTGTCTCGATTCCCGGCGTCTATGGAGGATTGGGAGACAAAATTCCGCTTGGGGCGATGATGAACAAAGGTCTGACGATCAAGACCGGACAGACGCATGTTCAACACTATTTTCGTCCTCTACTCGACAGGATTGAAAATGGCCAGATCGACCCCAGTTTTGTCGTGACTCATCGCATGCGGCTTGAGGAGGCGCCTCAGGGATTCGACGCATTCTTTAATAATCAGGATGAGTGTATCAAGGTCGTGTTAAAACCTTAAGCAAATAGATGCTAGATGTTGGATGCTAGATGCTAGTAAGAGCATATAACTAGCACCTAGCATCTAGCATCCAACATCTAGCATCTATTTCGTAAAATCTCCGAGCACGCGACACAGGGATTAGTGTCGCGCCTCGGTTATTTTTCCGGAATTATTGATCGCCTTCGGGCCGCCTTTTCATTGCCTTCGGGCCTTTTGTGACGCTAGCGGGTGGCGCAGGTTTGAAGTTCCTCGGCAGTTCCGTGCCTGTTTCGGGCGTGTCGTCCTTCTTTCTGACAATGTCACCCTTCAAACCAGCCAATGCGGCAAGCAATTCATTCTTCTCTCGTTCGCCGACATTGAATTTTTCGAGGGTTTTGACCAGGTCTTCGACCAGCGCGTTGAACTCGCCTCCTGTAACACGCATGCGGTCATGCGCTTTTTTCATGTTGAGACCATTGTACTGACACAGGCCGCCAGTAGCATAGCACATGAAATCTTTGAGATTGGCGACCAGACGCGCCGCGTCGGTCCTGACGAATTTCTTGTTGATCCGTTCGTCTGCCAACACATTCTTGGCGAAATCATCAACTACCGCTGAGATGGCGGGCAGACCACCCAGGCGATCGAAGAGTGTTCCGAATTTTGGTGTGTTGGTTGCCGTAGTGGGAGGTCCGTATGGCGGAGCCGGTTTAAAGTTTACGGGCAGATCGGTACCGGTGAAAGTTGATTCGTTCTCGACGATGTCACCTCTCAACCCGGCCAACGCGCTGAGCAGTTCATTCTTCTCTTTTTCCGGAACTCGGAACTTATTCAGAGTTTTGACCAGGTCTTCGACCAGGGCGTTGAACTCGCCCGCCGTTGTCCCCATATTTTTGTGGGATGACTTCATATCGAGGCCCCGGTATTGGCACGGGCCGCCGGTCGCGAAGCAGACGAAGTCTTTGAGGTTGGCGAGCAGGCGTACCGGGTCGGTCTTGGCGAATTTCTTGTTGATGCGAGGATCGCCGAGCACATTCGCGGCGAAGTCATCAACTACCGCCGAGATCGCGTCTTTGCCACCCAGACGTTCGAAAAGTGTGGACGCCGAAGCAACCGTCCCTTTTGCCCCCAGGGGCGGAGCGGGCCTGAAGGCGGCGGGCAGTTCCGTGCCGGTCGCGGATGATTCGTTCTCGACGATGTCGCCCTTCAATCCGGCCAATGCTGTGAGCAGCTCATTCTGCTCTTTACTGGGAACCCGGAACTTATTCAGAGTTTTGACCAGGTCTTCGACCAGGGCGTTGAACTCGCCTGCCGTTGACCCCATATTTTTGTGAGATGTCTTCATATCGAGACCGGTATACTGGCACGGGCCGCCGGTGGCGAAGCAGACGAAATCTTTGAGGTTGGCGAGCAGGCGCCCAGGATCGCTTCGGGCGAATTTTTTGTTGATGCGAGGATCGGAGAGCACATTCGCGGCGAAGTCATCAACCACCGCTGAGATTGCGTCTTTCCCACCCAGACGCTCGAAGAGCGATGCCCCTGCGACAGTCCCTTTTGCCCCCAGTGGCGGAGCAGGTTTGAAACCGGCGGGCAGTTCCGTACCGGTAGCCGGTGATCGGACCTCGACAATGTCCCCTTTCAATCCGGCCAATGCTGTGAGCAGCTCATTCTGCTCTTTACTGGGAACCCGGAACTTATTCAGAGTCTTGATCAGGTCTTCGACCAGTGCGTTGAACTCGCCTTCCGTTGTCCCCATATTTTTGTGCGATGACTTCATATCAAGACCGGTATACTGGCACGGGCCACCGGTGGCGAAGCAGACGAAGTCTTTGAGGTTGGCGAGCAGGCGCGGCGCGTCGGTCCGGGCGAATTTCTTGTTGATGCGAGGATCGGCAAGCACATTCGCGGCGAAGTCATCAACCACCGCCGAGATTGCGTCTTTCCCACCG
>Ga0126377_10000760_pt1 | contig 20256 bp, 20 predicted proteins | sample PanSoiMetPlot_22_FD_92647 | JGI IMG/M metagenome (GOLD analysis project Ga0126377, IMG submission 92647) | Tropical forest soil microbial communities from Panama - MetaG Plot_22 | ecosystem: Environmental > Terrestrial > Soil > Tropical forest > Bulk soil | place: Panama | collected 2016-02-17 | reverse complement strand
GGTTCAAAGGCGGCAGCAGCATCGCAGAGTTGCAGATGTCCATATCGATTGTGCTTATCGATTCCGGAGTTCGCTCAGCGCCCGCCGCGAATGCTTGCGAGCTTCGGAAGCGGGACGCCGGCGCCGCTTTCACGGCAAGAAAGTCGATGCTATAGAGCCGCCGCGGCTGCGCGGCGGCGTCTTCGATGAGCGCGTGCCAAATTTTTCTCCCAGCCCGAAGACTGCTGCGCTCAGAAGGTGGCTCGTTAAATGGCGAAGATCAAAGTCAAGAATCCCGTTGTCGATCTCGACGGCGACGAGATGACCCGGATCATCTGGCGGTTGATCAAGGACAAGCTGATCCATCCCTATATCGACGTCCAGTTGCTCTACTACGACCTCGGCATGGAGTATCGCGACAAGACCAACGATCAGGTCACGATCGATGCGGCCGAGAAGATCAAGGAGGTCGGCGTCGGCGTGAAATGCGCGACCATCACGCCGGACGAGGGGCGCGTGAAGGAGTTCAATCTCAAGGCGATGTATCGCTCGCCCAACGGCACCATCCGCAACATCCTGGGCGGCACGATCTTCCGCGAGCCGATCATCTGCAGGAACGTGCCGCGCCTGGTGCCGGGCTGGACCAAGCCGATCATCATCGGCCGCCATGCCTATGCGGACCAGTACCGCGCGACCGACTTCATCTTTCCCGGCAAGGGCACGATCACGCTCACCTTCACGGGCGAGGACGGCAAGAAGATCGAGCGCGAGGTGTTTCAGGCGCCGGGCGGCGGCGTCACCATGGCGATGTACAACCTCGACGATTCGATCCGCGACTTCGCGCGCGCCTCGTTCAACTTCGGGCTCGCCCGCGGCTATCCGGTCTATCTGTCGACCAAGAACACGATCCTCAAGGTCTATGACGGCCGCTTCAAGGACATCTTCCAGAACGTGTTCGACAGGGAGTTCAGGGCCGAATTCGACGAGAGGAAGCTCACCTACGAGCACCGCCTGATCGACGACATGGTGGCGGCGGCGCTCAAATGGTCGGGCGGCTACGTCTGGGCGTGCAAGAACTACGACGGCGACGTTCAGTCCGATACGGTCGCGCAGGGTTACGGCTCGCTCGGCCTGATGACCTCGGTGCTCACGACGCCGGACGGCAAGGTGGTGGAGGCGGAAGCCGCCCACGGCACAGTCACGCGGCATTACCGCGAGCACCAGAAGGGACGGGAGACCTCGACCAACTCGATCGCGTCGATCTTCGCCTGGACGCGCGGCCTTTCGCACCGCGCCAAGCTCGACAACAATGCCGAGCTGGCGGCCTTCGCGAGCACGCTCGAGAAGGTCTGCGTCCAGACGGTCGAGGCCGGCTTCATGACCAAGGACCTGGCACTGCTGGTGGGCGCCGACCAGACGTGGCTGTCGACCACAGGCTTCCTCGACAAGATCGACGAGAACCTCAAGAAGGCGATGGCGGTGTGAGACGCCGACTTTGACTCTCTCGACCTCATGGTGAGGAGCGCGCGCAGCGCGCGTCTCGAACCATGACGCCGCCCCATCCTTCGAGACGCACGCGCTTCGCGCGCGCTCGTCAGGATGAGGCGGAGCGAGTCAGTCGACGTAGGGTGGGCAAAGCGAAGCGTGCCACCCTTGATTTGACGATGACGTTGCGCGTGGGCACACCGCTTCGCGGCTTTTGCCCTACGGACTACGCTTCACTGCCGATATTTTCAGCTCACGCCCGTCGCCGGGTGCGCTCGGCTTCGCTCAGCGCGTAGTGGCCGTGCGCACGCGAGGCGAGCTTGCCGGCGTGGACCATGCGGTGCAGTCGGACCACCAGCGTGCGCCGCTTCATGTCGAGTTGCGCCTCGTCGAGATGATCGACGATCTCCTGCACCGACAGGCCGAGCGGATTTTCGGCCAGAATGTCGAGGATGAAGTCCTCGATGTCCTCGCGCTCGCCGCGGGTCGCGACCAGGAGGGGCCGCTGCCGCTCGCCGCCCTGCTCGACCGGATAGACGGCCGGCGTCTCGCGCAGCGCCGCGCCTTCGAGACGCTCGGTGATGGCGTCCAGTAATTGTGCAGCACGCGCCGCGTCGGCCGCGCGAAGACCCTTGAGGCCGATCGCCAGCATGTCCGCCTTCTGCAGCAGGTCCTGCTCGTAGAGCCGAATGGCGTCCTGGGACCAGGTCATAGCAGCCCCCGAAGATTACATGGCGCTCATGCATTAACCATCTGTAAACCGAAATTACACCGCAAAATGGCCAAGAGTCGAGTCGGTCCAAGGCACTGCGGCCAAATTGGTTAACGCACCGCTAATTCAATTGACAGAATTTGAGGGATATGTAATTTTAAATTACATAATTACACGACCAGTAAGGAGCGTCCCATGCCGTTGGAACTGTCGCTGCCCATGCTTGCCCTCTCGGGCGCCGCCCTCACGGCCTTCACGGCGTTCGCCTTTCGCTTCTGGCCGCGCATCGCGGTCCGCACGCACAGTGAGCGCCACCGCGGGATTGGGGTGCGGGAGATCGCGGTCAGCGTCTCGCGACCGCTTGCGCGGCGCCTGCCGGCCAGCGCCCAGCCCGGTTTCGAGTTCGTGATCTACCTGACGCTCAAGTCCTGTAATCAATAGTTCCGCCGACCGCCCGTCCGCCCGGCAATCGGGGGACCGGTCACGCGGTCGGCGCCAGCGCCGCGGCGATTGCGGCGAGCGCGGCCTCGGCCTTGGAGCCGTCCGGACCACCTGCCTGCGCCATGTCGGGGCGGCCGCCGCCGCCCTTGCCGCCGAGCGCCGCGGCACCCTTCTTCACCAGATCGACCGCGTTGAAGCGGGCCGTGAGATCCGCTGTCACGCCGACCACGACGCCGGCCTTGCCCTCTTCGGTCACGCCCACGATTGCGACCACGCCGGAGCCGACCTGCTTCTTGCCCTCGTCGGCGAGGCTCTTGAGATCCTTGATATCGATGCCGGACACCGCGCGCGCCAACAGCTTGACGTCGCCGACGCTGCGCACGCTGTCCTCGCCGCCGCGCGTGGCTGCACCGCCGCCCATGGCGAGTTTCTTTTTCGCCTCCGTCAGATCGCGCTCGAACCTCTTGCGCTCGTCAAGCAGCGCCGCGGCCCGTGCCGGCAGTTCCTCCAATTGAACCTTAAGTTCAGCCGCGGCCGCGCGGCCAAGCTCAACCTGTTTCTCAGCCGATTTGCGCGCCGTGCGCCCGCTGAGCGCCTCGATGCGGCGCACGCCGGCCGCAACGCCGGAGTCGGTCAGCGAGCCGATGAGGCCGATGTCGCCGGTGCGCCGGACGTGGGTGCCGCCGCACAGTTCGACCGACCAGCCCATCGTGTTGCCCCCGCCCTCGCCCATTGCGACCACCCGCACCTCGTCGCCGTACTTTTCGCCAAAGAGCGCGCGGGCTCCGGAGGCTCTTGCGTCCTCAAGCGCCATCAGCCGGGTGGTGACAGGCGAGTTCTGCAGCACCATGTCGTTGGCGATATCCTCCACCCGCTCGATCTCCTGCGCCGTCATCGGCTTGGGGTGCGAGAAGTCGAACCGCAGCCGGTCGGGCGCGACCAGCGAGCCCTTCTGCGCCACGTGCTCTCCCAGCACCTGGCGCAGCGCCTCATGCAACAGGTGGGTGGCCGAATGGTTGCGCCGGATGTCGGCGCGGCGGGCATGATCGACCTCGAGCAGCAGCGGATCGGCGATCTTGACGCTCCCCTGCTCGACTTTCACGTCATGTACGAACACGTCGCCCGCCTTCTTGTGGGTGTCGGTGACGGTAAGGCGCACGCCCTCGCGGCGCATCTCGCCGGTATCGCCGACTTGGCCGCCCGACTCGCCGTAGAACGGCGTCTGGTTCATCACCACCAAGCCGGTCTCGCCGGTCCTGAGCTCGGCGACCTCCTTGCCGTCGCGCACCAGCGCGGCGACCACGCCCTCGGCGGTCTCGGTCTCGTAGCCGAGGAACTCGGTCGCGCCGACCTTATCGCGCAGGCCGAACCACACCGCTTCGGTCGCCGCCTCGCCCGACCCCTGCCACGAGGCGCGTGCCTTCTCGCGCTGACGCTCCATGGCGTCCTCGAAAGATGCGATATCGACGCTGATCCCGCGCGCCCGCAGTGCGTCCTGGGTGAGATCGAGCGGGAAGCCGTAGGTGTCGTACAGCGTGAAGGCCGTGTCGCCGTCGAACATGTCCCCTTTCTTCAGCTTTCTGCTCGCCTCGTCGAGCAGCCCGAGCCCGCGCTCCAGCGTGCGGCGAAAGCGCGTCTCCTCGAGGCGCAGCGTCTCAGTGACCAGCGGCTCGGCGCGCACGAGCTCCGGATAGGTCTGGCCCATCTCGCGCACCAGGACCGGGACGAGCTTCCAGATCAGCGGCTCCTTGGCGCCGAGCAGCTCGGCGTGCCGCATGGCGCGTCGCATGATGCGGCGGAGCACGTAACCGCGCCCCTCGTTCGACGGCAGCACGCCCTCGGCGATCAGGAACGCGGTCGCGCGCAGGTGGTCGGCAACGACCCGCTGCGAAGCGGTCTGCGACTCGTTTTTCGCGCGGCCGATGTGCTCGGCGACTGCGCCGATCAGCGCGCGGAAGAGGTCGATCTCGTAGACGTTGGTGACGCCCTGCAGTATCGCGGTGATGCGCTCGAGCCCCATGCCGGTGTCGATCGAGGGGCGCGGCAGGTCAACGCGGGTCGCCTCGTCGACCTGCTCGAACTGCATGAATACGAGATTCCAGAACTCGAGGAAGCGGTCGCCGTCCTCGTCGGCCGAGCCGGGCGGCCCGCCAGCCACCTTGTCGCCCTGGTCGATGAAGATCTCCGAGCAGTAACCGCACGGGCCGATCGGCCCCATCGCCCAGAGATTGTCCTTGTGGCCGACGATGCGCGATTCCGGCAAGCCGGCAATCTTCTTCCACAGCCGACGTGCGTCCTCGTCCGACGGATAGACCGTCACCCACAGGCGGTCCTTGGGCAGGCCGAAGTCCTTGGTGACCAGGTTCCAGGCGAGCTCGATCGCGCGCTCCTTGAAGTAGTCGCCGAACGAGAAGTTGCCGAGCATCTCGAAGAAGGTGTGGTGGCGCGACGTGTAGCCGACATTGTCGAGGTCGTTGTGCTTGCCGCCGGCGCGCACGCATTTCTGCGACGTGGTGGCGCGCGCATAGGGCCGCTTCTCCAGGCCGGTGAAGACATTCTTGAACTGCACCATGCCCGCATTGGTGAACATCAGGGTCGGGTCGTTGCGCGGCACGAGCGGCGAGGACGGCACGATCTCGTGCCCGTGCTTCGCGAAATAGCCGAGGAAAGCCGACCGGATGTCGTTGACGCCGCTCATCGAAATCCTTTGCACACCCTTGCGCGGGCCCTGCCGCCGCATCGATATGGGCGGGGCATGCGTGTTTCGCCAATCTTTGCGACGCTTTTAGCGACGACGCCTGATCATGTCCAGGAACCGCGGCGCGCCCTCAGCGCGCCTTGGGCGCGCCTTGCGCGCCCATGACCCTCGCACAAATGTCCGCTATAAGCGCCGGCGCAAGGGCCGCAGGCGGCGGCCGCAGGAGCAATCCCGGATTTTCGATGAACGATGCCTCGCACACCGAATCGGCTCTCTCCGGGGAGGCCCAGCCCGAATCCTCCCTTGCGCGCAGCCTGCGCGCCGGCGCCTTCGTGATGACCGCCGAGGTGGTGCCGCCCGCATCGTGCAATGCCGCCCATCTCCTCGCCAAGGCGCTGCCGCTGCGCGGGCTCGCCGACGCCGTCAACGTCACCGACGGGGCGGGTGCGCGCGCCCATATGGGCGCGACCGCGGCCGCCGCGATCCTCCTGCAGAACGGCATCGAGCCGATTCTCCAGCTCGCCTGCCGCGACCGCAACCGCATTGCGCTCGCGGGCGAGCTGATGGGCGCCGCCGCGCTCGGCATCCGCAACCTGCTGCTGCTGCGCGGCGACGATCCGACCGCCGGCGATCAGAAGGATGCCAAACCCGTGTTCGACCTCGACTCGCGCGCGCTGATGGAAATGGCGAGCGCGCTGCGCGACCGTGGCGCGCTGCCGCACGGGCAGGCGATCGCGGGCCGCGCGCGCTTTTTTCTCGGCGCCGCCGACGCCCCTGTCGATCCCGCGCCCGACTGGCAGCCGACCACGCTCGCCGGCAAGATCGCGTCGGGCGCGCAGTTCGCGCAGACCCAGTTCTGCATGGATATCGGCGTGGTGCGCCGCTACACGGAACGGCTCGCGCAGGCCGGCCTCGCCGGCAAGATCTTCCTCCTGGTCGGCGTCAACCCGCTGCGCTCGGCGCGCTCGGCGCGCTGGATGAGACAGAACCTGTTCGGCACCATCATCCCGGACGCCTTCATCGACCGGCTCGAGGCGGCGACCGATCCGGCCGCCGTGGGCCTCGACATCTGCGTCACGCTGATCGAGGAACTGGCGCGGACGCCGGGCGTCGCCGGCGTTCACGTAATGGCGCCCGGCAACGACGCCGGCGTCCCGGCCGTGCTCGCGGCAGCGCGCCGTGCACTGCCGGCGGCGCGGCAATCGCCCGCCGGCGGGCGCGACGTCGTCCGATGACCGGTCCGACGCCGCGCCTGTTCACGCCGATCGCCCTGCGCAGTCTGACGGCGCGCAACCGCATCGCGGTCTCGCCGATGTCGCAATACTGCGCAGTCGACGGCGCGCCGACCGACTGGCACCTGGTGCATCTCGGCAAGTTCGCCATGGGCGGCGCCGGCATCGTGTTCGTGGAGGAGACCGCGGTCGAGGCGCGCTCGCGCAAGACCTATGCGTGCCCCGGCATCTACACGGACGCGCAGGCGCGCGCCTGGCGCCGCATCACCGATTTTTTGCGCGCGCAAGGCGCGCTCGCCGCGATCCAGCTCGGCCATGCGGGCCGCAAGGTCGCGACCAAGGCGCCGTGGGACGGCTTCGCGCCGCTCACCGGGGAGGACGCCGCGCTCGGCAAGCCGCCGTGGCGCGGGCTCGCGCCGAGCCCGATTCCATTTCGGCCGGACGCGCTGGTGCCGATCGAGATGGATCGGGACGACATCCGCCAGGTGATCGCCGCGCATGTCGACGCGGCCAACCGCTCGTGCGACGCCGGGTTCGACATCTGCGAGATCCACGGCGCCCACGGCTACATCATTCAGCAGTTTCTCTCGCCGATCACCAATCGACGGACCGATGCCTATGGGGGCGACCTCGCCGGCCGCATGCGGTTCTGCCTCGAGCTGATCGAGGCGGTGCGCGCCGCCTGGCCGGCCGACCGGCCGCTGTTTTTCCGCGCGTCCTGCGTCGACGGAAAGGCCGGAGCAGGCAGCGGTGGCTGGGAACTCGGCGACACGGTGGCGCTCGCCAGGGAGCTCAAGACGCGCGGCGTCGACGTGATCGACTGCTCGTCGGGCGGCATCGAAGGGCCCCTCACGCTCGCGGTGGTCCCGCGGGTGCCGGGCTATCACGTGCCGTTCGCCGAGCGTATCCGGCGTGAGGCGGATATTCCGACCATGGCGGTCGGGCTGATCACCGAGGCGGCGCAGGCGGAAGGCTATCTGGCGGCCGGACGCTGCGACCTCGTCGCGCTCGCCCGCGAGCTGATGTGGGACCCGAACTGGCCGATGCATGCCGCACAGGCCCTCGGCGGCATCGATCCGCTCGAACTTGCGCCTAGATCCTATGCGTGGTGGCTGCGCCGGCGCGAGGAGACCCGCAAAGTATCGCGAGACGCGGAGGCGGCGGAGTAGACGTCGCATCCTCTCGCGTCATGCCCGCGCTCACAGTCGAGCTCGCGCAGGCTGCGTAAACTTGTCTGCGCGGGGCATCCAACGTCTTCGCGCCATCACGAAAGGCAAAGACCTGAATGGCCGGGACATAGGCGGCGAAGTGACCTCGTTCTTCGAACGGCTATGCCCGGCCATGACGAACTGAGGATTGTCTAGACCAGCTTGGGCCGCCCTACTCCTCCTCCGCGTCCTCGCCATCCTCCTCGGAGCGCTCGGCGGCGAGAATCTGGTCGGCGATCAGCCCGGCGTTCTGGCGGATCGCAGCCTCGATCTTGTTCGCCATGTCGGGATTGGCCTTGAGGAAATTTTTTGCGTTCTCGCGGCCCTGGCCGATGCGCTGGCTGTCATAGGAGAACCAGGCGCCCGACTTCTCGACCACGCCGGCCTTGACGCCGAGGTCGATGATCTCGCCCATCTTGGAGACGCCCTCGCCATACATGATGTCGAACTCGACCTGCTTGAATGGCGGCGCGAGCTTGTTCTTGACCACCTTGACGCGGGTCTGGTTGCCGACCACTTCGTCGCGGTCCTTGATCACGCCGATACGACGGATGTCGAGGCGCACCGAGGCGTAGAATTTCAGCGCATTGCCGCCGGTTGTGGTCTCGGGCGAGCCGTACATCACGCCGATCTTCATGCGGATCTGGTTGATGAAGACCACCATGGTGTTGGAGCGGTTGATCGAGGCGGTGAGCTTGCGCAAGGCCTGGCTCATCAGCCGCGCCTGCAGCCCGGGCTGGCTGTCGCCCATCTCGCCTTCGAGTTCGGCGCGCGGCACGAGGGCCGCAACCGAATCGATCACCAGCACGTCGATCGCGCCCGAGCGCACCAGCGTGTCGGCGATCTCGAGCGCCTGCTCGCCGGCGTCGGGCTGCGAGATCAGGAGCTCGTCGACATTGACGCCGAGCTTGCGCGCATAGATCGGATCGAGCGCATGCTCGGCATCGATGAAGGCGCAGATGCCGCCCTTGCGCTGCGCTTCCGCGAGGCAGTGCAGGGCGAGCGTGGTCTTGCCGGAGGATTCGGGCCCATAGATCTCGACCACCCGCCCGCGCGGCAGGCCGCCGACGCCGAGCGCGATGTCGAGGCCGAGCGATCCGGTCGGGATCGTCTCGACATCCATTGCCTTGCTGTTCTTGCCGAGCCGCATGATCGAGCCCTTGCCGAAGGCTCGCTCGATCTGGGACAGCGCTGCGTCGAGCGCCTTTGACTTGTCCATGGAGGCACCTTCGACGACACGTAACGCGGGCTGGGCCATGTGATTCCCTCCTTATGACCGTGATTCTGCGGGTCGACAACGCGGGATGCGGCCGTCCCCAGGCGCCATCAAAGAAATGTACCCTATTTGTTCTCAGTTCGCAATATGTTCTTCGTGCAGGCGTCCTAATTTCGAAGCCGACTCCAAGTGCGGCTTTGCCGGCCCGGCTGTCCTAATTTGCCGGCCCGGCCGTCCTAATTCGCTTTTTGGCGAACCGGGCCATGGAAAGACACGCCCCTGTCAGCACCAGCGTGAAGAGCAAGCTGGTAATGACCTTTGGGCGGTGCTCACCGAGCTCAAAACTGCAGAGAACGTACGCCCAACCCAGGCCGGTGATGATGCCCATGCAGACACCGACGAGAGCAAAAAACAATATCAATCGGTAGCGGAGGTTTGCACTCATGGGCGCTCTTTCTTCCGATCCTCCAAAAACAGCTGGCTCAAATTTTCATTGATATCTCACGCAATTACCTAAGGTTCGCGACAATCTTCCTAGGTAATTCCACGAATGGACGGCGGGCGGCGAACGCGGCTTTGCTGCGACGCGGCGGGGATCGGTGTGGAGCACGACCATGGACTGGTTCATCCACCAGCAAAACCTCGAGCGATTTCGCCGCCTGCTCGCCCAACCAGCCGACGAGGCCCAGCGCCGGCAGCTCATCAAGCTCCTGGCCGAGGAAGAGGCCAAGATGAAAGCGAAGCAAGGCCCGCGGGCAGACGATCAGGCCATCGCGTAGACCATCGCGGGACCGGCGAGCCGCCCTGAAGTCCGAAATCTGCAACGACCGGCGCCATCCCCGGCTCACTTGCCGCAATTCCACACCGGCCCGATCGGCGTCGGCGTCCAGCATGGGCCGAATCCACCGCCATTCCAGCGGCCGCGATGGAAGCGCGGCCCGCCATACCAGTAGTAATTGGGATGGCGGCGCCAGAACAGCCACTCATCCTCCCGCGCGATCTGCTCGGGTGTGCGGTAGCCGGGCAGGAAACCGTAGCCGTGCCAGTGGCGCGCCGGGGGGCGCTTGACCGACCCGTGCTCATCGGACGCGGCATTCGCCGGCAGCGTCACGGCGGCGATGAACAGAACGATCAGCGGCAGGCTGCGCGGCATCGAATTCTTGTCCTGACAAAAAAAGTCGTGCCGCCCACATATCCGATTTCGCCGTTACGGGCGATGAAACGCAACCCCATTTCGCGCCGGTGCCGCGGTAGTCAGACCGGGCCGCCGAGGCGCGTGTCCCTTCTGCATCACTGTCATCGTCGCCGCACATATTGGCGGTCGCCGACCGCGCAAAAACTCGATTTTCGGCCTATCATCCACTGTCCCTCCACGTGCGGAGCTCCCGCCATGCGAGTCGTACTGGCCTTCTTCATTGCGGTTCTCACAGTCCTGCCATCCGCGCACGCCCAGCCCGGGCCGCCCAGCGTGGAAGCGTCGCCGCTGCCGCCGCCGATCGCGCCGCCCGACATGCCGAACTACTGCGTCTTCGAGAACAGGATCTATTCGCTCGGCTCGGGCCTGTGCATCGGCCGCACGGCCTATGTGTGCGTTCTGTCGACCGGCCCGGCGACCGGAAACCGCGCCTATTGGAACGGCAAGGAGGACCAGATCTTCGCGCGGCCGCTCTGCAACTGAGGCGGCACGCACGCGTCGGGCGCAAAACGCGCGAGCTGCGTGCACGACGCAACCTGTGCTATGCTTGTCATGGTTACGCTATCGTTGTCGCAAAAGCATTTTCAGCGAAGGGGAGGAGAACATGACCAAAGCACGACTCGCCCTATTGTCTTGCGCATTGCTCGCCGGCCTCGCGTCGGCGTCGTTCGCGCCGCAGGAGGCGGCCGCAAGGCCGAAGATCTGCCCGCAAATCTTCGAGCCGGTGTGCGCCGTCACCCGCACCGGCGCGCGGGAGTCCTTCGCCAACGCGTGCCAGGCGCAGGCCGCCCACGCGCGCGTCCTCCATGCCGGACGCTGCATCGGTCCGATCTGCATCTTCTTCCGGCAAGTCTGCGCCCGCGTCCCGGGCCACAAGCCGCAGACCTTCTCGAGTGTGTGCACGGCCGAGCAGGCCAACGCGACCGTGCTGCACGACGGCCCCTGCAAGTAGCCGCATGATGGGCGGCCCGGCGCGCTGCGCGCCGGGCGCTGCTCAGCGCACCAACGCGCCGACGCGTGGCGCCGCCGTGGCCTTGTTGCCGCGGGCGTGGCCGTTTGCGCGCAGAACCGCGCGGCCCTTCGCGGTCAAGGTGACCCGCGACTGGTTGCGGGTCGGCCCATTGTCGAACGCGATGAGGCCGTCGAGGATCGCATCCTCCCAGATGGACAGCCGCGGACAGGTGCTGCGCCACGCCTCCATCGCCTGCGCGTAGGTGCGGCCGCCCTCGGCGACCCAGGCGAGGAATTGCAGCGTGAGGGCGTGGGCGGGATCGGACATCGGAAATGGCGCAGACAGCGGTTCGGACCCGCCATAGCAAATCCCGCCCGCTTCCGGTAGCGAAACGCGGCCAGGGAATGTGTGCGCGATGCGATTAGATGCAATCGCCTCCTGCTCTCATCTCGTTGATTCTGGAGCATGATCTTGGCCGAAAAGTCTGCAGCTTTTCGGGATCATGCGCCAGCCATTCGCACCCCGCGCATCCGATCGGAGCCTCGCGCATGACCAAGGCTTTCCGTTTCCACGCGACCGGCGGAGCCGAGGTGCTGCGGCTCGAGGACATCGTCCTGCGCGAGCCCGGCCCAGGCGAGGTGCGCATGCGCAACACGGCCGTGGCGGTGAATTTTCGCGATATCCTGGTGCGGCGTGGCGCCCACCGCGTGGCGGCGCTGCCCTCCGGCCTCGGGCTCGAAAGCGCGGGGGTGATCGATGCGGTCGGCCATGGGGTCACGGACCTCGCGGTCGGCGACCGGGTCGCCTGCGTGGCGGGCCCGGACAGCGCCTATGCGGAGCACCGCATCGTGCCGGCCGCCCGCGTCGTGCAGCTGCCGGCGGCAATCGATGAACGCACTGCGGCCGCGATGATGATCCGCGGCATGACGGCGCGCTACCTGCTGCATGAGACCTATCGGGTCAAAGCCGGCGACACGATCCTGGTGCATGCCGCCGCGGGCGGCGTCGGCCTCATCCTGTGCCAATGGGCAAGGCACCTAGGCGCGACCGTGATCGGCACCGTCGGCAGCGCCGACAAGGCGGCCGTCGCGCGGCAGCACGGCTGCGACCACCCGATCGTGCTCGGCGCGGGCGTCGATTTCGCCGCGCAGGTGCGCGCGCTCACCGGCGGCCAAGGGGTGCCGGTGGTCTACGATTCGATCGGCAGGGCGACCCTCGAGGGGTCGCTCAACTGCCTCGCCCGACGCGGCGTGCTCGCGACGTTCGGCGAAGCATCCGGCGATCCCGAACCGATCGCCCCGCGCCGCCTCGGCACGCTCGGCTCGGTCTATGTCACGCATCCGAGCCTCGGCGATTACACGGTGACGCGAGCCGAGCTGCTCGCGACCGCGAACCATCTGTTCGACATGGTGGCGAACGGCCGGATCCGGATCGAGATCACGCGCGCCTACGCGTTTGCCGACGCCGCGCGCGCCCACGCCGACATGGAGGCGCGCCGCACCACCGGCTCGATCGTGCTGGTGCTCTAAAAGATTCGTTTGTTTGGCGCATATTCTTATCGGCGAACCGTGCCCACCCCGGATCAAGTCCGGGGGGCGCTTTCGCCGGAATATGCGCTATCCCGCCGCGAGGCCCATCAGGTCGAGCGCGGCGCGGCCGAAGGGGCCAAAGGGGTTCGCCAGGGTCTCCATGAGCTCGAAGTGGTTGTAGCCGTCGGCCACGATGAGATTGACCGGCTTGCCGGCGGCCTTGAGCGCCACGGCGAAATCGCGGGTCTGGCGCTGGAACTCGGGCGTCTCGACGGTGCCGTGCAGGAGCGTGAGCGGGGTCGCGAGCCGGTCGAGATGGCGTTGCGTCGACAGCGCCTCCTCGACCGCGTCGGTGAATTCGACGTAGCTCGATCGCGCCGACAGCCGCACCGGCTTGAGATCGTACATGCCCGAACACAGGGCGGCGCCCTTGATCACGTCGGCGGGCAGCCCGAACTCGGTGCGCCAGTCGGTGACGAGGAGGCAGCCGCCGAGATGGGCGCCGGACGAGTGGCCGGCGACGAAAATCCGCGCCGGATCGCCGCCGAAGCTCGCCGCGTTGTTCGCAATCCATGCGAGCGCGCGGCGCACCTGCGCGACCATCGGCATGAGATCGCCATGCGCCTCCATCACGTTGATGAAGTCGGGCACGACGAAATGCGCGCCCGCATGGACGAAGTTCTCGGCCGGGAAGCCATAGTTCTTGGCCAGCCCGGCACGCCAGGCCCCGCCATGGACGAACATCATCACGGGCGCGCCGGGACGGCCGGCGGCGTAGATATCGAGCATCTCGATCGGCGTGGCGCCATAGGCGACGCGGCGCGGCGGGCCGAGACGGCTGCGCGCAATCTCGCTGTTCACCGCGTAGCGATGCGTCACCTGCGGTTGATTGGGCGCGTATTTGCTCTGGTCGTAGGCGTCGTCGAGTTCCCGCTGGTCCATGTCGAGCCAGACGCGCGGGCCTTTGGCGGCCGCCTGCGCCCGCGCGACGCCGCTGGCGGCAAGTGCGGCCGCGCCGGCAACCACGGTGCGGCGGTTGAGCAGGTGAGATTGAGATTGCGTCGTGACCGTCATGACTTCCCCCCGACGACTGCTTTCTTCTCCCTCTCCCCCTTCAGGGGGAGAGGGTCGGGGTGAGGCGGTCTCTCCGCGCGTTGTGACTCGTGGAGAGGCCCCCTCACCCGCCGCCCTTCGCTCACGCTCGGGCGTCGACCTCTCCCCCGAAGCGGGAGAGGTGAGCGCGCGTCGCGCGCTTTCACACCTTGGCCAAACCCATCAGCTCCAGCACAGCGCGGCCGAGCAGGCCGTAGGGACTGGCCATGGTCTCGGGAATCTCGAAGTGGTTGTAGCCCTCCCCGACGATCAGGGTGACCGGCTTGCCGGCGGCCTTCAGCGCCGCCGCGAACTCGCGCGTCTGGCGCTGGAACTCGGGCGTCTCGTAGGTGCCGTGGGCGAGCACCACCGGGCAGTTGATGCGATCGAGATGGCGCTGCGCCGAGAGCTGCTCTTCCATCTCGTCGGTGAACTTGACATAGGCGCCGCGCTTGGAGAGCCGCACCGGCTTGAGGTCGTACATGCCGGAGGAGAGCAGCGCGCCCTTGACGAGATCCGCCGGCAGGCCGAAGTCCTTGGCCCAGTCGGTGATCAGCACGCAGCCGCCGAGATGGGAGCCGGACGAGCGGCCCGAGATGTAGATGCGGTTCGGGTCGCCGTCGAAGCTCGCCGCGTTCTTGTGCACCCAGGCGACGGCGCGGCGGACCTGATCGATCATGGGAAACAGGCTGCCGCCCGCCTCGATCACGTTGATGAAGTCGAGCACGACCAAATGCGCGCCGGCATGGACGAACAGCTCGGCGCATTCCGCATTGTCCTTGGCGCTGCCGGCGCGCCAGGCGCCGCCGTGGATGAACACCATCACGGGCGCGTTGGGGCGCTTGGTCGTGAAGATGTCGAGCATCTCGATCGGGGTCGGGCCGTAGGCGACCCGCTTGAAGCCGAGGCGGGCGCGCACCGCGGCGCTGTTGACGGTGCGGCGCTTGGCGATCTGCTCGGAATTGGGCGCATAGACCTGCTGGTCGTAGGCGTCGTCGAGCTCCTTCTGGTCCATGTCGAGCCACACGCGCGGCCCCTTGGTGCGTGCGGTCTCGCGCACCTGCGCGATCGTATCTGCTGTCGTCATGACGCTACCCTTGGATGCTTGCTCACCGCGCCTTCCGTCCGGACCTTATCGGCAGCGGCGCCCGATGACCAGTCGCGCCGACGCGGGTCCGCGATGCAGCGTAGATGCGGGTGCGTTCGCTGCGCTCAACGCGCCCTGCGTCCATGCGCGACGATTACCCCAGGTTCAATTCCTTGAAGAAGTCGTTCCCCTTGTCGTCGATCACGATGAAGGCGGGGAAATCCTCGACCTCGATGCGCCAGATCGCTTCCATGCCGAGCTCGGGATATTCCATCACCTCGACCTTCTTGATGCAGTGCTCGGCGAGGTTGGCGGCCGTCCCGCCGATCGAGGCGAGATAGAAGCCGCCGTATTTCTTGCAAGCCTCGCGCACCTGCGGCGAGCGGTTGCCCTTGGCGACCGAGATCATCGAGCCGCCCGCCGCCTGGAACGCGTCGACGAAGGAATCCATCCGCCCCGCGGTGGTCGGGCCGAACGCACCCGACGCATAGCCCTCCGGCGTCTTGGCCGGCCCGGCGTAGTAGACCGGATGGTTCTTGAAATAGTCGGGCAGCCCCTGCCCGCCCTCGAGCCGCTCGCGCAGCTTGGCGTGGGCGAGATCCCGCGCGACGATCATCGTGCCGGTGAGCGAGAGCCGGGTCTTGATCGGATATCGGGCGAGGTGCGCCAGAATATCCTTCATCGGCTTCTTCAGATCGACCTGCACGACGTCGCCGCCGAGCGTCCTCGCGTCGATCTCCGGTAGATACTGGGCCGGGTGATGCTCGAGCTCCTCGAGGAAGACGCCGTCCCGGGTGATCTTGCCGAGCGCCTGCCGATCGGCCGAGCACGACACGCCAAGCCCGATCGGCAGCGAGGCGCCGTGGCGCGGCAGCCGGATCACGCGCACGTCGTGGCAGAAATACTTGCCCCCGAACTGCGCGCCGACGCCGAGCGACTGCGTCATCTTGTGGATCTCGCGCTCCATCTCGAGGTCGCGGAAGGCGTGGCCGTCCTCCGAGCCCGCGGTCGGCAGGTCGTCGTAGTAACGGCACGAGGCGAGCTTGACGGTCTTCATCGTCAACTCGGCGCTGGTGCCGCCGATCACGATCGCCAAGTGATAGGGCGGGCACGCCGCAGTGCCGAGGGTCAGCACCTTCTCCTTGAGGAACGCCAGCATGCGGTCGCGGGTGAGGATCGACGGCGTCGCCTGAAACAGGAACGCCTTGTTGGCCGATCCGCCGCCCTTGGCGATGAACAGGAACTTGTAGGCGGATTCGTTTTCCTGCCCGTCGGCATAGATCTCGACCTGCGCCGGCATGTTGCTCTTGGTGTTCTTCTCCTCGAACATCGAGATCGGGGCGAGCTGCGAGTAGCGCAGGTTTCGTTTCAGATACGCGTCGCGCGCGCCCTCGGCGAGCGCCGCCTCGTCGTCGCCCCCGGTCCAGATCAGCCGGCCCTTCTTGCCCATGATGATCGCGGTACCGGTGTCCTGGCACATCGGCAACACGCCGCCGGCCGCGATATTGGCGTTTTTCAGAAAGTCGTAGGCGACGAAGCGGTCGTTGTCGGACGCCTCGCGGTCGGCGAGGATCGCGGCAAGCTGCTTGAGATGGCCGGGCCGCAGCAGGTGGTTGATGTCGACGAAGGCGGCTTCCGCGAGCGCGCGCAGCGCCTCGCGCCCGACCACCACGACCTCCTGGCCCATGACGGTCTCGACCCGCACTCCCTCCGACGTGAGCTTGCGGTAGGGAGCCTGGTCCTTGCCGAGCGGAAACAGCGGGGTGTGCCGATAGGGCGGAACGATCTGGGCGGGCGCGTTCATGGCGATGATCTCGATCGGGGTGGCTGCGCCGCATCGCGGCGTGGCTGCGAGGGTTTTATGGAGTTTCGCCGGTCATGGAAAGCGGGCATGTTGCGGCGAGGCGGCGGTGGCGGGCATTGACCGCCGGCCCGCCGGAACAACCACGCTGCGGTTTCGGTTGGGTGATCGAGCCGAGGCGTTCAGGTGCGGTTTGTCGGGAGACCAGCCATGAAGATCGGAATCGTTGGCGTCGGAGCGGTCGGCTGCGCCTGCGCGCTCTCCTGCGTCAATCGCGGCAGCGCGCGCGAGATCGTGCTGGTCGACCGCACCCGCAAGCGCGCCGAGGCGGTCGCGACCGACCTGCGCTACGGCACGCCGTTCGTCCCGAGGGTCGCGGTCAGCGACGGCGACTACGGCGATCTCGCCGGCAGCGCGCTGGTGATGATCACGGCCGGCGTCAACGAGAAGACCGGCGGCGCGACCGACCGCAGCGACCCGCAGGGCCGGCTGCGCCTGCTCGACAAGAACGCCGCGATCTACCGCGAGATCGCGCCGCGCGTGGCGCGCGCCGCGCCCGAGGCCGTGATCCTGGTCGTCACCGATCCGCCCGATCCGCTCGCCGACATTGCGCGCGCGTGCGCCGGGCACGACCGCGTGCTGAGTGCGGGAACGCTGCTCGACAGCCAGCGCTTTCGCGTCCACCTGGCGCGCCATTTCGGCGTCGACCCTGCCCATGTGGACGCGCAGGTGATCGGCGATCACGGCACCTCGCAAGTGTTCCTGTGGTCCGGTGCCCGCATCGGCGGCACGCCGGTGCGCAAGCTGATCGAGGCGCGCGGCGAGAACTTCGACGAATTCCGCACCGCGCTCGAGAAGGACGTGCGCTACGCCAACATCACGATCATCGAAGGCAACAATGCGAGCCAGTTCGGCATCGGCATCGTGTCGGCGCGCATCGGCGAGATGGTGCTCGCCGACGCGCGCGCCGTCGTGCCGATCGGAAGCTTCCAGAAGGACTTCGGGGTCACGCTGTCGCTGCCCAGCGTGCTCGGGCGCACGGGCGCGCGTGCGGTGCTGATACCCGACATGTCGGCGGAAGAGCGACAGGGGCTCGAGAAGAGCGCCGAGACGCTGCGCAGCGCGCTGCAGCGGGTGCAGAAGGCGGCGTAGGGATCCGAGCTTTTGCACTGTCCTCTGCCGCCCCCATCCTGAGAGCCTGTGCACCTATGAGGGCGGCCCGTGGTTCGAGACGCGTCGCTGCGCGACGCTCCTCACCACGAGGAGGAGTTCGTTTCGATTCGATCTCGCGCCGTATTCGCTCCACCACATCCTGAGGAGCCCGCCTTCGCCACGGCTACGGCGCGCGTCTCGACGCGTCCGCCGAAGCCTTGGCGAAGGCGGAAGGATGGGCGGCGGGCTCCGAGCCGCACTGAAATCGCTGCGCTTTTCCCGTTGGCTTTGTTCTGCCGCGTCGCCTTCGCGGACGAGGCCTTTCCGAGATCGCATGGCTCGCAGCGCGATGGCGGTCCATTGTTAATAACAATGGACATACCGCCGCTCGAGCGGCAGCTGACGGGCGGACGCAAAATCGAAAATCCCGTCATCATTGACTCGAGCCATGCGCGTTATGCAACGCAACCGGGGCGCACGAGCCTGCCGCGGGATTGCTCCGCCGTGCGCGACGCGAGGCGCATGTCGCCTTCATCCCATTTCGCCAATAGCGGCGAGGACCGCCCGATCCAAGAACATTTTTTGCGTTTCAGCTGGGCGTCGATGGCGGCCACTGTGGCGCCGCTTGCGCCCGCCGCCATGGTTCGAGACGCGCGGCCTATCGATCGCGCTCCTCACCATGAGGATGCGTTTTTTGGCGCGTGAAGCGTCACCCATCCAGCTCCGCGTAGTATCGGAAAATGCCCATCTCGTTGAACGGAATCCTCCGCTCCGACGCGAGATACGCGGCGATGCGCGGACGCTTCGCCACCCGCTCGTGGACCTCCACGACATGCGGATGCTTCTTCTCCACGCGCTTCATCATCTTGGGCAAGGCGTAGCGCAGGCCGGCGACGATCTGGAACAGCGAGAGGTCCGGATAGGTCAGGCGGCGGCCGAGCAGGAACGGCCCGCCACTGCGCGCGATGACGTCGTCGAAATAGCCGAGATATTTTGGCACGCGGCTGTTGCGGAAATCCTCGGTGCGCCGCTTTGCTTCTTTCTTCTGATCCTCGTAGTAGAGCCCCGACGCGATCGGATGATGGGTGTCGTGAATCTCGACCACGAAATCCGCGATGGTGAGCTGCAGCTGATGGGCCCACAGCCGGCCGGCGTCTGCCTTCGGCGCAAGCGCGTGGCGCGCGCCGAGAAACAGTAGGATGTTTGCGGTCTGCCCGATCACGCGCTTGCCCGCCTTGAGAAACGGCGGCGCGAACGGCGGCTCCTTGACGCGGGCGCTGTCGAGCATGAGCGTCATCGCGCCCATGCCGCTGCCGCGGCGCGCGACGTCAACATAGTCGGCGCCCGCCTCCTCGAGCGCGAGACGGACATATTCACCGCGGCCCTGGATCTCGGGCCAATAGTAGAGCTCGTAGCGCATGGAACCACCTACGGATGTCGGACCAGACGACGGCGAACGCTGCGTGAGCTTCGGGCTCTCCAGATGCGAGATCAAGCCGTCGCGCGGGGCGCCATGCAGGCGCGCGGCGCGGGGTATACGGTTTTGCTCTGCCCGGCCGCGACATGGCCATGTTACCAAGCACTCACCGCGTTACCAAGCATTCCCCGCTCTCGCCGTTCCCTCCAGGAGACAGATCCTTGACCGCATCCGCCCGCAGCGAGAGCCCTGCTGCCGTGCGGATGCCGCGGCGCGAGAGCATCCCGCTCGGCATTCTCCACATGATCTGCGCGACCGCGCTGTTCGCCGGCTCGAGCGCGATCTCCAAGCTCCTGGTCGTCACCTATCCGGTCGGGGAGGTGCTGTTCACGCGCTGCGCGGTGGGTTTCGCGTGCGTCGCGGCCTTCATCCTGCCGCGCGTCGGGCTCGATGTGTTTCGCACCCAAAAGCTCGGCGCGCATGTGGCGCGCAGCGTGTCGCAGACCTGCTCGCAGACCTTCATCCTGATCGCCTTCAGCCTGATGCCGCTCGCCGGCGCGGTGGCGATCAACTTCTCGGCGCCGCTGTTCGCGACCGTGATCGCGGCCATCCTGTTCCGGGAACCGGTCGGCCCGGTGCGCTGGCTCGCGCTCCTGGCGGGCTTCCTGGGCGTCCTGCTGGTGACGCATCCGGGGCCCGGCAGCTTCCAGATCGGCGCGATGTTCGCGCTCGGCAACGCGATCCTCTACGGCTCGGTCACCGTCGGCGTGCGCCGCATGACGGCAACCGAATCTACCGAGACGCTCACCATGTATCAGCTCCTGCTGCTCACCTGCTTCTTCGCGCTCTCGTTGCCGTTCGGCGTCATCGTGCCGGGCTGGACCGATGCGGGCGTAATGGTGCTCAACGGCGCCGCCAATGCGCTCGGGCAGTACTGGTGGACCCGGGCGCTGCATCTCGCGCCAACGTCTGCGGTGGTGCCTTTCAACTATTTCTCGCTGGTATGGGCGATGATCCTCGGCTTCGTGGTGTGGGGCGACGTGCCGACCGTGCAGCTCCT
>Ga0126377_10000759_pt1 | contig 20264 bp, 16 predicted proteins | sample PanSoiMetPlot_22_FD_92647 | JGI IMG/M metagenome (GOLD analysis project Ga0126377, IMG submission 92647) | Tropical forest soil microbial communities from Panama - MetaG Plot_22 | ecosystem: Environmental > Terrestrial > Soil > Tropical forest > Bulk soil | place: Panama | collected 2016-02-17 | reverse complement strand
CTGGGCGGCGGGGCACCTGTGGCGGGGCCTGGTCCCCCGGGGTCCGGCGCAGGATCCGCGCCCTGCGCCGGGCGCGCCGCGGCCCGGGCCGGGGCTGGGGCCGCAGGCGCCGCCGGGGGAGGATCTGGTCGCGCAGGCGCTCCGGGAGGCGATTGTCGGGAAGCAGCGGGCGCCGGCTGTGGATGCGCTGGTCGGCAAGGAGCCCGCGCAGACCGGAGGGGAGCCGGTGACGTTGGTGAGCACGGCGGTGAGCACGGCCCGCAAGCTGTTGAGCTCTGGTGTGGCGGAGGCTGCGGTGCACCTCCCGGTCCCGCCGTTGCCGCCCCTGGTGGCTGCCGGGGATCCCGCCGGAGGGCGCGGCTCGGCTGCCGCGGGTGGGATGGGGAGTCTTGTGGTTCTCGGGTCGGGCTGGTCCGTGGGGTCGGACCGGCTGGCGGCTGGCCCGTTGGTGGGGGACGTGCCGGAGCCGGAGCCCGGAGCGGGGGAGCTGACGGCCGCGCTCGAGCTGGGCGGCGGTGCGCAGGTGGCGCGGTCGACGGCTGGCGGCGGGCGGCCGGTGGCGGCCGTGCCGCGGCCTGCGCCGCGGTCAGAGACCGAGCCCGGGGCTGATGCGGCTGTGGGTGGTCGCTGGCGGCTCGAGCTGCAGGTGACCGTGGCCGACGAGGCGGGTCAGGAGCGGGCGGTGGTCGTATCCCCGGACGCGGATCACGAGGGTCCTGCGGCCGGGTCGGAGTCGACCGGCGACGGCGGCGGCACCCACACCGCCGGCACCGACACCGGCGATGGAGGCGTCACCATCGATACGACACGGGATCCGGGACCGGGGTCGACCCCCGAGGACGTCAGCGGAGCAGGAGACGGAGACGGGCCCGGCCCGCCTGGGGCGGGCGGGCCGGGCCCGTCGGGTGGGGCTGGACGCTAGCCGGGGCGCTCGCAGCCGGTGGGTTGGTCGTCGGTGGGAGGAGGAGGACAGGAGGTGGCTTCGTCCGGCTGGGCCGTCGCGTCGAGCAGCGTGATGAGCTTCCTGAGAGTGGTGTTGGTCTGCCAGAGGGGACGCCCGCCCGGTGCGTACAGGACGAGGTTGCCGTCGTCCTGGGCGAGGAGCGTGGCGCCCGGGTTGCCCATCGTGTTGGTCGCCCAGAGGGGACGCCGGTCCGTTGCGTACAGGACGAGGTTGCCGTCGTCCTGGACGGTGAGCGTGGCGCCCGGGTTGCCCATCGTGTTGCTGGCCCACAGGACGTTCCAGCCCTGGTCGAACCCGTACAGCACCAGGTTCCCGTCCGTCTGCATCATCAGGTACATGAAGCGGTTGGCGGAGGTGATGCTCTGTCCGGGGCTGAGGGTCTCGTTCGGGCCGAGCACGCTGGTCCCGGCGGCGGCCTTTGCCGGGGGCGGGCCCTGGGACAGGACCGCCACGAGGCCTGCGACGGCGAGCGCCGTGGCGAGCGTGGTGGCGAGGGCGGTGACGATGCGGTGGCGCTGTCGGCGACCTGCTCTCGACACGCGGGTTTCCATGGCGAATGTTGGCACGGTAAAGAGAATCCTTTCTGGCATTTGGGCGCCGCTGACGCCGGCATGCCGCGGCACTCTTCGGCTGGGGGGACCAAATGCCAAAAGCGTAGGCAGGAGCCGAGTGAGCGCTTGACAGCGCACCGCTGGCGCGGTGGTTTCAACGGGGTCGGCAGCGGCTGACCTGGGGGATGATTTGGGACTGTAGGGCAGCGAGCGACGCAGGGAAACCATCGATACGAGCACTGTCGATCGCCCGGCGGCATCAACCCAGCTGGAGCCGAGCCACCGGGCGCAGCCCGAAGTTGCCGCGTGGTGAGGCCGCACCTACCCTCGCAGGACGATCTCCCCCGACCACCGCCGGTCATTCCCCCGTGGCCGAGCAGAAACCGAGCGCACATGGACCTGCGGCAGCTGCGCTACCTCGTCACCCTGGCCGAGGAGCTGCACTTCCGGCGCGCCGCCGAGCGCGAGCACATCGCCCAGTCCGCCTTCAGCCGCCAGATCCAGCGGCTGGAGCGGGAGCTCGGTGTGAGGCTGCTGGACCGCTCCACCCGGCAGGTGGCACTCACCCAGGCGGGCCTGGCCGTGGTCGAGGAGGCGCGGCGCGCGCTGGCCGCCATCGACCGGGTGCCGGCGGTCGCGCGGCGCGCCGCCCGCGCCGAGCTGGGCGAGCTCAGCGTCGGGTTCGTGACGGCCACGGCACCCGAGCTCATCCCGCGGACCCTGCGCGCCTTCACCCAGCGCCACCCTGACATCAAGCTCCACCTGCGCGAGCGCGGCTTCGCCGACCCGTCGGCCGGCCTGCGCGAGCGTCTGGTGGACGTGGCGTTCGTCTGGCCCCCGATCCAGCAGCTCGACGGCGTGCGCATGGAGCCGCTGCTGCAGGAGCCACGCCTGGCCGTGCTGCCTCGCGACCATCCCCTGGCAGCGGCGGAGCGGCTGTCGATCCGCCAGCTGCTGGACGAGACGTGGTGCAGGCCGGAGACCAACGACCCGGTGTGGGCCGACTTCTGGGTGGCCGGCAGTCATCGCGGCGGCGTCCCGGCCCGGCTGGGTGACTGCGCGGCCACGATGGACGGCCTGCTCCAAGCGGTCGCGGCCGGCCAGGGCATCGCCCTGGTCCCGCGCTTCGCGGTGCAGCTCCACCGCTGGCCGGAGGTCGCCTTCCTGGAAGTGGTCGACGTGGAGCCGGCGACCGCGGCGCTCGCCTGGCTCGAACGGTCCAGCAGCCCGCTGGTGAACGCCCTGCTCGACGTCGCCCGCGACCAGGCCGATGCGGCCTCGGTGGCCCCGGTCGTCCGGCCCGGGACCGCCTCCACGTGACGAGCAGCTCGTCAGCGTTGATCGTGGTCGAGCGCGCCCCGCAGGCAGGTCAGCCCGGCGTCGAGGCAGGGGGTGCGAGGAGACCGTCGGGGGCGAGCGGACCGATCCCCGCGGGGCGCAGCGTCCCACCGCTCATCCCCTGCATGACCGCGAACCCGATCGCGGCAGCGACTGCGCCGGCGAGGATCAGCCCCCGGATGACCGGCCCTACCCGGGTCGCCCCGCTCGCCGGGATCCTCAGGTCCGGCTGCTCGGCCGCGTCCGACGCGGGCGTGACGGTCCTGGCGGCCCTGGTGTCGTCGCCGCCGAACCCGGTCGGGCCGGGGACGTCCGTCTCCACCGGGAATCCCGCTGCGGTGAGGACCACCACCTGCCTGCCCTTGGTCGCCGGCTGGCCGGGGGTCGGCGCGTCGCTATCGACGACGCTCATGGCGTTCTCGCCTCCCAGCTGGCGGCGCAGCTCCTCGGTCCTGCGCAGCAGCTCCTCGGTCCTGCGCAGCAGCTCCTCCTCTGCCGGCGGCGCAGGCGGGGCGGGACTGGCCACCTGCGATCCGAGCTCGGAGAGTGTCCTGCTGGCGCGGTCCAGGGACCGCCGCGCCGAGTCGGCCCAACGGTCGCGCGCGGGACCAGGTTCCGCGGCCGCCCCCTGCCGCATGGCGCCCTCGGCGTCATCGAGGTTCCACGCGGCCCAGTTGATGCGGGTCGGCTCCTCGGCGGCGCGACGCTCGCTCCGCAGCCGTTCCTCGGCGATCAGCGCCCTCTGCAGCAGCAGCAAGTGGTCGAACGGCACCTCGTCCAGCGCGGCGTCCGAACCGCCCCGCATGAGCTCGCCGACGACCTGCCGAACGAGCTCCTCCTGGCTCGCCAGCTCGGCGGTGGTGCGGATGCGGGATCTGCCCTGCAGCAGCCCGGCCTCCACGTCCCGCATGATGCGCGCGATGTCCGCCAAGGTGAGCTCGGGTCGCTGCGCCGGCTCCGGCTCCGGCTGCTGAGGGGGATCCTGCGGTGGCTGCTCGGGGGCCGGCCGCTGCGCGGGTCCTCGTCCCAGTCCGGCTGCCTGCAGGAGGCGGGCGACGAAGCGGCTCACGGGGTCGTCCGCCGCCGCGGCGGTCGGGCCTGCCGGGGTCGGGGGCTCGTTCGAGCAGCCGCCGCCCGCGCACCCGCCGGCGCCTGCGGCCGGCTCGTCCTGGTCCGTCCGGTCAGGCGCCTGCCGACTCGCGGCGGTCTGTCCACCCGCCGGCTCCGGCCGGGCCTCGGCGACGACGCTGGGCAGCTGCGGGAGCGCCTCGCCGCCTTGGTCCGGCGCCGGGAGGATGCCGACCGTGACCACATGAGCGTCGCCGTCGCCGGCGACGGCTGCCGGCTGCTGCGCCGCGGTCTCCTGCGCGGGGATCGCGAGGTCCGGTTCGGGCTTCGCGGCCGCGGGCTGGTGGGCGATCGGTCGATCCCCGTCCCGGGCGGTCGGTGCCGACGGGGGGATGGTGAGCTCCGGATCGGCATCGACGGGTGAGGCCGCACCGGGGGCCACCAGCTCGCCCTGGATCGTCGGTTGCCCGGGCGTCGGCGGCGGCCCGAGCTCGACGCTGCGCATGAGGTCCTGCTCACCGGGCGAGCCCTCGCCCCCTCCGCCGGGGTCCTGCGTCTGCGGGACACCGGCGGTCCCGGGGCCGTCGACGGGGTCGGCGGCGGCCACGTCGGTCGGTGTCTGGTCGGGCGCCTGCGCGGGGGGCGGCTGGCCCTGATCCGACGCCTGGAAGGAGGTCGTCGTGTCGCCTTCGTCCGCCACCGCCCGTGGCGCCAAGGCGGCAACCAGCACCAGGGTCACGCCTGCGGCCAGCGGCCGGTTCCAGCATCGTCGGCGTCGCCGGGTTGATGTCATCAGCTCACCTGGGCGAGGGATCGACGGGCGAGGATCGATCAGCAGGAGGATGACGAATCGAAGCAAGCCAACCAGCTTGCCCGGCCCTTTGCAAGCCACACGCCCCGCCGTGCCCGGTGCCCCGGCGTCGCCGGGCGGTGATGTGCTCACCCTGCTGCCCGCCGGCATCACCTGAGAGGGGCCGGTCGGGTCCGCGGTCAGCGGGCGAGCTGCGGGCTGGCGGCGGCGTGCAGGTCCAGATGCCGCCTGAGCCAGTGGCCGGTCGTGCTGCGCGGATCGTCGGCGACGCTGCCGGGAGGGCCCTGGGCGACGATCCTGCCGCCTTCGGGCCCGCCGCCCGGGCCCATGTCGATCACGTGATCCGCGTTGGCGATCAGGTCGAGGTCGTGGTCGATCACCACGATCGTGGCGTCGGCGTCGAGCAGGCGGTCGAGCACCTGCAGGAGCGTGCGGACGTCCAGCGGGTGCAGCCCGACGGAGGGCTCGTCGAACACGTAGAGCGTGCCGCGCTGGCCGGGGCGCAGCCCACCGGCCAGTCGCAGCCGCTGGGCCTCGCCACCGGACAGGTCGGGGGTCGGCTCGCCGAGGCACAGGTAGCCCAGGCCGACGTCCTGCAGCGCCCGCAGCGGCGCGGCGATCCTGCGCTGGTCGGCGAAGTGCTCGGCGGCGTCCGCGACCGTCATGGCCAGGGCCTGCGCGATGGACAGGCCGTCCACCGTCACCTCGAGGGTCGCGGGGTTGTAGCGCGCGCCGTCGCAGTCGGGGCAGCGCACGGCCAGGTCGGGCAGGTACTGGACGTCGAGCGACAGCTCGCCGAGCCCCTCGCAGGTGGGGCACTGGCCGGCCCGGACGTTGTAGGAGAAGTGGCCGCTGGTCCAGCCGCGGCGCCTGGCCTCGGGGGAGGCGGCGAAGTGCTGGCGGATGCCGTCGAAGGCCCCCGAGTAGGTGGCGGGGGTGGAACGGGAGTTCCTGCCGACGGGGGTGGCGTCCACCTCCACCAGGCGCCGCAGCGTGCCGGTCCGCAGGCTGCGCACGTGCGGCGGCGGCGGCTCGCCGGCCAGGGTGCGGGTGAGGGCGGGGACCAGGCTGTCGAGGACGAGCGCCGTCTTGCCCGATCCTGACATGCCGGTGACGAGGGTGAGGCGGTTGGTGGGGATCCGCGCGGTCACGTCGTGCAGGTTGTAGAGGTCGTCGACCGTGATCTCGATGTGCTCGCCGGAGGGGTCCGCGGGTCGCCGTGGCCGGACCAGCAGTCGGGCCCTGCCGGACAGGAAGGGGCCGGTGACGGAGGCGGGGCTGTCCTGCAGCTCCTCCACGGTGCCCTGCACGACGACGCTGCCGCCGTGGCGCCCGGCGCCGGGCCCGAGCTCGAGCAGGTGGTCGGCCGAGCGCAGCAGGTCCATGTCGTGGTCGACGACCACGACGGAGTTGCCGTTGTCCGCCAGGCCGCGGATCACCGAGCGGAGCCCGTCGACGTTGGCCGGATGGAGCCCCACGGACGGCTCGTCCAGCACGTACAGCACGCCGGTGCTGCGCAGCTGCAGGGTCGAGGTCAGCTCGATGCGCTGGCGTTCCCCGGTGGACAGCGTGCCGCCCGCGCGGTCGAGCGTCAGGTAGTCCAGACCCAGCCGGCGCAGTGGCCGCAGGCCGTCGGACAGCTCGCCGGTCAGCCGGTCCGACAGCGGGCGCATCTCGTCCGGCAGCGTGCCGGTCACGGTCGCCGCGAAGTCCGCCAGCTCCCGGAGCGTGAGCGCGCTGACCTGCGCGATGTTCCGGTCGGCCAGCAGCGTGCGCAGCGCCTCGGGTCGCAGGCGGGTGCCGTGGCACACCGGGCACGTCCGGGTGCTGAAGTACCGGCGCAGCCGGTCCCGGGTGGTCTCGCTCTGGGCGTTCCGGGCGGCGTTCTCCACGCTGCGGCGCGCGCTCTCGTAGCGCATGGTCAGCTCGAACGCGCGGCCGGCCCGGCTGGTGAGGGTGACGGTCCGCTGGTCGTCGGGCCCGTCCAGGACGATGCCCTGCTCCGCGGGCGTGAGCTGCTCGAAGGGGACGTCGGTCCGGACGCCCAGCTCCGCCGCGACCCTGGGCATGTAGCTGCGGCCGGCCAGGTTCCACGGGGCCACGGCGCCCTGGTCGATCGACTTGCGGACGTCCGGGACGAGCGCGTCGACGGCGATCTCGTCCCGGATGCCCAGGCCGTCGCAGCCGGGGCAGGCGCCGACGGTGTTGAAGGCGAAGGACTCCGCGCCCGGATGTGCGAAGTGCACGCCGCAGACGGGGCAGTCGATCCATTCGACCGAGCTTCTGGCCAGGTTGGGTGTCAAGCGGTGGCCGTTGGGGCAGATATGCCAGCCCAGCCGCGAGAACATCAGCCGCAGGACGTTCAGCACCTCGGTCATCGTGCCCACGGTGCTGCGCCGCCCCGGCACCGGTGGGATCTGCTTGAGGGCCAGCGCCGGCGGCAGGAACTCGACGCGATCGACGTCGGGCCGTGCGGCCTGCGTGATCCGCCGCCTGGTGTAGGCGCTGAGCCCGTCGAGGAACCGGCGCGACCCCTCCCCGTAGAGCACGCCCATCGCCAGCGAGGACTTGCCGGATCCGGACAGTCCCGTGAGCACGACCACCGACCAGAGCGGAACTTCGACGTCGACCGACTTGAGATTGTTGTTGCGTGCACCGACCACCTTGATCGCTCGTGGCAACTGGTGCATCCGGGTCATGCGTGGCCTCCACGGTTGCGGCGATCCTGCCGGCCTCGAGCCCCCACGCCGGACACATCCCGTTGCCTGCCGACGGGAGACGCAGGCGGCCGTCGGCGTGCCGGCCGGTCACGGAGGGTCGGCGACGCCGAGGCGCTCGGCGGGGGTCTGGCGGCGGGCGGCCTGGCGGTAGCGGCCGGGGCTGCGGCCTCGCGTCCTGGTGAACGCACGGTTGAAGGCGTACTCGGACCGGTAGCCGACGTCGGCGGCGATGCGGCCGACCGGCAGGTCGGTGTCCTGCAGCAGGCGGGCGGCGGTGTCGATCCGCCAGCGGGTGAGGTAGGCGCCGGGTGGCTCGCCGGTCAGCTCGCGGAATCTGCGCTTCAGGGCGGAGGGGGAGACCCCGACCTCCGCGGCGAGGGTGCTGAGCGTCCAGGGGCGGCCGACGTCGCCGTGGATCAGCGAGAGCGCGGACGCGACGGTGGGGTCCCGCAGCGCGCGGAGCCATCCGGCGGTCCGCTGGGCTGCCGGCCGCTGGTCGATCCATTGCCGCAGGACGTGGACGAGCAGCACGTCGGCGAGGCGGCCGATGACCCGGGTGGATCCCGGCTGCCGGGTGGCGATCTCGCGGCGCAGCAGGTCCACGGTCGCGCGGACCTCGACGGAGGCGGTGTCGCCGGCGAGGTGCACGACCGCGGGGAGCTGGCCGAGGAGCGGGTGGGGGCCGTCATGGTGGAAGACGTAGCCGCCGCACAGCAGGGTGGTCGACGGGCCGTCGCCGCCGGCGGCGACGTCGCCCACCTCCCCGGCGGGGATCCGGGCGAGCAGGTCGGCCAGTGCCATGGCCGGCGCCCCGGGATCGTCGTAGAGGGTGTGGCCGTCGCCGTGGGGGAGCAGCGCGACGTCGCCGGTGCCGAGCATGAGCGGGTCGGGGCCGTGGTCGAACCGGATGGTGCACGAGCCGCGGGCCACGATGTGGAACGCGGCCAGCCTGACGGGGTCGCAGCGCAGCCCCCACGGGCCACCCATCGTGGCCCGGGCGAACACGGTGCCGCCGGTGCGGGTCGCCTCCAGCACGTCGGCGAGGACGTCGGTCATCGGCGGAGTCTACATCGGTCCGGCCGCGTCAGCCGTCGATGGTGTCCGATCGGACAAAAGCGAGCCCCGGTCGGCCATTGTCCGGCCATCAACCCGGCCCTAAGCTGCCCGGACTGTGAAACCGACCGGACAGTGAGGAGAACCGCGATGGCGTCGGACCAGGAGCGGAACAAGGAAACCGTGCTGCGGCTGTACCAGGAGGTGTTCGAGCGTGGCGACATCGACGCGGCCGACAAGCTGATCACCGAGGACCGCCCCGACCACGACCCGAACCTGCCACCGGAGATGACGGTGGGACGCCAGGGGTTCAAGCGGTTCGCGGCCGCCTTCCGCGCGGGCTTCCCCGACGTCAGGTTCGTCAGCGAGTTGCTGGTGGCCGAGGGGGACATGGTGGTCTCGTACAACGCCATCTCGGGCACCCACAACGGGGAGTTCATGGGGATGCCGGCCACCGGCAGGCGGATCGAGATCACCAACGCCGATCTGTGCCGGTTCTCCGCCGACGGCCTGATCGCCGAGCACTGGGGGGTGTTGGATATGATCGGGCTGCTGCGCCAGCTGGGCGTGGTGCCGCCCGCGCCGTGGCAGCGGTGACCGGCGGCGCCCTGAGCACCCCGCAGGAGGTCCCGTGTCCGGCGCACCCTCATCGGAGCCGACCACCGCGCGCCTGGAGGCGTTCAGCGACGGCGTGCTCGCGATCGCGATCACGCTCCTGATCCTCGAGGTGCGCCCGCCGACCGTCGAGGAGGGACTGGCGCGCGCCCTGCTGGACCAGTGGCCGAGGTACGTGAGCTACGTGGTCAGCTTCCTGACCGTCGGCATCGTGTGGGTCAACCACCACGCGCTGTTCGCCCGCATCAACCGGGTCACCCGTCCGCTGCTCTTCCTCAACCTGCTGCTGCTCATGGCGGTCAGCTTCCTGCCGTTCCCGACCGCCCTGCTCGGCGAGTACCTGGCCGCCGGCCACGAGCAGGGCACCGCGGCCGCGGTCTACAGCCTCAACCTGGGCGCCATCAACCTCGCGTTCGCGGTGATGTGGGTCTACCTGATCCGGCGGCCCGACCTGGTGGAAGCCGCGTGGCGCGCGCACCTGAACCGGTCCCTCGCCCGGTCCGCGGTGGGCCTGGCCGGCTACGGCGCCGCGGCCGGCCTCGCGCTGCTGGGCCATGCCGCGCTGGCGGTGGCCGTCTGCGCGCTCGTGGCCGGCTACTTCGTGTTCCCGGCGCGCGCAGCGGCCCCGGCGGTGCAGATGCCCGATCGGCATCAGCGGTCCGGTGTCGCCGGGTCCTGATCGGCTCCCGTCGACGGCAGGCCGGGCGCTCCTCCGAGGAGCGCCCGGCCGCCTCCTGGGTGCCTCATGGCGCGGACGCCCGCCGGGCTCCCGTCGGCCGTGCCGTGCCAGCCGCGGTCCGCGGCCGTGCCGCTCCGGGCCGCGTGGCCGTCAGCCGAGCGCCTGGAGGCCGCGCAGGATGCGTTCGAGGAGCACCTGATCGGTGGCGGGCGGCGCGATCCCGGACCGGATGATCCGCACCAGCCCGTCGTCGGCCATCTCCTCGACGAGGATGCGGGTCACGTTGACGGGCAGGTTCAGGCGCGCCGAGATCTCGGCGACCGACTGGTGGTGGCGGCACAGCTGCCCGATCGACCGCCGTTCGAGGGTGAGCCTGGACATCGACCAGTCGCCGAGGGCGGTGGTGACGATCAGCGTCTCCAGCTCGATCTCCTCGTGGGTGGGCTGGGTCCGCCCGTCGGTCATGGTGTAGGGGCGGATGCGCCGGACGGGGTCCTCCGGGTCGCTGTGGCCCGCTACCCCGGCGCGGTGACGCTCGTCACGGGCCATCTTCCTGCTCTCTGGGGATGGCAGGCATGGTGGAGTTCCCCGTCGCGGTCGGGTCGTGACGCTGGCCGGGCGCGTCGAACCGCGCCGCCTGGACGGCGACGGGACCGATCCGCGTGGGCTGCCAGGCGGCGGGCATGGCGGCGACGGAGAGATGCTGGCGCAACGGCAGGTACGTCGGCTCGCCGTCGCTGTGGCCGGGCCCCTCCGCCGGGCCCGGCTCCGGTGCCCGCGGCGGCGGCCGGCGCGGGTCCGGGCCGATCGGCCCCGGGCCGACGGTCGCCCGGCCGTCGGTGTCCTCCCCGGCCGCGGCCCCGGGTCCGGCGAGGAGCCGGGCGGGCAGCAGCACCAGCGCGGTGATCCCCCCGTACCAGGAGTGGCGCAGCTGCACCCGGACGCCGTGGCGGGCCGCGAGGCGGCCGACCACGTGCAGCCCCAGCATCCGCGCCACGAGGTCGTCCATGGCCGGCGGCCGCTCCAGGCGCTGGTTGGCCTCGGCGAGCTGATCGTCGGGCATGCCGACACCGAGGTCCTCGATCTCGATGACGTGGCCGGCGGCGATCGACTGGCTGGCGACCATCACCTTGGTCTGGGGCGGCGAGAACGTGGTCGCGTTCTCGATCAGCTCCGCGAGCAGGTGGATGAGGTCCACGGCGGCGGGCCCGGCGACCATGACGTCCTCGACCGGCAGCAGCTCGACCCGCTGGTAGGCCTCGACCTCCGCGATGGCCGAGCGCAGCAGCACGGTCAGCTGGACCGGCTGCCGCCACGGGTGGGGCAGCTCGGCGCCGGCCAGGACCACCAGGTTCTCGGCGTTGCGGCGCAGCCGGGTGACCAGGTGGTCGAGCTGGAAGAGCTTGTGCAGCACGGCCGGGTCGGTCTCGTCCTGCTCCAGGTCGTCGATCAGCTCCAGCGCCCGGCTGACCAGGCGCTGCGAGCGGCGTGCCAGGTTGGTGAAGAGGTCGGCGATGGACCGGCGCAGACCGGCCTGTTCGGCGGCCAGGCGGATCGCGACCTGGTGCACCGTGCCGAACGCCTGGGCCACCTGGCCGATCTCGTCCAGCGCGGTGCGGCGCAGCGCCGGCGCGAGGTCGGTGGGCGGCGGGGCGGGCGGGACGGGCTGCTGGAGGCGCTCGACGGCCTCGGGGAGCTGGCGGCGGGCCATGTCGACCGCGGCCGCCTGGAGGTCGCGCAGGGGGACGGTCATGGAGCGCGCGATCAGCGTCGACAGCGCGAGCGTGACGGCGAGCAGCCCGAGCAGGGTCGAGACGTACAGCACGATGCGGCGGTTGGCGGCGTCCTCGGCGGCCCGGCTGGTCGCGATCAGGCCCGCGGCCAGCTGCCGCTCGACGCTGCGCAGCTGGTTGACGTGCCGCGTCATGGCGGCGAACCACACCCGGTCCAGCCGGTCGGGTGGCGCGACGGCCGTCAGGTCGCCGCCGCCGCGCAGCGCGGCCTGCTCGGCGCGGGCCGCGAGCGCGACGTCAGGCCCGCCCACGTCGCGGTCGTACAGCGCCCGCTGCTCGGGCGTGACCTCGTTGCGGAAGCCGGCCTGCCAGGTCTCCCGCCGGGTGACGAACGCGATGAACCGCTTGTACCGCTGCTGCGCGGTCGCCTGGTCGCCCGTGCGCAGCGTCGAGATGCGGAAGCTGCGCTCGAGGTCGGCGGCGTCCTTGAGGCGGGAGAGCGCGACGAACGCGGTCACCGCGCGGATCACGGGCTCGTCGTCGCTTCCGACGGCGATCTCCGCGTTGACGTCCAGGAGGGAGGAGATGATCTCGCTGTAGCGGTCCTGGGTCGCGTCGGCGGTGGTCCGCGCCGGCGTGGCGTCGACCAGGGCGCGCGCCCGCGCGAGGCTGTTCAGCGCCGTGAGCGCGCGCCCGACCGTCGCGTGCAGCTGCGGCCGGTCGCCGGGCACGTCGAGCTGGTCGAGGAAGCTGCGCAGCCTCTCCCCGGCCTGGTCGACGACGAACCGCTGGGCGATCATGCCGTCCCGCGACACGCGCGGGTCGCCGGCCACGGCGCTGCTGAGGGTGCGCTCGGCCTGCAGCTCGTGCACCAGCGCGGTCATCCGCACCGCGAGCCAGGCGAGATCGTTGACGCTGCCGGCCTGGCGCCCCTGGGCGAGCGCTCCGCCGACGCCGATCCCGGCCAGGGCGACCAGGCCCACCAGCGGCGCCACCAGGACGCCGATGACCTTGACGCGGATGGGCGCGTCCCGCAGCGTGACGCGGCGCCGCCGCCGCGGCCGGGCCGCGTGCCGACCCGTGCCCGGCCGCGGCGTCCGCTCGTCGCCGGCCACCGGGATGCCGTCGGTCATCGGGATGCCGTCGGTCATCGCGCCTCCTGGTAGTAGCGCTGGGCGCCTGGTTGCAGCTCGAGCGGGGCGACCTCCTGCGCGTGGGCGACGTCGAGGTTGCGGCCCTCCGGGTGCACCCGGACCAGCTCGTCCTTGTGCGCGAACAGCAGCCCCGTCAGCCGCTCGGCCAGCTCAGGCGCCATGGACCGGTTGACGACCAGGAAGTTCTCGACCGAGATCGTGGGGACGTCCTGCTCCACGCCCGGGTAGGTGCCGGCCCGGATGGTGGAGACCGAGTAGACCTGCCCGTAGCGCTGCTGCAGCGGCTGCACGTATTCGTCGGTCGGCAGCAGGACCAGCCTGCGGCTGGCGGCGAGCTTGCTGACCGCGCTGGTCGGCAGCCCGCCGGACCAGAAGAAGGCGTCCAGCGCGCCGTCCTTCAGCGCCTTGGCCGACTCGGCGATCCCGAGCCGCTCCCGGCGGATGTCCTTGTCCGGGTCCAGGCCGGCCGCCTGCAGGATCCGCAGCGCGATCACCTCGGTGCCCGAGTTGGCGGCGCCGAGCGAGACCCGCTTGCCCTTGAGGTCGGGGACGGTCCGCACGCCCGCGCCCGCGTCCACCACGACCTGGGTGTAGTTGGCGTACAGGCGCGCCAGGGCCTGGACGGGCAGCGGCCGTTCGAACGAGCCCGTCCCGCGCACCGCGTCGCTGGCCGCGTCCGCGAGCGCCAGCGTCAGGTCGCTGTGGCCCGAGGCCACCCGGTTGAGGTTCTCCAGCGAGCCCGTGCTGACCTCGGTCGCCGCCTCGTAGCCCTTCAGGTGCTCGTCGATCAGCGTGGCCAGCCCGCCGCCGTAGACGAAGTAGACACCGCCCTCCGCGCCCGTCGAGATCGACAGGCGCCGCGACCCGCCGCCGCGGGCCTGGTCGCACCCGGCCAGCAGCAGCACCGCCGCCAGGGCGAACGCGATCCTCGGGGCCCATCGCCGCATACCCGCCTCCTCACGCCCGGTCGAGGGCGGCGGAAGACCTTCCACAACAGCGCACGAGCGAACCTCGTCCGGCAGAGCCGGCTGTCAGGCGGGAGTTTGGACCGGGCAGAGAGAGCTGATGGGACCGGAGGTTGTTCGGAACCGGATCACACGATGGCCATGTGGTCACCATGCGGGTGATATTGCGCCGGTTCGGTCGCGTATCGTAGCTCGTTCGCCGCGTGAAGCAAAGCACTCCGGAAGTGGTCGCGGAATTGGCGCGCGGCGACGCCGATCCTCTTTGCCCGATTGGGGTTGGAACGCACGCTTGCTCCCGGTTCTGCTGTTCTGACCGATCCGGGCGCGATCCGGTCCCGCCCGGTCCCGCGGCGCGCTGGCGCCGAGGTCACCAGTCGGCTCCCTGCCGCCACGCGCAGCTGATCGGGGCCGTGAGGTCGAGCTGCGGCGAGGACGGCGTGGGCAGGACCATGACGAAGCCGTCCTCGCCGGGGGTGCGCCGCGTGCCGGAGCCGGTCCGCACGGACGTCGGGCCCCGCCACGTCACCCAGCCGAGCCGCTCGTAGAAACCGTGGCGGCCGGTGCCGAGGGCACCAAGCTCGAACCGCTCCCGGATATACGACGTGGCGTCGCGCATGACCCGGCTGCCGAGCCCGATGCCCTGCCGGTCCGGGTCGGTCGCGACCGCCTCGACGTAGCCCGTGCGCAGCGGCCGCCCGCCCACGTGCAGCTCGCGCTCGACCACCGACGCGTGCGCCAGGACCGCGCCGTCGAGATCGAGCACGAAATGCACGCCGCCGGTCGCGTGCTCCCAGTCCTCGTCGGTGAACGCGTCGTCGCCGGGCGGGAAGGCCGCCTGCAGCAGCGCGCGGATCGCACCGATCTCCGGCGCCGTGAGCCGGTCGGTCGCGACGCGCCGCAGCCTGGCGCGAGCGGCCGCGGCGTCCGGGGTGCCCATGCGGGGAGTCTACGCACCCGGGTCGGGGCCGCGGCCCGCCGATCACCGCGGGTCGACGGCCGGCCTCGTGGAGTGCGAACATCCGTTCGATGAGCACCGCGACGATCCTGCATGCCGACCTCGACGCGTTCTACGCCTCGGTCGAGCAGCGGGACGACCCGTCGCTGCGCGGTCGCCCCGTGATCGTCGGGGCCGGGGTGGTGCTCGCCGCCAGCTACGAGGCCAAGGCCCGCGGCGTCCGCACGGCGATGGCCGGGGCCCAGGCCCGCCGGCTGTGCCCCGAGGCGGTCGTGGTCCCGCCCCGGATGGGGGTGTACGCCGCCGCGAGCAAGGCGGTGTTCGAGGTGTTCCGGCACACGACGCCGCTGGTGGAGGGGCTGTCGATCGACGAGGCGTTCCTCGACGTCGGCGGGCTGCGGCGGATCTCGGGGACGCCGGTGGCGATCGCCGCCAGGTTGCGGACCGAGGTCCGCGAGCGGGTGGGGCTGGCGATCACCGTCGGGGTCGCCAGGACCAAGTTCCTCGCCAAGGTCGCCAGCGGCGTGGCCAAGCCCGACGGCCTGCTCGTGGTGCCGCCCGACGGGGAGCTGGCGTTCCTGCACCCGCTGCCCGTCGAGCGCCTCTGGGGGGTCGGCCCGGTCACCGCCGCCAGGCTGCGCGACCAGGGGATCACGACCGTGGGCGAGGTCGCCGGCCTCACGGAGGCGGCGCTGGTCGCGATGGTCGGCCAGGCGGCGGGCCGGCACCTGCACGCCCTCGCCCACAACCGCGATCCCCGCCCGGTGGACGTGGGTCGCCGGCGACGCTCGATCGGGGCCCAGCGCGCGCTCGGCCGCTCCCCGAGGTCACCCGAGGACCTCGACGCCGTGCTGATCGGCCTGGTCGAGCGCGTCACCGGGCGGATGCGGGCGGCCGGCCGGACCGGCCGGACGGTGGAGCTGCGCCTGCGGTTCGGCGACTTCTCGCGGGTGAGCCGCTCGCACACGCTGCCGCGGTCGACCGCGCACAGCCAGACGGTCCTGGCCACGGCGCGCGCGCTGCTGGCCACGGCCGCGCCGATGATCGAGCGCCAGGGCATCACGCTCGTGGGCGTGGCGGTCGCCAACCTCGACGACAGCGGCGCCGTCCAGCTCACCCTGCCGCTGGAGCGCCACAGCGGCGCCCTCGACGCCGCCCTGGACGGCGTCCGCGACCGGTTCGGGTCGGACGCGGTCACCCGCGCCGTGCTCCTCGGCCGCGACCCGGGCCTGTCGGTGCCGATCCTTCCCGACTGACCGATCCTTCCCGACTGACCGATCCTTCCCGACTGACCGATCCTTCCCGACTGAGGGGTGTCCGCGAGCCTCCCGGCCACTCGCCGGGACTGCGTGGCGACCCCGTGACTTCTGCTGAGTTTGCGCCGTGGTTCCGGAGATGCGATGTTCCCCACCGCAGCGGCAGCAGCAGGTCAGGCAGCGGCTCCCAGGCGGTCCTCGAGGGAGGGTGCCATGAGCGTGTTCCAACCGGACACCGAGTCCGGGAAACGCACCACGACGAATGACGTTCCGACCTTCCAGGTGGTGCGGAAGGGCTACGACCGCGAGCAGGTCGATGCCTACGTGCCCAAGCTCCTCGCGCGTCTGGAACGGGCCGAGCAGGCACGGGCGGACCTCCAGCGCGAGGTCGTGAGCCTTCAGGAGAAGGTGCCCCCGACGTTCGAGGAGCTCGGCGACGACGCCGCGACGGTGCTGGCAGAGGCGGGTCGCTCCGCCGAGCTGCTGGTCGAGAAGGCCAAGCGCCGGGCCGAGTCGATCGTCGAGAAGGCCCAGCAGGAGGCCGAGCAGATCCAGGCCGAGGTCACCAGCAAGGCGCAGGTGTCGATGGCGGACGCCCGCGAGGCCGCCGAGCAGATCCGGCAGGAGGCCCAGCAGGAGCGGGACGCGCTGGGCGGTGAGGCCGAGCAGGTCCGCGAGTTCCGCGACGGGATGCTGCACGACCTCGGTCGGGTCCACGGCGACATCGGCGCCCTGCTGGGGCGGATCCAGCCGCACCACGACCCGCAGCCCCTGATGGCCCTGCCCGGGAACGAGGCCGCTCCGCCGCCGGAGCCGGTCGAAGACCGACCCTAGCCGGCCCGGGCGGAACCTCCCGGCCCGCCGGCTCCGCCGACCGTGCGTCAGCGAGGCGGCGGGCCCGAGCGGAGGCCGATCGTGGTCTCGGTGTCGGCTGCGCCCAGCTCGCCTCGCCCGCCAGGGACGCCCGGGATGCCCGGCCCGCTCCAACGCGGCGATCCGCCCGCCGATAGCACGCGCGCGGCGCTGACGGAGGGAGCTGCTGGTGGGGAGCTGGGACGTGGGGGCGTGGCTGCGGCGTCGCGGCTGGCAGCGGACGCTGGTCGTGGTGGGCCTGGTGGCGCTGCTCGCAGGAGCCGGCATGGTGACCGCAACGGTCGCCGCGGCCAGCTCGACCGACCGGGTGCTCGCCGGGGTGCGGGTCGGCGGGGTGGACGTCGGCGGGCTGACGCGGCGCCAGGCCGCCGCGGCGGTCGGCGAGGCGGCCCGGCGCTCGTTGGAGCGCGTGGTCGTGGTGCAGGCGGCGGGGCGGAGCTGGAGGGTGACGCCCGCCTCCCTGGGACGGCAGGCCGCGGTCGACCAGGCGGTCGGCGAGGCGCTGGCCGGGCCGCGGCTGTCGTGGTGGGCGGGCGTCTGGCACCGGGTCACCGACCGTCCGGTGCGGCACTCGGTGGACCTGGCCTACCGCGGCGGCGAGCGCGGGGTGGCGGCGCTGGTGCGCACGGCCGCCCGGGCGGTGAACGCCAGGCCGCGTGACGCCTCGATCACGCTGGTCGGCGGCCGGGTCGAGCGCCGGCACGCGCGCACCGGCCGGTCCCTGGACACGCGCGGGGCCGCCCGCGCGCTCACCGCCGCGGTCGGGGGCGGCGCCGTGAGCGTGCGGCTGCCGGTGCGGACGCTGGCGCCCAGGGTGCGCGACCACGAGCTGGGCAAGACGATCGCCGTCGACGTCGGCCGCAACCGGTTGACCCTGTACCGCGGCCTGACGGTCGAGCGGCGCTACCCGGTCGCGACCGCGATGCCCGGCTTCTACACCCCGCGGGGGACCTGGAAGGTGCTCTACAAGGAGGTCGACCCGACCTGGCACAACCCTGCCCCGGACGGCTGGGGCAAGGGCGAGCCGCTGGTGATCCCGCCCGGGCCCGACAACCCGCTGGGGACGCGGGCGCTGGCGCTGAGCGCGCCGGGCATCCTCATCCACGGGTCACCCGCGGCCTGGTCGATCGGCGGCTACCACTCCCACGGCTGCATCCGCATGCTCATCCGCGACGCCGAGAACCTGTTCCCGCGGGTGCCGGCCGGCACCACGGTGCTGATCCACGGCGGCGGGCCGGCGTCGGCGCGCAGCTCGCAGGCGGCCGGGGCGTAGGCGCCCGGCGGCGCCGTCACCCGCCGCGGGTCGGGCCGGCCCTGTCGATCGTGATCCGCACGAGCACCCGCCGCTGGTCCCGCATGGCCTGCCGATACTCGTCCCAGTCCGGGTGCTCCCCGGCGACGCGCCGGTAGTAGTCGACCAGCGGCTCCATCGCCTCCGGCAGGGCCAGGACCTCCGCGGTGCCGTCGATCCGCAGCCAGCGGCCGAGGAACGTCTCGGTGATGACGCACAGCACCGCCGACGGGTCCCGGCGCAGGTTGCGGGTCTTGTAGGCGGTCTCCCTGGTGCTGATGACCAGCTTCCCGTCGCCGTCGACCCCGGCGAAGACCGGCGACGCCTGGATGCCGCCGGCGGACCCGCGGGTGATCAGCACCACCCGGTGGTTGCTCGCCACGAACTCGCGCGCCTCGTCGGCTGTGACCACGCGCTCCTCCTTCGACCGTCGCCGCGCCGGCGTCCCGTCCGGCCGGGGGTCGGCCTCGGCGTCCCGGATCGCCGCCGCGACGGTACCGCAGCCGCCGTCCGATGGCGCGCAGGGCGGATGCGCGGGAAGCTGCGTGATGATCCGTGCGATACGGGGTCGTCGGACGATCGGGAACGGGGAGACGAGACGCGTGACGCTGATGCTGCTCGACGCCGCCAGCCTCTACTTCCGTGCCTTCTACGGGGTCAAGAGCCCGATGCCGGCGTCTGACGGCACGCCGACCAACGCGGTCCGCGGGTTCCTGGACATGACGTCCACCCTGGTCAGGAGGTTCCACCCGGCCGACCTGGTGGCCTGCGTCGACCAGGACTGGCGCCCCGTCTGGCGCGTGGCCCTGCTCCCCTCCTACAAGACCCACCGGCTCAGCGGGCCCGGCCCGGTGCAGGTGGCCGGGGCGCCGCCGGGTGAGGCCGAGCCGCCCGGGCTCGCCGAGCAGGTCCCGATCATCTTCGACGCGCTCGGCGCGCTGGGCGTCGCCGCGGTCGGTGCGGCCGAGCACGAGGCCGACGACGTGATCGCCACCCTCGCCGCGCGCGCCGCGGGGCCGGTCGACGTCGTGAGCGGCGACCGCGACCTGTTCCAGGTCGTCGACGACGCCCGCGGCGTCCGCGTGCTCTACACCGCCCGCGGCGTGACCAGGCTGGAGATCATGGACGGCGCGGCGGTCACGGCCCGCTTCGGCATCGCCCCGGCGCAGTACGCCGACTTCGCCACCCTCCGGGGCGACGCCAGCGACGGCCTGCCCGGGGTGCCCGGCATCGGCGCCAAGACCGCCGCCAGCCTGCTGCGGACGTTCGGCACGCTGGACGCCCTGACCGAGGCGGCGGCCGGCGGCGATCCCCGCGCGGCCGCCGTCGCGGCCAGGCTGGAGGCGTCCCGGGACTACCTCTCGCGGGCCCCCGCGGTGGTCCGCGCCGTGCAGACCCTCGCCCTGCCCGCCGTGGACACCACGCTGCCGCAGCACCCGCCGGACGACCGGCGGCTCGCCGACCTGGCGGTCAGGTGGGGGATCGGCGAGGCGCTCGCCCGCGCGGTCACCGCCCTGCACGGGCGCCCGGGCGCTTAGGGACGCGCCCGGTGGCGCGCGCGTACGACACGATCGTGCTCGGCCTCGGCGCCATGGGCAGCGCCGCGCTGCAGCACCTCACCGACCGGGGGCAGCGGGCGCTCGGCGTGGAGGCGTTCGGGCCCGGGCACGCCAACGGCTCGACCCACGGGCGGACCCGCATGATCCGCCAGGCGTACTCGGAGGGAGCCGACTACATCCCGCTCGTGCGCCGCGCCTACCAGCTCTGGCGGGAGCTGGAGGCGCGCTGCGGCCGGGACCTGCTGACCGTCACCGGCGGCGTGCTCGCGGGCCGGCCGGGGAGCTGGGTCGTGGAGGGCGCGGCGGCCAGCGCCGAGCGCCACGGGCTGCCCTTCGAGCGCCTGGATGCGGCCGAGGTCAACGCCCGCTGGCCCGCGTTCGCGCTGACCGGCGACCTGGCGGCCGGGTTCGAGCCGCGCGCGGGCTTCCTGGACCCCGAGGCCTGCGTGGCGGCCGGCGTCGCGCTCGCGGTCGCGGGCGGGGCCGAGGTCCGCTGGCACGAGCGGGTCCGCGCGTGGCGTGCCGACGGCGCCGGCGTGCGGGTCGAGACCGACCGCGGCGTGCACGCGGCCGGGTCCCTCGTGGTCACGGCCGGGGCGTGGTCGGGCCGGCTGCTGGCGGGGCTCGGCCTGCCCCTGGTCGTGTGGCGGGTCTACAACGTGTTCCTGCAGCCGGACGT
>Ga0126377_10000758_pt1 | contig 20265 bp, 14 predicted proteins | sample PanSoiMetPlot_22_FD_92647 | JGI IMG/M metagenome (GOLD analysis project Ga0126377, IMG submission 92647) | Tropical forest soil microbial communities from Panama - MetaG Plot_22 | ecosystem: Environmental > Terrestrial > Soil > Tropical forest > Bulk soil | place: Panama | collected 2016-02-17 | reverse complement strand
TGGCGCCGGCATTCATTCCCGACTACCTCGCCCTCGTTGGCGACTCAGCAGATGGGTATCCAGGCATTCCTGGTTGCGGCGCAAAAACTTCCGCTCAACTCATCAACCGCTTTGGCAGATTGGAAGACTTTCCCCCGGAAGCGCTCAAGGCGGAGAACCGGGAGTTGGCGCTGCTTTTCAAGGATCTCGCGACTTTGCGTACTGACGCGCCGCTGTTCGATGATGTGGAGCAACTGCGTTGGCAAGGGGCGACTAAGTCGTTTGCTGCCGTAGTGGAACAGGTCGAGGATGCGCGACTTGCCGATCGCGTACGCAAGTTAGAAAAGCGCTTGAATTTCTAGCTCGAGAAGAGTCGTTCAGGGTCAAGCAGCCATTCCTCAAACAAGTTCAGATACCTCCCCACGTGCAAACCATCCACTAACGCATGGTGTACCTCAACCGAGAACGGCAACCACACCCTCGCGCCCTCCTTCGTAAACTTTCCAAAGGCAATCTTTGGCACTGAGTCTGTCGCGTCCGCCTGCCTCGCGTGGGAAAAGCTAGTGAACGCTATCCATGGCAAGGTCGTGAAGTGAATGACATCATCGTGAGGCTGCGGCCTGAACCGACCGTCACCAACTCGAGCTTCCTCAAGGCGATGCTTGGCAGTCGCCATAAACTTCGCAAAATCCGGGTCGTAGTCGAAATACGCAATGACAAAGGCGTCGTTCGGCAACAGGACAGTCGTGCCCCCATTGATGACCTCATGCACTACGACTCGGTCGTCCCGTAGCCGGTAGCGGAAGGGCTCGATTTCGTTCGCCACGCGCAGGGCAAGATAGTGGTACGCCAGCGACACACTGCAGTCCGGGTGTGGGCGCAGCACGGAGAGGAGCTTGGTGATATCAAGTCGGACGCAGACGTTAAAAAAGGGCTTATCAAAGTGGCGAAACCAGCTGAATAGATCCTTCCGAGCCCAGGAATTCACGTCGAGATATCTTGGCATGTGCGGATTGTAACGGAATCATTCAGAAATCTCCGGCACACTAAAAAAATATTTTTTTGGAAGGTGAACCAAGTTGACAAATTTTTGCGCGTTAGCACGTGAAGAGATCGAACCAGGGATTGTGCAGGCAAACTAACTCGAGGAGAACTAATGTCGACCGTCGTTCCTGAAGGACAACAAACAACAGATTCAATAGGTGTAGTCGCTAGTCAAGAGCAAGGGGAAAATACACAAAGGGACCTGCCGCCAGGCTTTAAGCTGACGGAGATGGTATTTGCAAGTCTAGCTTCACAAGGGATTTACGTAACGGCAAAGCTGGGAATTGCGGATTTTCTGGCGGACGGGCCCAAGACGGTGACTGAACTGGCGCAAGCCGCCGGAGCCGATGCGGATGCGCTTTACCGCGTGCTGCGGGCCTTGAGTTCTCGGGGGGTGTTTGCTGAACGAGAGGGACGAGTTTTTGAGCAGAATCAGATGTCAGATCTGCTCCGGTCAAACGTGCCGGGATCGCTGCGGGATGCCGCGATTTTCATGGGTGAAGACTGGCACTGGGAAGTTTGGGGGAAAACGCTCTACAGCGTGAAGACGGGCAAGCCGGCCTGGGGACGGGTTCACGGCAAGGAAGTGTTTTCGTTTTTTGAGTCGAACCAGGAAGCATCGCAGATTTTTGACAAGGCCATGACCAGCATTTCCAGCCTGGCCATCAATGCTGTAGTTGGCAGTTACGATTTCACCGGCATTGAGTCGCTGGTAGATATTGCCGGCGGACAGGGTCGTCTGCTCACGGGCATTCTCGAGGCTAACGATTCCGTGCGCGGAATTCTCTTCGATCTCCCCCATGTAATCGAAGGAGCGAAGGAGCGTAAGGCCGGCGCCAGTGTGGCCGACAGATTTGAATTTGCGACCGGCGACTTTTTTGTCTCCGTACCGGAAGGTGCCGACGCCTACATCATGAAGCACATCATTCACGATTGGGATGATGAGCGAGCGTTGAAGATCTTGACCAACATCAAACGCGCGCTGAAGCCCAAGGGAAAGGTGTTGCTGGTTGAGTCTGTGGTTTCACCGCTGAGTGAGCCAGATATCACGAAGTTGATGGACATTGAGATGTTGGTTTCACCAGGTGGTAAAGAACGAACCGCTGAAGAGTACAGGCAACTGTTTGCGCGTGCGGGACTCAAGCTAGCGCGAATTGTGCCGACTAACTCGCCTTACAGCGTAATCGAAGCGGTTGCTGTTAGCGAGTAACCGGAACTCGCTTTCACGCTGAGCGGCGTGGGATGGGGTCCGCGCCGCTCGCCGGCCGAGCGAGCCGAGGGTTGTTACAGTCTTATCAAGGGGTTAACAAGCGGGATCAAGCGGTTATTGAAGCCCCGACGCCTGAGAGTGCGGTGACTGATCACCGCTTTTGGTCAGTTGACTCCGGGCACGCCCACCGTAGAGTTAACTTTGGTTATGATGACTGCGGCACGCGCTGCAGTATTGGCCGGAGCGGTGATCTGTCGCCGCACTCTCAAGGTCAACAAGCAATCAGGGGATGGTCTTGTCTGTTTCGCGCAGCATCTCAACGAAGCGAGGATCGGATCGTAAATTCTCCAAGTGTGGGTCTACGCGGACAAAGGTGAATCCTACGGCGTGTTCCTGCTCCGCCTGGGCCAACCATTGAAAAGCATTATCTCGCTCACCTAGCAAGCAATAGATGATCGCAATCTCGTAAGCGGTCACCCACTCATCGGGACGCTTGGCAATTATTTCCTGCAACATCGACCGCGCTTCGTCGCGGTGTCCCGTGGCCGCGAGCACATGGGCCCGTTTAGCCCGAGTGGTGGGAGTATCGCCTGCGAAACTGCGTTCTTGTTCGAAGGTGGCGATGGCTTCGGCGGCCTTGCCTTTCTTCTCGTAGGCCCAGCGCAGAATTGTGTGCGCTGCGACAGCGCCCGGATCCAGATCGAGTGCGCTGCGACACTGAATGATGGCCTCATCGAATTTCCCGGCCAGAAAGAGAACGTTCGCTACTGCAGTAGCAATAACCGGCGACTGCGGTGAGATCTCCCGTGCTCGCTGGATTTCGGAAAGTGCCTCCTCATGCCTGCCCATCGCGGAAAGACTGTACGCATACCAGCGGTGGGCCACCTGGTTGCTCGGCTTTAACTGGATGGCTCGGCGCAACTCGCGCTCAGCCGCATTCCAATCACGATCATAATGCAACCTGACGAACCCCATCGAGGCGTGGGCCTCGGCGAGGTCGGGATCCGCTTGGACCGCTCTCAGGGCGGATTCTTTGGCCCGTCGCCACGCATGGGCCGGTGGCGGTTCAACATACCAATTGAGTAACGAATAACAATCGGCTAGTTCCGCGTGGGCCATCGCGTACTGCGGATCAAGTTCCACGGCCCGTTCGAAGCGTTCGATACCCTGTCGTAATCCTTCAGCGGTGCGGCGCGTTGCATAATAACGACCGGCAGTGAACAGCTGTTGCGCTTCCTCATTTACCCCGCTTTGGGTATTTGGCGCGACCATCACGGGCGCCGTTATGGGCCCGGAGATTGGTCTTTCGGACGGCACTGCTTTGACTCTAGGTCTGTGAACCGGCGCAGGATTCCGCGTTTCTTTCAGCAACGATTCGAAAATCGGATCGCCTCTCAGTGGGTCGAGTTGTGGTTCCACTCCTAACCAGACCAACCACGAGTCCTTTATTTCAAACGCTTCCTGGAGCAGTCGCAGCGATGATTCACGTTCACCTAGCAGCAAGTGGATCAGGGCTAACTGATATGGCGACGCGTAGCTGTACAGTGAGGTATCGCGCAATCGCGCGAGGGCAGCATTGGCATCTTTGCGTCTTCCGGCGGCGGCATAAGCCGCGCCCAGGCAAGCCAGAAATATCTGCCCTCCACTTGAGAGATCGTAAGCTTTCTCCGCGTATTTGACTGCTTCATCCGCGTCGCCGGTATGACGGAGCGTCCAGGAGAAGGTAGCCAACCCGTAGGAAAAGTCCGGCACAGTGTCGAGCATGTTACGGTAAGTCCGAATCGCATCGTCGTAGCGCCGCATGTTGTAGTAACACCAGCCCAAGGCTTGCATGATGCTGGGAGACAATGGATCGAGCTCGCGCGCCCGCAACATTTGCTCAAGCGCATCGTTAAAACGACCTGACATGGCCAGGTGAAAGCCATACCAGTGGTGTCCAGTTGAATAGTTGGGATTAATGTGGACTGCTTGCCGGTGCTGGGCTTCGGCAACTGCCCAATCGAAATCATGACAGACGGTGGCGAAGCCGAGCGCACTGTACGCCTCAGCGGAAGTAGGATCGAGTTCTACAGCTTTACTGGCCGCCTGTTTGGCGGCGGCTGAACACTCGGCAAATGGTCGCAGCGTAAAGACACCCAACCAGTTGTAGTAGTCGGCAATGCCCGTGTAAGCCAGCGCGTAATTAGGATCGAGGTCGATGGCCTGGTTGTAACAATCGAGCGCCTTGGCAAATCCGGATTCGGTATATGAGTTCCAGTAGTAGCGTCCTCGGAGGTAGAACTCAAACGCTTCATGACTATCAGTGCGACGCTTAGCCAACTGGCGTTGCTCGTCACGAGTAAGTTTCGGCAGCAGCGCGGTGGCGACCTGCTCCGAGATGGAGTCCTCAATCTGCAGGACGTCCGTGGAGTTTTCATCAAACTGTTCGGCCCAACGAGTAACACCTTCTTTGACGCTCAAGAGATGGGCCGTCACTCGCAGTCGATCTCCGGAACGCTGCAACGTACCGTCAACGATGTAGTCTGTGCCCAGATCGCGCCCGGCAACCAGGGGATCAATCTTCGAGCCGCGGTAGCGCAATACACTACTCGTCGGTCTAACTACCAGGCGCTGGACGTTGCTGAGACGAGTGATCAGTGCGTCGGCGAGTCCAATACCGAGATACTCGTCCCCAGTGTTATCGGCAGTTTGACTTAAGACCTGAAACGGAAGAACAGCGATTGACTCCTGACCAATTTGCATTTGCCCGGAAAGCGTAGGCAAAGCAGCTAACCGATGATTCAGCCTGCGTAACAGGGCGGTGAAGCGCGGATGTCCGTGCAATGGGTCAAGCTCCGGGTCAACACCGAGCCAGAGCACCTTTGCATCATTTACTTCGTAAGCCTTTTCCAGTTGATCGACGGCTGACTCGGTTCGCCCCAGTGAGCAATTAATTAAGGCCAAGTGATACGGCGAGATGTATCGCCTGGTAGAGATGGCGTCCATCTCCGCTAGCACACCCTCAGCAGCGACTGTGTTGCCCGCTTCAGCGTAGGCCGAGCCGAGTCGGCCCAGGGTGGTCGAGGCTTTGCCCATGGCTTCGACACACTTCAAGGCCGCTTCAATGGCCTCCTCATGTCGACCCATCATGCTGAGCACAAAGCTCGAGGCGTAGATCATCATCAAGTTGTTGGGCTCGTTTTCGATGGTGGCCTGGGCGAATCTAAGGGCTTCCTCGTAGCGTCGTGCATGATAAGAACAGAACGCGACGCTGAAGCGTGAAATGATTGCCAGCGGATCAAGGTCACGCGCCGTGTAAGCCTCGCGCATTGACTCCGTGAAGCGACCTTCCATCGCCAATTGAAGGGCATACCAAATCCTTGCCGGGGATTGGTTAGGATTGAGTTCGATGGCTCGGAGCAACTGCTGCTCCGCGCTGGCCCAGGCAAAATCGCGACAAAGAATTGCTTGCCCTAGCGCCGCATGGCCTTCGGCAAGGTTGGGATCGAGGTCCACCGCGATCGATGCAGCTTCGTAGGCGGCGGCTGCGCACTCAGAGAATGGCAGGACACAAAAAACGCCGAGCCAGTTGTGATACGAGGCCACCCCCGCATGGGCCAAAGCATAATCCGGGTCGAGCGCGATAGCCTGTTGATAACAAACGATGGCGCGCGCAAAACCTTCCTCGGTAAACGTGTTCCAATAGAAGCGACCGCGTAAGTATGCTTCGTGCGCCTGGGGATTGTCAGTTCCGCGCTTGGCCAGGCGCAGGCGTTCGTCCACTGTAAGATGAGGAACAATCGCTTCTGCCACATGCGACGAGATAGTGTCTTCCAGGCTTAGTACGTCTGTGAATTGTTCATCAAACTGGCCCGCCCAGGCAGCCGTCTCGTCACGGACATCCAATAACTGAATCGTGACGCGAATTCGTTCTCCGGCGCGTCGGATGCGGCCATCAAGCACAAAAGTGACGCCCAGTTCTCGCCCGGCCAACAGCGGATCGGCGTCTGCTCCGTAACGCAACACACTACTGGTTGGTCGCACTGCAAAGTTGCGTATGGTGCTCAGTCGTGTAATTAACGCATCAGCCAATCCTGTGCCGAGAAAGTCTGGACCAGTGTCTGACTGATTTACATCCAGCAACTTCAGCGGTAGCACCGCCAGTGAGTTCTCTGCCGGAACTACCTCAGGCTTTAGCGACCCACTCACCCTGGGGGAGTCAGGCAGGTCAGAGACTGGACGTCCCTCCAGATAGCGAGTGATATCGTCACGGAGTTGAGCAGCGGTTTGATAGCGCCATTCGGGTTCTTTGCGCAACGCCTGCATTACGATGCTATCGAGATCGCCCGACAGTTCACGTCGCAAGGTTTCGAGATTGCTGCCGCGTGCGGTATAGACCAGTTGCAGAGTGGTTGATTCATCGCCCGAATAGAGATTCGGGAGCAGATCCTCTTTGCGGCCCACACAGATGCTTGGTGGCGTTGGGGCGTCTTCGCAGATTACGCGAGCGATCTCGTGAGGCGCACGATTTCTTAGACGATAAGGGCGATGCCCCGATAAGAGTTCATAGAGCAGCACACCCAGGGAATAAACGTCGGTAGTAGGTGTTGTTGGTGCGCCCTGGACTTGTTCCGGTGAAGCGTATTCCGGCGTCATCAGGCGCATCGCAGTGGCGGTCGGGTCGTGGGTGATGTCGCCCGCGAGTTCCGGGTTGAGCAATTTGGCGATGCCAAAGTCCAGGAGCTTGGGGATGCCGTCGGAAGTAACGAGCACATTAGACGGCTTGATATCGCGATGCACCACCTGTTTTTGGTGGGCGTAGTGAACTGCGTCACAGATGGGGCGAAAGAGTTTGAGTCGGTCAGTGATGTTTAACTTGTGGGCGTCACAGTAGCTATAAAGCGGTTGCCCTTCAATGTACTCCATCACAAAGTAGGGCAAACCGTCCTTGGTTGTGCCACCGTCTAGTAGACCGCCAATGTGTGGATGATCCAAAGCCGCCAGGATTTGCCGTTCTTTCCGGAAGCGGCGGAGGACAAAGTCGGTATCCATTCCTCGCTTGACCAGTTTGATGGCCGCTCGTTTGTTGAACTCTTTATCGACCCGCACTGCTTCATAGACCGCACCCATACCGCCCCGACCGATCTCGCGCTCAATTCGATAAGCGCCCAGGCGCCGGCCGATCATCGGATCATCGTCGTCACTTACTAACGACTCCAATGCTCCTAGTTCTGTTTCCCCGTAAAGCGGTCTTTCCAAGAGATCTCCAGCACTATCATGTTGCACTAACAACGACTGCACGTCGCGTTTCAGGTCAGAGTCGCCGGCACACGCTCTTGACACATACCGGTCCCGCTCATCAGGCGACAGATCGAGCGCAGCCTGAAAAATCTCCTCAACTTGTCTCCAGCGTTCGGGGGTCATAGAACCACTTAGCTAAGAGTGAAAAACGATTGAGTAAGGATGACCGATGAATTGGTTGTGTTGCTTCTGTCGATGGTTCACAGCGGAGAAATTTACTTCTTTTGCATCTCGCCGTGGAGCCAGGCTTTGGCGAAGCGCCAGTGACGCTTAATCGTTGTCGGCGTAACTCCCATCACATCAGCCGTCTCTTCAATAGAGAGGCCACCGAAGTAGCGGAGCTCAACCATCCGCGCCTTCTGTTGGTCGAATTCGGCCAGGGCCTTGAGTGCATCGTCGAGGGCGATTAACTCTGAGCTGCGTTCAACCGCTCGATCGATATTTTCGTCAAGGGAGAGCTTTTGAAAGTCCTGGCCACGTTTTTCCGCGTTGTGCTTGCGCGCATGATCCACTAAGAGGCGGCGCATGATTTGCGCGGCGACACCGAAGAAGTGGGCGCGATTCTGCCAGTTGACTCGCGTTTGGTCCACGAGGCGGAGGTATGCTTCGTGAACTAGAGCGGTTGGCTGCAGAGTGTGGTCGGGGCGCTCGCGCCGCAGGTAGTTCGCAGCAAGTTTTCGCAGTTCATCGTAGATGACGGGTAGTAAAAGATCAACCACACCTCGATCGCCGTTTGAGAGTTCGATTAGTAGTTGAGTTACGTTTTCTGCGCGGGCTTCGGTCAATCGATGCGTCTCTGGGTATTAGTAATGGTTCGCTGCTAAACGAAATGTGAGCGGAGCGAGTTTCACACGAGTCCTGAAAATACGGAACAGAGTATAAGGCAGAACGCCTAGTTACGATAACGTGGCTGCCTCAGGAGTCTTGCAGAGGGCCAAATTAATGGATTTCCAGTCTCCTTGGTCCTTTTCCAGGACTCCTTGCGCGTTAGTGTAGTGAGGGCCTTTTCGGGCACCTCGGAAAGAGGAAAAGTCATGCAAGCTGGCCAATTAACGTTCGCGAAATCAAATGTGGGGAACTTCGATACGTCCTCCGTTACAGAGAAAGTCGGCGGCTGGGTGGCCCGTTTATTCGGATGTTGGCACACAGACATGAGCCGGCCGTTTTCGCACCAGGGCCAGGCTTACCGGACTTGTCTTAGTTGCGGGGCACACAGGAAATTTAATTTACGAAACTGGGAGACGCAGGGCGACTTTTACTACCGTCTGCCTTCGACCACTCACTTTCGTCTACTAAACGGTTTGGCAGAGTAAGTACTAGAGCGAAGCTGGCGCGGTAAACCAGTAACCGAAAGACGCGGACTAAACCAGACTGAACCAGGATTTAAAGTTTCAAACAATTTGCGGGGGGCAAAGTTGTTAGGTTCAGTTAGTTTGGTCCGCGTTTGAGTTTTAATCGGCGAGTTGCTCCGTCTCATCGAGCGACGGTGAGTACCAACCTCACACCGACCAAGAAAACTCAACTCCTCTCATTCACCCATGCTTCAGCTTGGGGATCAGTGAACTCTTTTTACTTCAGTTAACCATTTTAATGGTTTGCCAATTACGGTCGCGCAATGCCAGGTGGGACCGATCCGCGGCCGCGACATGGTACCGACTTTTGCTCAACTAATGATCGCACTCCGACCGGAAAGATCTTTCCGGCCGCCCGGGTACATGCTTAAATAGTTGTTGTGAGTGAAACCACCAACAAAACAATTCGAGCTGCGAGTCAAGCGGATACGGAATTGATCGCGGGTGTCCTAATGGACTCGTTTATTGAGTACGAACCACTCTACACGCCTGAAGGATTCGCTGCCACTGCCCTCAACGCGCGGGATGTAACTGCGCGCCTCACAGAAGGCCCTGTTTGGGTGGCCCTTAGCGATAACCAGTTAGTGGGCACGATGTCGGTCGTGGTCAAGGGTGACGCTGTTTATATTCGGGGGATGGCCGTCTTGCCGGTTTCCCGCGGCCAGGGGATTGGCAAGATGCTGTTAGACCATGCCGAGAAATATGCCCGGGCAAAGGCCTGCAAGCGCTTGTCTCTCAGCACTACTCCCTTTTTGATTGAAGCAATCCAGCTCTACGAGCGCTCCGGTTTTGTGCGTACTGAAGAGGAACCTCACGACCTCTTTGGCACCCCGCTTTTCTCGATGCAGAAAACGCTTTCCGCTTGATCTGTTAACACCACCAGCCCTAAAAACGTCTTCTCCCTGGAGCCTAAAAAAGGTATTATTGGGCCACTCACAATCCACTCTCCCTAACGTGATGTTCCAATCTAAGGACTCCGCCAACTAGAGTCCTCTTAGGGGGTGCCATGAGAAAAATAGTCCCGACCGAACGCCTCGCTGTTCTCGCAACTCTTCTCATTCTACTTTTGTTCGTCACCCTCTCCCCACAACGCAGAAAAGATTTCCTAAATTCAAATGTGCTGGCCCAAACTCGCGAACGCAAGATTAGTAATCCGACTCTCGAGGTCGTAAAAGTCGATGTGGATCTGGTAACAGTCGACGCCCTGGTTTTGCAGAAAGACACGGCCCGGGTCGTAGGTGATCTGAAGCGAGAAGATTTCCAAATTCTTGAAGACGGCAAGCCGCAGGAGATTACGCACTTCAGTCAGAATAGCCTGCCCTTGTCAGTCTTGCTGATGATTGACCGGGGTGGTTGTCTCGACGCCTACAGCTGGGAAGTGCGCAACGCCGCCATCCAGGCGGTGGCCCGTCTCAAGCCTACTGATGAAGTAGCCGTGATGAGTTATCACAATGATACAGAACTGCTCCAGGAGTTCACCCGCGATCGGTCCAAAGTCGCGCGCGCCCTCAATCGAGTGCCACCGCATGATGAGGCTGCGAACCACTGTATCAACAAGGCCTTCTTTGATGCCGCAAACTACATGGAGAGTGCCGGCAATCCGGTGGGTCGTCGGGTTGTGATCTTCATCACGGGCGTAACGCGAAACTTCGACTGCGACAATGCGCCAGGCGCCAAAACAGTGACTCACGCAATCTATGAATCAGGCAGCGTGGTGTGCGGCCTGGTGCCCGTTACTCCTGAACAGAAAATGGAGAACGGGGCCATGCGTTGGGCCACGCGCATGGGAGGGATGTTCAAACTTTCGACCATGAACATCAAGCAGATCGCTGACGACACTGGCGGGGAAGTGCTTTCCGATAAACCGGAAATCCTTGATCAAACGTTCGTCACTCTGATGGAGCACCTGCGTTCGCGCTTTAGTCTGGCGTATGTTTCCAGTAATAAGGCGCGCGACGGCAGTTTGCGGAAGCTAAAGATCGATCTGACGCCTGACGCGTTAAAAACTCGCGGGAAGCTGGTGGTGAAGTCGCGTCGCAGTTATGTGGCGCCGCGATCTTAAATCGATCCACAGATTACGCAGATTTATTTCTTATATGGCTGCTTGAGTGGGGTTAAACCGCTCGGGCAGCCTGTCCGTGTTTATCAGAAGGTTTTCAGGCAAAAGCGATCGCGGTTACCTCATTTCTTGGGGTGCGCTGTACATCTAGCAGCGCTGGCCAATATACTCGCCCGCACTGGTTAGTCTCCTCCCAGGAAAGTTCAACCAAAAAGGGAATGAATATGTGGGATTCGATAACGCGTAGCTGTACGCTTCTGTTCACCATTGCCATGGTCATTTGGGCCTTTGCCGACAATATGAATACGGCTAGCGCCAGGGATGAGAAGGATAACAACCCTGCCTTGACGGCGCCGGACAATGCTAAAGAGGATCAGAACCCTCTACTCGCAAAATGGACCGGCAAATATGGTGGCGTGCCTCCGTTCGATCGCGTGCAGGTGTCGTTATTCAAACCGGCCCTGGAAGCAGGAATGGCCGAGCAATTGGCTGAGGTCGATAAAATTGCCAGGGACCCCGCAGCCCCTACTTTCGAAAACACAATCGTAGCGATGGAACGCGCGGGCCGTACTCTCGATCGCGTCACCACTTTGTACGGTGTCTGGGCCGCGACCATGAACGGACCCGAGTTCCAGGTAGTACAGCGTGAGATGGCTCCGCGTCTGGCGGCCTTCGGCGATCAAATCACGCAAAACGAGGCGCTCTTCAAACGAATCGAAGCCGTTTACAACTCACCTGATAAGGCGAAGCTTACTGCCGAACAACAGCGGCTGGTTTGGCTCTACTACACCAACTTTGTTCGTGCGGGCGCTCGGCTTGCTCCAGAAGCTAAAGCGCGTCTCTCGCAGATTAACCAACAACTGGCGGGGCTCTATACCCGCTTCAGTCAGAACGTGCTGGCCGAGGAAACGGATCAGTTCATTGTGCTGAAGAGCGAAGCAGATCTGGCCGGTCTGCCTCAATCTTTGCGGGACGCCGCCGCCGCGGCTGCCGTGACCAAGAAAGTTCCGGATAGCTGGGTGATCATGAACACGCGGTCGGCAATCGATCCATTCTTAACCTATTCGGATCGGCGAGACCTGCGGGAGAAGGCCTGGCGCATGTTTATCAATCGTGGCGATAACGGTGACGCGCACGACAACAACGCCATCATCACTGAGATCCTGCAACTGCGCGCGGAGCGGGCGAAGTTGTTAGGCTATCCGACGCACGCTCATTGGCGCCTTGAGAACGCGATGGCTAAGACTCCGGAACGGGCAATGGAATTGATGGAAGCAGTTTGGAAGCCGGCGGTGGCCCGCGTACATGAAGAAGTTGCGGACATGCAGGCACTGGCTAACAAAGAGGGAGCAAATATCAAGATTGAGCCCTGGGACTATCGCTACTACATGGAGAAGGTGCGCAAAGCTAAATACGATCTCGATCAGAACGAAGTGAAGCCCTACCTGCAACTGGAAAAACTGCGGGAAGGGATTTTCTGGGTTGCCGGGGAGTTATTTGGTTTCAACTTTACTCCCGTCACCGATGTGCCGGTCGCGCATCCGGATATTCGCGTCTGGGAAGTTACCGATAGGGCAACCAAGCGTCATATCGGACTGTGGTACTTCGATCCTTATGCTCGCGCTGGTAAACGTTCCGGGGCCTGGATGAACGCCTACCGCAGCCAGGAGAAAGTCAACGGCGAGATCACCACGATTGTTTCGAACAATGCCAACTTCATTAAGGGAAAGCCCGGTGAACCGTTGCTCATCTCATGGGATGATGCGACGACAATGTTTCATGAGTTCGGGCATGCGCTTCATGGCCTTAATTCTAATGTGACCTATCCCTCGTTGTCCGGAACGGCGGTCGCGCGCGACTACGTCGAGTTTCCCTCGCAATTGATGGAGCACTGGTTGGCGACACCCCAGGTGTTACAGCGTTTTGCTTTGCACTACCAAACAGGCAAACCGATTCCGCAGGAGCTGGTGGATCGGATCAAACGCTCGGCCACTTTCAACCAGGGCTTTGCGACCGTGGAATATCTATCAGCGGCCCTCGTCGATATGAAACTACACCTGGCGGGTGATAAGAAGATCGATCCTGATGCCTTTGAACGTGAGACGCTCTCCCAGTTGGGCATGCCCCATGAACTGGTGATGCGTCACCGGACTCCGCAGTTTCTCCATGTGTTTGCCAGCGATGGCTACTCGGCAGGTTACTACAGCTATCTTTGGTCTGACGTGTTAACGGCGGACGCGTTTGGCGCCTTTGTTGAAGGTGGTGGTCCATATGACGCAAAAGTGGCGGCACGACTGCGTCAGTACATCTTCTCGGTGGGAAATACTATCGATCCGGCGGAAGGGTATCGAGAATTTCGCGGTCGCGATGCGAAGATTGAGGCGCTGATGAAGAAGAGAGGATTTGCGGGTGATGGTAGCGAGTAGGATTGGATTGGAAGCCAAGGCCTAAAAGCGGTTTATTGGTCATATATCATTTGACATTGATCATTTGGCCATCGAAAGAGCCACGGGGCGACGGTTCAATGACCACATGATCAATGTCAAATGAGATATGACCAATAGTCTTTCTCACCAATCTTGGTGCTTCATTACCAATCTTGCCTTGCCCATTTCGCAAGACCTTATCTCGAGAACTTACCCCTCGCGAAGCACCCGGGCGACTGCCGCAATAGTTCGCGCGACCTCTTTATCCGAAGTTTGCCAGTTACAGACACTGACGCGCATTGCTCGTCGCCCTCGCCACGTCGTACCGCCGAAAAATGCCTCACCAGAACTTAGAATTTTCGCGATCACTTCATCAGTGCGCCGGTCATGATCAGCTTCAGAAGCCCCTGGCCCTCGATCCAGGAAGCGCACGAGTCCTTGATTAATAGTCGGGATCCACAGTGCCTCTGCTCCCGGTAGTTCGCTCATCCCTACCACCAGGTCGTGGGCACACTTACAGCATTGTTCGATAACGTGCGCAACCCCATCACGACCTAACTGCCTTAGGGCGGCGTACACAGGAAAACAACGCGCGCGACGTGACCATTCCGGATTCCAGTCCATCTGGTCCCGGGCATTGTCATCATGAGTGATGTACGACGCCTGGATTGAAAGCGACGCCCGGTGGGCTTCCGGATGGGCCACAAAAGCAAACCCACAGTCGAACGGCACGTTGAGCCATTTATGTCCATCGGTGGCCCAGGAATCCGCGCTCTCAATACCTTTCACGAGATATCGCAGTCGTTCAGAAGCAGCGGCCCACAGGCCAAAAGCGCCGTCGATGTGTACCCAGGCCCCATGGCGCTTGGCGACGGGAATTATAGTCTCGAAGGAATCATAGGCGCCGATGTTGATATCACCCGCTTGCAGTAGCACGATGGTTGGGGACTGCTCTCTTTCCAGTTCTTCTTCGAGTGCTGAGGTGATGACTTGCCCTTTTCCATCGACTGGAAGAACTTTGATTTGTGAGGTTCCCAGGCCGAGCAGACGAGCGGCGCGTTCAAACGAACCGTGCCGCTCACTACTCGTGAGTATGCGAACAGGCGGCGCGCCAAAGAGCCCTTTTGTCTCTACATCCCAACCGAGCTTGGCCAACAATGCATGTCGCGCGGCAGCCAGGCAGGTGACATGGGCCATCTGACAGCCAGTAACTAGGGCAAAGCTGGCTGACGCAGGTAGGCCCAGCAGTTCTTTCAACCAGGCACCAACAGTTTCCTCAACGACTGCTGCTGCCGGACTGCAGGCATAGAGCGCCGCGTTTTGTTGCCACGCGGACGTTAGCCAGTCGGCTGCGAGTGCCGCGGGCACCACGCCACCGATCACCCAACCGAAGAAACGGCCACCAGCTGTTCCTAACAGACCTCCATTGACGTCGCGGGCAAGTTCGCTGATTACCTGGTCCGCCGGCAGTCCTTCCGGGCCTAGTGGTTTGGTTAGTGCGGCGCGTAGTTGGTTGATATCTGCGGTGGCGGCGACGGAAGTTTGATCAAGGGTCTCGAGATGCGCCAGTGCTTGTTTGTGCGCAGTCTCCAGCGCTTTGTAAAAGGCGGGGCCGAGTTTTTCCATGGGACTAGTCTAGAGGTTTAGGTTCACGTGCGCCATCCGAATCTTGCGGTGCAATGCAGATTAAAATTGATCTACCGATGCCACGGCCTTGTGCCGTGGTGGCTGACGATCGCCGCTACAAGTGGACAGCGTTACCCTACAGGATGCCACGGCCTTGCGCCGTGGAGATTCACGTTTACTTGGGTGGCGCCTCGGACAACAAGCGTAAATATCCACGGCGCAAGGCCTTGGCATTTCTCGAGCGTTAGCGTGGCCTTTTTTAGCAAGGAACATAAGTATCCACGGCGGAGGGCCGTGGTCTTTGGAGCAGGGTGGAACCCAACGTTCGTGTATACTCTTCCGCAAACACCAACAATAGAAATGGGGGAGCGTTATGTCAGAAGACTTTGACAAAACTGGTGCTGTGAAACTTCTCAACCAGATCATGGAAGCTGAACTCGCAGGCGTGGTGCGCTACACCCACTATTCGTTAATGATTTTTGGACATAACCGAATTCCTATTGTCAGCTGGCTGCGCGGTGAAGCGAATACCTGCCTGTCTCATGCTACCGAAGCTGGTGAGTTGGTTACCCACTTTGGCGAACACCCGTCATTGAAGATTGGCAGCCTTCTGGAAACTCATAAGCACGGGGTTAACGACATCCTGCTCGAAGCGCTGGAAGCCGAAAAGGCGGGACTTGCGCTCTACAAACAACTCTTCGAAGTCGTGCAAGATCGTTCGGTGTTGTTGGAGGAATATGCGCGCAAGATGATTGCTGAAGAAGAGTTGCACATCGGCGAAGTCAATAAGATGCTGCGCAAGCCAGGCGAAATTTCACAGTTTCAGACTGCGTGAGGCCCACAATCGCGCCCCCGTATGACTCAATGGCAGGGAAACCCTCGCTAACCGCATCCATTGTTCGACCACCGAGCGCGAATTTTGCCTCCGGGTTGACCACCGTCGACCTTGGATCCCCCGATTTAGCGCTCACCCTCAAGCAGCACGCCGCTTATTGTGAAGCGTTGCAAAAGTGCGGTCTAAAGGTCACCTGGCTTCCCGCGGACCCGGATTATCCTGACTCCACCTTCGTTGAAGACACTGCCGTCTTAACTGGTTCGTGCGCTGTGATCACCAGGCCAGGTGCCTTGAGCCGTCGCGGGGAAGTGGCCCGAATTCGCGAGGTGCTCGGTTCCTTGTTTGCAAAGGTCCACGCCATCCATGAACCCGGCACTGTCGATGGTGGTGACATTTGTGAGACTGGCAATCACTTCATTATTAAAATTTCCCAACGTACAAACGAAGAAGGAGCACGGCAGCTAGCAGCCATCCTGGCCCAATACGACTACACAACAAGTTTCGTTGATGTGCGTGAAGTTCCCGGCCTGCTGCATTTGAAGAGTGGGGTAGCATACCTGGGTCATAATCGACTGGTAGTGATTGAGCCACTCGCGGCTGAGAAGGAGTTTGCCGGCTACGAGTTATTGATTGTGCCTCGCGGCGAGGAATACGCGTCCAACTGCGTGCTAATAAACGACACAGTCCTGGTTGCCGCAGGGTATCCAAGGTTTAGAGAGCAACTCCACCAGCTCGGCTATCAGACTTTGACCCTCGAAATGTCAGAATTTCAAAAGATGGATGGCGGTCTGAGTTGTTTGTCGCTGCGGTTTTGATCCACAGATTACGCAGATTACACAGATTAGTTTAACCTAGTCAGCAGGCCCGGGTTCTTTACGCAAATCGGACGGGCTGATAGGCCTCAGCAAATAAACCATCTCAAGAAATAGCTCATCTTCCAGCCGTGAGGGAGATCGTTTCAACCCTCGCTCTCTAAGAAAATCTGTGTAATCTGCGTAATCTGTGGATCGTCTTTCTTTATTGGCCGTAGAATCTCCAATTGGTCGTGAAATCCCGCGTTAACTTCTGCTTGATGATGCTCGCCCGGATCATCTCGATGGGAATCCGGTTCTCCTTTAACAAAGCATCGTTGAACTGGCGATTAGTCATTTTGCCCGTCTCGACCAACTCCTTATGTAAGTTGTATTGCTGCAGCCCACCGATCAGATAAGCGATCTGATAAAGCGGTCCGTAACTGCCGTCGAAGGAGCGCCTGACCTCAGCAGTAGCGTTATCGCGTTCATGGCCGACCTTGTTTACCAGCAAGTCTATACATTCCTGCGGCGTCATTTTTCCCAGGTGGAAACTGAGTGAAAAGATGATGCGAGCACAACGATGCATGCGCCAGAACAGCATGCCCATCTTGTTCTGCGGCGTTTTGGCAAAATTTAAATCCCAGAATAAGAGTTCCCAGTACAGCGCATTGCCTTCGCTCCAGAAAGGAGTACCGAAGATTGCGCGGTATGGCTTGTTGCGTGCGGACATGAAGCCCTGCAGGTGATGGCCTGGGATTAACTCGTGGAAGACTGTAGCGCGCGCGAAGTCGATGTTGTTGCCTCGCATGCTCATCATCTTCTGTTCGTGGGCCATCGTGTTCGTGGGGAAGGAGACGAGAATTGTCTCCCCACCGAGAAAGAACGGACTCACGAGTTGTCGCTCGGGAGTCATCATTTCCATCCGCCAGGTATCTTTGGCGAGTTCGGGGACAGTGACAAGGTCGTTATCCTCCACAAACTTGATGGCCTCGACCGCGAGCTTGCGGATCATTTCCGGTTGGTCACCTGGTCCAACGTAGTCAGTTTTTACTTTCTCCTCTAGTGCCTTGTGCCAATCGTCGCCATATCCGAGTTCACGAGACGCTTTCTTCATCTCGTTTTCACACCAGGCCATCTCTTTCTCACCGATGGCGATGATCTCTTCCGGCGTGTAAGGGATCATCTCCGACTTCAATTCGCTGATGAGTGCTTCCCGACCGATAGGGTCGCCGATGATGTCACTGGCATCACCGGGCCTGGCAGCGGCGCTCGTTGGTCGCTGAAACCCCTGACCAGCACCTCCGCCTTGACCACCACCACCGCCCTGTCCGCCGCCAGCTCCGCCGCCTGGGCCACCACCGCCAAAACCGCGATTGCCTCCCCCGCCGCCTCCGCCAGCTCCTTGGCCCCCGCCGCCTTCAGGTCGAAGGCCAACGACTCGTTCGGTCAGGAATGTTGCGTAGTTTGTCAGTGATTGATCGAGAGCTTTATACGGCTCTTCGTTCCACCAGGTGAACAGTGGGTCGTAACCGTTGTAGAACGTGTACCAGTTGCGCAGTGTGCCGCGCAGATTATTCACCGCACCGACGCCGCGGTTAGCAATCGTCTTCTTTACTCGCAGTGGTTCGACGCCCCCAACTCCGTCTGTGCCTCGGCCTTCAGGTCGCATACCGAGTTCAATTGCGCGGCGCCGGTCATCAACCTGTTTTCGCAAGTCGGTCAGCGTAGCTGCGACCTTCGCCGAATCGATCGGCTCCATACGCCGGCGAGTCTCCTCCAGATCGATGATTGTTTTGGAAAATGGAATGAGGGGTTGAATCTCCTCGAGTTGTTTTGCCTGGATGTCCAGTTGTCGCAACTCGTACTCGAGATGATTCTTGAAGAGGATGTAATCGATTTTGCCGTCCTCGCTCATTGAATCGAAGTCGATCTTCTGCAGCGCGGCCAACCAGTCGCTGTAAAACTTCTGGAACCGTTCGCGGCGCGAGGGCGACATCGTGACCGGAAACGAACGAGTCAAACTTCCCCGATCGGCTGTGTAACGCTCGATAGGTGCGCGCATTTCACTGTCGGGAGTCTTGCCGTCGGTTGTCTCGGCGGAGGCGGCCTTCGACCTGCCGCCGTTGGTGCGGTTTCCTTGAGCCGGAGTCTGAATTGAGAAATAGCTCGTTAGCAGAAGGATGACGACGAGACCGTAGGTCAAAGCTGGGGATCCTGAGCGCATGCTTTAGTCTCCTGTTAGAAACAGACGTGTAATGATTTTGCAGAACGTTGGGAAACGAACCTAGGAGTTGCTCATGCTATCGCAAATAGCGCAAGAAGGCTCGCGAAAAACGCACGTTTTCCGCCGGACAGGTTTGGCGCGAAGTGGGCGCCGGGCTGGCGCGGTTTGACAAGTCTTTCCGGGCGCGCAACCCGTACCGGTTGGATTTCCTGATGCGCGCTTATCTCCGGAGTAGCTCCTTCGTCGCAACCTTGGGCTTTGAGACAGAACCGCGTAGGCGAGACAAGGGTGTTTCACCCGCAGTCAAGCACGCCAAGTACAAGGCACAAAGAACGAAACAAAGAAATAAAGGCCATCACGACTGAGCGTATAGGAGTCCGGCTTGCGCCTTTTTAGAGGTCTTTGCTATCATCCGACTTCGTTTTAAAGCTGGGCAGGGCTTGAGTTAGTAGTAGCTGCCATCTAATTTTTGATAGGACGCTCCGGAAGACCTTCGTCATGAATCGAACATTCACTCGATTCTTTACATTGTGATTGCCGACCCGCCACACACGCGGGCGCGCGACGAAGGCGCTCCTATCGAATCCGATCGAACGAAGTAAGTAATAACTAGTGAATCGCAAATCGTAGGAATGGTCTTCGGCCTTAGGACTTAGGTCTTTGTTTTAGTCCCCGGGGTGTCCCTGCTTGTGTTTCTGAACACAAAAGGGGCGAATAGACATGAGTGAGATCAACGTACAACTTAAGGACGGCGTTCCGGTCCAGATGCCTGCCTCCGCGACTGTAGCTGAGGCACTCAAGAAGTTGGATCGGGAGGTAGCCAAGCAAGCGTTGGCCGCCAAAGTCGGCGGGCACGAAGTGGATCTGACTGCACCACTGGATGCATTGTCGTCCGACAATGGCGACGCTGCTGCAGTGCAAATCGAACCGATTGTGCCCCAGACCCGCGACGGTCTCGAGGTGCTCCGTCATTCCACGGCCCACCTACTGGCTGCTGCCGTACTGGATCTGTTTCCTGGGACCAAGTTGGGTATCGGACCGGCACTCCTGGACGACCCACGATACGGCTATTTCTACGACGTGATTAGTCCGCGTCAGTTGACCGAGGCTGATTTGCCGCTCATCGAAAAGCGGATGCGGCAGATTGCCAGCAAGAACCTGGCGTATCGCCGGGATGAGATTCCGAAGGCCGAAGCGTTGCGCGTGTTTGGTGAACGCGAAGAACCCTTGAAATGCGAGTTGATTGACGAAAAGGCGGGTAAGCGGGTGAGTGTCTACTACATTGATGGCTCTCCCTTCATCGACTTTTGCCTGGGACCGCACGTACCCAATACCAATAATCTGCGCGCTTTCAAGTTACTTTCACTTGCCGGAGCTTATTGGAAAGGCGACGCCTCGCTACCGCAGATGCAACGCATTTACGGTACGGCGTTCTT